>ERZ1023652.23-NODE-23-length-37734-cov-8.296035_pt1 | contig 37734 bp, 29 predicted proteins | sample MGYA00520879_ERZ1023652 | MGnify/ENA primary metagenome ERZ1023652 (study PRJEB33180, sample SAMEA4044469) | wastewater metagenome | place: Denmark | collected 2016-04-02 | study: EMG produced TPA metagenomics assembly of the PRJEB13832 data set (Local surveillance...
GCCACATTTACCTCGACACGGCGCCCATCCTGATGGGGTTCACGGTGCTGGCGGCGTTGCTGGCACTGGTCATCACGCGCATCGTGGTGGTGACGGCGCTGAGCTATGGGCTGTCGCGCTATGCGCTCGAAATGGTGATTCGCGTGCTGGTGCTCGAACTCATCCCGCTCACGGCCACGCTGTTTGTAGCGATGCGTTGCACCATTCCCCATGGCACCCAGCTGGCGCTGCTGCGCCAGTCGGGTCACTTTGACGCCCTGCGTGCCCAGGGCGGTGACCCCGTGCGCATGGAGCTGCTACCGCGTGTGGTCGCCGGTGTGTTTGCCAGCATCACGCTGGCAGCGCTGTCGTGCGTGGTGGCGCTGATCATGGCTTACATCAGCGTGTATGGCTTCAACCTGGCTGGCCTGCCCAGCTACACGCGCATGTTCGGCCATGTGTTCTCGCCGGCGGTGACGCTGGTGTTTGCCCTCAAGACGCTGTTTTCCAGCCTGGCCGTGGCCTTGATTCCCACCACGGCCGGCATGTACGACGCGGGCGAGGGCGTCACACCCGATTCCGAGCTGGGCGGCCTCGCACGCATGTTCGCCGTGCTGCTGCTGATCGAGGTGGGCTCGCTCGTCGGCAACTACTATTGATACCGATGGCTTTACCGAACCCTTGCAGCGCTCCATGACAGACCCAAACCCTTCCACCTCGCCGCAACCTACGCCGGTGGTCGAAACACTGCGCCCGGTGGCCCATCTGCAGCTCAAGGCCATGGCGCTGCTGTTGTTTACCCTGGCGCTCATCGTGGGCTCGGGCCTGTATTTGCTGTATGCGCGCGGCGCCTTTGAGCCCACGCAAACGCTGGTGCTCACGGCCGACGATTCCGAAGGCGTGGTGGTGGGCATGGACATGACGTTCTCGGGTTTCCCCATCGGCCGGGTGCGGCGCATTGAGCTGTCGGACGACGGCAATGCCCGCATTCTTGTGGACGTGCCGCGCAAGGACGCGCACTGGCTGCGCCAGTCGAGCGTGTTCACGCTGGTGCGTGGCCTCGTGGGAGGCACCAATATCCGTGCCTACACCGGCATGCTCAGCGACCCGCTTTTGCCCGATGGCGCTGTGCGCCCTGTGCTGCGCGGCGACGCCACGGCCGAAATCCCCCAGCTCATGTCGTCAGCGCGTGAACTGCTGGGCAATCTCAATGCCCTCACCGCCCAGGACGCCGCCTTGGGCACCAGCCTGGGTCAGGTGCAGGAACTGGCCGCGCGGCTGAACGGGCCGGGCGGCGCGCTGGGCGTGCTGATGGGCAACGAAGCCGATGCCAAAAAAATCGTGGCCACCCTCGACCGTACCAATACCTTGCTCGCCCGCCTCGATGGCATGGTGGCGCGCGCCGACCGCCAGGTCTTTGGCCAGGATGGCAGCAAGGACGCCCTGGTGCCCGAGGTGCGGGCGACCGTGGTGCAACTCAATGGCCTGCTGGCCGACACCCGCACCAGCCTCAAAAAGGTGGACGCGGTGCTGGTGGAGGCGCAAGCCGTTGGCGCCAACGCACGCGAGGCCACTACCGACCTGGGCGCCCTGCGCGCCGAGGTGGAAAGCAACCTGCGCAAAGTGGAAAGCCTGGTCAACGAGATCAACCGCAAATGGCCCTTTGCCCGCAACACGGAGCTGCAACTGCCATGACCACCCTCGCCGCAGTGCCGAAGCGCGTTTACCGTTGGAGTGCGCTGTGCCTTGGCCTGGCGCTGGCGGCCTGTGCCAGCGGCCCACCGACCCCCGAATGGCAGATAGACGCCCATGGGGCATCGCAAAAGGCCCAGGACGCCTATCTTGCGGGCGACACCCGGGTCGAGCAGCTGGAATGGAACCGCGCCCGCGAAGCCCTCGCCCGCACGGGCCGCCTGGATTTGCTGGCCCGGCTGGAACTGCTGCGCTGCGCCGGGCGTGTGGCCAGCTTGGTGTTTGAACCATGTGCCGGGTTTGACGCGCTGCGCCAAGATGCCCCCGCCGCCGAAAAAGCCTACGCGGACTATCTGGCCGGGCAGCTCACGTCGCAAGACATGGAACTACTGCCCCCCGCCCAGCGCAACGCGGCCCAGGCCTCGCAAACAGATGCAGGGGCCCAGCTTTCCGGCATTGAGGACCCCCTTTCGCGCCTGGTCGCGGCGGGCGTCTTGCTCAAAACCGGTCATGCCACGCCTGCCACCCTGTCGATCGCGGTGGCAACAGCATCGGCACAGGGCTGGCGCAGACCCTTGCTGGCTTGGCTGCTGGTGCAGGTTGAGCGGGCGCGGGCCGCAGGGGATACCCAGGCCGTTGCCAGCCTGCGGCGGCGCATCGCCGTTGTCGAGCGTGGCGGCAAGCAGGAGTAATCGGTGTGGTGCCGTTGGTGGGAGCATTCCCAGCGGCGCTCCGCACCGCCGTGACATCCCCAGCACGCCGCAGTGGGCAGTGGGCAATGACAATAGGGTGCTTGCTCAGGCCTACTCAAACAGAGAGGTTGGCAACAACTGGTCCAGCTGATGGGGCAGGTGCGTCATGGAGTCGGCAGACTGCACGGCAATATCGGGCAGCAACCCCAGCACGGCAGCCACAACGGCCAGCACCACCGTGACAGTGAATGCCACGATGGCGCGTGTACCGGGTTGAAAGTGGTAGCGGTTCATGGCGCGAATCCTCAACAAAAGAAAAGGATCAGGAGGCCTCAATAACCCCCAACGAGCCTCAATGGCTTGTCGGTGAGATTTCAACAAACCGCGTCGGTTCCGTCTGTAAGACAACGGCGAAACCTGCGACTCCAGAAGCGGAGTTACGGTCGGTTGCAATCTGGGTGGGTAGAGCGAGGGTTGGCTGACCCAAGAGCCTGCCGCCGTAGGAAATTCAAGGCAGCGCTGTGGAATCGGCGAAAAGCAAAACGGGCCCAGAGGGCCCGTTTTTACTGTATCAATGGCGGAGAGGGCGGGATTCGAACCCGCGGTGGGGATTAGCCCACACACGCTTTCCAGGCGTGCGACTTAAACCGCTCATCCACCTCTCCGAAGCCTTCGATTATAGCCATAGGTGAAGGGATGTTTGGGGCTGTGGGCTCGCTTGGCTCAAAAAAGGCCAGGGTCAACTGGTTTTCTGGGTTTGCACCATCTTCATGGCCGACCCGATCAGTGCTGACACTTCGCTCATGTTGCTGGGCACGATGAGGGTGGTGGTGGCATCCTGAGCCACCTTGCCATAGGCCTCCACGGCTTTTTCGGCCACCTTGAGCTGTACAGCCTGTTCGCCGCCGGGCTGGCGAATGGCCGCGGCAACGCGTTCGATGGCTTCGGCGTTGGCTTCGGCGACGGCCTTGATGGATGCGGCTTCGCCAGCGGCCTTGTTGATGACAGCCTGCTTTTCGCCTTCGGAGCGGGCGATGAAGGCCTCGCGCTCGCCGGTGGCGATGTTGATCTGTTCCTGGCGGCGACCCTCAGACGCTGCAATGAGCGCTCGTTTTTCACGCTCGGCCGTGATCTGGGCCTGCATGGCGTGCAGGATTTCCTTTGGCGGCGTCAGGTCCTTGATTTCGTAGCGCAGTACTTTCACGCCCCAGTTGAGTGCTGCCTCGTCGATGGCCTGGACCACTTGGGCGTTGATGATGTCGCGCTCTTCAAAGGTTTTGTCGAGTTCGAGCTTGCCGATCACACTGCGCAGCGAGGTCTGCGCCAGCTGGGTGACGGCCATGATGTAGTTGGACGAGCCGTAGCTGGCGCGCATGGGGTCGGTCACCTGAAAGTACAGGATGCCGTCCACTTGCAGCTGGGTGTTGTCGCGGGTGATGCAGACCTGGCTGGGCACGTCGAGCGGGATTTCTTTCAGGCTGTGCTTGTAAGCCACCTTGTCCACAAATGGCACCAGAAAGTTCAGGCCCGGCGTGAGCGTGCCGGCATATTTGCCCAGCCGCTCTTTCACCCAGGCGTTTTGTTGCGGCACGACCTTGACGGAGCGCGCGATAAAGATGACGGCAATGACAAAGATGACGATGGCGATTTCCATGAGAACCTTTCCGGGTGACTGATGTGAGAAGTGGTTTCAGAGCGGGTCTACCAGCAGGCGGCTGCCCACCAGTTCGGCCACGCGGTGCATGCCCGTGGATGGCGTGACACCCGGGCGATGAATGGCGGTCCATTGGGCCCCGCGGTATTTCACGATGGCGGTGCCGTCGGTGGTCCAGCTGTCGATCATGACGGTTTCGCCCACATCCAGATTCACGCTGCGATCAGCGCGGGCAGAGGGGTCGCCAGGGCGCTTCTTTTTGAACTGGTGCCATGCCACCACCGCGCCGCCGCCCACAAAGGCCGCGGTAACGATCTGCACCGTCATTGGCAGTCCCAGATGCGCTGCCAAGGCTGCCGCCGCAAGCCCCACCGCCAGCATCAGCAGGTAGAACGTGCCCGTCAGCAACTCGGTGACTACGGCCACACCTGCCAACAACCACCAGATCGTGGATTCCTCCATGCCGACTCCTTTTTTTGTTCGTCTTTAGTGCACCACATTCTGGGTCAAAAGAATGGCACTTCAAAGGCGGGTCACGGTTATTCCTTACACTTCGCGCCTGTTTCGTTATTTGGCCGGGCATGGCACGGTTGCACGGAGGCTGCACATGAAGTTTCGCTTTCCCATCATCATCATCGATGAGGACTATCGTTCCGAGAACACCTCGGGCCTTGGCATTCGCGCTTTGGCACAGGCCATCGAGGCCGAGGGCTTCGAAGTGGTCGGGGTTACCAGCTATGGCGACTTGTCGCAGTTTGCCCAGCAGCAAAGCCGCGCCAGTGCTTTCATTTTGTCGATTGACGATGAAGAGTTCACAGCGAACGAGGGGCTCGACCCCATCGTGCTGAGCCTGCGCAGCTTCATTGGCGAAGTGCGGCGCAAGAACACCGAAGTGCCGATTTATGTGCACGGCGAAACCAAGACCAGCCGCCATCTGCCCAATGACATTCTGCGGGAGCTGCATGGTTTCATCCACATGTTCGAGGACACCCCCGAATTTGTGGCCAAGCACATCATCCGCGAGGCCAAGAGCTATCTTGAAAGCGTGCAGCCCCCGTTCTTCAAGGCGCTGCTCGACTACGCCGAAGACGGCTCCTACAGCTGGCACTGCCCTGGTCACTCGGGCGGCGTGGCGTTCCTCAAAAGCCCGGTGGGCCAGATGTACCACCAGTTCTACGGCGAAAACATGCTGCGCGCCGACGTGTGCAATGCCGTGGAAGAGCTGGGCCAGCTGCTCGACCACAACGGCGCCATTGGCGAGAGCGAGCGCAACGCCGCGCGCATCTTCAATGCCGACCACTGCTTCTTTGTGACCAACGGCACGTCCACATCGAACAAGATGGTGTGGCACCACACCGTGGCACCCGGCGACGTGGTGGTGGTAGACCGCAACTGCCACAAGTCCATCCTGCACAGCATCATCATGACCGGGGCGATTCCTGTGTTCATGAAGCCCACGCGCAACCACTTCGGCATCATCGGGCCGATCCCGCAAAGCGAGTTCGAGCCTGCGGCCATCCAGGCCAAGATCAAGGCCAACCCGCTGCTCAAGGGCGTGGATGCCAAGAAGGTCAAGCCGCGCGTGCTCACGCTCACGCAGTCCACCTACGACGGCGTGCTTTACAACACCGAAACCATCAAGAGCATGCTCGATGGCTACGTGGACAACCTGCACTTTGACGAAGCCTGGTTGCCCCACGCGGCCTTCCACCCGTTTTATGGCAGCTACCACGCCATGGGCAAGAAGCGCGTGCGCCCCAAGCATTCGGTGACCTATGCCACGCAGTCCATCCACAAGCTGCTGGCCGGTATCAGCCAGGCCAGCCATGTGCTGGTGCAAGACTCGCAGACCACCAAGCTCGATCGCCACCTGTTCAACGAGGCCTACCTGATGCACACCAGCACCAGCCCTCAGTACAGCATCATCGCCAGCTGCGATGTGGCGGCCGCCATGATGGAGCCGCCCGGCGGCACCGCGCTGGTGGAAGAGAGCATTCTCGAAGCCCTCGACTTCCGCCGCGCCATGCGGCAGGTCGAGCACGAATTTGGCAAGAATGACTGGTGGTTCAAGGTCTGGGGTCCGGACAAGCTGGTGGACGAAGGCATTGGCCGCGCAGAAGACTGGATCATCCGTAGCGACAGCAAGAGCAAGAAGGCCGGCAGCAAGTGGCACGGTTTTGGCCAATTGGCTGACGGCTTCAACATGCTCGACCCGATCAAGTCCACCATCGTCACGCCCGGCCTGAGCCTGGACGGCAAGTTCGACAAGACCGGTATCCCGGCGTCCATCGTCACCAAATACCTTGCCGAGCACGGTGTGGTGGTCGAAAAGACGGGCCTGTACAGCTTCTTCATCATGTTCACCATCGGCATCACCAAGGGCCGCTGGAACACGCTGCTGACCGCGCTGCAACAGTTCAAGGACGACTACGAGAAGAACCAGCCCATGTGGCGCATCCTTCCCGAGTTCTGCCAGCAGCACAAGCGCTACGAGCGCATGGGCCTCAAAGACCTGTGCCAGCATGTGCACGAGATGTACGCCAAGTACGACATCGCGCGCCTGACGACCGAGATGTACCTCTCGGATCTGACGCCCGCCATGAAGCCCAGCGATGCGTTTGCCCACATCGCCCACCGCACCACCGAGCGCGTGGAGATCGACCACCTTGAAGGCCGCATCACCGTGGGCCTGGTCACGCCGTATCCGCCGGGCATTCCGCTGCTGATTCCAGGCGAAGTGTTCAACAAGAAGATCGTGGACTACCTCAAGTTCGCACGCGAGTTCGCCAAGCTGTGCCCCGGTTTTGAAACCGATATCCACGGCCTGGTGGAGGTGGAAGACGAAAGCGGGCAAGTGCGCTACTACGCCGACTGCGTGGCCGACAAGTTTGCAAAGCAGCCCAAGCCGCTCGCCACTGCAGAGAACATGGTGCAGATGGGCGACGACGGCCCTTACGGCCGCAACGTCTGACGGTTCCGGCAGCCCTTGATGGTTGCCGCAATAGTGGTCAAACAGGCTGCTAGCGCTTATTGGATAAGCACTAGCAGCTCATTATTTTATAGCGAACAGGGATATTTCCCGCCTGGACGAGGCCTGATGTCAGCGCTGGGATGCCCGGTTCAGGTTGCGCCGTAGGTCATGTGGCTCAGGGTTCGGCGGGTCGAGCCGAACGCCGGGCGCTCACTTTGCCGGCATGTCTTCGCGCTCCCGCACAAAGCTGGCAAAGCGCGGCAAACCACCGTCGTGGGTGCCGCGAAAGCGGTAGGTCACCCAGCTGCCCACGGGCGGCGGGCGTTCACGGTCGGCATCGCTGAAACCTGCGCCCAACCGGAAGCGTTGGCCCGAGGGCGTTTCCACCAGCAGCGCGCCCAGGCGTCCCGCATGGCGGCCTTTGCCGGGAAGGTGGGCGACCACGCGTGCCTCGGTGTCTTCGTGCGTCTTGACCTTGATGAGATCGTCGCTGCGGCCTGCGCGGTACAGCGACGCGCCCCGGTGCAGCATCAGCCCTTCGCCACCGGCGCGCACCGTGCGGTGCAGCAGCGCTTGGAGCGCCGCGTCGTTGGCCACGCGCCGTTGCGGCACGGCCTGCACCCAGGGCTGGCCCAGGCTTTCAACGAGGGCGTTCAGGGCGGGCAGGCGTTGGTCGAACGTGCCTTTGTCGCCGGGCAGGTCAAACACCATGAAGCGCATCTGGCGCCAGGCCACGTCGCCCGGCTGCTGTTGGCGTGTGGTGGACTGGGCGTGGCTGAAGCGCCCGCGCCCGGCCCACAGCTCTCCGTCCATGGGCACCTCGGGCCAGCCAGCGGTGAACCAGGCGGGGGCCTGCACCGTCTCGCCGCCGCGGGTGCGCAGTGTGCGGCCATCCCAGAAGCCGCGCACGCCGTCGTATTTTTCGCTCACCCAGTAATCTTGCAGCGGAAGACCGGGGCGATACACCTGCGCCAGCAGAAGTGCCGGGGCGTCTGCAGCCAGCGCGGGCAGTGCTGGAAATGCAGCAATTGCCAACAGGGCGAGGCAGCTTCTGCGGTGCATTTTGCTATTGAATATGTAGCTGCTCGCGCTTTATCAGTAAGCACTAGCGGCAATTTTCATCAATAAAACGGTGTCGGCGGTGCTCAGACCTGGTCGGCCGACAGGCCCGCCGTCTGGCTGAAACCGCCGTCCACGTAGGTGATCTCGGCGGTCATGCCGCTGGCCAGGTCGGACAGCAGGAAGGCCGCCACATTGCCCACGTCCTCAATGGTCACGTTACGGCGCAGGGGCGAGGCGTCGGCCACGCGGGACAGCAGCTTGCCAAAATCCTTGATGCCGCTGGCCGCCAGCGTCTTGATCGGGCCGGCGCTGATGCCGTTGGCGCGGATGCTGCGGCCGTCTTCGGTGCGGCCCACGGCCTCGGCCAGGTAGCGCACGCTGGCCTCCAGGCTGGCCTTGGCCAGGCCCATGGTGTTGTAGTTGGGGATGGAGCGCAGCGCGCCCAGGTAAGACAGCGTCAGCAACGACGATTTGTCGTTCAGGTAAGGCAGGGCGGCCTTGGCCATGGCCGGGAAGCTGTAGGCGCTGATGTCGTGCGCGATGCGGAAGCCCTCGCGCGACAGGCCGTCGAGAAAGTTGCCGGCAATCGCCTCGCGCGGCGCGAAGCCGATGCTGTGCACAAAACCGTCAAACTTGGGCCACACCTGGGCCAGGTCGGCAAACATGCGCTCGATCTGCTCGTCGCTGCCCACATCGCAATCAAAAATCAGTTGGGAGTCGAACTCGGCGGCAAAGTCGGTGATGCGGTCCTTGAAGCGCTCGCCCACGTAGCTGAAGGCCAGCTCGGCGCCCTGTGCGTGGCAGGCCCTGGCAATGCCGTAGGCGATGGAGCGGTTGGACAGCACGCCCGTGATGAGCAGCTTTTTGCCGGTCAGAAAACCCATGGTTGTTCTCCTGTGGAATGTGATGTGCGGGATGGAACGGCGCGGGCAGCCCGGCTGCGGGGAATATCCCGCGGTGAGCGCAAAGGCCCCGCCGACGTAGTGCAGAATTGTCGCATGCGGTTTTGGCTGATTTTTTCGCTGTGGATGTGCGCTTTGCCCGCGTGGGCCGCGCATGCTTATGCACTGTGGGGCGCGCCGCGTTACCCGGCCGGGTTCGCGCATTTCAACTACGTGAACCCCGATGCCCCCAAGGGTGGCGAGCTGCGGCTGGTGAGCAACCTGCGCACGTCCACGTTTGACAAATACAACCCGTTCACCATCAAGGGCAGTGCGCCAGCGTATCTGTCGGCGTTGATGTTCGACTCGCTGCTGGTGGGCTCGATGGACGAAACCGCCACCGGCTACGGCCTGTTGGCCGAGGATGTGCAGGTGGCGCCTGATGGCCTTTCGGCCACCTTCCGCCTGCGGCCCGAGGCGCGCTTTCACCATGGCAAACCGGTGCTGGCGCAGGACGTGAAACACAGCTATGACACGCTGGTGGGCCCTTTCACATCGCCAGCCTACAAGACCACGCTGATCGATGTGGCCGGTGTGGATGTGCTGGACGAGCGCACCGTGCGCTACCGCTTTCACAAGCCCAACCGCGAGCTGCCGCTCACTGTGGGCGGCCTGCCGGTGTTCAGCCGTGACTGGGGTGTGGAGGGTGGTCAGCCCAAGCCCTTCGACCAGGTGGTGATGGACATCCCCATCGGCAGCGGGCCCTACAAAATCGGCCCGGTGCGCTTTGGCAAGGACATCACCTACGTGCGCGACCCGGGCTATTGGGCCAAGGACCTGAACGTGCGCAAGGGCACTGCCAACTTTGACCGCATCACCGTCAAGATCTACAAGGACGCCACCGCGCGGCTCGAAGCCCTCAAGGCGGGTGAGTTCGATCTGATGCGTTTTTTCAGCGCGGGCGACTGGGCGCGGCGGGTGAATGGCAAGAAGTTCAACACCGGCGAACTGGTCAAGGGAGAGTTTGCGCACAAGCTGCCTTCGGGATTTCAAAGCTATGTGCTCAACACCCGCAGCCCCCTGCTGCAGGATGTGCGCGTGCGCGAAGCGCTGGGGCTGGCAATCGACTACGAGTGGATGAACCGGCAGCTGTTTTATGGCGCCTACCAGCGGGTGAACGGCCTGTTTGGCAACACGGCCTGCGAGACACGCGGCACGCCATCCCCCGAAGAACTGGCGCTGATGGAGCCGTTTCGCAAAGACATTCCGGCTGCGGCCTTTGGCCCCATGACCGTGCCGCCGCGCACCGATGGGGACGCATCCTTGCGCGCCAACCTGCGCCGCGCGCAGCAACTGCTGAAAGAAGCAGGCTGGGAAGTGCGCGATGGTGCCTTGCGCAACGCGAAGGGCCAGGCCATGGTGCTCGAATACATGGACAGCAACGAGGGCGGCGTGCGCACCATCACGCCCTGGATGCGCAGCCTCGAAAAGCTGGGCATCACGCTGCGCTTTCGCTCGGTGGACTTTGCGCTGTACCAGCAGCGCCTGCAGAAGTTTGACTTTGATATCACTTCCATGGCCTTCCAGGGAACGCACAACCCGGGCCAGGAGTTCGCCGACCTGTTTGGAAGCAAAGCCGCGGACACCGAGGATTCTGGAAATTTTGCCGGTGTGAAGAACCCGGCCGTCGATGCACTCATCACCGCCATGACCTCGGCCAAGACCGAGGCGCAACTGCTGCCCGCCTGCCATGCGCTGGAGCGCGTGATTGCGCACAGCCACTACCTGGTGCCCCAGTGGGCGGCTGCCACCCACCGCATGGCCTACAACGCCTGGCGCCTGGCCAAGCCTGCCACCGTGCCTCCATATTCCAGTGGTGAAGGCTGGGTCATCGACACCTGGTGGGCTAAGTGAAGTGGCCCCCACGCTCCACCGTTGCACCGGTCGCTGCCCATCAAGGGGGCCGGCCTTGCTTGGGGCGGCCCGGCGCGGCGCCCGCCAGCCCTGCGACTACACATAGAGGTTGATAGATGCTGGCCTACATCCTCAAGCGCATCCTGCTCATGCTGCCCACCCTGCTGGGCGTGCTGCTGCTGACTTTCGTGGTGATCCAGTTCGTGCCCGGCGGCCCGGTCGAGCAGTACATGGCCGAGGCCAAGGCCGGTGCGGGCGCGGGCGGCGGCGCCGAGGGCGGGGGGCTGAGCTACCGGGGTGCGCAGGGCGTGGACCCCAAGCGCCTGGAGCAGATCAAGGCGCTCTACGGCTTCGACAAGCCTGCGCACGAGCGTTTTTTGCAGATGCTGGGCCAGTTCGCGCGCTTCGACCTGGGCAAGAGCTTTTTTCAAAACAAGGATGTGTGGCAGCTTGTCGTTGAGAAACTGCCGGTGTCCATCAGCCTCGGGCTGTGGACCTTTTTCATCAGCTACCTTGTGGCCGTGCCGCTGGGCGTGGCCAAGGCGGTGCGCGCGGGCTCGCGCTTCGACCTGGTGACCACGCTGCTCATCCTGGTGGGCTATGCCATTCCGGGCTTTGTGCTGGGTGTGGCGCTGCTGGTCATCTTTGGCGGGCAGCTGCAGTGGTTTCCGCTGCGCGGGCTGACGTCGTCCAACTGGGATGAGTTGAGTTGGGGCGCGCGCATCGTGGACTACCTGTGGCACATCACACTGCCAATCATCGCCATGGTGCTGGGTAGCTTCGCCGTGACGGCCATGCTGACCAAGAATGCCTTTCTCGAAGAAATCCGCAAGCAGTACGTGCTGACGGCCCGCGCCAAGGGGCTGTCTGAGCGCCAGGTGCTCTGGAAGCATGTGTTCCGCAACGCGCTCATTCCCATCATCACGGGCTTTCCGGCGGCGTTCATCGGCGCGTTCTTCGCGGGCTCGCTGCTCATCGAGACGCTGTTCTCGCTCGACGGCCTGGGCCTGCTGAGCTACGAGAGCGTGATCCGGCGCGACTACCCCGTAGTGCTGGGCACGCTCTACCTGTTCACGCTGATCGGGCTGGTGACCAAGCTCATCAGCGACCTGTGCTACGTGTGGGTGGACCCGCGCGTGAAGTTTGATTGATGGAATTTCTGAAAATGGACATAATCAAAGGGCATCATGTCCATATTGGAGGTCCATCATGACCTGGAACATTGCCAGCGCCAAACAGCAGTTCTCCGAAGTGGTGCGGCTGACTGCCGAAGAGCCTCAAGCCATTTACAACCGTGACAAACCCGTGGCGGTGTTGATTTCCGCCGAGGAGTTCGAGGAATTCAAGCAGTGGCGTGAGGGCCGCGCCAAGCCAACGTGGGCGGAATTGTTTGCCGACATCCGTGCGACGTTAATCTCCGAGGGGGCAGAGGACGGCATCGAAATTCCACCGCGCTCCAACCGCTACAACCCCATGGTGGACGACCCGCACTACTGGGACGAGGCGCACTCTGTGCCGGAGCGCTGAACTGTGTATCTTGCAGACACCAACATCATCAGCGAACTGATGCGACCTGTGCCGCACGCGGGCGTGGTGCGGTGGGTTGAAGCGCTGGACCAAACGGTAGGTTTCGCGGTTTCGGCCGTTTCGGTCGACGAAATCCTGTTCGGCCTGACGCACAAGCCTCGACCGCGTGCGCTGGAGTTGTTCAATGGGCTTGCCGCTCGCATCACGGTTCTCGATGTGACCGAGGCCGTCGCGCGCCGCGCCGGCGAGATGCGCGGCCTGCTGGCAGCTCGCGGTCAGGTGCGCAGCCAGGCCGACATGTTCATCGCCGCCACAGCCCAAGTCCACGCTCTCACGCTGGTCACGCGCAATGTGCGCGACTTTGATGGGTGTGGCATTGCAGTGCTCAATCCTTTTTCGGCATGACACAGTCCCCGTTGATATCAAACCCTAGGAGCCTGTCGGACTTGGGAATCGTCGACTGCAAATTGGCCCCAGCGGTCCATTTTTCACCGTCTTTTTGCCCCATAGCCCCGCTATGGGGCCGCAAATCCGGCAAAAACTGTCCTCGCTGGGGCCAATTTTCGCTTTCGACGCCCCAAGTCCGACAGGCTCCTAGCCGCGAGTGCCAATGCTGCCGCCTTTGTTGGAGGGACACGTATGTCTGTCAACCCTGATGTGATCGAGCGCACCGTGCGCACACTGCAGGCCCGGCTGCCGGGCCTGCTGGCGGTGTATGGCTTTGGCAGCCGCGTGCAAGGCACGGAAGGGCCGGACAGCGACCTGGATATGGCTGTGCTGGTGGCTGGCTATGCCGACGTCACGCTGCTGTGGCAGCTTGCCGGTGAACTGGCCGACATCGCGGGTTGCGCTGTGGATCTGCTGGACTTGCGTGCCGCGTCCACGGTGATGCAATACCAGGTCGTCACCCAGGGCGAGCGGTGGTGGGCTCAGGATGCGCAGGCCGCGATGTTCGAGAGCGCCATTCTGAGCGAAAAGACCGCGCTGGACACGGCGCGCGCCGGTTTGCTGGCCGATATCCGAGAGCGAGGAACCGTCTATGGTGGATGACGTGCTGATCAACAAGGCCGCCACGATCGAGCGCTGCGTGCAACGTGCGCGCGAAGAGTATTTCAGCGAACCGGCCACTTTTGCCACCAACTTCACCCGCCAGGATGCCGCCATCCTGAACATCCAGCGCGCCTGCGAGGCCACTCTGGACATGGGCCAGCACCTGATCCGACGTGACCGGCTGGGGGTGCCGCAAAGCGCGCGCGATGTGTTTGCGCTGTTGGCACGGGCCGGTCGAATCGAGCCGGCCCTGGCCGAGGGCCTGCAGCGCATGGTGGGGTTCCGCAACATCGCGGTGCATGACTACCAGAGCCTGCAGCTTCCCATCACCGTCGCCATCATCGAAAAGCACCTTGATGAGTTTCTGCAGTACAGCAAGACCCTATTGCAGCACGATGCAGGGTAGACAGCAGGCCATGGGCTCCATCACATCTCCGGTTGCTGCGGGCGGTGCGCCCGCATCGCTTTCCCCCTCCCGCCGCGCCTGGCTGCGTTTCAAGCGCAACCGCCTGGGCTACTGGAGCCTGCTCGTCTTCTGCGCGCTGGTGCTGGTCAGCCTGTGCGCCGAGCTGGTCAGCAACGACCGACCGCTCATCGTGCGCTACGAGGGTCAGACCTACTTTCCCATGCTCAAGGATTACCCCGAGAAGACCTTTGGCGGCGACTTCGAGACGCCGACCGACTACCTCGACCCCTTTATCCGCGAGCGCATCACGGGGGGCGGTAACTGGGCGCTCTATACCCTCAACCCCTACGGCCCGAACACGCTCAACTACTTCGCCAAGGCGCCCAACCCCTCGGCGCCCACGCGGGACAACTGGCTGGGCACCGACGACAGAGGACGCGATCTGCTGGCACAGCTCATCTACGGTTTTCGCGTGAGCGTGCTGTTCGCGCTGGCGCTCACCGTGACGGGTGTGGCGCTGGGGGTGCTCACGGGGGCCATCCAGGGGTTTTTTGGCGGCAAGACGGATCTGGCCTTTCAGCGCTTCATCGAGATCTGGGGCTCCATGCCCGAGCTGTACCTGCTCATCATCTTCAGCGCGGTGTTCGCGCCCAGCATTTCGCTGCTGCTGATTCTGCTGAGCCTGTTCGGCTGGATGGGCCTGTCGGACTACGTGCGCGCCGAATTCCTGCGCAACCGCCAGCTCGACTACGTGAAGGCCGCGCGCGCTTTAGGCGTGGGCAATGCGCAGATCATCTGGCGCCACATCCTGCCCAACAGCCTGACGCCAGTGGTCACCTTCCTGCCGTTCCGCATGAGCGCGGCCATTTTGGCGCTGACGTCGCTCGACTTCCTGGGCCTGGGCGTGCCGCCGGGCACGCCGAGCCTGGGCGAGCTGCTCTCGCAGGGCAAGAACAGCATCGACGCCTGGTGGATTTCGCTGTCCACCTTTGGCGTGCTGGTGGTTACGCTGCTGCTGCTGACCTTCATGGGCGACGCGCTGCGCGATGCGCTCGACCCCCGAAAGGCAGACAAATGATGGCCCCCACGCTCGGCACTGGCGTGTCCTCGCTGCCCCCCAAGGGGGCTCTCGCCGCCTTGGGGCGGCCCGGCGGCGGCTCTATGGCCCCCACGCTCGGCACTGGCGTGTCCTCGCTGCCCCCCAAGGGGGCTCTCGCCGCCTTGGGGCGGCCCGGCGGCGGCTCGGTGGCCAGCATGCCTCTGCTGCAGGTGCGTGACCTGACCGTGCGCTTTGGTGCCAAAGAAGTGGTGCGCAGCGTCAACTTCAGCATTGCGCAGGGCGAAAAACTCGCACTGGTGGGCGAATCCGGCTCGGGCAAGACCATCACCGCTTTGAGCCTGCTGCGCCTGGCGGGCGAGGCAAAAATCAGCGGTCAGGCCATGCTGCGCGGGCGTGATCTGCTCTCTTTATCAGAGCGCGAAATGCGCGGAATTCGTGGTGGCGAGATCGCCATGGTGTTCCAGGAGCCCATGACGGCGCTGAACCCGCTCATGACCATCGGCCAGCAGATCGCCGAGGTTTTGGAGTTGAAAAGGGCTCTAACGACCGTCCAGTCAGCGCAAGCAGCTATCGAATTGCTAGCAAAAACCGGCATTCCCGAGCCCGAGCGCCGCGCCAACAGCTTTCCGCACCAGTTGAGCGGCGGCCAGCGCCAGCGCGCCATGATCGCCATGGCCCTGGCCAGCGAGCCCGCGCTGCTGCTGGCCGACGAGCCCACCACGGCGCTCGACGTCACGCTGCGCGGCCAGATTCTCGATTTGCTCTCCGACCTGCAGCGCAGCAGCGGTATGGCCGTGCTGCTGATCACGCACGACCTGAACCTGGTGCGCCGATTCGCCGACCGCGTGGCCGTGATGGAGCAGGGCGTGCTGGTGGAGCAGGGCCGTGTGGCCGATGTGTTTGGCGCCCCACAACACGACTACACCCGCCGCCTGATTGCCAGCCAGCCCCGGCGCGATGTGGTCGAGGCCGCGCCGCCCGCTGGCACCGCACCCGTGGTGCTGGCTCAGGGCGTGCGCGTGGTCTACCCCACGCCCTTGCGCGGTGTGCGCGGCTGGTTCAAAAAAGGCGAATTTGTGGCAGTGCAGGGGGCCACGCTGCAATTGCTACCGGGCCGCACGCTGGGCGTGGTGGGCGAATCGGGCTCGGGCAAGTCCACACTGGCGCAGGCCATTTTGGGCCTGCTGCCGTTTGGGGGCGCGCTGACCGTGGCGGGGCAGGGCTGGCAGCAGCCCGCCACCCGCAACACGCCCGCCAACCAGCAGCTGCGCCGGCGCGTGCAGGTGGTGTTCCAAGACCCGTTTTCGTCGCTTTCGCCGCGCCTCACGGTCGAAGAGATCGTGGGCGAGGGGCTGAAAGTGCACGAGCCGTCACTGGGCGTGGCCGAGCGGCGCACGCGCGTGGAGGCCGCGCTCCATGAGGTGGGCCTGACCGAAGCGCAATACCCCGGCCTGCTGGCACGCTACCCGCATGAATTTTCAGGGGGCCAGCGCCAGCGCCTGGCGGTGGCGCGCGCGCTCATCGTGCAGCCACAGGTGCTGGTGCTCGACGAGCCCACCAGCGCCTTGGACGTCACCATCCAGCAGCAGGTGCTGTCGCTTTTGCAGCGCCTGCAGAAGGAAAAAAGCCTGAGCTACCTGCTCATCACGCACGACGTGGATGTGATCCGCGCCATGGCGCACGAGGTGCTGGTGATGAAGGACGGCGAGGTGCTGGAGAGCGGCAGCGTCGGCCAGGTGCTGGATGCGCCGCAGCACCCCTACACGCAGCGGCTGGTGGCGGCGGCCATGGTGCCGGGCGCTGGCCCCAAAATTTGAACAAAAGGCCCTGGTATCAGCGACTTGTCTCAGACCCCGTTCGCACTGAGCTTGTCGAAGGGCTGTTTGCAAGGGGCGCCCTGGCTTCGACAGGCTTGGCCCGAACGGATGCGGGTACACATCCGAGACAAGTCGCTAATCAGGCAAAAAGCGGCTCCAGCGCTTATGCAGTAAGCGCTATCAGCTATTAATACAGGAGTACTTTGGTGTTTCATCTCCACGGACCCGCCTTGCGCGGGGGTGCCCTGGCGCTGCTGGCGGCGGTGCTGTTTGGCGTCAGCACGCCGCTGGTGCAGCACCTGGGCGCTGGCCTGGGCGCTTTCAGCACGGCGGCGTTGCTGTATGCCGGTGCTGCCGGCATGGGGGCGGTGTTGCGCAAGCCGGTGCAGCAAGAGGCACGCTTGCGGCGGGCCGACACGTCCCGCCTGCTGGCCATGGCGGGTTTGGGAGCGGTGGTGGGGCCGGTGGCGCTGGCCTGGGGGCTGCAGCGCACCAGTGGCAGCAGCGCATCGTTGATGCTGACGCTGGAGGCGCTTTTCACCGCGCTGCTGGCCTGGCGTCTGTACCACGAAACCATGGACCGGCGGGTGTGGGCGGCAATGCTGTTGCTGCTGGCCGGGGGCGTGGCGCTGGTGGTGGACCAGGGGCGCCTGGGGGGCGTGGAGCTGGCCGGTCTGCTGGCTGTTTTGCTGGCCACGATGGCCTGGGGGGCGGACAACACCTTGTCGCGCGCCCTGGCCGAGCGTGACCCGGCGCAGGTGGTGCTGGTCAAGGCGGCGCTGGGCGCCAGCGCCACGGCGGTGCTGGCCTGGGGCCTGGGCGAGCCCATGCCCACTGCGGCGGCGGCCTGGGGCCTGGTGGCCGTGGGGGCCACGGGCTATGGGCTCAGCCTGCGTTGTTACCTGCTGGCGCAACGCGCGTTTGGCGCGGCGCGCACGGGTTCGGTGTTTGCGTTTGCGCCGTTCATCGGCGCGGTGCTGGCGTTTGCCATGGGCGACCGCACTGCCGGTGGGCTGGTGGTGGTGGGCGGCCTGCTGATGGTGGCCGGGGTGGTGTTGCACCTGGCCGAAACGCACGAGCACCCGCATGACCACGAGGCCACCGAGCACGAACACGCACACCGGCACGACGACGGGCACCACAACCACGCCCACTCCCCGATGCCTCAGGGCAGCCACAGCCATTGGCACCAGCATGGGGCCCAGTCGCACACCCATGCCCATGTGCCCGATGCCCACCACACGCACCGGCATTGAGATGGAGGGGCCCTCAAGCGGCTTGCGCCCTGGGGTCGCCTGGATGCGCTGCGGCTTTGCGGCGGGTGATCGGATCAAAGACACGCCTGGACGATCGCGCCCTTGCGCAGTCGGAAGCAGGCACCGGGCAAAATACGCGCCAGCGCCACACACGCGCGCATCCATTCAGGCGATGACCAAGGCGGTTTTCCTTGCTCTCTCAGCCCTCCCCACACGCCGCACCATGAAATTCAACGACTTTTCTGACGACTCCGAAGACTCCGAGCACACCCCCGCGCAGCGCTCGGCCGCCGCATCGCGCAGCACCTGGGTGAGCGTGGGCGTCAACCTGGTGCTGTCCACCATCCAGATCGTGGTGGGGGTGCTGGCCAAGTCGCAGGGCCTGATAGCCGACGGCATCCACTCGCTGTCCGACCTGGTGGCTGATTTCGTGGTGCTTTTTGCCAACCACCACTCCCAGAAAGACGCGGACGAGGGCCACCCTTACGGCCACCACCGCTTCGAGACGGCAGCTTCGCTGGTGCTGGGCCTGCTGCTGCTGGGTGTGGGCGTGGGCATGGTGTGGTCGGCGGTGGTCAAGCTGGAGAACCCCGAGGCCATTGCGCAAGTGCATGTGATCGCCCTGTGGGTGGCGGGTGCCGCGCTGGTGGGCAAAGAACTGCTGTTTCGCTACATGCTGGCCGTGGCCAAGCGCGTCAAGTCGAGCATGCTGGTGGCCAATGCCTGGCACGCGCGCTCGGATGCGGCTTCGTCGCTGGTGGTGGGTATCGGCATTGCGGGCAACCTGGCGGGTTATCCCATCCTGGACCCCATTGCCGCGCTCATCGTGGGCTTCATGGTGGCCAAGATGGGCTGGCAGTTTGGCTGGGATGCGCTGCACGACCTGATGGACCGATCGGTGGACGAACAGGAAGTGCAGGCCATTCGCCAGACGCTGCTGGAGACACCTGGCGTGAGCGGCGTGCACGATGTGCGCACGCGCAAGATGGGCGACATGATTGTGGTGGACGCCCATCTGGAGGTGAATGCAGCCCTCACCGTCGAGGCGGGCCATGACATTGCGGTGCTGGCGCGCCAGCGCGTGCTGCAGCGCCACCGGGTGCTCAACCTCATGACCCATGTGGACCCTTGGCGCAAGCCCGACCTGGACCATCCTGCGCCGCCCGTGCGCAGCGCGCATGGCGCGCCAACGCGGTAGCGAATCAGCGAAGCGTCGAATCAGGCTGTGCCACGCGCGCCGGAGGCGGTGTGGCGCTGGTGTCGGCCCGCCAGCCGCACCAGCTCCAGCCACACCAGGCACAGCGCCAGCAGGCAACCGGCCACCACGGCACCCTGGGCGCCGGGCAAGGCCAGCCCCATCAGATTGCGCAGCCAGGCAATGCCCATCACCGCAGCCAGCAGCACCACCATCGCGGCGGCAATGCGCCAAAGCCAGGGGTTCGGGTCGGTCACGCCCAGCAGCGCGGGGCGCGACAGATCCCGGTTGGCCAAAATCAGCAACAGCACGCACAGCACCAGCGTGCCAAACACCACGGTGCGTCCCTGGTCGGGGTGCCAGCCCTGGTGCACCAGCCAGGCCTGGCCGCCCAGCAGCACTGCCGCCAGGCCCAGGCCTTGCAGCACCGACCACAGCAACGGCGCGGCCGCAAAGGGCGAGTCGGAGACCGGGCGCGGTGCGCGTGCCATGGTGTCGCTGTCTTCGGCCTCGGCTTCGAAGACGATGGAGCAGGCCGGGTCGATCAGCAACTCCAGCAGCACGATGTGCACCGGAAGCAGCAGCACCGGCCAGTGCAGCAGTGTGGGCACCAGCGCCAGCCCGATGATGGGCACATGCACGGCAAACACAAAGCGCACGGCCTTGCGGATGTTGCTGTCGATGCGCCGCCCCTGGCGGATGGCAGCCACGATGCGGGCAAAGCTGTCGTCCAGCAGCACCAGCGCGGCGGCCTCGCGCGCCACGTCGGTGCCGCGCTCGCCCATGGCAATGCCCACGTCGGCGGCCTTGAGGGCGGGCGCATCGTTCACGCCGTCGCCGGTCATGGCCACCACCTCCCCGCTGGCGCGCAGCAGTTGCACCAGGCGCAGCTTGTGCTGGGGCTTGAGGCGCGCGCACAGGTCCACATGGCGCAGCCGCTCGCTGAGGGAAGCATCGTCCAGCGCCTCCAGCTGCGCGCCGGTGATGACATCAGGGCGGTCGGACAGGCCCACCTGCTGGGCGATGGCGCGGGCCGTGGCGGGGTGGTCGCCGGTCATCATGATCACGCGGACACCGGCACGTCGGCACTCGGCCAGTGCGGCGGGCACCTCGGTGCGCGGCGGGTCGGCCAGGGCCACCAGGCCGAGAAAATCAAAGTCGAAATCGTGCTGGCTTTGCGGCCACGGCGGGCTCTGGCCGGGTGCCGGGGCTGCGCCTTTCCAGCGGCCGCGCGCCACGCCCAGCACGCGCAGGCCGCGCTCGGCCATGGCCTCCACCTGGCGGCGGATGGCGCCCTGCTGCGCGGCGTCAAGGTGGCACAGGTCGGCCACGGCCTCGGGTGCGCCCTTGGTGGCCAGCAGGTGCACGTTGGGCTCGTCGCTGGCAAACACGCGCGTCATGGCCAGAATCTCGCCCGACAGGGCGTATTCAAACTCGGGCTCGCGCCCGTCGTGCACATGCTCGGTGCCCTGCAGCCACTGGTGGCCAAAATGCTGGATGGCCTTTTCCATGGGGTCGAACGGGTCGGCGGGCGTGGCCAGCATGGCAAATTCGGCCAGCAGGTGAAAGTGCTCGGGCAGTTCACTGGCGCTTTCGGGCCGGAAATGCTGCTCGCCGCTGGCCAGCTCGGCCACGGCCATGCGGTTCATGGTGAGCGTGCCTGTTTTGTCCACTGCCAGCACCGTGATGGCGCCCAGCGCCTCGACGGCGGTGACGCGCCGTGTCAGCACCTTCTGGTGCGAAATGCGCCACGCACCCAGCGCCAGAAACACGGTCAGAATGACCGGAATCTCCTCGGGCAGGATGGCCATGGCCAGCGCAATGCCCGACAACAGGCTTTCGAGCAGCGGGCGGCTGTTCCACCACCAGCCCAGAAGTACCTGGGCCAGGGCCAGCACCAGCGCGCCAATTCCGAGATTGCGCACCAGTCGGCGCGAGCCCTGCTGCAGCGCAGAAGGCGGCTCTACCGTGGCGGCAAGGTCGGCGCCAATGCGCCCCACGGCCGTGTGGGCGGCGGTGGCGCACACCTGCGCCACCGCCACGCCGCGCGTGACCACGGTGCTGGCGTAGATGGCCCCCACGCTTGCCACTTCGTGTGCTGCGCTGCCCCCCGAGGGGGCTGGCCTGGCTTGGGGCGGCCCGGCGCTGGCGGCCACGGCCCCCACGCTTGCCACTTCGTGTGCTGCGCTGTCCCCCGAGGGGGCTGGCCTGGCTTGGGGCGGCCCGGCGCTGGCGGCCACGGCCCCCACGCTTGCCACTTCGTGTGCTGCGCTGTCCCCCGAGGGGGCTGGCCTGGCTTGGGGCGGCCCTGCGCGGGTGGCCGGGGCCTCCGCGCTGGCAGATGCCTGCGCGTTCTGGCTGTCTTGTGCCAAGGGCAGTTTGACCACGGGCACGGCTTCGCCGGTGAGCAGGGATTCGTCCACTTCGAGCTGGCCTTCGATCAGCAGCGCGTCAGCCGCAATGCGGTCGCCCTCGTGCAGCACGAGCAGATCGCCGCGCACCACCTCGCGCCCGGCAATGCGCTGTTCCTGGCCGTCGCGGATCACCAGCGCGCGCGGGGCCGACAGGTCGCGCAGGGATTCGAGCGCGCGCTGGGTCTTGCGTTCTTGCGCCAGCGTGATGCCGATGACCACAAACACAAAGCCCAGCAAGAACAGCGCCTCGCCCCGGTCGCCCAGCGCCAGGTAGATGCTGCCAGCGGCCAGCAGCATGAGAAACATGGGCTCGGTAACCACGTCCCGCACGATGGCCAGCGTGGACTTGGGCGCGCTGCCCGGCAGCAGGTTGGGGCCTTCGGTGGCGAGGCGGCGGGCCGCCTCGGCAGCGCTCAGCCCTTGACGCGCTGGTATCGCAGGGGGCGCCTGGCTTTCGGGGGTGGGCATGGCCGTCGCGTCTTTTGGCGGTGCCTTATGGCTTGCGCGCCACCAGCCCCAGCAATGCCGACTGGCCACAGTGCTGGGTTCCCTCGTTCAGCACCGCTTCATAGTCGCGCAGTTCGATGATCTGCAGGCCCGCGAAGGCGGACCGGATCATCTCTGGCGTGTAAAGGTGCGACAGGATGGGTGGCCCGCCGGTCTTGTATTCCAGTTGCCTGGGGGTGTAGCCCTGCAACACCAGCACCCCGCCGGGCTTGAGTGCAGCCACCATATTGGCGAACAGGCGTTCGCGCATGGCGGGGTCGGCAAACTGCACAAAGATGGCCGCCACGGCGTCATAAGTGGCAGTGGGCCAGGGCCACTGGTCGCAATCGGCCACGCTGTAGTTCACCGCAACCTGGGCGTTTGCCGCCAGTTGCCTGGCCTTGGCTACGCCCACGTCCGAGATGTCAAAGGCATCCACCTGCAGGCCCTGGCGTGCCAGCCAGACGCTGTTGCGCCCGTCACCATCGGCCACGCACAGCACGCGGCCACCGGGGGCGAGGTGGTGGGCCTGCGCGCGCAGGTAGTCGTTGGGTTCCTGGCCAAAAAGATGGTTCTCGGCGGCGTAGCGCTGGTTCCAGGTGGCTGCGGGGTTGGTGAAGGGCGTTGCGGTCATGGTGGGTGCCTTGTGCAATAGCGGGTGCTGTGGGCATTGAACGGACAAGCCGGGCGCCTGCCGTTGGCGTTGCCGGGGGTGACGGGGCAATGGTGCCACAGGCTTTTATCTGGTTGGTTGGTAAAAATAATGATAAAAATGGCCTTTAGCCTTTGTCTATAAAGCGCTATAAGCTATTAAAATAATAGCAATATTCTGCGCTGCTGATGATGAATCCGCCGTTCCCGTGCGTGGTGGGAGCGGCCCGTGGTGCGCATCACAATGGCGGTGTTGACGACCCTGGAAGAAATCCATGAGCCTGCGCCCGGCAGAATCACCCGCCACAGAGGCCAACGCCCGAACCCGCCGCGCCAAGCTGCACCCGGATGTGCTCAAGCTCGGCCTGGTGAGTTTTCTCACCGACCTGAGCTCCGAGATGATCTTCTCGGTGTTTGCGGTTTTCTTCACCACGGTGGCGGGCGCATCCACCGCGCTGCTGGGGCTGATCGAGGGGATGGCGGATTTTTCGGCCTCGTCGCTCAATTACCTGGCGGGCTGGCTGTCGGACCGCAGCGGCCGGCGCAAGTGGTTTGCCACGGCAGGTTATGCATTTTCGACACTGGCCAAGCTGATCTTGCTGGTGTCGTCGTCCATCGTGGGGTTGTCGATCTTTCGCGTTGTCGAGCGGCTGGGCAAGGGCTTTCGCGGCCCGCCGCGCGATGCCTGGCTGTCGTCGATTGCCGCCAAAGAATCGCGGGGCTACGCCTTTGGGGTGCACAAGGCGCTGGACAAATCGGGCGCCGTGCTGGGCCCGCTGGTGGCTTATGCGCTGCTCAAATCGCTGGGTGAATCGGCCAGCACTTACAGCCTGCTGTTTCTGGTGGCCTTTGTGCCGGCAGTGGTGGCCGTGGTGGTGCTCACGCGCATCCCCGACCAGCGCGGTCAGCCCCATGCGCGCGAGAGCGTGCGCCAGAATTGGCAGCAGCTCAGCACGCCGTTCAAGCGGTTTTTGCTGCCGGCGGGGGTGTTTGCATTGGCGTATTTCAGCCTCGGTTTTGTTTTGCTCAAGGCCCACGACGTGGGCTTTGGCATGACCGACATCGTGCTGCTGTATGCACTGTTCAACGTGGTTTGCGTGGTGGCCGCACCGCTGGTGGGACGGCTGGGCGACAGGGTAGGGCGCAGCCGCATCGTGGTGCTGGGCTATGCGCTGTATGCGGCCCTGAACCTGTGGCTGGTGTTGGCAGGCAGCCGCTGGGAAATGGTGGGCATCTTTTGCCTGTATGGCGTGTTCTATGCCATCGAAGAGTCGCAAAGCAAGGCCTTCATCGCCGACCTGGAGCCCGAGCGCCGGGCCACGGCCGTGGGCGTTTATAACTTTGTCACGGGCAGCTTGTATCTGCCCGCATCGCTGATGGCCGGCGCGCTGTGGGCGGTGGCGCCGGGCCTGGCTTTTGGGCTGGGTGCCGCGTTGTCGGTGGTGGCCATGGTGGTGTTCATGGCGGTGAAGCCTGCCGCCGTGCTGCCACGCTGACAGCCCGTTTGCGGTTTTTTGGTAACAGGTCTGCGGCAACAACTTACATTGGAGCCATGGACAAACAACACACATTTCACCGCGGCGACCTGGTGCGCATTGCCATTGACGCCATGAAGGAGCGCGGCCTGGAGCCCGAGTTTCCGCCGCGCGCCCTGCAGCAGCTGCAGACCATCGATGCCGCCGGGCAGGACGACGACCCGCGCATTCGCGACCTCACGGCGCTGCCCTGGTGCTCGATCGACAACGACGATTCGCTTGACCTCGATCAACTGACGGCATGCGGTGCCATGGGCAACGGTGCGGTGAAGATTTTTGTGGCGGTGGCCGATGTGGACGCCCTGGTCAAGAAAAACTCGGCCATCGACCAGCACGCGCACACCAACACCACATCGGTCTACACCTCGGCGCGGGTGTTTTCAATGCTGCCCGAGCGCCTGTCCACCGACCTCACCTCGCTGAACCCGGGCGAGGACCGGTTGGCCATCGTGACCGAAATGGTGGTGGATGCCGAAGGCGTGGTCACCCATTCCACGGTGCACCGCGCGCGCGTGCGCAACCACGCCAAGCTGGCCTACGACGCGGTGGCAGCGTGGATCGAAGGCGAAGGCGACCTGCCCGAGGCCGCCCGCGCTGTGCCCGGCATGGACGAGCAGTTGCGCACCCAGGACGCGGTGGCCCAGCGCATGCGTGCGCGCCGGCGCGCCGCCGGCTCGCTGGACCTGGAGACCTTTCAGCCGCGCGCCGTGTTCGACGGCGACCGTGTGGTGGACATCCGCCAGCAGGAGCAAAACCGCGCGCGCCAGCTGATTGAAGAATTCATGATTGCCACCAACACCTGCACGGCGCAGTTTCTGGCGCAGCATGGCGGCAGCGCCTTGCGGCGGGTGGTGCGCTCGCCCGAGCGCTGGCTGCGTATCGTGGAAGTGGCCAGCAAATACGGCGAGGCACTGCCCAAAGAGCCCGATTCGCGTGCGCTGGAGGGCTTTCTGGCGCGCCAGCGCAAGGCCGATCCGCTGCGCTTTCCCGACCTGTCGCTGGTCATCATCAAGCTGATGGGCTCGGGCGAATATGTGGTGGAGCATGCCCGGGGCGAGCCCATCGGCCACTTTGGCCTGGCCGTGCGCGACTACACGCATTCCACCGCGCCCAACCGCCGTTACCCTGATCTCGTCAGCCTGCGCATGGTCAAGGCCCTGCTGTCGGGCGAGCGTGCGCCCTATGGCATGGCCGAGCTGGCCACGCTGGCCGAGCATTGCACCCACCAGGAAGACGCGGCGCAAAAGGTGGAGCGCAGCGTGCGCAAGTCCGAGGCAGCGCTGTTCATGCAGGGGCTGATCGGCAAGCAGTTTGACGCCATCGTCACCGGTCGCACCGAAAGCGCCACCTGGGTGCGCATCTTCACGCCGCCGGCCGAGGGCCTGCTGGTGTCGGGTGATTTCAACCTGGACGTGGGGGCGAAGATCCGGGTGAAACTGGTCAGCACCAATGTGGAGCGCGGTTTCATCGATTTCGAGCAGTCGCACTGATACGGTTTTGCCTTCAAGCGGCTACCGTCGTTGGGTCGCCTTGCCGTGCGACAGCACTGTCTTCGGCTCCTCGCCTTGTGATCCGGTTGAATGCAAACCCGTATGATTTCTCCGCCAGCCCGGCTCGCGCCGCCGTCAATCTCACCCGGCAGGAGGTTTCACCATGGCCAAGCGATCGTTTCCTCTGTCCAAGGTTTACGGGCTGCTCGAACCGGGTCCGGTGCTGCTGCTGAGCACGGCGCACAAGGGCCGCATCAACGCCATGGCGATGTCGTGGCACACCATGATGGAGTTCGAGCCACCGCTGGTGGGCTGCGTGGTCAGCAGCCGCGATTTCAGCTTCACGGCGCTCAAAGCCACGCGCGAATGCGTGTTGAACATCCCCACCCTGGAGTTGGCGCAAAAAGTGGTCGACTGCGGCAACAGCTCGGGCCGCAGCGTGGACAAGTTCACGGCGTTTGGCCTGACGCCAGCGCCCGCTTCGCTGGTGGGCGCGCCGCTGATTGCCGAGTGCCATGCCAACCTGGAGTGCAAGGTGGTCGATACGCGGTTTGTCAACCGCTACAACTTCTTTGTGCTGGAGGTCGTCAAGGCCTGGACCGATCCGGAGTGCAAGGACCCGCGCACGCTGCACCACCGGGGCTGGGGCGCGTTCATGGTGGCGGGCGACACGATTCGCCTGCCGTCAAAGATGAAGTGACTGGCGCCGGGCGCTTGGACAACTTGGCCAGCCCAGTGCATTCAGCGGTCTTGCAAAGCCGCACGCCTGCACAAGTCCATCGTGTTCCGGCCAGAATCTGCCCATGACGAATTGCCTGCTCCGCCCCCTGCGTTATGTGTTGTCGTTGCTGTGGCCGACTGTCCTGGGTGCCTGTGCACTGGCGGCCATGCCGGCCGTGGCTGCTTCTGGGGCCACCGCCAATGTGGACAGCGCCATGGGGCCGCGCGTGCTGGCCTGCACCACCTGCCACGGCAAGGAAGGCCGCGCCACGCAAGAGGGATTTTTCCCGCGCCTCGCGGGCAAGCCGGCGGGTTACCTGTTCAACCAGCTGGTCAATTTTCGGGAGGGGCGGCGCAGTTATCCGCAGATGGGCTACCTCATCGAGCACCTCACAGACGACTATCTGCGCGAGATTGCGACCCACTTTGCCGGGCTGCAGGTGCCCTATGCGCCACCCCCGGCGCCCCAGGCTGGGCCGCAGGTGCTGGAGCGCGGACGCCAGCTGGTGCAGCAGGGCGACGTGGCGCGCCAGTTGCCCGCCTGCGTGCAATGCCATGGCCAGGCGATGACGGGGCTCAATCCGTCGATTCCTGGCTTGCTGGGCCTGCCACGCGACTACCTCAACAGCCAGTTGGGCGCCTGGAAAACCGGCCAGCGCCGCGCGCAGGCACCCGATTGCATGGCCGACATTGCGCGCCAGCTTTCACCCGAGGAGGTGAGTGCGGTATCGGCCTGGCTGGCGGCCCAGCCGGTGCCCGGGGGTGGCAAACCCGCCGACCGACTGGCAGGGGCCATGCCGGTGCGCTGCGGCGGGGTGGATGGTGTGCCGGTGGTTGATGCGGCGGCGCGTTGAAGGGGCATGGCATGAAACGCATCCTCTGGACCCTTTTCTTCGCCGTGGCCTTGCTGGCGCTGGGCACCGCCGTGGTGGCAGCGCTCAACCTGCGCGGCGAGGCCGCCCTGCCGGCCGAATCGCAAGCCCTGTCACAGGCCGTGCCCGCCACGCCCGAGCTGGTGGCGCGCGGCGAATACCTGGCCCGCGCGGGCAACTGCATGGCCTGCCACACCGTGCAGGGTGGTGCGCCCTATGCGGGCGGGCGCGGCATCGACACGCCATTTGGCGTGATTCACACCACCAACCTCACGCCCGACAAGGCGACAGGCATTGGCAACTGGTCGGCCGCCGAGTTCTGGCGCGCGCTGCACAACGGCCGCTCCAAGGACGGGCGCCTGCTGTACCCGGCGTTTCCCTACCCCAACTACACGCAGGTGACGCGCGAGGATTCCGATGCCATCTATGCCTATCTGCAAAGCCTGCCCGCGGTGGCGCAGGCCAACCGGCCGCACGCGCTGCGCTTTCCATACAACACGCAGGCGGCTTTGGGCGTGTGGCGGGCGCTGTTCTTCACGCCCGGCACGTTCGCGCCCGGGCCCGTGCAGTCGGCCGAATGGAACCGGGGTGCCTACCTGGTCAACGGCCTGGGCCATTGCGCGGCCTGCCACACACCGCGCAATGCACTGGGCGCCAGCAGCCAGGCGCAGGCATTCAGCGGGGGGCTGATTCCTGTGCAGAACTGGTATGCCCCGGCGCTCAATGTGGCTGCCGAGGCGGGCGTGGCGCACTGGCCCGTGGAGGATGTGGTGGCCCTGCTGAAGACCGGCGTGGCGCCGCAGGGCTCGGTGACCGGGCCCATGGCCGAGGTGGTTTTTCGTAGTACGCAGTATCTGAACGATGCCGATGCACAAGCGATTGCCGTGTACCTGCGTGCGCTGCCGCAGCGGGACATCGCCCCCGCAGAAGTGGTCAAACCCTCGGCCGCCACGCTGGAGCGGGGTGCCAAGGTGTATGAGCAACACTGCGCGCAATGCCATGGCGACAACGGCGAGGGCAAGCCGGGGGCTTTTCCGGCCCTGGCGGGCAACCGCGCCGTGGTGCTGCAAGACCCCACCAACCTCGTGCGCGTGGTGTTGCAGGGTGGCTACCTGCCGGCCACGGCGGGCAACCCGCGCCCGCACGGCATGCCGCCCTTCATGCAAGTGCTGGGCGACGACGATGTGGCCGCGGTCAGCACCTTTGTGCGCAACGCCTGGGGCAACCAGGCACCCGCAGTGGGTACCATCGGCGTTTACCGTGCCCGGGAGCGGCGCGGGTCTTGAAGGAGAGCCCCCCGATGCACAGCCCGGCCGCGTTGCCCGATTCACCCCTTGTGGCCCCTGGCAGCGGCTGGTGGGCGGTGTGCCTGTGCGCCAACTGGTGCGGCACCTGCCGCGACTATCGGCCGCTGTTTGACGATCTGGCCAGGGCGCACCCCCAGATGCGCTTTGTGTGGGTGGACATTGAAGACGATGCAGACCTGGCCGGTGACCTGGATGTGGAAACTTTTCCCACCTTGTTGATTGCCGATGGCACGACGGCGCGCTTTCTGGGGCCGCTGCTGCCGCAGGCGCCCGTGCTGGCGCGGCTGCTGGCCAGCCTGCAGGCCGCCCCGCACGGTGGTGGGGCGGGCGGTGAAGCGCAGGCAGTGTTTGAGCGGGTGCGCGCGGCGCGCAGTGCGTAGCTGCCGCATCGCAGCCTTGGCTGACCTGCAGGGGCACTTCAATGCCGGGTTGCGGGCAGAGGATGCTCTGGATGCTGCGTTGCCATCGGGTTGAGTTGCTCCTTTTTTAATAGCTGCTAGCGCTTGCCAGTAAAGCGCTAGAAGCACATTTTGCTTAATATTCTCCCTATGTCACGCTTCCCGTGGTTTCACATCAATTCGTTGCAGGCCCAATGTGACAAGGGGGCCTGGTCGCGTGGCATGGATCTTTTCCGCAGGGCGGGCGTGGTGCGCACCGACATCGAAGCCGAGGGCAATGGTTGCTGGCACATCGAAGGCGAGGTGCAAGGCAGCCTGCCCGAACCCTATGAGGTGTCGGTAGAGCTGGTCATTGCGCCCAATGGGCAGCTCACACTGTGGTCGGGTGACTGCAGTTGCCCCGTGGGCGAGGACTGCAAGCACGCAGTGGCACTGACCCTGCAGGCTGCGCACCAGAACCCGGCCCAAGCGCACAACACCGCGCAAGAGCCCATGCCTGCCCCAGCCGCTCATGCCCTGAAGGCGCTGCACGAGCGCAGGGAGGCTGTGGCACGCGCCGAGGCCGACGCGCGGCTGGTGCACTGGCTGCAGGACTGGGACCGCGCCGCAGGTCTGTCGGCCCCGCCGGTTGTGGCGGCGTCAGGCTCCAGACCCGACCGGCCCGAGCAATACCTGTACCTGGTCTCCACCGTCGGGCTGCCGCGCGCCAGTGCGCAGCAAATGCAGCTGGAGGCCGTGGTGTCTTACCCCAAGGTGACTGGCGGCTGGGCCAAACCCAAACAGATTCGCACCCAACCCGGCCCGGGGCAGGCGGTGTTTGACCGCGCGAGTGATGCCGATCGCCAGGTTTTGCAACTGCTGCGTGCCATGCCGCGCGGCATGGGCTACTACTCGGCCTACAGCGCCGGGCCGGTGGCGGTGCTGGAAGGCGCGGTGGGGGTGATGGCGCTGCAGCAGGCAGCCAGCACCGGCAGCCTGTTTGCGGATGCGGGAGGCTCCACGGTGGGGGCTGCGCTGCGCTGGGGTGACCCCCTGCCCATCACCTGGACATGGCACGAGGCCCCGCCAGCCGCCGGTGGCGAAAGCACCTGGGCCTTGCGCGCCAGCCTGCCCGGTTCATCGGCCACGCTGTGCATCAACAGCCCGCCGCTTTATCTGGATGCCGTCAACGGCGTCTGTGGCACGGTCGAGGCCGATGGCCTCAGCGCTGCGCAGCTGGCCCTGTTGCTCAAGGCGCCCGCGTTGAGCGCCACGGCGCTGCAACGGCACCAGGCCGAGGTTGCCAGCCGTTTGGGCGGCGTGCTGCCGTTGCCGCCGGTGCTGGGTGCGCTCACGCGGGTGCAGGGTGTCCAGCCCGTGGCGCGCCTGCACCTTGCGCCCGTTCCGGCGCAAGACGTGCCGGACCTGGGCCTCATCACCGCGCAACTGCGGTTTGACTACCAGGGCCATGTGGGTTGGTGGGTCGGGCAGGAGCTCAGCGTGCTGGTGACTGCGGCCGACGGCGGTCAGGTGCTGCTGCAGCGCGATGCGCAAGCCGAGCTGGGAGCCATCGAGCGCCTGATGGACCTGGGCCTGCTGGCCACCGACGACGGGCTGTTCGGCATTCCCGGTGAGCGCTCGCAGAACGACTGGATGCACTGGGCCGACAACGGTTTTGGGGTGTTGCGCGAGGCAGGTTTTGAAATCACCCTCGATGCCTCGCTGGGTGGCTGGATTACCCACGCCGACGCGCTGGCCGTGGCGCTGCAGCCCGAGGGAGATGACGAAGCCACGTCCCCGTGGTTTGCACTGTCGCTGGGCATGGAGATCAATGGCGTGCGCCACAACATCCTGCCCTGGCTGCCCGACCTGATTGCCGCCGCCGCAGCACAGCCGCAGGATCCCCAAACCGGGCTGCCCCGCTTGCCCTCGCATGTCTATCTGCCTTCGCAGACGGGCCCCGGTTTTCTGCGCCTGCCCACCGATGCCCTTCGGCCGTGGATGGCTGCCCTGCTCGATCTGGTAGGCGACCGCACCCACGACTTCAATGGCGACAGCCTGAAGCTTTCGCGCATGGAGGCCGTGCGCACCAGCGCCGCGCTAGGGGAGGGCGCGGTGTGGGAAGGCGCAGCCGCTTTGCGCGCCATGGTGGCCCAGTTGCACGGCGCCAGCGCGCTGCCCGAGGTGCCGCTGCCCGCCACTGTCAAGGCGACCCTGCGGCCCTATCAGCAGCAGGGCCTGAACTGGTTGCAGTTTCTGAGCGCCCATGGTTTGGCCGGTGTGTTGGCCGACGACATGGGCCTGGGCAAGACGCTGCAGACCCTGGCGCATATCCAGGTCGAAAAAGACGCGGGCCGCCTCACGCACCCCGCGCTCATCATTGCGCCCGTGAGCCTGATGGGCAACTGGCAGCGCGAGGCCGCGCGGTTTTGCCCGGGCCTGCGCAGCTTGGTGCTGCACGGTGCGGGCCGCCATGAGGTAGCCGACTCGGTGGCCGAGCACGATCTCGTCATCGCTCCGTATTCACTGCTGCAACGCGATCGCGAGCGCTGGCTGGCGCACGAATGGCACCTGGTGGTGCTCGACGAGGCGCAAAACATCAAGAACGCCAGCACGCACGCCGCGCAGGTGGTGGGCCAGTTGCAGGCGCGCCACCGGCTGTGCCTTTCGGGCACGCCCATGGAAAACCACTTGGGCGAGATCTGGAGCCTGTTTCACTTTTTGATGCCGGGCTTTCTGGGCAGCCAGCAGCGTTTCAAGGAGATGTTTCGCACCCCCATTGAGAAACTGGGCGACAGCGCGCGCATGGTGCAGTTGCGCACGCGCATCACGCCGTTCATGCTTCGGCGTACCAAGGCGCTGGTTGCCAGCGAGCTGCCGCCCAAGGTCGAAACCGTGATGCCGGTGGAAATGACCGGCGCGCAGGCCGATCTGTACGAAACCATTCGCCTGGGCATGGAGAGAACCGTGCGCGAAGCCCTGCAGTCCAAGGGGCTGGCCAAATCGCAGATCACCATCCTCGATGCGCTGCTCAAGTTGCGCCAGGTGTGCTGCCACCCGCAACTGGTGCCGCTGGATGCCGCCAAAAAGGTCAACGCTTCGGCCAAGCTGGATCAGCTCATGACCTTGCTGCCCGAGATGCTGGCCGAGGGGCGGCGCATTTTGCTGTTCTCGCAGTTCACCAGCATGCTCACCCTGATCGAGGCTGAGCTGAAGAAGCGCAAGTTGCCCTGGGTCAAGCTCACGGGGCAAAGCCAGCAGCGCGACGCGATCATCGAGCAGTTCACGAGTGGGCAAGTGCCGTTGTTCTTGATCAGCCTCAAGGCCGGCGGGGTGGGGTTGAATCTGCCCCAGGCCGACACGGTCATCCACTACGACCCGTGGTGGAACCCCGCCGTGGAGGCCCAGGCCACCGACCGCGCCCACCGGATCGGCCAGACCCAGAGCGTGTGGGTGATCAAGCTGGTGGCGCAGGGCACGATTGAAGAGCGCATTCTGGTGCTGCAGGAGCGCAAAGCCCAGTTGGCCAGCAGCCTGTATGACACCAGCGCGGGGCGCAAGGAACCGTTATTTACCGAAAGTGACCTGGACGAGTTGTTGAAACCGCTATCACTGTCGTAGCAGCGAATCAAGAATGTGCGTGCACTACAGACGGTTTTGATAAAAAAATTCTGATGCAGCGCATGGGCTTGGCTCCGCATGCGGCATGGGCGGTTGTTTTGTACCCAAAGGGGCGTTCAGGCAACAGCAGGGGCACAATTCGTCTTTGCAAATCAATGCTTTACGCGCTATAATGTGACTCTCACGACCAAACGGGCGGGTACCAACCGCCCGTTTTTTTTGGTCGAATGCTTTTGGAGCTCGAAGCTGTCGGGGAAGAGTCTCCGGGAGTTATCGGGTTTTTTGTTTTTTCGGGATTGAACGGAACACGTGGCATTACAGCAAGTCGTTGAACAAATTGTGACCGGTCTCGGTTACGACCTGGTGGAGATCGAACGGTCTCCGGGTGGCCTGCTGCGCGTCACCATCGACTTGCCATGGGTGCAGCCTGCCGTCGATGCGCCCGAGCCCGCGGTTGATCAGTTTGTCACCGTGGAAGACTGTGAAAAAGTCACCCGCCAGCTGCAGTTTGCGCTGGAGGTAGATGGGGTTGAATACAAGCGTCTTGAAGTCTCGTCGCCGGGCATTGATCGCCCCTTGCGCCACGAGCAGGACTTTGTCCGTTTTGAAGGTTCGGTTGTTGATCTCACGCTGAAAGCGCCTATCGGCGCTGCGGCGGTGGGTCAGGTCAATGCCACCCGCAAGAAATTTCGTGGCACGCTGGAGCGGGCCGAATCGGGTGGATGGCAGATCGTCTGGAGCGATGAGCCCGCAGGCAAGCCTGGTCAGAAAATAAGCAAGAAACGCGTACCAGCCCCCTTGCAGGCGCTGGGGTTTACGCTTGATGAGCTAAGGGACGCCCGCTTGGCGCCCATTGTGGATTTCAAGGGGCGGGGGGCGAAGACTGGTCAAGTGCCAGGCTGAGTCACTGGATGGTTTGGAGTGGGTTGGTGCTGTTGGCAGCTGCCGCCTGCGGGTGATAGAAACAGGAGAGTCGTCGCATGAATCGCGAATTGTTGATGTTGGTTGAGGCCATTTCGCGCGAGAAGAACGTTGAGCGCGATGTGGTCTTGGGCGCCGTGGAGTCGGCCTTGGCCCAGGCTACCAAAAAGCTGTACCAGGGCGAGGTGGACATCCGCGTGTCCGTCGATCGCGACAGCGGCAACTATGAGACTTTCCGTCGCTGGCTGGTAGTGCCTGACGAGGCAGGTCTGCAGAACCCCGAAGCCGAAGAGCTGCTGATGGACGCCAAGGAGCGCATCGCGGACATCGAAGTCGGGGAATACATCGAAGAGAGCGTTGAGTCGGTCCCTATCGGCCGTATCGGCGCCATGGCTGCCAAGCAGGTCATCCTGCAGAAGATCCGTGACGCCGAGCGCGAAATGCTGCTCAACGACTTCATGTCGCGCGGCGAACGCATCTTTACCGGCACCGTCAAGCGCATGGACAAGGGCGACATCATTGTCGAGTCCGGTCGTGTGGAAGGCCGCCTGCGTCGCAGCGAGATGATCCCCAAGGAAAACCTTCGCAGCGGCGACCGCGTTCGCGCCATGATCATGGAAGTGGACCTGACGCTGCGCGGCGCTCCCATCATCCTGTCTCGCTCGGCCCCCGAGTTCATGATCGAGCTGTTTCGCCAGGAAGTGCCCGAGATCGAACAAGGTCTGCTGGAGATCAAGAGCTGCGCCCGTGACCCTGGGTCGCGCGCCAAGATTGCCGTGCTGAGCCACGACAAGCGCGTGGATCCGATCGGTACCTGCGTCGGTGTGCGCGGCACCCGTGTGAACGGGGTCACCAATGAACTCGCTGGCGAGCGTGTGGACATCGTGCTGTGGTCCGAAGACCCGGCGCAGTTCGTGATTGGTGCGTTGGCCCCGGCCAACGTGTCGTCCATCGTGGTGGACGAGGAAAAGCACGCCATGGACGTGGTGGTGGATGAGGAAAACCTCGCTATCGCCATTGGTCGCGGCGGCCAGAATGTGCGCCTGGCGTCCGACCTGACCGGCTGGAAGATCAATATCATGGACGCCGCCGAATCGGCCCAGAAACAGGCCAACGAGTCTGATACGGCCCGTCGACTGTTCATGGAAAAGCTGGATGTGGACGAGGAAATCGCCGACATCCTGATCGCTGAAGGTTTCAACAGCCTGGAAGAAGTGGCCTATGTGCCGCTGCAGGAAATGCTGGAAATCGAAAGCTTCGATGAAGATACCGTGAACGAGCTGCGTGCCCGCGCCAAGGATGTGCTGCTCACCATGGAAATCGCCCGCGAGGAAAGCGTTGGAGAAGTTTCGCAAGATCTGCGCGACCTCGAAGGCCTCACACCCGAACTGATTGCCAAGCTGGCAGAAAACGGTGTGCATACGCGTGACGACCTGGCCGATCTGGCCATTGATGAACTGACCGACCTGACCGGACAGTCCGCAGAAGATGCCAAAGCCCTGATCATGAAGGCGCGCGAACACTGGTTCGCAGGGCAAGAGTAAGGTCAGGGAGGCACGAACCAAATATGTCCAGTAATACTGTCGCCGAGTTTGCAACCGAACTCAAAAAATCGCCTGAAACCCTGCTCGACCAGCTCAAAGCTGCGGGCGTGTCCAAGGCTGCCACGTCCGATGCCCTCACCGAGTCGGACAAGCAAAAGCTGCTGGCCTACCTGCAGGCCAGCCACGGCACGGCTTCGGCCGATCGCAAGAAGATCACGCTGGTGAAGAAGTCCACCAGCGAAATCAAGCAAGCCGATGCCACGGGCAAGGCGCGCACCATCCAGGTGGAAGTGCGCAAGAAGCGCACCTTTATCCAGCGCGATGAAGGCGTTGAGGCTGCTGCCGAATCCAGAGAACCCGTGGTGGAAGAAGCCTCTGTTTCCAGCGAGGACATCGAACTGGCCCGCCGCGAGGAAGAAGCCCGCCGCCAGGCAGAGCTGATTCGCCGCCAGGAGACCGAGCTGGCCGAAAAACGGGCCGAGCGCGAAGCCCGCGAGCAGCGCGATCGTGAAGCCGAAGAGCGCGCCGCCGCTTATGCCGCCCAAGAGGCCAGCAAGAAGGCACAAGCCTCGGCCGTGAAGGAAGAAGCTACGCGTGAACAGGCTGCTGAAGCCGTCGCGCGCAATGCCGCACAGGTGGAAGCCCGCGAAAAGGCCGCAGCCGAATCCAAGGCCCGCTCTGATGAAGATGCAGCCCGAGCTGCTGACCTCGACGCACGTCGCCGCAAGGCCGAAGCCGAGGCGGCAGCCATCCGCTCGATGATGGCCACGCCCAAGAAGGCGGTCATGGTGGCCAAGAAGCCCGAAGAACCCAAGCCGGTGGCCAAGCCTGCGGCTGGGGCCGACGCCAAAAAGGGCACGCTGCACAAGCCCGCAGTCGGAACCGGCGTGGCCGCGCGTCCGGGTGCGCCTGCAGCGCCTGGTGCCGCCGCTGGCAAGGAGGTCAAGTCGGCCAAGCTGTCCTCCAGCTGGGCTGGTGACACAGCCAAGAAAAAAGAAATCAAGACCCGCGGCGACAGCAGCGGTGGTGTCGGTCGCAACAGCTGGCGTGGTGGTCCGCGTGGCCGCCGTGGCGACAACCGCGATCACCGTGACGATCACCACCAGCAGTCCGCTCCGGTGGAGGCGCGCATCCTTGAAGTGCACGTCCCTGAAACCATCACGGTGGCTGAGCTGGCGCACAAGATGTCCATCAAGGCATCTGAGGTCATCAAGGCGCTGATGAAGATGGGCCAGATGGTCACCATGAATCAGCCGCTGGACCAGGACACCGCCATGATCGTGGTGGAAGAACTGGGCCACAAGGCCGTGGTGGCTGCACTGGACGATCCGGAAGCGTTCACCGACGAGGATTCGGCCCAGCAAGACGTGGCCGTTCTGCCGCGCGCTCCGGTGGTGACCGTGATGGGTCACGTGGATCACGGCAAGACCTCGCTGCTCGACTACATCCGTCGCGCCAAGGTCGCTTCGGGCGAAGCCGGTGGTATCACGCAGCACATTGGTGCTTACCATGTGGAAACACCACGCGGCGTGATCTCGTTCCTGGACACCCCTGGTCACGAGGCCTTCACGGCCATGCGTGCCCGTGGCGCGCAGGCGACCGACATCGTGATCCTGGTGGTGGCGGCGGACGACGGCGTCATGCCCCAAACGAAGGAAGCCATCAAGCACGCCAAGGCGGCTGGTGTTCCCATCGTGGTGGCCATCACCAAGGCCGACAAGCCTGATGCCAACCCCGACCGCGTCAAGCAGGAGTTGGTGGTGGAAGAGGTGGTTCCCGAAGAGTACGGTGGCGAATCGCCTTTTGTTCCCGTGTCCTCCAAGACCGGCATGGGCATCGACATGCTGCTGGAACAGGTGCTGCTGCAGGCCGAAGTGCTGGAACTCAAGGCGCCCGTCGATTCGCTGGCCAAGGGCCTGGTGATCGAAGCCAAGCTCGACAAGGGCCGTGGCCCTGTGGCTACGGTGCTGGTGCAGTCCGGTACGCTGAAGGTGGGTGACGTGGTGCTTGCTGGCCAGACCTATGGCCGCGTGCGCGCCATGCTGGATGAAAGCGGCAAGACCGCCAAGACGGCAGGACCGTCGATTCCAGTCGAAATTCAGGGCCTGACCGAAGTGCCCCAGGCGGGTGACGACTTCATGGTGCTGACCGATGAGCGCCGTGCGCGCGAAGTCGCTACCTACCGTGCCGGCAAGTTCCGCAATACCAAGCTGGCGCGTCAGCAAGCGGCCAAGCTGGAGAACATGTTTGCCGACATGACGGCGGGCGAAGTGAAGATGCTGCCCATCATCGTCAAGGCCGACGTGCAGGGCTCGCAGGAAGCGCTGGCGCAGTCGCTGCTCAAGCTCTCGACCGACGAGGTCAAGGTGCAACTGGTGTACGCCGCAGTGGGCGCCATCAGCGAGTCGGACATCAACCTGGCGATTGCCTCCAAGGCCATCGTGATTGGCTTCAATGTGCGCGCCGATGCCGGTGCACGCAAGCTGGCCGAAGGCAACGGTGTCGATCTGCATTACTACAGCATCATTTATGACGCCGTGGACGAGTTGCGCGTGGCCATGTCGGGCATGCTGGCTCCGGAGCAGCGCGAGGAAATCATTGGCACGGCCGAGATCCGGACCGTGTTCGTGGCAACCAAGA
>ERZ1023652.24-NODE-24-length-37584-cov-6.086793_pt1 | contig 37584 bp, 37 predicted proteins | sample MGYA00520879_ERZ1023652 | MGnify/ENA primary metagenome ERZ1023652 (study PRJEB33180, sample SAMEA4044469) | wastewater metagenome | place: Denmark | collected 2016-04-02 | study: EMG produced TPA metagenomics assembly of the PRJEB13832 data set (Local surveillance...
TGGAAACAGCAATCGGCCTCCACAGATAGAACAGAAATGCTGAACGAGTTCGTTTAGCCCTGAAAGAAATTTAGGAAATCATACCGTATGAGCATCGTAGAGCACAATAGGTACGATTTATCTAATTTCCGAAGGGCTAACTCGTGAAGCTGGACAAGAAATGCTGAACGGGTTCGTTTAGCCGTAAAAATCTAAAAGAGAAGCTCCGCAAACATTGCGGGGCCTCTCTTTCTTTATCAGTACAACTCTTCTAACAACTCTTCGGCTGTCACATTGCCGAAGTATTTCTTGATGTCAAGTTCATTCAGTTTGTCCAGGATGTCCTGTTTGGCATATTTGACGCCAATAAACGCTTCTTCAACATCTTTGATTTCACCCAATCCGAAGAAATCACCAAAAATCTTCAACTGTTGGATATGCCCCTCTTCAACATTCAAGCGGACTTCAATGGAGCCGATGGGGAAGCGATGATGTTTTTGGATTTCGAATTTAGGCGATTTACCGTAATTCCAATCCCAGTTGCCAAAGTACTCTTCCCGGATTTCATATACGCGTTTCCAATCTTCATCGGTCAAGTGGTACTCTTTTACTTCTTCACGCGTTTCGACATCAAAAATCGACAGCAGCATCAAGTCACGGAATTGTTCCGTAGTCAGATTTTGATAAGCCTCATCAACAAATGGTTTGATGTTGGTCACGCGGCTGCGGATCGACTTGATCCCTTTCGATTCGATTTTCTCTTTGCGCGGTTTCAACGCACTCGTTACGGCATCCAAATCAGAGTCGAATAGGATCGTCCCATGGGCCGTCATTCTTCCGTTTGTCGCGTACATGGCATTCCCTGAGAATTTTTTTTCTCCGATAACCAAGTCGTTTCTTCCTTTTAATTCAGCTTCCTTGACGCCTACGCTGTGCAAAAAGGAAATGACCGGCTTAGTGAATTTTCCGAAATCGCGGAAAGAATCGCCATCATCTTTCGTGATGAAGCAGAATGAAAAGTTACCTAGGTCGTGGTATACTGCGCCCCCTCCGGACATGCGGCGGACGATATGGATTTTATTTGCTTCGACATAGTCAGCATTGATTTCTTCGATCGTATTCTGATTGCGTCCGATGATGATCGACGGTTCATTTATATAGAACAACAGAATCGGCTCGTCCAAGATCTTTTCCTTCAATAAAAATGTCTCCAACGCAATATTAACGCTTGGATCCAACTGTCCTTGATTATCTACAAAATACATATGCCTGTTCCTCTCCCATTCTTCATTATGATTTGTTGTTTCATTTCGGATTCTGAATCCGGTCAGATGGTGATGATCCGATCTTTTTCAGCCAACGTCACGGACACGGATGGCGCAGCCTCTTTCGCTTGGTCCAGGAGCACAGACAGCGTACCTTTTTGCGGCAAATGAGTCAGGATCAATTGTTTGACCGCGGCTTCTTCAGCTAACGTCCCGACTTCGCCTGCAGTCATATGTGCATGGTGACGCTCGTTTCCGTTGAACAGATTGGCATCAGCCAAGAACAGGTCAGCATCCTTCACGAAAGGCACAAATGCCGGTAAATAGGCTGAATCCGCCCCGAAAACGAAGACTTTTCCGGTTGCGATTTCCTCGATCCGCAACGCATAGCACGGAACCGGATGGACGGTTTTCAAAAAACGGATCCGGAAAGGTCCCAACTCCAACGTTTCTTCCGGAGCATAGGCAATCCCTTCGCTCACCCCCGGCATCTCCAACAAGCGGAAAAATTCCGATTCGACATGACCGTATATCGGCAATATTTTTTTAGATTTACCGACTGCAGGCTCTTTCAGCTGGAAAGTGTACTGCAGAACACCCAAATCCGCAATGTGATCCGCGTGATAATGGGTCAAAATGACCGCATCCAAATCCAACGGATCCAGATGATGTTCCAGAGACAATAAAGCATTGCTGCCGACATCGATCAATAGTTTAAAGTCATCGGATGTCAGCAGATAAGCTGTCGTACCGACATCTTTTGTAGGATAGCCACCCATGCAGCCCAAAATAGTCAATTCCATTAAACATCCTCCAATCCAATATCTGATAAGCAAGGAATCTTATTCAGATTATAACATGCCTTCAGCTTTCGACAATCGAAAATCATTTCACCCCTGTAGAAAGAAACAGTTTTCCGGTAAATAGGTAACAGTTAAACATCATTGAATTTATTATAGCACCAAACAAAAATAAACACTACATGAATTTAAAAAACAGTCCACCCTCCTTTGTAATCATACAGATAGGCGAACTGTTTCATTTTTAATTCGGACTGTTGTTCTTTTCCATTTCTTTCATGTAGCGGATCGCCTCATCAGCCAAGCGTTTTCCCTCTATGATGGCATTTTCCATTCCATAACCCGTCATTCCGTTCCCTCCGACAAAAACGCCTCTTTTTGCATACTCTCTATCGACTGGATAATCATCATCCAGCATCTCTTGTCTTTGCTGCAGACTGAAATGCGGTACGGCTTTTTCCCAGCGATAAAAAATGACCTGTAGAGGTTCTTCAGCCAAAGTCAAAATTTCCTTCACTTCATTCTTGATGATCTCCATCACGAGAGCATCAGCTAATTCTATCAAGGTTTCTTCCAAACGTCTGCCGAATTCCACAAGTATATAATAGTGTTCAGCCTGCTCAAGCAACGGCCATTTGTTGTTCAGGACAACAACCTTGGTAGTATGATAGGAACTTTTTCGCGGAATCACAAATCCTTGTCCCTCAGGCGGATTTTTGACTGCTGTTTTGTTTATTTTGAAAAAAACGGTTCCGACACTGGTACTTTCGGCTTTCGGGATAGCAACCTCACTGGTAAGACCTTCCAAAAAACTTAAGGATTCCTGAGGGTTTGTTGTGACGAGAACACTTCCGGCACGCATGGATTCACGTCCATTCAATTCAATCAGCAGCAAGTCTTCCGCAACACTGCTCAATGATTTCACTTTCTGATTCACATACAGATGGCCTTCCGAGTGCTGGGCCAAAGATTTGATTAAGGTTGTCAGTCCGCCTTTGAAGGTATACTCCTGACCGGATCCATCCGCAAAACGCAACAACTGTTCTTTTTTATTTTTTCCGATATGTGCCCTTCCGAAAATGGTCACCAAATTGTCATCGAACAATTTTACCGGCATTAATTCCATAGAGCCGTAGACGCTATCAGGATAATAGGGCTCAGCCATATAGTCGACCACTTCCCGTCCCAAACGAAATTCCAAAAAGTTGTCGGTTGAATACTCAGGGTTCTCATGCAAGTTTTTGGACAAAAACAGACTATTCATGAACGCTCGGAGCTTTGCATCAAAGGTCAATCCATTGGCTTGCCAAATACCATTCGGAAAAAGTGGTATGCCGTGGTAGGTAGACATACCGTCATCGATGACTGCATTCCCATCGAACAACACCAGTTTCCCACCTTTGCTGAATTGAATTTCGCTTTCCAAGCCTAATTCCCGAAAAAACCCGGAAATATCCGCTCGCCTTGAATCGAAAGCTGATGCGCCTACATCAAACGCATACCCGTCCATCTCAATCGTATGGATCATACCGCCCACTGCGGATCGATCCTCCAGAACGACATACTCAAACGGAAGGTTTTGTTTCCGGATGGCTTTATCGATTTCATAAGCAGCTGTCAATCCTCTAAGTCCACCGCCGATGATTACGATACGTCGCTTCAACTTCTCCATCCTTCCATCCCCTCCTCTTGCTTTCTTGACACCTACTTTATCACTATCTATATCTTACTCTATCACTCCGCAAAAATATGTGGATATTTTTTGACAGATGTTCATGTTTTGCATATTGTCAGACGTTTTCGCGGATCTGTCTGACTGTTTCCGCATCCAAACGTTTGACTATTTCAGTGACTAATTTGACTGCGTTCAAATAGTCATCCTCATGGATCATGGAAGTGTGTGAATGCAGGTATCGTACCGGAACAGTAATAGCAAAAGATGGAATACCATCCAGGCTCTGATGCTGAGCACCAGCATCTGTTCCGCCACCTGTGATGACCGTGTACTGGAACGGAATTTCACATTCTTCGGCAACACCAACAATAAAATCGCGTAAACCACGATGCGGGATCATCGATGCATCATAAATCAATAATTGCGGCCCTTTGCCTAATTCGGAATCCGCTTCTTGAGGCGTCATTCCCGGCGTATCTCCAGCAGTTCCTGTATCCAAAGCAAAGGCGATGTCCGGACGGATCATATGTGTGGCTGTCTTTGCACCACGCAGCCCCACTTCCTCCTGAGCATTGCCGCCACTGAAAATTATATTCGGATGCGCAGTATTTGCAAGATTTTCCAATACTTTCAGTGCAACGGCAAGTCCGATGCGGTTATCCCAAGCTTTCGCTAAAAGAAATTTGGAATTGTTCATGCGTTTGAAAGAAATGTATGGCGTGATCATATCGCCAGGTTTGATGCCCCATTCCGCTACTTGCTCCTTCGAAGAAGCACCGATATCGATGAACATATCTTTAATTTCATAAGGTTTTTTGCGCGCTTCCGGCGTCAGTACATGTGGCGGTTTACAACCGATGACTCCGTGGCAACGTTCGCCTTTAGAGTTGGTGATTTCCACTTGTTGGGCCAGCATGACCTGATTCCACCATCCACCTAATGTTTGGAATTTGACGAATCCCTTCTCGGTGATACTTGTGACCATGAACCCGACTTCATCCAAGTGCCCCGCCAATAAAATGGTTGGCCCTTCTTCCGCCCCTGTATGTTTGGCAAAGAGCCCGCCCAATCCGTCCTGCGAAAAACTTTCGGCGAAAGGTTCCGCGTAGCGTCTAAAAACTTCTCGGACCTCCCCTTCATTGCCTGGAACGCCTCTCGCATCCGTCAAATCGATCAGCATTTGTAATTCTTTCTCTTCCAAAATGATACCCCCATTGATTTAGTGACATAAAATAAGTATAGCATTTACTGCAAGAAAAACAAAAAATCGCCGCACTCCCAGTCAATGACCGGGGAGGCAGCGATTCAAAAATTATTTAGCCAAAGCAGCTTTAGCTTGCTCAGCTACTGCAGCGAATGCCGCAGCGTCTGTAACAGCCAAATCAGCCAACATTTTACGGTTCATTTCGATACCAGCAAGTTTCAATCCGTGGATCAAAGTGCTGTAGCTCATGCCGTTGATACGAGCAGCCGCGTTGATACGGGCAATCCATAATCTACGGAAGTCGCGTTTCTTTTGACGACGGTCTCTGTAAGCATAAGTATAAGATTTCATTACTTGTTCTTTAGCTGTTTTGAATAATGTATGTTTTGAACCGTAATAACCTTTAGATAATTTAATAATCTTTTTGCGGCGTTTACGGGTTACTGTCCCACCTTTAACACGTGGCATAGTGATTTCCTCCTTATTAGAACCATGGTTCTATCTCTTATTGTTGTTATTTAGAATTATTTCATTTGTGATAATTGTTGGCTGATACGTTTGATATCAGATGCGCTAACCATTGAAGCTTGACGCAATTGACGTCTTTGTTTCTTCGTTTTTCCGTGGAATCTATGGCTTGTAAAAGCGCTCCAACGTTTTAGTCCGCCGTTACCAGTTCTTTTGAAACGTTTAGCTGAACCACGGTGAGTTTTTTGTTTTGGCATTTGTCTTTCCTCCTAAATTAAGTTACAAATTTATTTATCGGCTTTGGGTGCCAACATCAAGAACATGCTTCTTCCGTCCATTTTAGGATGAGATTCAATCGTCGCAATGTCAGTAAGCTCAGAAGCAAGGCGATCAAGGACCCTTTGTCCGATTTCTTTGTGGGTGATCGCACGTCCTTTGAATCGAATCGATGCTTTCACTTTGTCACCTTTTTCCAAGAATTTGCGTGCATTCCGCAATTTCGTTTGAAAATCATTTTCGTCGATGGAAGGACTCAAGCGTACTTCTTTAAGGCTTACCACTTTTTGGTTTTTACGGGCTTCACGTTCACGTTTTTGTTGATCGAAACGGAACTTGCCGTAATCCATAATACGGGCAACGGGCGGGTTTGCATTTGGCGATACCAAAACTAAATCTAAATTAGCTGCTTCTGCAATCTGCAATGCATCACTTTTCGATTTGACTCCTAGTTGCTCGCCGTCACTACCGATGATGCGTAGTTCGCGGGCACGGATGCCGTCGTTAACCATCATATCTTTTGCTATGGTCGTTCACCTCCATGATATTTGAGAGAAAGAACGCAGAAAAAAGTCGGCGGGTCATACTAACCCCGCCGACAATACTCGCATTGCTGCAAGTTACTTGTACATATCTGGCCCAGGGACGCAATTGTCCACTTAGGCGAGAAGCGGGTGCCTCTGCTTAATTTCTCAACTTTTACAGTATACCTTGTTAAAATGAAAACGTCAAGAACATTTCAACAAAAATCTTCATTTTCAATATACGTTCAGACATTCAGGATTCCGGTGCGTATTTCCAGATTTCTTCGAGATCCTTCGCTGGCAATTCCGCCACTAATTCATTGACTGTCTTATTCCATTCCGGAACGACATACTCCGGATTCAGTTCCTGCAGCGGCAACAGTACGAAGGAGCGCTCCTGCATTCTCGGATGCGGCACAGTAAGCCGTTCTTCATCGATACTCTCCACTCCGTACAAAACAATGTCGACATCCAGGGTACGCGGTCCGAATCGAATCGTCCGTACTCTACCGAGCTCCTGTTCGATAGTTTGGCAGCTGTCCAGCAAATCCAAAGGTAACAATTCCGTTTCTGCTTCAAACACTAGGTTCAGAAAATCAGGCTGATCGAGATAGCCTACCGGTTTCGATTCATAAATGGAAGATACGCGCTTCACTTCGACACCCGACAAGGAGTGGAAAAGCTCCAAGGCTTTATCAAGATGGGCTGCACGCGGCTCCAGATTCGTGCCTAATGCAATGTACGCGATAGGCATGCGCTTAGCTCCCTTCCCTTTCGCGGTAGATCTCCACCGCAACGGAATCGTAATGGCCGACGATCGGTGGATCCGGCTTGATCACTTTCACTTGGCAGGCTTGCAACCCATCAAAACGCGCAAACAAAGCGATGGCAATATGCTCGGCCAAAGCTTCGATCAGGTTGAAGTTTTCGCCCTCCACTACTGCTTTGACCGCCTTGTAGGCATGTCCGTAATGGATGGAATCCTCCATCTTGTCGCTGTAACCGGCTTTTTTTGTATCAGTATGCAGCACAACATCTACGTTAAAACGTTGTCCCAACACTTTTTCTTCCGCATTCAATCCATGGAAAGCATAGAACTGTAGATTATTCAAATAGATTTTATCCAATCGGGCTCTCTCCTTTTTTTAACATGATATCCATCATCCTTGCCATTTCCGCATTGGCCTTTACATTATGCACGCGGAATATTTGCGCACCGTTTACGATGCCTAATGCAGTCGTGGCGGCTGTCCCCAGATCGCGCTCCTTGAAGGGGATATCCCCCAATGCCGTTCCGATGAACCGTTTGCGGGACGTTCCCAGCAGCAACGGGTAGCCGAGATCCGCAAACCGCTTCAGATGATGGACCACATTCAGATTGTCTTCATAGGTTTTTCCGAATCCGCAGCCGGGATCGAGAATGATGTTTTCCCTTTTGACGCCTGCGGACACTGCGATCCGCACACTCTCCGCCAAATCAGTCAACATATCTTCGATCAAAAAGGCATAATCCGGCTTTTCCCGATTGTGCATCAAAATGATCGGCACATCAAATGACGCCGCCACAGCTGCAATCTGAGGATCGTACCTGCAGCCCCAAATGTCATTGATGATATCAACGCCGGCTTCGCAAGCCGCTCGAGCGACCGCCGACTTGTAAGTGTCGATTGAAAGCGGCACATCGACCGCTTTCTTTAGCGCTTCAATGACGGGCACAATCCGCGCAATCTCCTCTTCATCAGATATCTGCGTGTGACCAGGACGGGTGGATTCCCCGCCGATGTCGATGATATCGGCGCCATCAGCAACCATCTCCAGCGCGTGGGCGACAGCTTTTTCGACCGTGTTCCACTCTCCGCCATCGGAAAATGAATCCGGCGTCACGTTTAGGATTCCCATAATGTAACTGCGCTGTGACAGTTCATATACTTTCGTCTTTGTCGTTAATTTCAAGGTCCATTCTCCTCATCAGCGTGTACTTCGTTTAAAGTTTGATCAATTCCAGTACTTCACTTCTGGATTTGAAGGATTGTTTGAATCCACCACGGACTGCGGATGTCACAGTCTTGCTGCCCGGTTTTTTCACGCCGCGCATGGTCATGCACATATGCTCGGCTTCCAAAACGACCATGACTCCCTGCGGTTCCAGATGCTCCATCAGAATATCCGCAACCGTCGTCGTGATGCGCTCCTGTATCTGCGGTTTTTTGCTGACTTCATCCAGGATGCGGGCAAGTTTGCTCAAACCGATCACCTGTCCATCTTTCGGCATATAAGCGATATGCCCCACACCAAAAAACGGAACCAGATGATGTTCGCAAGTTGAATAGAAAGGAATATCCTTCACTAACACGATTTCGTCTGTATCTTCATGAAAGATCACTTTGGCGTGATCGGCTGGATCTTTTTCGAGACCGGAAAAAATTTCTGCATACATGCGCGCCACGCGCTTCGGTGTATCCTGCAACCCTGAGCGCTTCGGGTCTTCCCCGATCGCCTCCAAAATCATTTGGACAGCGACTTCTATCTTCTCTAAATCCATATTTATCCTCCTAAACGCTCATTTTGCGGATAACGCCGCAAGGGTGATGTCAGCGACTGCTTTAGCTGCGACCAATAGAGCTTTTTCATTGATGTCGAATTTTGGGTGATGATTATTGAACACTTCTGCCTGGTTCGGACGGGCACCGACATTCAGGAAAGCGCCGGGGATTTTCAACAGATACTGTCCGAAATCCTCCGCTCCAGTGTTGGCAGAAGTTGCGATGACTTGGTTCAAATAAGAACCGACACCGTTTTGTTCCAGAACAGCTACTGCTTTGGCAGTCTCTTTTGGATGGTTGTATAAAGGCGGGTAATCGGAGTTGTAGTCGATTTCTACCTTCACGTCATACATCTCCTCAAGACCGCGACCGATCCGGTGGAAGTGTTCCTCGATGACTTTTCCCACCTCAAGATCCATATAGCGGGCATCCCCGCGCAGAATCAGACTATCCTTGATGACATTACTGCTGCCGACCGCCTCGAAAGAGCCGATCGTCACGACAGCCATGTCATAAGGGTTGATGCGCCGGGAAACGATGGTCTGCAGGTTCATCACGAAACTGGAGGCCGCCACAATCGTATCATTGGAGCGATGCGGTTGCGAACCATGCCCGCCTGTCCCCTGGATCGTGACTTTGATGTCACTGCAGCCAGCGTAGGCGAATCCGCTCGTATAAAAGACGGTACCCACTTCATAGTCCGGATAGAAATGGATGCCATAGATTTCATCGACATCATCTAATAAGCCGGAGTCCATGATGCTCTTGGCACCGGCCGGAGCCATCTCTTCGGCATGTTGGTGCACAATTTTAACGGTTCCTTCCCATTGGTCCCGCAAGCGGATAAGACAATCCGCCAAGATCATCAGGTAAGCGGTATGCCCGTCATGGCCACAAGCATGCATGACACCGTGATTTTTCGATGCGAACGGCAGACCGGTCTGCTCCTCGATCTGGAGCGCATCGAAATCTGCCCGAAGCGCGATGGTCCGGCCGGGTTTATTTCCTTTGATCGTGACGATGATGCCATAGCCGTTCCCGACGTTCGTTTGTACATCAACCGATTTATTTTCATAGAAACGGGCGATGAACGCAGCCGTTTCTTTCTCGTCGAATGACAATTCAGGATGCTCGTGGAAATGACGGCGCAAAGCAATCATGTCATCTTCACGGCCATCCAGCATTTTCATCAATTCTTCTCTTAACATAAACCCTTCATCCCCTATCCAGCAAAATATACTAAAAAAAATTTTATACTTGCCTAGTTATATAAGAAAATAAAGGCCCGGAACACAAACTGCCATGTTCCGGGCCTTCGTCAAGCTAACAGAATCAAAGCTACATCACTGAAACTTATTGTATCATGATTTGCTCAGAAAAATGTGGATTTGATAAGATTATTTGAAGTTTTTGATTTCAGATTGAATTTCAGCCAAGAAATCATCCATGCTGAAAGTAACCATTTCTTTCGAGCCGTAGCGGCGGACAGTGACGGTTCCGTTCACCAATTCCTGGTCACCGATGACCAATTGGTAAGGGATTTTTTGAGTCTGGGAAGCACGGATCTTGTAGCCCATCTTCTCGTTGCGGTCGTCGACTTCAACGCGCATACCCAACTGTTCCATTACGGTTTTCAGTTCAAAAGCTTGATCAGCATGCAGGTCCAAGTTTACAGGGATGATCGTCGCTTGGACAGGAGCCAACCATACCGGGAACGCACCTTTGTACTCTTCAATCAAATACGCCACAAAACGCTCCATTGTGGAAATGACACCTCGGTGAATAACGACTGGACGATGGTTATTTTCGCCGTCTTCGCCGACATAAGTCAGGTCGAAGCGCTCAGGCAACAGGAAGTCCAATTGAATCGTGGACATCGTTTCTTCCAATCCCATCGCTGTTTTGAACTGCACGTCCAATTTAGGGCCGTAAAACGCTGCTTCTCCGATAGCTTCGAAGTATTCAAGACCGAATTCATCCATCGCTTCCTTCAGCATCGCTTCCGCTTTATTCCACATATCATCATCATCAAAGTATTTCACTTTGTCTTCAGGATCGCGGTAGCTCAAACGGAAACGGTAATCAGTGATCTGGAAATCTGCATAAACATCCATGACCAACTGCAGTACGCGTTTGAACTCGTCCTTGATCTGATCCGGACGGACAAATGCATGGGCATCATTCAGAGTCATTTCACGCACGCGCTGCAATCCGGACAAAGCGCCACTCTTTTCGTAACGGTGCATCATACCCAACTCAGCGATGCGGATCGGCAATTCACGGTAGCTGTGGATGTCGTTTTTATAGACCATCATATGATGCGGACAGTTCATCGGACGCAACACCAACATTTCGCCATCACCCATGTCCATCGGTGGGAACATGTCATCATGATAATGCTCCCAGTGGCCGGATGTCTTGTACAATTCCACGTTGGCCATGATTGGTGTGTAGACGTGTTGGTAACCCAGGCTCACTTCTTTGTCGACGATGTAACGTTCAAGCGTACGACGGATCGTCGCACCTTTCGGCAACCAGAATGGCAAGCCGGAACCGACTTCAGGAGCGATCATGAATAAGTCCAGCTCTTTTCCCAATTTGCGGTGATCGCGCTCTTTTGCCTCTTCGCGCATTTTGATGAACTCTGCCAAGGCTTTCTTGTCGAAGAAAGCTGTTCCATAGACACGCTGCATCATTTTGTTGTTCGAATTCCCTCTCCAGTAGGCGCCCGCCAACGATAATAACTTGAAGACTTGGATTTTGCCTGTTGCCGGTACGTGGACGCCGCGGCAAAGGTCCGTGAAGTCATCTTGCGTGTAGACAGTGATGACGTCACCCTCAGGCAATGCTGTGATCAATTCGACTTTGTAAGGGTCGTTTGCGAAGATTTCCAACGCTTCCGCGCGGCTCACTTCACGTCTGACGATCGGATAGTTCGCCTTCACGATGTTCATCATTTCCGCTTCGACTTTCGGCAAGTCCTCTTCGGCAAGCTGCACTTCCATATCGGTATCATAATAGAAACCAGTTTCGATCGCTGGTCCTACACCAAAATGGATTTCAGGGAACAGGCGCGTCAAGGCATGCGCCATCAAGTGGGCAGTCGAGTGACGCAGGACACCCAATCCGTCTGCGTGATCCGGTGTCACGATTTCAAGCGATCCATCCGTCTCCAACGGACGGGTGAAGTCGACCAATTCCCCATTGAATTTTCCGGCCAAAGCTTTTTTGGCTAGGCTGTTGCTGATGCTTTTTGCTACTTCTTCCACTGTTACGCCGGCTTCGAATACTTTTACGGCGCCGTCTGGGAAAGTGATTTTGATTTCTGACATGCTGATTCCTCCAGTTAATTAAATTCTGTACGTGCCTAAATGTTAAAAAAGGCAATAAAAAAAGCCCATCCCCAGCTTGTGCCGGAAATGGGACGTGTCTACGTGGTTCCACCCAAATTCAAAGAGTGCGACAGCCATCCGCTTAAGATTCTGCCTCATCCTTACTTGAACGCGATAACGAGCGTACCGTTTCCCCCTACTGAAGTTTCAGGGAATCTCTCGAAAGGGGTCGATACATGATTGATTAGGATGTTTCACCAAGCCATCCCTCGCTAAAAATCAGTTCATCCACCGGTGTCTTTCTCATCGATTTGTCTTTCGTTTCATCTGTAGTCCATTTAAACACAAAAAATAATTGTTTTCAAGCTTAAAATAAGAAAAGCTGAACGTCAGCCTATTGCTCGAAGCGACGGTTCTTCCCGGTCATAGGAACCTCGCGCGACAGGAAGCGGATCCGCTCCATCAGACGTTTCGCCTTCATCGGTTCATCGTCGCCTCGGTTGCCCATGCGCAAATGTTCCTCCAACTGCTGCATCGTAAAGTTGGAACTGAAGAAGGTCGGCAAGTCTTCCTGCATCCGGTACTGAAGGATGACACCGAGCACTTCATCACGGATCCAGGTGGAATTGGCTTCCGCTCCGATGTCGTCCAACATCAGAATCTCAGCTTTCTTCACGGCATCAATCTTTTCGTTGACCGTGTTGCTCTGGATCGCCTGCTTCATCTCCATCGTGAAGGTCGGATAATGCATCAGTGTCGTCAGATGGCCGCCCATTGCCAATTCATGCGCAATCGCACCAAGCAGATAAGATTTCCCTACTCCGAAAGGCCCGTAGAAATACAAAGCTTGGTGATGCTCTTTCGGATTCCCATTGAATGAATCAATAAAATTCAACGACTCCAGAATGGCGGGCATCCGCTCGTTTGATTGGACAAACCGCTCCAACGTCGCCGTACGGACATCCTTCGGCATCGACATGGAATGGACCCGGCTCCGCAATTCCTTTTCTTTTTCCCTCGCCATTGTCTCGTCCGTCGGTGTATAGACGACATCTATGTAACCGGCATTCAAGACGAGGTTCGGCTCATAACCGGGATTCTGCGATTCTTTCCCCAGCTTGATTTTCTCTTTTTCCTGCACATATTCGTGCAATTTCGAATAGCTTCTCTCGACGATTTCCCGCGACAGTCGCTCTTCGTGTTTCTGGAAGAACGCCTGCACATCGGCATCCTTCATGATTGTGTCGATCATGCCTTTGTAGCGTTGGCTGATTTCGGGATTATTCATATATTTGTAAAATGCTCTTCCGATATGATCCATCACTCATCCCCTGCCTTTCCGCTACTTTTTAATTTTTTGATGCGTTCATTCAATTTTTGTTGCGCTTCCGGCGTCAGCGGTGTTTCCACAACCGCTTTTTGCTCATCTTTAGCCCAATCCGGCAAGTTTTCTTTCTTGCGCGCCACCGTTTTCCCGTAATTCTTCGCGGTTGTTCGGCTGGCTGCCCGCTTCTCAGCTTTCGCTTTCATCTCGCCGGCGAATTGTTTTGCTTTCGCCAACGCTTTTTCCGGCGAATCGACACCATCCTGCAGCCAATCGTTTGCGATGGCTTCCACATAGGCCTTGGAAAGATGCGGATTGTTGAGGATGACCAACACATAGTGCGTCAGCACATTGAGCACACCCGGCTTGAAATCGGCCTTCTCCATCAGCGTGCGCAGCAATTGCGTCTCCGAAGCGGTCACGATGCCGCCTTTCTGCTTTTTGATGCTCGTCAAAAATTGATGCGGCGTCAATTGTTCACACGCCTTGATGAACGAGATCTCTTCACTGGAAAAGCGTGCCTGGATCAATTTTTGTTCCCGGCCTTTTTCAGTATCTTTAGCCAGTTGGATGCTCTGAGTGACTTTGTCCTTAACTTCCAAACGATTGCTGTGTCGCTGTTCATAGGCAGCAGACACAATGTTCTTGAGCGTTTCTCCGTCTACTTTGCCGGATTCGATATCGGCGGCCTCCAGAATAAACTGGGCCATCTGAAGTTCGTCGCAACCATACAAGGTGTAGAGGATAGTGATTGTGTGCTCCAATTCCTTTGTGATGGATTCGCGTTTAACAAATTGTTTGTTCAACAACTGCCGGAAAAACGAGAAGTCAAAACCATCATTCTCGATAACGGGCAGACTTGCCGCATTATCACCCAACAACGTATTATCGTTCTGCCGCATCCGCGCTTGCTCCGTAAAGGCGCTTTCCGAGAAAGAAAAAACATCCAAAAAGGACTTGGTGATATTTTCCGCATTTTTTAGGTCGCGGACTTGCCGACTGAACCGTTGCTGCAACTCACGGTATTTCCGTTCGCCGACTTTTTCGTACAACAGCAACCCCATCAGGTCATCACTGAAAAAAGCATAACTGGACAGCGGCTGCTGCAATTCGTAAAGGTATTGCTTCTCAGGCTCGTTTACCAGAAATGTCTTCAGCAAACCGATCCCTTCCAATTTCACGCGCGCTTGATAGAACTCTTGGATTCCGCTGTTTGATAGAGCCAATAATTCGGTGTGAAGCAACTCCTTGCTCCAATAGCTCTCCTGCGGAATCTCCGCAAGCAGCGTCAAATAAAGGCTGAACGCTTGCGGCCCGATGATGGGCTGATACAATTGCGTCAGGATTTTGCGGTCCACATCGGAAATTAAGTTCGTCTGGCTTGCTCTGAAAGCATCCTTAGGACTTATATTTTGCCATGGATAACTCATTGTTCATTGTCTTCCTTTCCGGGGGCTGCCTCGTGGGGAGGAGCATCGGATGGTTGGATGTCTGAAGCTTCAGCAGCCGCTTGTTCGGCTTTTTTCTTCTCCATATTCTTCAATTCATCAAGGAAGGTTTTCCGGTCCGAAAATTGGCGGTAAACACTTGCGAAACGGATGTAGGCGACATCATCAATTTTGGCCAACTTGTCCATGACGTATTCCCCGATGACGATGCTGGATACTTCGTTTTCTCCGAGCGCTCGGATTTCGGCTTCCACCTCATTGACGACAGTCTCCAGCTGTTCAAGGGCGATCGGCCGTTTTTCGCAGGAGCGGATCAATCCCCGCAACAACTTTTCACGGCTGAATTCTTCGCGCGCGCCATTTTTTTTGATGACAAGCAACGGCGTTTGCTCGATCCTTTCGAATGTAGTGAAACGGAAATGGCATTGTTCGCATTCGCGACGGCGGCGGATGGCTTTCCCGTCATCAGCCGGACGACTATCGACAACACGCGATCCGTGATAGTGACATTTTGGGCATTGCATCGGCTTTCCCCCTTTTCTTTCGTTTATTATCGCTTCATTATAACATACTTGTGGCTCAAAAACCTTGAAAAGATGGTCTTTATGGCACTTTCAGGCTACACAGTTCTATGTTTGAGCAGCCAATCGTTGACTTGTTTTTTTGTTTCTTCAATTGTTCCGGAATTGTCGATGACAAAGTCAGCCAGTTCTTTTTTCTTCTCGATCGATAGCTGACTTTGCATCCTCCGTGTAGCTTCATCCGCATCCAAATGGTTGCGGCTCATCAGCCTTTGCACTTGAAGTTCTTCTGGAACATAGACGACCATCACAGCATCGCAACTGTCCTCATACCCGCCTTCGTACAGCAATGGGATATCCAGCACAATCAGTTTGTGCCCTTCCGAAATATAACGCTCTTTTTCTGCCTGTATCCAATCATTGATGCGCTCCTTCAGCAACACATCCAGTTCTTTACGCTTCTCCCTATCCGAAAAGATCAGCGCTCCCAAACGTTTGCGATCCAACGTACCATCAGACAGCAGATAGGCTTCCCCAAAATGTTCGATGATGTCCGCTAACCCTGGTGCACCCGGAAGAACGACAGCCCTTGCTCCTAAGTCTGCATCGACAACCGGAATGCCCGCAGACAAAAACAGCTTCGCTACAGTCGATTTCCCTGTAGCGATGCTTCCTGTAAGTCCTAATATATAGCTCATGTTCGTTTATTTCGCCCCTTTGTAGGCAATATCAGTGATGTCTGGTGCCTTTGAACGCGTCTTCGGCAGTTGTTGACAATGCGGACAATAATGCGTTCCTCGCTGTGCAACCCTTATCTTTTCGATCGGATGACCACAGTTCGGACAAGGTTGCCCGGTTTGACCGTAAACGGCAAGAGAGACTTGGAATTTACCGGCCTCTCCTAACGTATTTTTGTAGGTCCGGATCGTCGACCCTCCGGCCTCCACTGATCTACTGATCACATCCATGACGGCTTCATGCAGCCTTTTGGCTGCAGCCGGGCCGATTGTATCGGCGGCTTGCAGAGGATGGATTTTAGCTTGGAAAAGTGATTCATCCGCATAAATGTTCCCGACGCCGGCCACAATATTCTGGTCCAGGATGACCGCTTTGATTGCGCGATGCGACTTGGAAAGATCCTTTTTGAATTTGCTCAATTTGAAGAAATCCGCGGTCGGTTCCGGCCCCATTTTTTTGAAAGGTTCATACTCATCCCGCTTTTCGATCGGCAACAACGTAAATTTACCGAACTTGCGCACATCAAGGTAACGCAATTGGCGGCCATCGGCGAGATAAAAAATGACATGCGTATGCTTCTTGATCGGTTCACCGGCTTCGCTGACCTCATATTTGCCTTCCATCCGCAGATGGGAAATCATCGCCCAGTGGTCCAACAAAAAGATCAGATACTTGCCGCGGCGTTCGATGGTGTGGATCTGCTCCCCCCGCAGAACCGTCTTGAAACGTTCCGTGGAGAAAGGCGGCGTGATCATACGATCCCAAAAGACGGCTACATCTATGATGACGGCTCCTCCGACAAGGTTGATGAGTCCTTTGCGGATGGTTTCTACTTCTGGTAATTCCGGCATAAGCAGGCCCCTTTCATTTATCGGTTTGTTCCTTGTTTATTTTGCATCATACCAGCTATCTCCGGAGTTGCTGTCCACTTTGAGCGGCACAGCCAAGTCGACTGCATGCTCCATGATTTCCGGCACCAATTTTTCCAAGACCGGAATCTCTTCTTCCGGGCATTCGAAGATCAATTCATCATGCACCTGCAACAACATATTCGCTTGAAGCCCTTTTTCCTTAAGGACTTTATCCATCCGGACCATCGCCACTTTGATGATGTCGGCGGCAGTGCCTTGGATCGGCGAATTGATGGCCGTGCGTTCGGCAAAGGAGCGCAGATTGAAATTGCGGTTATGGATATCAGGCAGGTAACGGCGTCTGTGGAACAGCGTTTCGACATAACCGGTCTCTTTCGCTTCCTTGACGATATCCTCCATGAATTGCTTCACACCCGGATATTTGTCGAAATAACGGTCAATGAATTCTTGAGCAGCTTTTCGGGTGATGATCAGGTTTTGGGACAAACCATAGTCACTGATGCCATAAACAACACCAAAATTGACGGCTTTCGCTTGTCGGCGCAGATTGGCAGTGACGTCTTCCGGTTTCTCGATGCCGAATACACGCATCGCTGTCGAAGTATGGATATCCTGGCCTTCCAGGAAGGCTTCGCGCAGATGCTCATCCCCGGAAATATGCGCCAGCACACGCAATTCGATTTGTGAATAGTCGGAGGCGAACAGCTTCCAACCTGCTTGTTGCGGAACGAAAGCTTGTCTGATTTTCCGGCCTTCCTCCATCCGGATCGGGATGTTCTGCAGGTTCGGATCGACGGAACTCAAACGACCGGTCTGCGTCAATGTCTGTTGATAACGGGTATGGATCTTTCCGGTTTCCGGTTTGATGAATTTCAGGAGTCCCTCCACGTAGGTGGATTGCAGCTTGGCCAACTGTCGGTAATTCAGGATGTGCTCCACGATCGGCGCTTGCGCCTGCAGTTTTTCCAAGACATCGACCGCTGTCGAATAGCCCGTTTTCGTCTTTTTGATGGCGGGCAAGCCCATCTTCTCGAACAGGATGACACCCAGCTGCTTCGGTGAGTTGATGTTGAACTCCTCACCCGCCTCGGCATAGATAGTTTTTTCGATTTCAAGCAAGCGGCCGGCAAATTCTTCTTTCATGGTCAACAGGCGCTGCGGTTCCACTTTGATCCCTTGGATTTCCATGTGCGCCAAGACAAACGACAACGGCAGCTCCATTTCGTAATACAAATCTTTTTGCACGTTGCTTTCCAGTTCAGCGTTCAATTGGGCAAACAGCGCCTGGATCGCTTTCACTTTGCGCGCTAAATGGTCATGCAGTATTGCATCCTCGGGAACCGCCGTTTTAGCGCCTTTTCCGTAGATGGCCTCATCAAAGGAGACATCGTTGTAGCCGTATTCCTGGGCGACTTGCGCAAGATCTTTGCTGTTGTCCTTCGCATTCAGGATGTAGGAAGCCAGCAGGATATCAAAGTCGATGCCTGCCAGCGCGATACCGGCGTAATGCAGCATGACCATCGTCCGTTTGCCGTCGTACACAATTTTATGGGCTCCGGCATTTTCAGCCCATTCCTTGAAAACAACACTTGCCAGCACTGTTTCCAATGAAGCTGTGTAAATCTTTTCATCCGTTCCCCAGCTGACTGCGAGGATTTTCCCATCATGGTAGTTGTCTTCAAGCATCTCTACATACAGTGCCATCCGGTCCGTAAAATGCTCGGGACGGATTTCCGTCAGGACTTCGAAATGGATGTCCTCGAAGGATTCCGAGCGGTCTTCCGAGGCCACGCCCAGTTTGTCCAAGAAGCCATTGAAATCCATTTCGCGGTAAAAGTCGGTCAGTTTGTCGATCTGTTTGCCTTCAACCGCCAGTTCATCGAGCTTCAATGTCACCGGCGAGTCCAGATCGATTGTAGCCAAAGTTTTGCTCATGAACGCATTCTCTTTATCATTGATAAGGTTCTCTTTCATCTTGCTTTTCTTCAGTTCATCGATATGCTCGTATAGATTTTCGATGGAACCGTATTCGGTCAAGAGTTTCAAAGCGGTCTTCTCGCCTACTTTAGTGACGCCCGGATAATTATCCGACGAGTCGCCCATCAGACCTTTCATGTCGATGATCTGTCTCGGTTCGATGCCGTATTCTTCACGGATGACGTCCGGGGTGTAGGATTTCAATTCCGACACGCCTTTGACGGTGATATCGACCCGGATATTATCCGTCGTCAATTGGATCATATCCTTATCGCCTGAAATGATGACGACATCATAGCCGGCTTGATCGGCCATCCGCGAGTAAGTCCCAATGATATCGTCAGCTTCATAATTGACCAATTCATACGTCTTGCCACCAAAGGCATGGACAAGGACGCCAAAATAGGGCCACTGTTCGGATAACTCCGACGGCATGCTTGCACGCCCGCCTTTGTAGTCGCCATAAAGGGCATTGCGGAAAGTCGTTTTTCCTGAATCGAATGCTACCAACAGATGCGTCGGCTCTTCTGTCTGGAAGATGCGTTCCAATATATTATTGAAGGCGTAGAGCGCGTTCGTATGCAAGCCGTTTTTGTTGCGGAACCCATCCAGATTCGGCAATCCAAAAAAGGATCTGAAAGCCACACTGCTGCCATCCACCAATAGTAATTTTTTCTTTTTATCAGTCATCTGTTAACATCCTAACTCTGCTTATTCTGAATCGTCATCTGCCATCGTTGTAGGATAAACTACCTTATCGGCATTCTCCTCGACTTCAGTTCGCTCGTTCATGATCACGTTCTCTGCCTCATCAAAAATCAATTTGCGGGGTGTCTCTACGATCAATTCAGCATCCAATACTCGTTCATTTTCCATATTCGTTCCGACAACGCTGATTGTGACTTGTTCACGGCGCTCGTCCACGCGCTCCACTTCAAAGTTGAAGGTTATCATGTTGTTATGGTAGATCGGTTCGATCACATTCAAAGAAACGTCCACAATATGTGAACCCGGACCCGGTAAATGTTTGGAAACGTTGCTCGTCAAAATCCCCACCAACAATACGGTTGGCACGATCGGTTTATGAAACCGAGTCGTCTGCGAATAATCATGTTGAATATAGAGCGGGTTCCCGTCATTCGTCAACCCAAGATACAGCAAAATATCTTTGTCTTCGATGATTTCGGTGACAGTCAACGAATCCCCCTCTTGAATTTCATCAATCGATTTCCCAAGCTTTATATCTTTCAGACCCATTTTCACTTTTCCTTTCTTTGAACACATATATGTCTATCATATCAAAAACCCCGTTCCGATAAAAGCCGTTTAACCGTTTGGGCCTATTTATTCAGATAACCGGACCAAGCCCGCTCTGTCTTGCATCAAAAAAAGCCCAAGAATTGCTTCCTGGACTTTTTTGATGCATTGAATTAATTTTTTGTCGGCACACTGTGGCTCAACAGCTCTTCGTAAGCCAATTCAAACTTCTGAACATCCCCTGCACCCATGAAAATGGCGACAGCATCATGAAACTGCAAAAGCGGAGACATGTTGTTGACGTTCAACACCGTTGCGCCTTTTTCGATTTTTTCGGCCAAATCGCCGATCGAAACCTGTCCGTCCTTTTCACGAGCGGAGCCGAAGATATCGCAAAGGAAGACCTTGTCGGCCAATTCCAGCGCTTCGGCGAACTCACTAAGCAGAGCAACCGTGCGCGTGAAGGTATGCGGTTGGAAAATCGCAATGATTTCCTTTTCAGGGTATTTTTGTCTAGCTGCATCGAGTGTAGCGCGGATTTCGGATGGATGATGGGCATAATCATCGATGACGACCATATCCGAAATATATTTTTCGCTGAAGCGACGTTTTACGCCTGAGAAGGTCTTCAACTGAGCAGCAACCTTGTCTTTGTCCAATCCTTCCAACCAGCAGAATGTGAGGATGGCCAATGAGTTGAGGATGTTGTGCGTGCCGAATGACGGGATTTCAAAATGACCGAACAACTCGCCATTTATTTCCACATCGAACTGACTGCCGTTTGTGTTTTTCGTGACATTTTTGGCGACAACATCATTGTCTTCAGCGAACCCGTAAAACGTTACCGGATATTTACCTTTCAGTTCACGGACATAGGCATCCTCCCCACAAGCGATGATGCCTTTTTTCACTTGGGATGCAAACGCAGCAAACGCGCTGTAAACATCATTGATATCCTGGTAGTAATCCGGGTGATCGAAATCGATGTTCGTGATGATGGCGTAGTCCGGTGAATAGGCCAAGAAATGACGTCTGTACTCGCAAGCTTCCAACACAAAGTACTCCGCATCTTCCCGGCCGAAGCCAGTGCCGTCGCCGATCAAATAGCTAGTCGGAGCAATCCCGTCCAACACATGGGACAACAAACCGGTTGTGCTTGTTTTTCCGTGAGAACCGGTTATGGCGACGCTCGTATAGTTTTTGATCAATTCGCCTATGAAATCATGGTAGCGGATAACCGTCAAACCAAGTTCTTTCGCTTTAGCGATTTCCTCATGGGAATCAGGGAAAGCATTCCCTGCGATGACCGTCAGACCCGGTGTGATATTCGCTTCGTTGAATGGCATGATTGTGATGCTTGCATCATCCAAACCTTTTTGCGTAAAGAAATAAGTTTCGACATCGGAACCTTGGACTCTATAGCCTTTTCCATGCAGGATCAATGCCAACGCACTCATCCCGGAACCTTTGATGCCGACAAAATGATAAATCGTTTCCGTTTCCATAATTACCTCCAAATGAATAAGGAAGGTTAGTCTTTCGGCTACCTTCTGATGTTTGTGCCTCAAAACACTCTCTTAGGACATGATGACTTGCTGTCCATTTATTGAACCGGAACCAGTATAGCACGCACGAATTAAGAAAATGCATGAAATTATTTAAAATTTGATGTCAAACATGTCAATAATTTCATTATGCCACCAACCGCAGCATACAAATCAAGTTAATGTTACAATGCCATGACTAAAAATAAGAGTGACTTGCCGAATCAGCTGCCTCATGGACAAATTTCCCGGCTGCATCGTAAGAGCGTTCCTGCTCCATGATACCCAATAACGATCGGTTCATCGCCCGTTTGGATTTGCCTTCCAACGGCTGCAACTCACTTTCTCCCACGTTGTCCTCTTTCAAAACTGCATCGTCTTCAACAGGTGCACCCAATTCGAAAAGAAGCAAATCTGAGCTATTTTTTCTCAATAAGGCTGCGATCGCGCGATAGTCGATTCTCTTTTCATGCAGGTTTCCCCAACCTTTCAACGGTTCCGGCACTTCGGTCAGTTGGAAAGGTCTTCTGCTTTTATAGGATGCGAAAGGATGCATGCCCAATTCCGTGCGGCGCTCCTTCTGCTTTTCTTCCTTTAGTCTTTTTTTCTCGACTGCAAAAACATCTTCGGCAGGCTTCACAACTTTGTCCCTGAAGGAAACGAATGCCTCTTTGTTGTGGCGGATGTAAGGTACAGTATCCATCGGATGCAGCAAATCTTGTGAGATATAGGAGGACGGTTGTGCAGAATCGCCTTTTTCTTCCAGCATGCCATGCTCTTCATCCTCTTTTTTCAGGTAATTCGGAAAATCAAACTTATTTGTTGCAGGATGACTTCCATCCATCCCTGAATGATGGTCATGCCGAAAAAAACTGGGTCCATCATAGCGACTCATCCAGTCAACTCCTCTCTTGTTTTGCTTCAGGCAATGCGCTGCCTGGTTTCAATGGAATTCCTTTATTATAGTACTTCTTTTTCCGACAAAATTCCATAGGGTTATTTGGAAAATGCTGCGCCTATTGCATAGCTGTCATCCAACACAAGGATGCCTTTTTTAGGGCTTGCGTTCTCCAATTGCAATTCTTTGGCGGAACAGATCATGCCCTGGCTGGCTACGCCGCGCAATTCACCTGGCCAGATGATCAAACCACTAGGCATGACAGCGCCTGGTTTGGCCACGACGACGCGTTGGCCTTTTTTGATGTTGGCTGCACCGCAGACGATCTGCAGCACTTCACCGTTGTCCACTTCCGTTTGCGTAACGGACAGGTGGTCGGAGTCTTCATGCGGCACGCATTCCTTGACGTAACCCACAACAAATTTAGGCGAACGATCGACGACGATGGCGTCACTGAAACCTGCTGCTTGGATCAAAGCATTCACTTTTTCCGCTTCTTCATCGGATAACAGCACTTGTCCGTTTGCATCCAACGCCAGCGTGTCTGAAATCGAAAATAGATTGTAGCCCATCGTTTCATTTGTACGGTTGTTGAAAATGCGCGTCACATTGCCTTTTGATTCGCATGCTTGTTCTTGGCGGACAGCGATATCCCCTTTCGTCAACATTAATGTATCCCCGACTGCTTCACGATTATAAAAACTTAACCACATGTTATGTTTGCTCCTTTATGCTTCTTCATTTATTTTTCCCAACCGAAATAGTATCACAATTGTTCCAAAAAGGCTTCAATCTCTTTTTGCGTCTTCCGGTTGCGTGAGACGAAACGACCCAATAGTTCTCCCTCAGCATAGACGACGAAGCTCGGGATTCCGGAGATCTGTAACGCTTCACCCAGCGTGCCGAAATCATCGCGGTCTATCTCGACGAAACGAAAATCCGTAAATTTATTTTCCACCTCAGGCATGAATGGGCGGATGTAATGGCAATCCGGGCACCAACCGGTCATGAAGACGAAGACCGTTTTTCCCGAATCACGCAGTTCTTTGAATTGATCCAGATCTTTCAGTTTGTCCATAATCAAGTTCCTCCTTAGTTCATGGCCATGATCGTTTCATAAGTGCTCTTGTCCAATGCTTTGATGACTTGCGCAACCATTTCCTTGGCTGCCGCGTAATCGTCGATGTGGAACATTGTCTGATGTGTGTGAATATAGCGGGCGCAGACGCCGATGACCGCGCTAGGCACCCCGTCATTCATGACATGGGCGGCACCCGCATCCGTTCCGCCTTTGGAAACAAAATACTGATAAGGGATATCATGCGTTTCCGCTGTATCCAACAGAAATTCGCGCATCCCTTTCAAGGTGATCATGCCTGGATCCTGGATCCGCAAAAGGAAACCTTCCCCCAGATGGCCGAACGTATCCTTGGTCGTCGTCAAATCATCCGCAGCCGAGCAATCCACCGCGAAGAACAGATCCGGCTTGAACTTGTGCACGGCCCCTTTTGTTCCACGCAGTCCGACCTCTTCTTGCACGTTGGAGCCGGCTATCAAAGTGTTCGGCAATTTTTCATTTTTCAATGCTTCCAGCGTCTCCAAAACGACCGTATTCCCGTAGCGGTTGTCCCACGCTTTTGAAATGATTTTCTTCTTGTTGGCGGTCCAAATTGTTTCCACCTGGGGAACAATCGTATCTCCGGGACGGACTCCGAATGCCATCGCCTCTTCTTTTGTATCGAACCCCGCATCGAACAGGATGTCCGTCACTTTGACTTTTTTGCCTTCACCCTCCCCGCGCAATAAGTGCGGCGGAACCGAAGAGGAAATCACAGGAATATCGCCTTTGGACGTCTGCAGGGTATAGCGCTGTGCCGAAACGACATAAGCATTCCAACCGCCGAGCGGCACGACCCGGAACAATCCGCGCTCCGTGATGCCGGACACCATGAAACCCACTTCATCCATGTGTGCCGCGACCATGATGCGCGGTGCCGTTTCATCTTCATGCTCTCTGATTCCGAAAATTCCGCCCAAGCCATCCGTTTCGATGCGATCCACCAAAGGCGCCATTCTCTCGCGCATATAGTTACGGATGTTGCGTTCGTTTCCGCTTGTTCCCTGCAATTCCGTCAATTCTTTGATCATAGCAAATGTTTTATCATCCATATTTGAATGGAGCAGGGCATAAATTTAGCCTTATGCCGCTCCCGATCCCCCTTAAGTGTCTGATTATCCTATCCATTATAGCGCAGCATCCTTGTCATAGCAACGATTCCATTTGTTAAGAAAGCTTGCCCAGTACAGGAAACGTTTCCTTTGCGCATCCTGGCGCTTCTGACATTTCCCTATTATTTTTTTCGTATTATTGCTATACTGAAGGAGAAAATGAGTAAGCGCATTACTTTGAGGAGGAACATAAGATGAACTTTTTGGAAAAATGCATGTGTAAAAAACACAAAGAAGAAATCTTGGGCGGTATTCTGTTCGGTGCCGGACTCGTACTCGGTTCAGTCGTGACAGCCCTTTGCTATGAGCAGAAACGGACCGTCAACGGCGATAAAATCCTGGAAAACGTCAAAAAGATGTTCTTGGCTGAAGCTCCGATCGAAGGATCATGGATCGAACTGCACCCCGTCCCGCTCAGTCGTTATTCTTCAAAGACGGATGTGTATTACGGTGGCATATCCCGCAAAGAGGACGGCGTGTTGGTGCAATATGAATTCATTGCTGACGCCTACACGGGAACTATCTTGGATCTTTATAAATTGTAAAAAAACAGAAAAAGGAAGGAACAAAGCTGCGAGTGCTTCGTTCCTTCCTTTTTGTCTGGGTTCTAATTTTCAGAATCAGCCGTTGCTTTTTTCGGGAACGCTGCTTCGACGCGGTAAATGCGGTCTCCTCGGGAAGAGAACTTCGCTTCGTACTCCGTCATGATGTTTCCCTCAAAGTCGCTCTTGTGCAGATCCAACCACACTTGCTTCAAAGTCATTCCATATTGCGAGAAGCTCGCCAACGAATATTCGAATAGGCCTTGGTTATCCGTCTTGAAATGGATCTCACCACCGGAAACCAGGATCTGTTCATAGTTCTGCAGGAATTTTTTGTAGGTCAAGCGGCGTTTGTCATGTTTGGACTTTGGCCACGGATCGGAAAAGTTCAGGTAAACGCGATCCACTTCGCCCGCCTCAAAGAAATCTGCTACATTCTCTCCATCCGTATTCAGCAATTGGACATTTTTCAGACCTGATTCAATCATTTTATCGAGTGTCATGACCGCCACGCTAGTCTGGCGTTCGATTCCGATATAATTCACTTCCGGGTGCATGCGGGCCATCTCGACAATGAACTGTCCCTTGCCTGAGCCGATTTCCACATGGATTGGTTGGCTATTGCCGAAACGTTCCTGCCATTTCCCTTTCCAATCCGCTGGTTCCATCACAACATATTGGGTACTTTCAGCCAATTTTTCGGCAGCCCATGGTTTATTTCTTACGCGCATAATACTCCTCTTTCTTATCTGTTTTTTTCAAAAAAAGAAATCCTTTCCGTTCGTATGATGACGAAGAGGATTTCATAAGTAACTATTCAAGCGATTCTGATAGAGCTGTTTCAGCAACAGAATCAGTTGATTCATTTCCACATTGCGTTCCTGGGAATGGCTCTTTTTGATCAGGCAGAGGCACACCATCATGCTGTACCACTCCAAACGGCGTTCCATATTGTCATTCATCTGCAAGCCATACTGCTCCAACCATACTCTCCATTCTTCATGGGGAACGTATTGTACCAGCAAGGTACTGATGTCAGAGAACGGATCGGCAATTTTGACCATTTCCCAATCCACCAGATACAACCGGTCTTCCTCATCCAGCAGGAAATTTTTCCGATTCACGTCTCCGTGGCAGACCGTTTTTTGCGAGTCGTCGATGCTGGTGATGCTGTTCTTCACATATTCAGCAGCTTGTTGCAGTACTGAATTGGATTTAAGGTCATCCGGCAGATCCGCCACATACAGGTTGTAGAAATTGATCGGGTTGAAAATTTCGCCTTTTACCTTCTGAAGCATCTTCAGGAGGTTTTCGGAATGATGGATGCGATGCAGGATATCCCGAACGCTCTGCCCTCTCATTTCATCCGGATTCAACTCCCTGCCGTTGAGCCATTCTTGAGCTGTCAGGACGTCCCCATTGCCGACCCGTTTGGTCCAGATCAACCGCGGCGTGATCCCCTCAACAGAAAGCGCGGCTAAGAAAGGTGAAGAGTTTCTTTTCAAAAAGACTCTTTCCTCGGCTCTGGTGCCCATATAAGCTTGTCCTGTGTCTCCTCCGATGGGATGTAGCCGCCACCCTGAGTCCATTTTATAATCCATCGAGCTCATTCCTTACTCTGTCATTAATTTTGAAAAGCGGTACAAGCCCGCTCTGCCTCGAAAGAAATTTAGGAAATCTGGCCTCGCAACGTTCCCTGCGGTCACCTTGTACTGGGAATCTAAGGGATGAATCCCTAAGACTCCCATGCAAATGAGCATCGCAGAGCGCAATGGGTCAGATTTATCTAATTTCCGAGAGGCAGGCTTGGACCGCTAGACATCTTTTTAGGTGCATGAAATATTTTGCAAACTTGTGAAGCACCAAAGGTGATGCACTTTTAATTTGATAAATTTATATCATTGAAAAGAAGGAGCCGGGACGAAAGCCCCAGCTATCTCGGTCTGCTCTTCTGTTCATACGCTACTTGTTCATTTGGCGACGTAGCTCGTTTAGCTCTGAAAGCGCAACGGTCCTCGCTCGCATACAATTCTTATTTTAGATTTCTTTACATATTCAGTCAAGAATATTCCATAGGGTTTCGGAACTGAATCTATTATAATCTGCAGATCAGTAATTTGTCGTTTCTCTTTTTCGAGTACGGCCGCCTGTATAAAACTGAATGAATAGCCACACGAAACTGGCGTTCAAGCCGACTGCAGCCAAGCCCATCTGCCAACTGTTGTTGATGAAGATGATTCCCGCAAAGAGAAAGCCTTCCACTCCCAATAGGTAAGCCAGAAAATGCTTGAATCCGGCGAATTTATCTTCGTGCTGCGTCGGATATAGCCGATACAGCATATTCTCATTGAAATGGAAATACAGCGGCAACAGCTGAAAGCCTGTCAAGTAAAGGAACAACAGACTGAGGCCTAGAGAAAATCCGGCTGATGGCGTAAACAGAAGCAGCAGCGCTCCGATTACCAATAAGCGGAAAAACAAGCCGCTGTAATCTGTCCCACGCAAAAATGCCCGCGCATATAAATACTGATAGGAATTACTGTTGCCTTCAATCTGACGCAACAAGCCGTCGAAATATTTTCTTCTTTTTGCTTTGCTCTTCACTTGAGGAACATCTGTGAAAAGATTGATGATTCGGTTTACGCGTGCTTTTCGTTGTTCTTCCGAGGCGATCATCTGCTCCCATTGATAGAGCGGATAGCGCGCCTCGTACGCCACTTGTACTTTTTTACGCAGAAACATAGTATACAGCGTTACAAGTACCGACGCAACCCATGGATTGAAAAATATCGCGATAGTGACCGATAATATCGCCGCGCATGCCAGATACAGTTTGTTTTTTCGCCGGATCTTCTTATCGCCTATCTTCAGACCCAACTCCTGGAGGTCCAAATCGACGATTTTTAAGAGGAACAAAGTTGCATAAATCGGCAGGAAATCATTTGCTCCGATTGTTCTTCCCGCAAAAAGCATCGGCATTGCCGCGGCTGCCACAAAGAACAAGAGAATCACCGGAAGGATCAAGCTGTATTTTTTCGCTTTGCTGAAATAGCTCCCCCATTCCTTTTCCTTAGCCAAAAGGAATACTTGGTCGGCCGGCTCCAAAAAGGTCGCCAGCTTACCGATAAAAATGCTGCCGGAAAAAATAGCTACTATCAGAAGCTTTCCCCAAAGGAAATCCGGTGTCACGGTTTTCACGAATTCGGAATATTGATAAGCCAAAGCGCCCAACAGAAAGAGGAGCACGAGGACGAAATGATCATTGAAGATATATTTGCTGTAGCGGCTGAATTTTTTCAGGTGCAGTTGCTGCCTTCTTTTCCAGATACTGTCCAAGTTCATGGTTGCGCCACTTCTTTCGTCAAGCTGATGTAAAGCTCATCGAGACTTGCTCCCGGCATACCCATTTCATGCTGCAGGTCTACCATCGTGCCTGTCACTTTGACCTCACCATGGTGCAGCAGGACGAAATTATCACATTCTTTCTCGGCAGACGCCAATACATGCGTGGACATCAGAATAGCTGCACCTTGCGCTTTTTTCTCCCTGACCATCTCCAGGAACGAGTGGATGCCAAGCGGATCCAGACCCAGGAATGGTTCATCGATGACGTATACCGGCACATCCAACATGAACGCGCAAACGATCATCACTTTTTGCTTCATGCCTTTTGAAAAATAAGCCGGAAACCAGTCCAGCTTGTCCTCCAGACGAAAATCCCGGATGTAGCGCATCGCCTTTTCCATGGCGACTGCTTCCGTGATTCCGTAGGCCATCGCCGTTATTTCCAGATGTTCCCTTAAGGTGAGCTCTTCATAGAGCACCGGCGTCTCCGGAATAAAAGCGAAGGACTGACGATATCGTTCTGTATCCTCGCGCAATGTCCGGCCATCGATCGCAATCTTTCCGCTGAAAGGCATCATCAGACCGATGATGTGTTTGATGGTCGTACTCTTGCCTGCTCCGTTCAATCCGATCAATCCAGTCAGTTCACCAGCTTTGACCTCAAAATTTATATTTTTTATGACGGGCAATTGTGTATAGCCGCCCGTGACATTCTCCAATAATAGTGACATTTAACCGTCCCTTTCACATGCGTTTGTGCCTTATATTATAACACAGCCTCGCCCCAACCCAAATATCTTGCTGAGCGAAGCGCCATTTTGCCCTCAGGATATCAAAAAAAACGCAAATATGATAAAGTTATGCTATAGAATAAAGTAGATAATGGACAGAAAGAGGTCGAGCCTATGACAGATTGTATTTTTTGCAAAATCGCGAACCACGAAATCCCGAGCAGCATTGTCTATGAAGATGATGTCGTCATTGCGTTTCTGGATTTATCCCAAGTGACGAAAGGTCATACACTGCTGGTACCCAAGAGGCATGTCGCTGATATTTTTGAATATGATGAAGAATTGGCGAAGGAAGTCTTTTCGCGCGTCCCTAAAATCGCACGCGCAATCGAACGTTCCAGCGATGACATTTTAGGGCTGAATATTCTGAACAATAACCGTTCGATAGCTTATCAATCCGTTTTTCATTCGCATATCCATTTCTTACCGCGTTATGAAGATTCGGACTCGGATGGTTTCGGTTTGAAATGGAAAACGCATGAAGGAAAATACTCACAGGAAGAATTGGCAAAAGTAGTAGCATCCATCAAAGAGAGTCTGGAGGAATAGATATGCGCTCATTTATGGAAGGAATAGTATTCGGTACGGTAGTCGGCGGTCTGCTGGGGTTGCTGAACACCCCGCGCAGCGGAAAAGAAAACCGCGCGAAAGCGAAAGCTTACCTTGAGGACAACACACTTGCGGTAGAGGATCTCAATGAGAGCGTTCAAGGTTTGCGCAAAGCGATCCAATCCTTGACCAACGAAGGATTGGCTTCCGTCAATGCCGTTTCAGAGGAAGTCACCAAATCGATTGAGAGCTTTACGCAACAGGCCCAACCAAGAATCAACCGCATCAACGATAAACTTGCCATTTTGACTGATGATATGGAAAAAGTCGCAGCAAGCATGGAATCGCAAATGCCTGCAACGACAGATGCCCCATCACAATAATGTACATTAAAAATACGACTTGCCAAATGCACACCGGATCATCGGTCATTTGGCAAGTCGTATTTTTTTTACTTCCTATCAAAAAGACTCCAATCAAGAAGCTCTACTTATTTTGAATATCATCTTGTTTAAACAGTATTTGGATTGGCATTTCCGAAAAAGACTCCGTGAGTACCTGTTCCACCGTCGCAGCCGCTGCCTTCAGTTTTGCCGCACCCGTTTCGGTTAAGGACGTATAGATGCTCCGCCGATCATGCTCGCAGACATTTCGCTCCAACGCACCACAGCCCTTAGCCTCAAACTTGCTGACCAGTCTCGATACCGCACTTTGGCTTAAGCCAACCTTTCCCTCCAAATCCTGGAGTTTCAGTTTTTGCTCCGGTTCCTGTGATAAGAAATAAAGGACATAGAACTCTTTCAGAGAAAGATTATGGTTCATCTGCAAACTTTTTTCCAATGCGCTCTCGACTTTCAGATGAAAATTATTGATCTCCAGCCATTGGCAAAACGCAGAACTCATTTCACATTTCACAAAGTCCCCTCCATCCCTTTCGAATTATCAACTTATGATACCAAATATTGGCATTTTGAGCAATCTGCCGCGACTCGACGCGGATACTTTGTATACTTTCGGTTTTATCTGCAGATATGAATTTTCTGAGAAGTTTGCTAGCGTTTTTAAGGAATATTTTCCATAATCACGGCGTTTATGATATATTTATAGATGGTTATTCATGGGATAGATAAATAGAAATAGATTGGAAGTGCCACATTCATGAAGAAGAAATTAGCATTGACGTCCGTTGCTTTCCTGACGGCCATCACGTTAGCAGGCTGTGCGACTGGCGAAACTGTCGCAACGACTCCAGCAGGCGATGTCACGAAAGATGAACTATATGAAGCAATGAAAGCCTCGATCGGTGAAACCGTCTTGCAACGTCTGATCTTGATCGACGTATTGAACGATGCGATCGGCAAGAATGAGTTGGAAGCGGAGACGGAAGCTGAACTGTTGACGACCATCCAACAATACGGCGGTGAAGAAACATTCAACTATATCTTGTCACAATCAGGCTTCGCAAATAAGGAAGAATACCAAGATGTTCTATATTTGAACAAACTGATCGAAGCAGCAGTAAGAGCTGAAACAACTTTCACGGATGAAGAAGTGGAGGCTTATTATGAAGCTTACCAACCACAAATCAACGTACAGCATATCTTGGTTGCGGATGAAGCGACTGCTGTAGACTTGATCAACCAGATCAATGAAGGCGCGGATTTCGCGGAATTGGCAAAAGCCAACTCGACTGATACCGGAACAGCTTCAAATGGCGGAGAAACAGGATTGTTCGGAGAAGGCGAAATGGTCGCAGCATTCGAAGAAGCCGCTTATGCGCTAGAAGTCGGTGAAGTGACACAAACACCAGTCGCTACCGAATACGGCTACCACATCATCAAAATGATCGAGAAGACAGAAAAAGGAACATTGGAAGAAGAACGCGAAAACATCGAGAAAGTGATGATGGACGAAAAACTTGCCGACAATGATTATCTGACATCCGTCATGTCCACAATCGTCCAAGCCGCGAACGTTGAAATCAAAGACGAAGACCTGGCAGCAGCGATCGATCAATTCTTACCTGTTGAAGAAACTAGTTCATCAGATGCAACATCCGAAGCAACAACTTCAGAAGAGACTAGTTCAGAAGCAACTTCTGCAACTGAAGAAGCGGAATCAGCTACATCCGAATCTTCAAACTAATACCAATAACGTAAAACACGCAAGCTACCGGCTCTTGATTCCGGTAACTTGCGTGTTTTTGTTATTGCCCTTCTTCAGAAGGTTGGACAAAGAGCGGCTTATAGAAGCTGCGGTTCTCCAACCCGAAAATGCGCTCGCTGAACGTTCCTGGCGTCGTGCGCAACAAAGCCGTATCGATCATATTGATGGAAGCATCCAAATTGTCCAGATGATGGATGATTTCGGCTTCCAGGAGATGCGGTGTTACCGGCGAGCCGAATTCCTGTTTGCCGTGATGCGCCAGAACAATGTGTTTCAACAGAATGACTTCTTCACTATCCTCATCGATGTTCAAAGAGAGACAGGCTTTGGTGATTTCTTCATCGATAAGGACGATGTGTCCGATCAGGTTCCCTTTCAGGGTATACTCTGTCGACATACTACCACTCAACTCAATCGTTTTTCCGATGTCATGGAGAATAACGCCACCGTACAACAAAGACTTATTGACTGATGGATAGTGTTGAATGACCGTTTTCGCCATCCGCAAAATCGAAACCGTATGGAAACCCAGTCCGCCCACGATGGCATGATGATGACGCTTCGCAGCGGGATACTCGAAAAATTCCCGTTGATATTTTTTGAGTATATGCCGGACAATCCGGTTGATCGGCGCGCTCGTGATCTCAAACAAAATTTGGCTGACTTCCTCCACCATTTCTTCCGATTTCAACGGAGCACGTTCCATATAAAGTTCAGGTCGGCTTGGTTCCCCTTCCCTCGCGAGCCTTAGCTTTGTGATGCGCAGTTGGGGATTGTTCTGATACAGTTCCCGTTTGCCGGTTACGGCAACGACTTGACCAGCTTGGAATTGCTGGATGTCCTCCTCTTTTGCGTCCCAGTATTTCCCATCGATCTGACCGCTGCGGTCCTGGAAAGTAAAGGCAATGAATTTCTTGCCGTTTTTCGCCAGACGGATATCCGCACTTTTGATCAGTACATAAATTTCAAAATTATCATCGATTTCATGTTCGTATATTTTTTTGGCCACCCCTACCAGCCCCTTTCACTCCTATTTTAACATGTATACTTGTTTCTGTGAAAAACGTTGAACGCAAGCGTCATCGAATGTGAAAAAGAGTACCTGCACGTCTTCGCTCAGCTCCTCCAGCAAAGTAAACATGATGTTTTTCCTGTCCTCGTCGAAGTTCACAAAACCATCATCGATCAAGATCGGCATGCTGACGATATCAGCAGTGTTCTTCACAAACGCCAACCGCAGCGCAATGTACAACTGTTCCACTGTCCCCTGCGACAATTCATTCGGGAAAAAGGTTGTTCCGTCCTTACGCTGCACCTTCATACCGTTCTTTTGGAACGCGATGCCGGTGTATGCACCTTCCGTCAAACGACTGAAGAAGGTTATCGTATCGTCGAGCATCAGCGGCAGGCGATCCTCTTTTCCATACCGCAGTGCCCGTTCTATCCATTCTCCGGCAGTGACCAAGCCAGCCCACTCGACGGCAAGATCCCTCAGCTCGGTTTCGGCCAAAGCAAATTCCTGCAGCAAGGCGCTGTATGTCCCGCCTTCTTCCAATTGTTCCAGCTGATGCTTCAGTTCTACTTCCGTTCTTTGCAGTCTCGACAATTCGGTCTTCAGCTGCTGCATTTCCAAATCATTCTTTTCGTAAAGGGACATGCTTTTCTTCGCATCGCCGTATCGATCCAGGAGTTGCTCGCGGCCATTGACCTGTTCATCCAGAAATTCCTTGCGCTTGAGGTTTTGTTCTTGCTTCTCCTTCAACGCCAGCAACTGGTAGAACTCGGCTTCGGTCTTTGCGTTGGCCTGATCCAAGAGCTGCTGCCGCTGTCGATGAGACTCAACAAGGTCGCGTTGGATCAGTTCCAACTCTTGCTGCAGTTCGTTGATTTTATCCTGAACATTTGCAGCCATGCTTTCTTCCAAAACGACGGCATTCAGTATCTCGGGGAAGCGTGCGGCCATTTCAGTGACTGTCAGATGTTCAAAATGGAAACGGCTGCGGATGAACGCAGTCTGCTCGTTCCATTTGTCCACGGCGAGACTTAGATCGTCCATTTCGGCTTCCTGTTTGATGATCAAGGTGGATTTATCCGCCAACACGGCACCGGGATCCAATTGCAGGAGTTCCGGTGCCGTCATGCGGGCCGGATAGCCTTTCTGCTGCAGGAAGATCTCCCATTCGGTTTTGAGTATCTTTCCGCGTTCCTCCAGCTCCTCACGATCGTTCAAAATCTCCAGGAATTTATCCTGCAACTCTTCGAGCTCCCTTGTTATTGCCGAGATCCTTTCGCGGACGGCAGCCTGCTTCAGAAATTGCTCCATCGTATTTTCGGGGGAGCCTTCTGGGGAGGCAACGTCCTTCGTTCGTGTCTGTTGTTTTCTTCTGGTCAGGATAGCACCACCGACAGCAAGCACAGCAGACAACGCCCAAGCAATTACCCTGAAATCCGCCAGCACAAAGGACAGGACCAGAAATACAGCTGCAGCCACAAACAACAGGCCGAGCGGACTTTTTTTCGTAACTGCAGGCGTAGGCCTCCTTTGGCTCGGCTGTTGCACATCGCTTTGCAGCGCCGCATAAGCATCATCAGCCAACTTCTCGTTTTGAAGACGCTTCTCTTCTTTCTGGAGCGTTTCCAGCTGGTCTTCATGGAAGCCGATGTTGTGATCCAAACGCAGTAGTTGTTCTTCGATCTGTTTGAAGTCCTGGGCAAGCCGCTGCAGTCGGACGCGTTCTTCTTCCTTAAGCGGCTCCGGTGTGGGAAGGGCCAGATTCAACCCAAAGGCCATTTTTTGTTTGGCCAAATCGGCTTTGTTGTTGCTGACTTCATTTTCCAGATACGTGATCTTATTCAGATCCGCTTGCGTTTTGGCGACACTGTGCTGCAAAGCAGCAAAATCGGATTGGTGCTCTTTGTACCATTCCACATGGACAAATTCGCCCAACTGTTTCTGCATTTGCGCTAATTTTTCCTGAAGCTGCGTCTGCGCTTGGATCGAAGTGGCCATTCTTTCCTGCTGGCTCTGCCATTGGTAGCGGGCATCTTCCGGCACTTCGCTGTAATCGACTGCCGTGATTTCCTTGTTCAGCCGTTTCCACTCCTGATAACTGTCCGCCAACCGTAAGCTCTCTGCGATTGCAGTTTGTTCCTGCTCCAGTTCCTGTTGACGGGCTAATAGTTCGGCCTGCTGTTTTTGACTATCCGACAAATGCAGCAGCGACGTTTCATAAGTCGCATTTTTCGCTTTTGCTTGCTGAAGCTTCCTTTGCAGTTTTTCAGCATCCTGTATTTTCTTGTTCAATGGCGGGACGCTGCCTGTCGGTTTGAAACGTTTCGCCGCTTCGTCCCGGTATTCTTTCGCTAATTGCAGCAAGCGTTCACTCCCGCTGGTGCCGATGCTCAGCAGATAATGATTGAGATCTTCTTTTTGAGTTTTTTTCAAGGAAAGCAAGCTGTCTATTTTGAATGTATAAAGGGACTCGAAAGTCTCCCTGTCCATCCCCAATAAAAACCGCCCGAGATTTTTTGTCGTCTGCTGCACGCCATCTGCCAGCGTAACGACTGCTTGCCCCTTATTGCGATCTTTCACCCGCTCCACGATGACATCACCGAACCGCGTGTCCGCCAAAAACAAGCGACCACCGTATGCTTGCGCTTGCTTCGGAACGTACAGATTCTGATCTTTCTTGCGGGCATTGGGGAACCCGAAGAGGATACTGTTGATGAAGGATGACAAGGTACTTTTGCCGGCTTCGTTTTTGCCGTGGAAGACCTGCAGATCCTGCACATCATCAAAGGTTCGGTTCACCCATTTTCCGTAGCCGTATATTTCAATCTTCCGTATCTTCACTGTCTTCCTCCTCAAACGCGACGGCCTGCACGATCCTCTTTTTGGCAGCCGCCAACGCTTCCTCTTTGAAGCTTCGGTCTTTTTTTAAATCAGGGAAAGTGGTCCTGATGAGCGGATGCTGGAAAAAGTTGTCCAGCTGTTGATAGAATACGTCATCTCCGCTGATTTCCGTCCAACTTTTCGAAAAACTTTCCTTCATGACCTGATCGAACGAAAACAGTTCTTTTTCCGTATCGACTGCTATTTTCAACTGGTACAGGTAAATGAAAGGCTGTTCCAACCTTTGCCGGACACCGTCCAGTATTTCTTCGTCCTCGATTTTTTTGACGACATCGGGATGTAGCCCTTGGATGTCTGTAAACTGTAACGAAAACAGTACGCTCGATTCACTCATAGCACGATGCTGCTCCATACGTTCCTCGATGCGCGCAAGCACATCATTCAAAGTTTTACAGCCATGTAACGACATCATTTCTTTTTCCCAAACAATCGGCGCCGTTGGGAGAAAAGTCAATGTCGGTAACATTCCTTTCCGGAGTGTCACCAAATACGCACCTTTTGCTTCTGTCTCGTTCGGATTACGCCCTTGCGTATTTCCGCAATAGACGACAGGAGGAGCCTCCTGAAGCTGCTGTCTTTTGTGGATATGTCCCAAAGCCCAATAATCATAGTTTTTCGCGTTCAATTCGCCTAAAGAAAACGGCGCATAGACACCTTCGGAAGAGTTCAGTCCTTCAAGGTAGCCGTGCAGCATCCCGATGTGGTAATCCACTGTATGATTCCGGTTCGGATAATCGACAATCATCCGCTCTTCAACCCATCTGGACGGGTAACTGAAGCCGGTGATAGCCACCCGCTCACCTGCTTTCGTAGTCAAAATTTCGGTGGTGACCTCTTTTTCGAAGACAGTTACGTTTCCGGGAAGCTGCAGTTTAAGCGACTCCCTTCCGAGAAAATCGTGGTTCCCATGCGACAAATAAACCGGGATACCCGCCCGATCCAGCCGTCCCAATTCATCCCTCAGAAAAGCCTGCGCCTTCACACTCTGATTCTCCTCATCGTAGATATCCCCGCTGATCAGGAAAAAATCGACTTCTGCCGAGATGGCTTGCGTCACCAATTCCCGAAAAGAAGCAAAAGTGGACTGGTAAATCGCATCAAAAAGTTGCGGTTCCAGCTGTTTGATTCCTTTAAAAGGGCTATCCAGATGGAGATCCGCTGTATGGATAAATGTAATCACAAGCTGTCCTTCTCTCTGCATTCTATGCTAAATCTGTTAAATAAGAAAAGCTGAACGGGTTCGTTCAGCCCGGAAAGAAATTTAGGAAATCTGTCCGACTGAGCATCGAAGAGCGCAATAGGACAGATTTATCTAATTTCCGAAGGGCTTACCCGTGAAGCTAGCCATCTATATTGGATGCATGAAATATTTTGCAATCCTGTGAAAAACCTACGGTGACGCAC
>ERZ1023652.27-NODE-27-length-36415-cov-7.169340_pt1 | contig 36415 bp, 33 predicted proteins | sample MGYA00520879_ERZ1023652 | MGnify/ENA primary metagenome ERZ1023652 (study PRJEB33180, sample SAMEA4044469) | wastewater metagenome | place: Denmark | collected 2016-04-02 | study: EMG produced TPA metagenomics assembly of the PRJEB13832 data set (Local surveillance...
GTTAGGGGGTTGGGGGCTCGAAAACATGGATTCTTTCGATTTATTCATGTTTTCACCCTGATTTGGGCTCGAAAACATGGATTCTTTTTAGTTATTCATCTTTTCGCCCTGGTTTGGGCTCGAAAACATGGATTCTTTTTAGTTATTCATCTTTTCCAGCACCACTATCTACACCTGCCTACGCCTGCTCTCTCCACATAACTCCTAACCAACGGACAACCGCACCTTCAAACAAAAAAGCCCTCCCAAGGGAGGACTTTTTTCAACAATCGCATTCTTAGTCGATGATTACAAATTTTTCTTGGAACAATGGGCTTACTGAGCGGTTTTCGTGGATACGTTTGATTGCTTCAGCGATTAATTGTGACACAGAAACCATTACGATCTTATCGCTGACTTTTTCAGCAGGGATATTGATCGAATCAGTAACAATCAATTCTTTGATTACGGAGTTGTTGATGCGGTCCATGGCTGGACCTGACAATACAGCATGTGTGCAGCAAGCATAGACATCCAACGCGCCTGCATCCTGCAGTGCTTGGGCTGCCAATGTGATTGTACCTGCAGTATCGATCATGTCGTCAATCAGGATACATTTTTTGCCTTCGACATTACCGATGATATTCATGACTTCAGCAACGTTCGCTTTCGGCCTTCTCTTGTCGATGATGGCGATCGGAGCTTTGATGAATTCAGCCAGTTTGCGGGCTCTGGTCACGCCACCATGATCAGGCGAAACAACGACTACATCATCATGCAAAACTTCATGGTCCAAGAAGTAGCTTGCCAATAGCGGAGCTCCCAACAAATGATCGACAGGAATATCGAAGAAACCTTGGATTTGAGGAGCATGCATATCTAGGGTCAACAATCTGTCAGCGCCAGCATTGGTGATCATGTTCGCCACTAATTTCGCTGTGATCGGCTCACGTGATTGCGCTTTGCGATCTTGGCGTGCATAGCCATAATAAGGCAACACGATATTGATCGTTTTGGCACTCGCGCGCTTCAAAGCATCGATCATGATCAAAAGTTCCATCAGGTGGTCGTTTACCGGAGAACTTGTCGATTGGATGACGTAAACGTGGCAACCGCGGATACTTTCATCGATGTTGATCTTAATTTCACCGTCGCTGAATTGAGATGAAGAAAGGGTTCCTAACTCGACACCAACATCAGCCGCAATTTTCTCAGCCAAAGGGCGATTTGAACTTAAGGAAAAAATCTTAAGTTTTGGATCTTTGTAATGTTCTGTCATGATAATCCTCCGTTGATCTTTTGTTTTTACCAAATTTAACACATGTTGATATTATAATTTCAAAATTATTCTACCATACATACATAAGGTTTTGTTTTATTTTTTGGCTGGCGGCAATTTTTCCCAGTAGCCTGGCTTGTTCTCCTGGCGGCTGCGGGCAATGCCCATCGCGCCTTCAGGCACATCTTTCGTGATGGTCGAGCCTGCAGCAAGGAATGTATTGGCTTCAACAGTGACTGGCGCCACAATATTCACGTTGCAGCCGATGAATGTATTGTCACCGATGCTGGAACGGTGTTTGTTTTTTCCGTCATAGTTCACGAAGACAGTGCCGCAACCGACGTTGATGTTTTTACCGAGATCAGCATCTCCCACATAAGTCAAATGTCCAACTTTTGTGTCTTCGTTCAAAATCGCATTCTTCACTTCCACAAAATTTCCGATGTGGACGCGTTTTCCAATGTGGCTGTTCGGTCGCAAGTGGCTGAATGGACCGATGTTGCTGTCCGATTCCATCACGGAGTCTTCCAAGTTTGAACTTCTGACTTGTACGCGGTCACCGATTGTTGTGTTGCTCAGTTCTGAGCCCGATCCGATGAAGCAATCTTCCCCGATGATCGTTTTCCCTTTCAGGAATACATTCGGTTCAATAACTGTGTCGCTTCCGATGACCACATCCGACTCGATGTAGGTATTATCCGGATCGATCAAGGTAACGCCGTTGCGCATGTGTTTTTCATTGATGCGTCTCTTCATGTAGACGGAGGCTTCAGCCAACGCCACACGATCGTTCACTCCCAAAGCTTCGCCCATGTCGCTCATCTGGTAAGCTGTCACGATTTCACCTTGGTTCTTCAGGATTTCGATGACATCCGGCAAGTAATACTCGCCTTGCGCATTGTTGTTGCCTACTGATTGCAGCGCGGCAAACAAAAACTTGTTATCGAACGCATATGTGCCGGTATTGATTTCTTGCACGAGCACTTCTTCCGGAGAAGCATCTTTTTGTTCCACAATTTTTTCTACATTATCTGACGCATTTCTGATGATGCGGCCATAGCCGTTCGGATCAGCAGCATGCGCAGTCAGGATAGTTGCTTTTGCTTTTTTCTCTTCATGGTATTGCAACAAGGATTCCAAAGTTTCAGCCGTCAGGAGCGGTGTATCTCCGCAGATGACCAACGTAGTGCCTTCTTCGTTCTCCAGCACAGCTTGCGCTTGCAGGACAGCGTGCCCTGTTCCCAATTGTTGCGCCTGCAATACATATTCCGAACGATCCCCCAAGCATCCTTTAACAGTATCCGCACCGTGCCCTACAATTGTCACTACCTTTTCAATGCCAGCAGCCTCTACTTGATCCACGACGTGCTCTAACATTGGTTTTCCGCAAACTGCATGCAGTACTTTGTAAAGCTTACTTTTCATGCGCGTTCCTTGACCAGCAGCAAGTATGATTGCAAAACGATTAGCCATAAGCAACTCCTATCTTTTCATTTTATTCCTTCAACTAAATTATCTTAGCGTAAAATCTTGCTTTTTTCAATATGATGCCGTATATAAATACAGACTTCTTTTCATTTTCTAATGGAAATACGAAGAATGCGTATACATTATTACTTATTGACCGGTTTTTTGTTTATAATGATGAACAGAAAGATACATTGAAAGGATTGGTTCCAATGACAAAACCGACTGCATCATTCTGGATACACGAGTTGTTGCTTCAACCGCACGCGGAAGGTGGCTATTTTCGCGAAACCGGCCATTCTCCTGAACTGATCGTCACCGACGACCGGAGAGAACGCTACCTATACAGTAATATACTTTTTTTGCTGACTGCAGATAACCCATCCCATTTTCACCGTTTGAAGGCCGATGAGGTCTGGTATTTCCATGAGGGCAGCGCCTTGACGATCCACCTGTTGCATCCCGATGGCCGTTATGAAGCGGTCAGTATGGGGCGCCATCCAGAAAAAGGTGAACTCTTCCAATTCACAGTTCCGAAAGGGGTCATCTTCGGAAGCAGTGTAGAAGGCTCGTCCGGAGACTATGCTCTTGTGAGCTGTATGGTTTCCCCAGGATTCGATTATAATGATTTTGAATTATTGACTTATGATGCATTAATCAAAACCTATCCTGATTACGGGAGCATTCTGGAAAAATTAGCCTACAAAAAAATTCCGGAGACTTCTTTCCGGAAAGATCATGTGTGATTTCTTCCGAAATTTAACTCGGTGAATAGCGCTGTTTTGCCAATCCGCAACAAAGAGCCGACCCTTGATGCGTTCAAGGAGCCAGCTCTTTTTTTCATAGTTATTTTCAATCGGTGCTTGGATCGAAATAATTGCCCAAGCCCACACTGATGGAATGGTCTTTCAAATCAATATTGTTTACGCGGATAAGCGATGTATAATCGAATACTTCACGTTTGGAATTGTAGCCCGCTTCTGCGAATACGGTTACGCCGACTGTTTCCGACTCAAATTCAGAAATCATGCTGCGCATACCATTGATGGTGCCTCCACCTTTGAGGAAATCATCGACGATCAGAACTTTGGAACCGCGGGGCAGACTGCGTTTGGACAGTTCCATTTTTTCTACTCGATCTGATGAACCTGAGACATAATTGATGCTCACAGTTGAGCCTTCTGTAATTTTCGAATCACGACGAACAATGACGAACGGCACATTTAGATACGTAGCGACTGCTTGCGCAATCGGAACCCCTTTGGTGGCGACAGTCATGACAGCATCCACTTTTTTGTCAACATATTGAGCCGCGATGACACGTCCGATTTTCTGGAGAATTTCCGGATTGCCCAACATATCAGAAAGATAAACGTATCCTCCCGGCAACAGACGATCTTTACTGTTCATGATTTCGCACATTTCTTCTATAATTTCGCGGGCATTTTCTTTGTTGATTGTCGGAATATACTTGACGCCTCCTGCTGCACCCGGCAGCGTTTCAACAATCCCCGTTCCACGGTCTTCAAATGTTTTTTTGATGATGGATAGATCTTCACTGATGGAAGATTTCGCTGATTCATATCGTTTAGCGAAATAGGTCAATGAAATCAACCGATGCGGTCTTTCTAGTAAGTAACGGGTCATATCAACTAACCGTTCACTGCGCTTTATTTTCACTCCAAATCTCTCCTCATATTGCGTTCTTTCCTCTATTATATAGTTAATTGCTGAAAAATAAAAGCTTTTAATTGTTTATCGTTCGTTTTTAATCGAATTTTAGCAAAAAAAACAAGAGCAATGTTCTGCTCTTGTCCATATATCTTATTGTTAAGATTCTACTTCTTTTCGACTAGGACCTTGTAGATACTGGTCAAAATGAACATGGCCACGAAAACCAGGGTGATTGTGGCTCCCGGAGGCGTCCCGTACTGATAGGATGCGAACAATCCCCCGTACATTCCCGTCAAACCGATGCCTATCCCAAGCAGGATGACCCCGTTGAAGGTATGCACTAACCTCATCGAGATGGCTGCAGGCAGAATCATGATCGAAGAAACCAACAATGATCCGGTAATCGGCATCACCACGCTGATGGCAACCCCTGTTATTACAGACACCAACAGAGACATCATGCGGACCGGCAAGCCCGCTGTATGGGCCGTGTCTTCATCAAACGTCAATACGTACAATGGCTTGCGGAAAATCAGATACAATAAAACGACTATGATTGCCAAAGCCAACAAGATAAGAATCTGGTCATCATTTATCGTGATGATCGATCCGAACAGGAACTGTTCGACACTTGCGTTCTGTTTCCCTGACACGAAGCTCATCAACACCAAAGCGACTGCCATCCCCGTAGCCATCAGAATCGCAACCGATATTTCCGAATACCCTTTGAAGATGACGCGCAAATATTCGATTCCGATTGCCGCCAAAATAACGATGCCTAAAGTGGTGAGCGTCGGATTGATGTTCAGAAGCATTCCTAAAGCGACTCCCGCTAAGGACACATGGGATAATGTGTCCGCCATCAGGGACTGCCGTCGTAAAATCAGCAGCAAGCCCAAAACGGGCGCCATGATTGCGATTAATGTTGATGCTTGGAAGGCTCTTTGCATAAATCCATAGAGAAACATCTCCAAGGCGAATCCTCCTTTCTGACCAGTTGGATATGAGTATCCACAAATTCTTTGATATCTTCGTGCTCATGCGTAACCATGATGATCGCTTTGTTGTGTACCTGCGAATTGTGCTTCAGCAAACGGTAGAAACGCTCACGCGATTCTTTGTCCATTCCAGTTGTCGGCTCATCGAGCACAAACAAATCCGGATCGGTTGCGAAAATACGTGCCAAGGCAATGCGTTGTTTTTGCCCACCGGAAAGCTCCCCGATTTTTTTGTTGCGCATCTCCCACATACCCACGGATTCCAAAGCTTTTTTTACATGGGTATGATCTTCTTCGTCCAATTTTTTGAACCATCTACCTTTTTGGTATCTGCCGGATTCCACAAACTCCAAGACTCTGCTTGGAAAGCCGATATTGAACGACGAAATTTGCTGCGGGGCATAACCAATCGTAAGCTTTTCTCCGCGATAGTTCACTTTAGAAATTGTCGCGCTGCCTTCCCGAGGGTTCAGCAGTCCCAGGATGCTCTTCAATAAAGTAGATTTCGCAGCACCGTTTTCGCCTGTAAGAATGACGAACTCCCCTTCGTGCACTTGGAAGGTTATATCCTGCAGGACAGGTTCATCATCGTAATAGAACGAAAGATGCTGTACATCGATGTAATCCATTCGAATTCCTCTCTTCTGTTACTGGATCACTTTTTTCAAAGCTTCCAAATTTTCCTCCATCACACTCAAGTAATCTTTACCCGCTTCTTGGTCTTCATCGGTTATCCCTTCAAGCGGACTCAACACTTCCAGAGCGGCACCTGTTGCTTCAGCCAAGGTTTGTGCTGTTTTTGAGGAGGCACTGTCCGAGTAATAAACGGTAGTGATTTGATTATCGATCATAAACCGCTGTAGTTCAGCCAGTTTGGCAGGATTCGGTTCCGCATCGGATGACACATCCGACACCGCCACCTCAGTCAGTTCGTAGCGACGGGCAATGTAGCCGAAAGCTGCATGCTGGACGACGAATGTGCGGTTTTCGGCAGTTTCAAAAGCAGTCTGATAAGATGCATCCAGTTTCGCCAATTTTTCGTTAAAAACAGCAGCATTTGCTTCGTAACTCTCTTTGTTGGCTTCATCAGCCTCAAGTACTCCGGATAAAATGGCATCGACTTCCTCTTGTGCGTACACCGGATCCAACCAGACATGCGGATCGACATTGTGTGCATCTTCGCCTTCTTCATGTCCCTCTTCTTCATCGTGTTCTTCTTCGGCAGCCGCATCCTCTACCATTTCAAATAACGCGATATTCTCTGCAGCTTCCACAACGATCACATCGCTCGATCCAATCGATTCCAAGACGCTGGGCACCCACGTTTCCATTTCATCACTGTTATAGATGAACACATCGGCCTCAGCAATAGCCGCAATATCCTGCGGTGTCGGCTCATAACCATGCGATTCTTGACCAGCATCCAGCAGAACGGAAACTTCGCCATTGTCTCCTACTACATTTTTCGCAAAATCATACATCGGATAAAAGGTTGTGACTACCTTAATACCGTCCTCAGAAATGCCTGTTTCGCTGCTTTCACTTGCTCCGCATCCAACTAAAAAAAACGCTGCCGCAGATAAAATACCTGTCACTTTTAATCTATTAAGCATCATTTATTATTCCTCCAAAACGTAATGATTCCTGTTTAAGGTCCGATAGACACTTTATCACACCTGCACGCAACGCGTCAACCATTTCGCTTCCGTTTCACAAGCAAAAACCGCGAACATCCTAAGGAGTTCCGCGGTTGAGGCAGAGCGGTCTTACACTGCATTTCTGATTATTCTTCATTGAGCAGTCGGACCATGTATACTTCTTCGCAGAATCCGCGCAGACTGTTGTAGGCACGTTTGATGCGCGATGTATTCCTGCTGAAGCCGATGATGGTCGGGCCACTGCCGCTCATCGTCACACCGTCCAGGCCGTACTTCTCCATCCGGTCCTTCAATTTGCGCAGTTCCGGATGTTTATTGAAGGTCACTTGTTCCAAAGCATTTCCTACATTCTGGCACATCCGTTCATAATCGCCTTCTTCTATGGCTTGCGCTACGACTCTGGAAGTTGATTTGTGCTGCAATTCCTCGACAGTCAACAGACGGAAAATCGTCTTCGTCGAGACACTTAGGCGCGGCTTCGCCAAAATCACCCAACAGGATGGCATCGGCCGCAATTTCCGGACGATTTCACCCCGGCCGGATACAAAAGCGGTACCGCCCACGATGCTGTAGGGAACATCCGAGCCTACTTGATTGCCGATAGCAATGAGCTCTTCAACAGAAAGCTGCAGATCCCAGATTTTATTCAGCGCGCGCAGAGCCGCGGCAGCATCTGTGCTGCCACCGCCCAATCCGGCTGCAACAGGGATTTTTTTGTCGATTTCAATCTTGATTCCCTTCTTTATCCCGCAACGGTCTTTGAGCAGCTTTACCGCCTGATAGACATGATTACGCGTGTCCACCGGCAGAAACACCTTATTTGTGTAGATCCTGATTTCATCTTCTTTGAGAGGAGTAAAAGTAAGATGGTCCGCAAGGTCGACTGAAGCCATCACCATTTCGAGTTCATGATAATAGTCATCCCGCTTATACAGTACATCTAACGCCAAATTTATTTTTGCCGGCGCACGTTCAATCCATTCCATCGCTCCACGCTCCTCTCCACTGTTCTTATAATACAATACTAGCTTAAGCGTGCTCTTTTTAAAAGAAATATATGCCAACAAACAAGAATTAGTTTCTGAATGCGCAATATCGCATGATTAATTGCCCGGAACCGTTTTTCCCGCACAATTCCGCCCATAGCTTGTGATTTTTAGATAAAAAAAAACAGACAATTCGATGTCTGTTTGATTTATTTGGAATAAGTTCTTAACTAATTTAAGCGTACTGGCATTTTTCTTCATCATAAAATAAAATCTCTACAGCTTCGGTTAAAACATCTGCATAACTGTATGATACACGTTCAAATGCATTTTCGTTTTGGTCTAGATCGACTACAAATACAGCATGATACGTTTCTCGTAAAATACCTTTTCGTTCCGTCTTGCGTTTGCGTCCTGCTTGCGCAGTCAGCATAACTTTTTGCCCTAAGTGACATTCCAGTTGTTCTTTAATCTGACTCAAATTATCCGGCATTCTGTTTCACCTCACTGATTTACAGTATAACACAGATAAATTAAAATAACAAGTATATCACAGAGGACGTATGCACGCAACTATGAAACGAATAAATTTTTAAAGAAATCTTATCAACTTTTTTCACAGTTTTTAGTAAACTTCCGACAGAAAATCAGCACAACCTCCCCTTCACCTTTAATTTGAAAGGGGGGCTGCGAGGTGGGGCTGTCTTCTCGACGGGGTCTCCGGAAACTCTAATATCAAGCAAGCACTTGGTCGCTTATTTAACATACAAATACTTGACCAAGGCGTTGGCAAGATCCGCAAATTGTTCGATGCTCAGGGCTTCTGCCCGTTTTGAGGGTTCGATGCCCGCTTCTTCAAGTCCGGCTGTCAAAGCAGCCTTGACCTCTTCCGTTTTGCCGTAGCGCGACTGCAGATTGTTCCAGAGCGTTTTTCTGCGTTGGTTGAAACCGGCGCGGACCAAATCAAAGAAGAACTTCTCATCCGTAACCTTCACTTTGGGTTCCGCTCTGCGTTGCAGCTTCAGGATTGCCGAATCGACATTCGGTTGCGGCACAAAAACGGTTTTCGGAACGATGAAGGCAATCTCGGCTTCCGTATAGTAGTCGATCGCAATCGTCAATGAACCGAATGCTTTCGTTCCGGGCTTGGCGGTCATGCGTTGTGCGACTTCCTTTTGCATCATCATCACAAACGTATCGATCGGCAAATCCGTCTCGATGAAATTCATGATAATCGGCGTCGTGATGTAGTAAGGCAGATTCGCCGCTACCACCAATCGTTCAGCCGGTTCAAAATGCTCCTCGATGACCTGCGGAACATTCGCCTGCAGAATATCCTGAAAAATGATTTCGATATTATCGTATTCCGCAAGTTCCGTCTTCAAAATAGGCGCCAGTCGTCTGTCCACTTCAAACGCCACTACTTTTTTGGCTTCTCTGGCAAGGCGCTCCGTCAAGGCTCCGATACCGGGACCGATCTCGATCGCATTGGTGTTTTTGTCGATGCCGGCTGCAGCCACCATCTTCGTCAATATATTCGGTTCCACCAAAAAGTTTTGCCCTAGGCTTTTCTTCATGGTCAGATGGTATTTCTTTAAGATGGCGTTCGTTCTGCTTGGTGTCGCTATATCCTTCTGGTGTTCTAATGCACTCATCTGTTTTCCTCCTCCTGCCGCTGAGCGGTCAGGCTATCCTTTTCATCCAGTTCTTTTAAAATGGCTGTCATCGCTGCATCAACATCTACTCTTTCCAGTTGAAACATGCGCAGGCGTTTCAATAACTGTTTTCCGTTTGTATGGCCGATTCCGAGCACATCCCCCAGCAATTCACGATAGCGCCCTGAATCGGCGTGTCCGATCAAGTGCCATTCATCCAGGAATTTCCTGTCGATATCGCTCGTTTCAACCTGTCTTTGCGTATAAACATTCTTCAGCGCTGCCCTTATGTTCTCCGGGGAGGCATGTTCGATTCCTAGACTTCCCCCTTTCGGAGATTGCGCATCATCCTTGCGCAGGAATGCATGCTTGACGCCGGGTATCCGTTCCACGATTGTTGCCCGGATTTTGCCGCCCGGATAATCCGGATCGGTGAAGACGATGACGCCACGTGTCGCTTGCGCATGGGCAATCAGCTGCAACGTTGCTTCATTGATTGCCGAACCGTTCGTTTCGATCGTATCAGCTTCAACCGCTTCCTTGATCCGTTTGGTGTCGTCTTTCCCCTCAACCACTATAATTTCTTCTATTTTCATTTGTCTTCCAACCCAAATAATTTATTCGCGTTTTTGGTTGTCTGCAACGCGATTTCTCCGAAGGTTTGCTCGCGTAATTCAGCAATCTTTTCGGCTACATAGCGTACATAAGCCGGCTCGTTCCGCTTTCCACGGAAAGGGACTGGTGCCAGATACGGCGCATCGGTTTCGACCAGAAGCTTCTCAATCGGAACAACTTTGGCCACTTCATGCAATTCCGTCGCTTTTTTGAAAGTGACGACGCCACTGATTGAAATGTGCATGCCCAAATCCAAAAACTTTTTCATATAGTCCACATCGCCGCTAAAGCTGTGCATGATGCCTCCGATGTCGCGCACATCCTCTTCCTTCAGAATGCGGTACGTATCTTCGATGGCATCACGCATGTGGATGCTGATCGGCAGTTCCAATTCTTTGGCGATCGCGATTTGTCTTCTGAATATTTTCGACTGGACGTCATGCGGCGCTGTGTCCCAGTGATAGTCCAGACCCATTTCCCCCATGGCAACAACCTTCTTTTCTTCAAGCAACGCCATCAGGCTGTCTTCCACTGCCGCAGTGTAAGTCGCTGCTTCTGTAGGGTGCCAGCCGATGATGCTGTAGATTTCGGGATATTTTGCGCTCAATTCAAGCGATTTTTTTATTGTGTCCGCATCGAAGCCAACTACCGCAAATCTGCCGACACCGGCTTCGTGAGCCCTTGTGATGGCCGCTGCAGCATCATCCGCAAAAGCATCCACGTTCAGATGCGTATGTGTATCAAATAATAATTTATCCATAGATTCCTTTCCGGTTCCTGCGGGAAGGCTAAGCCTGCCCTGATTCTTCTGCATCTAAAATGGACAAAGGAGTCCGGGACAACTGTCCCAGGCTCCTTGAATCACAAAAACCTTTATGCCACTGTTGAACCATTTGCTGCCGATTCAGGTGCGAGTATCACTTGCAGTACGCCATCCTTTTCAGCAGAAAGGATCATCCCTTGGCTGATTTCACCCTTCATTTTGCGCGCTTTCAGGTTAGCGACGATGATGACTTTCTTGCCGATGAAATACGCAGGATCCGGATACCATTGTGCAATGCCCGACAGGATTTGGCGATGCCCTTCATCCCCCGCATCCAGACGGAATTTCAGCAACTTGTCCGCGCCTTCGACTTTCTGGCAATCGATGACTTCAGCAACCTTCAACTCGACTTTATCGAAGTCCTCATATTTGATCTGCTTTTCTTTTTCAGAAGTCAGCACGGTAGTCGTTGGATCCCACTCTGCAGCAACTGTTTCCTCTTCTGCGGGGATAGTTCCGCCGCCCATTTGTTCCTTGATGTAGGCGACTTCCTCTTCTGTAACGAGACGCGGGAAGATTGGTGTGCCTTTTTCAACTACCTTCACATCCGCCGGGAACGTTCCGAAAGCTACGTTTTCCCAAGCGCCTTGTTTTTCGAAGTCCAATCCAAGTTGTTCATACATTCTGAACGGCGCTTGCGTCATGAATGGAGACAGTAGGATGCCGACGACGCGCAAGGTTTCAGCCAAATGCGCCATAACGCTTCCCAACTCCGCTTGCTTGGACTCGTCCTTCGCCAAGACCCATGGAGCGGTCTCATCGATGTATTTGTTCGCGCGGGAAATGAGGCGCCATGTTTCGGACAAGGCCGAGCTGAACTGCATGTTGTCCATTTCCTTCTGGTAATTCTCGGTCACTTCCGCTGCCATCGCTTTGAGTTCCGCATCGAAAGCCGTTTCCGCTGCTAGTGCCGCAGGGATGTTACCCCCGAAATATTTGTTGATCATGGCGATCGTTCTGTTCAGCAAGTTGCCCAGATCATTGGCCAAATCATAATTGATGCGGTTCACGTAATCCTCAGGTGTGAAGATGCCGTCGCTGCCGAAGGTCACTTCGCGCATCAGGTAGTAGCGCAAAGCATCCAACCCGAAGCGCTCCACCAACATATCCGGATACACAACGTTGCCTTTTGATTTGGACATTTTGCCTTCCTTCATCAAAAGCCACCCGTGTCCAAAGATTTTTTTCGGAAGCGGCAGATCCAGTGCCATCAGCATGATCGGCCAATAGATGGTGTGGAAGCGGACGATTTCTTTTCCGACCATGTGCACATCAGCCGGCCAATATTTTTGGTAAAGCGAGTCATCAGCCGAACCATAACCTAAGGCAGTGATGTAGTTCGCCAATGCATCGATCCAAACATAGACCACGTGTTTCGGATTGCTTTTAACAGGAATCCCCCAAGTAAAGGTCGTCCGTGATACAGCCAAATCCTCAAGTCCTGGTTTGATGAAATTGTTGACCATCTCGTTTTTGCGCGATTCCGGTTGGATAAAATCAGGGTGCGCATCGTAATACGCCAAAAGACGATCCGCGTATTTGCTCATGCGGAAGAAGTAGGACTCCTCTTTCACCAATTCGACTTCATGGCCGCTTGGCGCAACTCCGCCGATGATGTTTCCGTCGGCATCGCGGTACACTTCAGCCAATTGGGTTTCCGTGAAGAACTCTTCGTCGGAAACGGAATACCAGCCTTCGTATTCGCCAAGATAGATGTCGCCTTGTGCCAATAGTTGTTCGAAGATCTGCTGAACGGCCTGCACATGATCATCATCAGTCGTGCGGATGAACTTGTTGTTGGAAATGTCCAGACGTTTCCATAGATCCTGCATATCCTGGGCCATACCGTCCACATATTCTTTCGGTGTGATGCCCAATTCTGCTGCTTTGTTCTCGATTTTTTGTCCATGCTCATCTGACCCGGTCAGGTAGAACACATCGAATCCCATCAGTTTTTTATAGCGCGCCATTACATCGCATGCGATAGTAGAATACGCATTTCCGATGTGGAGCTTTCCGCTCGGATAATAGATTGGAGTAGTGATATAAAATGTATTTTTGTCTTTAGCCACGAATGAGTGCGCCTCCCTGAATTCTAAGTTCTTTGCGAATGTACGCAACTTACCGTACCATTCTACCACAAAAGTCAAGGGTTTGGGGGCGAAATTCGAAACATGCGGCAACCTCTTGCCAACGCCTGCACCTCCGGATCCATGCACAAAAAAGCCGAAAGCAAATTACAGCTCCCGGCCTCTACAGCATCATCCAGCATTTGTCACTTATCCGTATAGTTGTGGATCGCATCCCGCAAAAATGCAGAGGCCCCTTTGCCTGATGCTTTGTCGTAGTATGCCGTGAACCTTTCGTCGTCGACATACATCTGGGCCAGTCCACGATGCGCTTCCGGAGAGTAGCTCGGCCAAGTATAGCTCAGCCATTGTTTATGCAGCGCAGCAACCGCCAAGGCAGCCTCTCCGCCGGCATCCCCCGTAGCCATCGCTTCCGTCAGCATCTCCTGCAGGCGTGCGGCCATCTCCTGCATTGCGTCAAAATCCGCTTCGCTCATTCCTGCGAACTTATTGTTCGAAGCCGCTACGGTCTTTTTTCCGTATTTTTCGCGGATTTCCTGCCCGTAGCGGATTTCGTTCTCGTCGAGCAGTTCCTTCTTCAAGCCTTCGAATTTTTCTTTGTCGCTCATCCTTCTGCCTCCTCTTTTTTCTTCAAGCGTAGCATCCACCGTTTTGATCAGCAATTCGATTTCCTTCTTTTTCTCCAACAGCGCCTGTTTATGTGCGACCAATGATTGTTCCGCATCATATGCCGGATCATCCATCGCGGCTTTGATCTTATCAAGCGAAAAAGACAACTGTTTGAAGAACAGGATCTGCTGCAGCCTGTCCACCTCTGTCTCACCATAGATGCGGTAGCCAGAGGAACTGGTGCGTTTGGGCTTCAGCAGGCCGATTTCGTCATAGAAGCGCAGCGTCCTCGTGCTGACGCCGGCCAATCGGCTCAATTTTTGGATTGTATATTCCATTCTATCCCCTCCGATGATCCTATCTTACACCTTCACGCTGCGTTAAGGTCAACAGCTTCTCTTCATACTACGCAAAAATCAAAAAAAGACAGCCCCGGAGGACTGTCGTGAATTTTGGATTATCTTGCAACACGTACGGCAAATGATGCGCCGGAAAGGTTGTAAGAAGAATAAGTAACCGTTTGGCCTGGTGCCGGAGCGTGGATGTATTGTCCGCCGCCTACGTAGATCGCAACGTGATAAGTCGCGCCTCTTGAACCCCAGAAGATCAAATCTCCCGCTTGTGCGGATGATACAGCAATCTGTGTACCTGAGTTTTCTTGAGGAACTGTGTAGCCACCGATTTCGATGCCGTATGCTTCTCTGAAGACATAAGACGTGAAGCCAGAGCAGTCAAAGCCTGACGGTGTTTTTCCGCCCCATACATAAGGAACGCCGATGTATTTTGCGGCAATGGAAACAACATCGCCTGTTGGTGCCGATAATGTTGGTGCAGTCACGACTGGCGCAGACACAACTGGTGCGCTGACGACTGGTGCAGCTGCTGCAGGAGCAGACACAACTGGTGCACTTTCAACAACTGGTGCAGCGGCAACTGTTTGAGCAGGAGCAGCTGACTCGGAACTTGCAACTGTGCTTGATGCAATATCAACGGATGAAGCAGCGGTTGAAGATTCTTCTGAGCTTGCTTGTGCGACTGTTGCAGCTACAGTTGCTGCGGCAGCTTCAGCAGCGGCAATGGCAGCAGCTTCTGCGGCGGCTCTTTGGTCAGCTTCTTCTTTTTGCGCTAAGAACATTTGACGGTCGGATTCAGCCGTTGCTTTTTCAGCAGCCAAAGCGGCAATTGCGCTTTCCTGTTCGATTTTCTTCACTTGCAAATCGCCTTTAAGTTGTTCCAACTCCATAGCCATTGCATTAATTTTGCTTAAGTTTTCTTCAGTTTTACTTTTCTTATCTTCAACAGCTTTTTGATCCGCAATTTGCTGCTCAACCAATTCTTTATTGGCTGATACCATTTTTGAAACAACATCGATGCGGGATACTAAATCTGTGAAAGATTCGGATGCTACGATAAAGTTCAAGTAGTTTTCGTTTGAACCGTTCACTTGAACAGATCTTGCTTGTTCATCCAGTTGCTCTTCGCGTTGTGCGATGACAACTTGCAATTCGGCAATATCTTCTTGCAAAGCAGCAATTTCATCTTGCGTCTTTACGCGGTTTGCCAATAAAGTCTCCGCTCTTTTTTCAGCTGCATCAACTTCTGCAGTGATTACAGATAAGGTTTCCTCTATAGTGCTTTGTTTGCTGTCCAATTCAGAAATTTTCGTTTCTTGTTGTTGGATTTTTGTTAAGATTTCATCTGCTTGTGCTGTAAAAGGCGTTACTATACTTGTTGCAAGGATCGTACCTGCTAATGCGATAGCCACTAATTTCTTCTTCAAGTCTAATTCCTCCACTTACATTCGATTGTCGTTAGTTATAATTCTTATATATGTTTTAACTTTTTATAGTTTTTCTTAAGATTCATCAACATAATGAATCATAACATAGTTTTTTTTCCTTTAGCTTGGTTTCGTCAAGTTGTATCCTAACTGTAACAATTCTGTAAAAAGACGCGTCTAATGTATCTGAATCCGCATAATCAGTAATATTTGCAGCCTTATTCTGCTTTGTAACATTTATGTAACATTGCTTTTTTTATTGTCATGGTTGACATCTGAAGTTTTGCTGGGCTATACTTACGGCAATTAACCAATACAATAAAAAGCGATGAAAAAGACAGTAGAATCGGGATTTTGTCCTATAGAGAGTCAGCGGTTGGTGGAAGCTGATGCAAGCCTGGATTCGAATTACACTTTGGAGCTTTCTTATGCGCATAAGCGTCCGGCATACGATACATGTCAGAGTGGCAAAGTCTTTCCGATTCGGATGACTCTGCAAGCTGGGTGGTAACACGGTAACTATCGTCCCTGTTCAAACAAGAATTTTCTTGTCTGGACAGGGATTTTTTTGCATATAAATTTATGAGAAAAGGAATGAAGCACATGAATATCATCGACGAGTTAGAATGGCGCGGTGCCATCAATCAACAAACAGACGCGGAAGGCTTACGCAAATTAACGGAGGATGAGCAGATCGGCCTTTACTGCGGCGTCGATCCGACAGGCGACAGCCTGCATATCGGACATCTGATCCCTTTCATCGTATTGAAGAGATTCCAATTGGCAGGACACAGACCCGTCATCCTGATCGGCGGCGCGACCGGATCGATCGGCGACCCAAGCGGAAAGAGCGAGGAACGGGTTCTGCAATCGATGGATCAAGTCGTCGAGAATGCAAATGCTCTGACTGCTCAAATGAAGAAACTGTTCCTGTCCGACAGCTCGGCCGACATCCGCCTCGTCAACAACTATGACTGGACCAAAGATTTGACACTGTTGGATTTCCTGCGCGACTTCGGCAAAAATTTCAACATCAACACGATGCTGGCTAAAGATATCGTAGCCAGCCGCTTGGACACCGGTATTTCCTTCACGGAATTCACTTACCAAATTCTGCAGTCGATGGACTTCCTGCACCTTTTCCAGAATGAGGGCGTCAACCTGCAGATCGGCGGTCAGGATCAATGGGGCAACATCACTGCCGGTTTGGACCTGATCCGCAAAAAAGAAGGTACAGAAGCAAAAGCTTTCGGTTTGACGATTCCATTGATGCTGAAAGCGGACGGCACAAAATTCGGCAAGACTGCCGGCGGTGCGGTCTGGTTGGATCCGAAAAAAACAACTCCTTACGAGTTCTACCAATTCTGGGTGAACCAGGACGACCGCGATGTCATCAAATACTTGAAATACTTCACTTTCCTTTCAAAGGAAGAGATCGATGCTTTGGCCGAAAAAGTGGAAACTGAGCCGCACAAACGCGAAGCCCAAAAAGTATTGGCAGCTGAAATGACGCGCTTCGTCCACAGCGAACAAGCCTTGGCGGATGCGTTGAAGATCACTGAAGCTCTGTTTACCGGCGAAGTGAAGGAATTGACTGCCGATGAAATCGCTGAAGGCTTCAAAAATATGCCGACTTTTGAGTCCGACCTGAAGGAACAGGAATTGGTCACTTGGTTGGTCGATCTGGGAATCGAACCGTCACGCCGCCAGTCACGCGAAGACATCCAAAACGGCGCCATTTCCATCAACGGCGATAAAGTCACGGATTTGGAATTCGTCATCACTGCCGAAAACTCTTTCGAAGGCCGCTTCATCCTCGTGCGCCGCGGCAAAAAGAAATATTTCCTGGTAAAGTTGGTGTCTTGATATGACGACCCCGCAGCTGTTTTCCCGCGAAACGTCACTCCGGCTGGAACCTGTCGAAAGCATGGAGCAGATCAACGAGCTGTCCCGCTTGGCTGACATCATCTGGCATGAATACTATCTGCCGATCCTCGGTCCGGACCAGGTCACCTATATGTTGGAGAATATCCAGTCCAGAGCGAATCTGGAAGAGGATATCGAAACAGGCAAATTGGATTATTTCCTCATCAAAAGCGAGGGCCAATCCGCCGGTTACCTGGCTATCCAACTGCAGGACGACAAGCTGTTCATCAGCAAACTTTACCTGCTGAAGGAGGCCCGTGGTCAAGGCTACGCCTATCAAATCATGCAAAAAATGGTCGATTTGGCTATCAAGGAACAGAAAAAAGTTCTGGAGCTCACCGTCAACAAATACAACGAAGGTTCGATCGCATTCTACGAAAAATACGGTTTTGTGCGAACGGAATCCATCGTCTCCCCCATCGGAGGCGGCTTCGTGATGGACGATTACGTCTACCAATTGCCAATCAAATAAAAACAAAAAAGATAGACACTACCCATAAAAAGGTGAAGTGTCTATCTTTTTTGTCCCTAAAGAGCGCGGCCAGCTGCCGCTGACCGGATGAGCGAAACGGAATATGCGTATGCAGCTCCGTCCAGACTTCTACTCGCCGGAGTACATCGATAACTTCCACCCCCAACTACGACGAAGCTACGCTTGCCGGAGAATAACTCAGAATATCGTCTGAACTCCGGTGAAGCCCCCGTTTCCCGGAGCTGACAGTCGAAGTAAGGTCAAGTCGATGCCGCAATCTAATCCGACCACTCTTTCGGGCTCCAGATCCGCCCGTCCAATTCGCCCTCCATTTGTTCGATCCGTTGATACTGCTCTTGGAAAAGCTTCTTCGTTTCCTGGAAAAGTGCTTTTTGCCGGTAATCTTTACTTGCTGCCATTAAGTGATTCAGTTGTTCCTGCACCCAATTTTCAGTCTCCATTTTCGTCCCCCGCTTTACTTTTATCCAAACTGATTGCCTTCCATCTGTGCCAATGTCCACGCCAAGTCATCCAATTGCTCACGGTTGTCCTCCAAAATGGCAAGCAGATGCTCCACCAGTTGCTGGTCATCTTCGGAAAGTCCCACTTGCCCAAGCGACTGCAGTTGGCGTTTGAACCAGTTTTCTGAACCCTTGAGGCTGGCATCATTGTCTTTGGTAAGGTATTGCTGGTAAGCGATCAGCAACTCTTTCTTCTTGCTGTCGTTCAGGTAATCGAATTTAGAAACGGTGAGCGTAGGCAGGTACACCATGCCGCATTTTTTCGCCAACGCCTGGTAAGGACGGGTCAGTTCGGAAATCGTGAAGCCTTCCCTACCTCCGGCTTGGTATTCGCGTTCATTCACACCGAGTGCCAAAACGAGGCCGAATTCTTTTCCCGACAACCTGCCTCCGTCAGTTCCGTAGGCAAAGTCATCTGTCAAAACGACATCCTGCCATTGCTTCAATAGAGCTGGCGAGCTGTACCAATAGAACGGAAATTGGAAGATGATGCGGTCATACTGGAGCAATTGCTGTTGTTCGGCTTCCCGATCGACCTGTCCATCCGGATAAACCGACTCGAGATGATGCCACGTCACTCCTTCAGCCGGAAGACTTTCCCACAGAAACCTTTGCAGATTCGAATCAGCCAGCGTCGGATGGCTGACGATGATCAATGTTTGCATCCTTTCACCTCATTCTCAATAATTCTTCTTCCGCATCATAACAAGCTGTCGGCCATAGTTCAAGTTGCATGCTCATCCAACCCGAAACCAACAAAAACCCTTCCTTCGCCATCCGGATCACCCAGCAGCAAAGAAAGGGAAAACTTTTTTATAGACTTGCAGCAGTGATGTTCAGTGCCTGTTCCTGCGCCTTCAGGCATAATTCTTGCGCCTTGAAGATATGTTCCTGTGTCATCGCATTTTCGGTGCGGTTGATGCAGTCCAAGATCATTTCGCCGAAGAACGGGAACCCGACTTCGCCTGTCAAGGAATAGTGCTCCTCGCCATCCTTCGTCACCAAGAAGAGGTGATCGCCGGTCTGCTCCGTCGCTACGTTGATGTATTTGCGGATTTCGATCGTTCCTTCTGTTCCGGTGATGAACGTGCGGCCATCGCCCCACGTTCCGAGTCCGTCCGGTGTGAACCAGTCCACTTTGAAGATGAAGGTTGCGCCATTGTCCCCGATCAGCGTAGCGTCACCGTAGTCCTCCAATTCTGGTGTATTCGGATTGTTGTAGTTTCCGACTTTGCTGTGCAGCACTTTGGCATCGGTATTTCCCGTATAGTAAAGGAATTGCTCAATCTGATGGCTGCCGATGTCGGCCAAAATGCCGCCGTATTGTTCTTTCTTGAAGAACCAATCCGGACGTTTCTCTTTATCCAATCGATGCGGCCCGAAACCGGTCACTTGGATGACACGGCCGATTCTGCCGTCTTCGATCAACTGGCCGGCAAATACAGCACCTTCCACATGCAGTCTTTCGCTGAAATAGACCCAATATTTTTTACCGGTCTCTGCAACTACTTTTTTGGTCTCTTCGAGTTGTTCCAGTGTCGTGAAGCCGGTCTTGTCCGTGAAATAGTCTTTCCCTGCCCGCATGACTCGATTTCCCAACGCACTGCGCAAGTTAGGCACAGCAGCAGCGGCAACCAACTGGATTTCCGGATCTTCCAAAATTTGTTCCAAAGACTCCGCAACGGTAACATCCGGGAATGATTCCAGATAATTCGCTACCTTTTCCGCATCCGGATCGTAGACATATTTGATTGTAGCGCCGGCTTCAATCAACCCGTTCGTCATGCCGTTGATATGTCCGTGGTCCAGTGCCGTAACGCCCACGTTGAACGCTCCCGGTTCCACTACTCTGTTTATTTTCCCTTTCGGAGCATAATTCATTCCATCTTTATTTCCCAATCGTATGACCTCCTTCATTATTATAGGAAGAAGTCCGAAGAGAATCCTCTCCGAACTTCTTCATCGCTTTTATCAGAACAGGTTTCCGTAGCCCAATTCCAATAGGTGCTCACGGGATATTTTCAAGCTTTCGAACGGATCCACTCCATACGTGTCATCCTGCTCCACTAATAGGTAGCGAGCACCTGATGAGATGCTTTCCTCGATGATTTCTTTCAAAGGTAGGCTGCCTGTTCCCAATTCAGCGAATTGGATTGTATTTGTGAAGTAATCCATAAATTTGGCAAGATCCCCACTATATAAAGCATCGAAGCCATCTTGTGGGATTTCAGCAATACGGTAGTCCTTCAAATGGATCAATTCCACTTTGCCTTTGTAGTCTTTGATGACTTCCAGTGGGTTTGCACCACCGCGTTGCACCCAGTGAACATCCAACTCAAAGCCCAACAATGGCGCTTTTTCGCGAATGATGTCCAGCAGGAATTTACCGTCATATTTGCGGAATTCGATGTGATGGTTATGATAATACAAGGTGATTCCGTCTTCTTTCAGCTTTTGCGTCACTTCATTGACGTCATGGCAGAATTCCAACACTTTATCCAGACTGGCCATCGCGTCGATCGGTAACATGCCGATACGTAACAGGTCCGTTCCCACGGCTTTGCAGTCCGCTACGATTTTATCATAGTGTGTCATCAAAGATTCGCCGTCTTTTACTTGCGGTTTCAAGGAGGCACTCATGGAAGCTACTTCCATCCCGAAATCAGCGGTCGCTTTTTGAATTTCAGCAATGTTCTCAGGCGTTGTCGCCACTTGCGAAATTTCAATCGAATTGTAGCCGATTTCGTGCAGTTTCTTCAGTGTTTCATAAGGTCCTACTTCTTCAAAACTCTTTTTGACCGTTGACGCTTGTACACCTATCTTAACTTTAGCCATTTATGATTTCCTCCATTTCGATTGTACGTTTTTCTTTTGATGACAATTTCATTGCATCGATCATCAGCATCGCCGGTAAAGCATCACGGACCGTCACATAGTCATCCGAGTCTGCTTCGATTGCATTGTAGAAACGCTGGATCAGTGCAGAATGACTTGGTCCGTAATAAAATTTTGTTCCTTCAATCGGTGTGTCCTGCAGATGCAGTTCTTTTTCACCCGAACTATTCGTGCGGTAAAGACAGTTATCCTTGATCGTGAATTTCGACTTTTCGGTGATGACCTGCAATTCTACGCTGGAATTCTCGACATAGGCATTGGTCGACATGTAAAATCCGCGCGCGCCGTTCTTGAAGGTGAAATTCGCGACGGCAGTATCCTCGACCTCGATGTCATAGTCCGTGATGTTGGACAGACTGGCTTTGCATCGGTCGATTTCGCCGCCCAAAACCTGCATCAGATCAAGCGTATGGATGGCTTGATTGATGATGGATCCACCGCCGGCAAATTCCATCTGACCGCGCCATGGTTTGATGGTGTAGTAGGTTTCAGGCCGATGCCATGCCACCAAGCCTTTTACCCCCGTCACAGCTCCGACGTTTTCGTCCGCGAGTAATCTTTTGAGTTCCAAAAACGTTTCGTTGTAACGATTTTGGAAACACACGCCAATTTTCTTGCTGCTTTCCTCTGCCAAAGCGAGCGTCTTCAAGCCTTCCTCATAATCCAAAGCCAAAGGTTTTTCCTGGAAAACGTGCACGCCTTTTTCAACACAGAGTTTCGTGACCGGATAATGCAGATAGTGCGGCAAGCAGATATGTACAACATCCAAATCCTCTTTTTCCAACATCGCTTCTACGTCTGTATAAAAAGGTACATCAGGATATTTGGTCTTCAAGGCTTCATTTACGTCGCAAACCGCAACCAATTCACCGTTGTCACTGACGTCGATAGCATATTTGTGGACAGGCGATACATCTCCTAATCCGATTATTGCCGCTCTTAACATCCCTGATCACGTCACTTTCTTATTTTTTTTGTTCGAATTTTCCTTCTTCAGCGATGCGTTTGTTCAATTCAGCCAAATACAGGTCGCCATCCACATTGTAATCCACTTCTTTATCCAACCAAGAGGACAAGTGCATCGCATTCGCCAAGGTCACCCCGTTGATGCCTTCTTCACCATTGGCCAACAAAGGCTCCCCGTTTACGATATGATCTGCAAAATTATTCAACACAGAAATGTGTTGCAGTCCTTGAGGCGTCACAAATTCTTCTTCAGTGACCTTTACGTAGTCCTCCATGTTGACCTGTCCCATGAAGAGTCTCATGACATCCTGCATGTCCATATTTTCGGACAGTTCAGCTTCCGGAGCAGTCAATTGCTTCACAATCAGTTTTTTCGAATCTTCAACGATGATTTTCCCTTTCGTCCCAAAGATTTCGAAGCGGTCCGTGCCGACGATATCGTTTGTGCAAGTGATGAATGAACCGGTAGCGCCGTTGCCGAAGTCCAAGAGTGCATTCACTTCATTTTCAACAACGATGTCACGGCCTGCGCCATATTGCAGTTTCGCGTACACTTTTTCAGGCTTTCCGCAGATCCATTGCAGCAGGTCCAATTGGTGAGGAGCTTGGTTCACAAGAACGCCGCCGCCTTCTCCGCCCCAGGTTGCACGCCATGCGCTTTGATTGTAGTAGCCTTGCGGTCTCCACCAAGTTGTGATGATCCAAGTAGCACGCTGCAAGTCGCCGATCGCTTTTTCATCCATCAATTGTTTTACTCTACGGTAAAGTGGGTTTGTACGTTGATTGAAGAAAATCGCAAAAGTAGTTTCTGGGTGTTTTTTCGATGTTTCGATCAAACGCTCCACATCTTTCGTATAAACACCCGCCGGCTTCTCTCCCAATAAGTGGATGCCACGTTCAAGTGCAGCGATCCCCATCACGCAGTGGTCATAGTGCGGAACAGTCGTTACGATTGCGTTTACAATACCGGATTCCAAAAGGTCCAGGTAATTGTCGAAGAAAGGCAGTCCAGGGAAGTCTTCAGCGACTTTCGCTTTTTTAGCAGGATCGTTGTCGCAGACCGCTGCCAACTCGATATTATCGTTCAGGCGCTCATCGTTGTTCTTGAAGAACCCTGCGTACATACCGCCTTCTGCACCATAACCAATAATTCCTAATTTCACTTTTTCTGTCATTTTCATCATTCTCCTTTTTGTATGCTGATTCTATTATTTTTCCTGTAATTACTGGGTGTAGTGCCGATGTTCTGTTTAAAATATCTGCTGAAATGGGCATCGCTTTCAAACCCACATTCGCCGGAAATCATTTTGATCGATTTGGTTGGTTCCATCAATAGTGCCGTGCACGCTTGGGATAACCGGTATCCCATCGCATAAGCCATGATCGTATTTCCTGTGATTTCTTTGAAAGCATGCGACAAATAGGATTTGCTCAAATTAAGGGCAGAGGCGATATCATCGATGTTGAACGAGTCCCGGTAATGCTTAAAAATATATTCCGAAACCTTTTCGGCTATCTGTGTCTTTTCATCGACATAAGCCTGTCCTTTTTCTACGATCTTATCCGTTGAAGAATCTATCATCAGAAGCAACTGGACTAAAGCCAGTTTGCGTTTCGCTTCATTTGCATAGGATTGGTCCAACTGCTGCAAATGATTCATTTCCCGGATAGCATTTTCTAAAAGGAGTTCATTCTTCTTTCGGAAAGTCCGAATGAGGCCGTTACGATTTTCAGTAAAGAAACGCAACAAATAGTCAATGTTCAGATCATTCAGTAAAGGGGTGATCCAGTCGGCATCGAAATGGACGATGCTGCGTTCATAGGCATCCTTGTCTCCAATTACGTAGGCACGGTGAACCGTCATCCCATCCATCATCAGCAAGTCGCCAGGCTGAAGATAATAGATTTTATTACCGACCAGGAACCGACAATTTCCGCCATGGAACAAGAATATTTCATATTGCGGATGTGTATGGAAGTCAAGGGCATATGCTTGTCCTTTGACGTGGTATCCGATCAACAATTTTTCAACGATACGTGTCACCTCCCTCTCTTTGACACTTCAAAGTATAAAATAACAGCGTTTACAATTCAATGTCCTGGAATGCTTAGATTATTTAAATCATTGACCAAGAGTGCTTTTTGTTGTTCAAAAAAAACAAAGTCGAGAAAAATTTTCTCGACTTTACTTGGTACAACAGTGTTTTGGGTGATTTGTGAACAAAATGGTACATTGCTTCAATGGTCACGATTCAGATGCTCAAACTCTGAGCTCAGGATTCATCACACACTGATTATAGTTGAACTCTGAATCCCAGAAACCTGTGCCTAAGCTGACAACCACACACGGACAAAAAGCGTCCGCTTTGTGTTTGTCCTCTTAGTGCTCGGTTTCTACCCGGGATTCATCGTATCCTTTTATAATTTGGCTTGCCATTTGTCGGTCCAAACGAGGTCGTTGTGGCCGCCTTTGAATTCGGATTTGCCTTCCAGTTTATCAATGACTTGTTTGATGGTTTCTTCATTGTTGTGGTAAGCATTGACGAATGTCTTCACCATAGTCGCATCATGCAGGTGTGTCGTGAAGTTCAATGATACGAAGGCATGCGGAACTTCCCAAACAAACCAAGGAACTTCATTTGCCATGGCAGTGCTCCATTGGATACGGTAGTTATTTTGTGCTCCGTAGCCAGCGATGTCAGCAACTTCCAAAGCGAAATCAACTTCGTCACGGTATTTCAAAGTTGCGCCTTTAACACGAGAGCCGCGTTCATTTACAGTCACTTCATAGCCACGTTTCGTCAGTTCATCCACGAACAGTTGTTGCGCTTTCGAACCGTTATCCGTGATGCCGCCTTTTTCGCCTTCCAGCATGTAAAGACGGATGCGTTTGTGGTCGACTGGATTGATCGGCAAGTTGTTTTGGGTATCTTTGATCAAAGAGATTCCTTTATCAGCAGCTTCCGCTCTCCATTGCAGATGTTCTTCACAGCCGATGACGTTCAAATCTTCACGCGTGCGCAACAGAGTACCGTTTGCTTGTTTTTCAGGCAAGTGCAATTTAGCTTTCAAGCCCAAGATACGACGCAAAGCATCAGTCAAACGTTCTTCCGTGATGACGCCGTTTTGGTAACCTTTCAGCATGAAGCCGAAGTCCTCTTCGATGTTGTTGAAGAACAGGAACATATCGCAGCCGGCAGCGATCGATTTCGGAACGTAATCTTCACGGCGCATAGCGGACGTCATACCCAACATGTGCGTTGCATCCGTGATGACCAAGCCGTTGAAGCCTAGTTCAGTCTTCAATGCATCTTGGATCAATTCTTCAGCCAATGTTGCAGGCATGATATCTTTGTCTTCCAAAGCAGAGTTCAATTCTTTTTGCAAAGCAGGGACAGCAATGTGTCCTGCCATGATCATTTCAACGCCGCGATCGATATGATTTTGGTACACTTTACCGAATGAAGCGCGCCATTCTTCAGGACTTAATTCATTCACTCCCAAAACCAAATGTTGGTCGCGTTCTTCGGTTCCATCGCCAGGGAAGTGTTTGATGCACTGGATCACGCCATCTTCCATGTTTTCGCCGTTCTCCGCAGTCAATCCGTCCAAATAAGCATTTGTGTACTTGATGACAGTTTCAGCATCCGTGCCGTAAGCACGCGTATTGACGATTGTGTTTCTCCAATTGTAAAGGATGTCCACACATGGGTCAAAGTTGACGTTGACGCCTAAAGCTTTTTCTTCACGCGCGGAAACCAATCCGGCATGGTAAGAAACCTGAAGGTCGCCTGCAGCTTCAGCCTGGGCACCGGAAGCGATGTATGTGCCTTCACTGCAAGCGCCGTTTCCGCCTGAATCGCAGTTCGCAGCCACCAACAGAGGAATCTTGGACATGGATTGCAGGTCGTTCAATAGATCTTGGATATCTTCTTTCGAATTGCCGTGATAGCGTGCGCCACCGATGTGGAATTTTTCAACGATTTCCTGGTTGGTGAAGTCATTTCCTGAGAAGGCATCATTTCCGAAGAAGAAAAGGTTCGTGAACAATTGCCCTACTTTTTCCTCATCGGTCATGCCGGCGATCGTTTCGTTTACCCAAGCGACCTGTTTGTCGCTCAGATTATATGGTTTTGCTTTTAAATCAACTAATTTTGGCACTGTTTTTCCTCCTGCTAACGTAATTTTTGGAATATAGATTAATCGAATTGAGCCAATAAAGCATGGAATTCTCCAAGCACTTTTGCTTGGTATTCTCCCGCATATTCTTTGTTCAGGAATTTTCCGATCGCTTCATTGCTCAGACGTTCCCAAGAGAACTCTTCTTTGCCGAAGAGGATCGGATAATAGAATACGCCATTTACCGCTGCCGCTTGTTCATCGCCAGGTGCGTCGCCGACCATCAAAATTTCGTCCGCTGCATAACCTTTCGTCAACAAATCAGCGATTGCATCCGCTTTGCTGCCGACTTCTTGTCCGTAAACTACGTCAACTTGCGGCATCAGATTGTGTCTGTTCCATTCGCTGTTCAAAGCTTCGCTGTTGGCAGAACTTACGATTGCGACATCCGTCAAGCCATGGATTTTTGTCAGTCCTTCGAGAACGCCAGGGAACGGTTTGTCTTCTCCAGCCAATTCGGTTTCGATGCCTTCATTGACTTTCTTGCTCCATACCAAAGCTTTTTCCAGATCGGCAGAAGACGCTTTTGCGATTTCCGCTTCAAGGGATGCATTCGATAACGATGGCGCATTGTTTGCCCAATCGGTCAGTGCCGAAATATCACCGATATCTTCGCCTTTTTCCTGTGCTTCGATCAACGTCAAAACCAATGCTTTGAAGCGATTGATGCCGCGTGTGCTTGAAAACAGGTTGATGCGGTTCCAGTCAGCCAAGAAAGTTTCGCGATCTTTGATGCCATACTCATCCGCTGCCAAAGGACCGAAGAAACGTTCATGCTTCACGTTCATCGTATCCATAGCGCAACCGTCGGAATCGACGCAGACTAAGAATTGTTTTTGTTTCGTAAATTGTGTTGGGTGTGTAGACATATTTTTTCTCTCCTAACTTGATATCAAAAAAAGGACAGATAGAGAAGAACTGTGCAACACATTTCGTTCTATCTGCCCTATTCAATTACCTAAACTTATACGCCTGAATATGCGTTGAAGCCGCCATCGATCGGCAATACTACGCCGTTCACAAAGCTTGCAGCTTTATCGTCAGCCAAGAACAGCAAGCCGCCGATCAATTCATGCGGTTCGCCGAAACGGCCCATTGGTGTGCCGTTCAGGATTTTACCTGTACGAGGAGTTGGTGTGCCATCTTCATTGAACAATAGCGCTTGATTCTGTTTTGAAACCAAGAAACCAGGAGCGATCGCATTGACACGGATACCTACGTGAGCAAAGTGAACAGCCAACCATTCAGTCAAGTTGGAGATAGCAGCTTTTGCGCCTGAGTAAGCAACGATTTTTGTCAATGGTGTGAAACCGTTCATGCTTGAGATGTTGATGATGTTAGCGCCTGGACGGCCAACCATGTCTTTAGCAAAAACTTGTGTAGGCAATACTGTACCCAAGAAGTTCAAGTTGAAGACGAACTCGATACCGCTTTGTTCCAAGTCGAAGAATGTTTTTGTTCCTTCAGGCAAATCAGTTTCATGGTACTCGTTGTCGGTTGTTGCGCGCGGGTTGTTGCCGCCTGCTCCGTTGACCAAGATATCCACTTCACCTAATTCGGCTACGACAGCTTCTTTAGCTGCTTGCAGACTTGGCAATTCCAATACGTTGGCTTTGAACGCTTTAGCGATGCCGCCTTCAGCAACAATTTCATCAGCATAGCCTTGTGCGTTATCCAAGTTTAAGTCCAAAAGAGCTACTTTAGCGCCTGCTCTAGCGAACTCTTTCGCGAAATAAGAGCATAAAACGCCGCCAGCACCTGTTACTACTACTACTTTATCGGTAAAATCATGAACGAATGGACTTGTCATGGTGATTTTCCTTCTTTCTTATTGTTATTGTTATTGTTGAGCTTTCAAGTTTTTCTTAACTGCTTCTTCCAAACCATTCAGGTAAGTTGCGCCTAACGCACGGTCATACAAACCATAACCTGGTTTACCGGTTTCGCCCCAGATCATACGGCCATGGTCCGGACGGATTGCGCCTTCAAAGCCGCCTTCAACACACGCTTTTACTACTTCATACATATCGATGGATCCCATTTCCGACAAGTGAGCAGATTCTTCGAATGAACGTCCGCCGACTAATTTCACGTTACGTGCATGCACGAAGTTCACACGTTTTTTAGCCAACATATCTTTCAAGATTGCTACCGCATCGTTCTTTGGATCTGAAGCGAATGAACCTACGCATAATGTAACGCCGTTGTATTCGCTGTCGTACAATTTGATGAAACGGTTCAAGGCTTCTCCGCCTGTGATGATGCGCGGCAATCCGAAGATGCTGTATGGAGGATCATCAGGGTGAATCGCCATCTTCACGCCGGCTGCCTCAGCTGTAGGCATGATCGCTTTGATGAAGTACTCCAGGTTTTCCCATAGTTTTTCTTCGTCGACTTCTTTGTATTCATCCATTAAAGCGTTCATTTCTTCGGAATTGTAACTTTCGTCCCAACCTGGAAGAGAAAGCGTACGTGGGTCCATTTTGTTTACTTCTTCTTCATCGAAGATCAACGCATTTGAACCATCCGGTAATTCGTATGCCAAGTTGGAACGAGTCCAGTCAAAGATCGGCATGAAATTGTAGCATACAACCGGAATTCCTGCTTTACCCAAGTTAGTTAAGGTTTCTTTGTAGGCACTGATGTATTGATCACGATCTGGACGACCCAATTTGATGGATTCGTGAACCGGAACAGATTCAATGACAGAAATGTATAGACCTTCTGCTTCTACGTCCGCTTTCAATTTTTCGATTCTTTCCAATGGCCACGGTTGACCAACCGGGATATCGTAGACTGCAGTCACGATTCCTTTCATGCCAGGAATTTGACGGATATTTTTCAAAGTAACAGGGTCCTCGTGACCGTACCATCTGAATGACATTTCCATTTCAAAAACACTTCCTCTTCTTTTTTTGTTTTTTATTTTTTAAAATCAAAGTATTCTACAGCATTGTTGTAGCTGATGTTCGTGATCAGTTTTTCCAATAGCTTGACATCATTCGGGATTTCTCCACGTTCCACGAGATCACCGATGAAATCACAAAGGATGCGGCGGAAATACTCATGACGCGTATAGGAGATGAAACTTCTTGAATCTGTCAGCATGCCGACAAAATTCATCAACAGACCTGCTTCAGATAAGGATTTCAATTGTTTCAGCATGCCGTACTTGGTGTCGTTGAACCACCAACCGGAACCCATCTGAACTTTGCTCTTGATGCCTTTATCATTCGCTTGGAAGTTCGTGATTGCCGTTCCCACCAAGTCGAAATAAGTAGGGTCAAGGTTATAAGCGATGAATTTAGGCAATTCATTCGTCAAGTCCATTGCACCAAGCAGATTGTTCAAAGCATAGGATACGTTCGGCTGATCCTGGATGGAATCGAAGCCGGCATCCGCGCCTAATTTAGCAAACATGCGTTTGTTGTTGTTGCGGATAGCGCCGAAGTGCAATTGCATCACGAAGTCTTTGGCCGCATAGATTTTGCCCAGTTCCACCAACAAGCGTGTTTGGTATTTTGCGTATTCCGCTTCAGAAATGCTGTCACCAGCGATCGCTTTGGCGTAGATGGCTTCAATTTCTTCATCCGTGGCTTCAGCATAGTAGATTTGGGACAGGCCGTGGTCGGAAACGTTCGAACCATGATCCGCAAAATATTGGATCCGCTCTTCCATTCCTTCCAACAACTCAGCGAATGTCGTCATTTCCTTGCCGGTCGCCTCTTGCATTTTTCCGATGAACCCAGCAAACTTGGCTGCGTCTTGGATAGCGAAAGCTTCATCCGGACGGAAACCAGGAACGACTGCTACATCAAATGTCTCGTCTTCAGCGATTGCCTTGTGCCACTCCAACGTATCCGTAGGGTTGTCTGTCGTACAAATGAAGGTGACGTTGGAATTTTTGATCAATTGACGCGCTGTAAGTTTTTCTGCCTTCAACACGCGGTTGCATTCCGCATAAATTTCCTTCCAGTTTGCGCTGGTAAGTGTTTCTTCTATATGGAAATACTTTTTCAATTCCAAGGCTGTCCAGTGGAACAACGGGTTCCCTACCGCATTTTCAGCAGTGTAGGCCCAAGCTTCAAATTTTTCTTCAGGGGAAGCACTACCGGTGATCTTTTCTTCCGGAATTCCCATTGCACGCATCGCGCGCCATTTATAATGATCTCCGCCCAACCATAGTTCGGTAATGTTTTCGAATTCATAATCTTCAGCGATCTGCTGTGGGACCAAATGGCAGTGGTAATCGAAGATGGGCATGTTTTCCGCATACTCGTGATAAAGTTTTTTGGCTGTTTCGGACTGTAACATAAAGTCGTCATGAATAAATGACATGTGAAGAAATCCCCTTCCGAGCTTTATTTTGAATATTATTGATTATTGCGCTTTGATTTCTGCCAAACGATCAGCAAATTCTTTAGCTGCAGCTGTTACACTGGCATAGCCGCCTTCTTTTAGGTTTCGTGTCAAGGCACTGCCGACACCGACTGACCAAGCTCCGTTTGCAATCCATTTGTCCATGTTCTCAATGCTTACGCCACCTGAAGGCATCACGTCAACCCAAGGAATAGGACCATGAACGTCTTTGATGAATCCAGGACCCAACAAACCACCCGGGAACAGCTTCACTACTTCGCAGCCAGTTTCCAAAGCCATCTGAATTTCTGTTACAGAACCGCATCCAGGCAAGTATGGAACAGTGTATAGGTTGCACATTCTTGAAATCTTTTCATTGAAGGAAGGGCTTACGATAAATTTTGCTCCGTTCATGATCGAAATTCTTGCAGCGACTTCATCCAAAACTGTACCTGCACCTACAACCATATCTGTACCTGCGAATTCATCGGACAGTTTACGCATAACGTTCTCAGCACCAGGTGTCGAAAAAGTCACCTCGATGTTCTTGATGCCTCCTTGATAAGCTGCTTTTGAAATCTCATAACCTGCTTCCTCGGAAGCTCCGCGCACTACTGCAAACAGGTAATTTTCTTGTAATTGAGCCAGGGTATCTCTCTTGACGCTCATTTGTCATCCTCCATTCGTGGTTTCGCATTGTGGAACTCAGTATCATAACTCGAGTTCATTATAGAATTTACCATCTTTTATGTCAACGAAATTCCATCAGAAATATAAAAATGAATGATAAATTGTGAAAAATTTGTGGCATACTGTTGAATACCTCCAAAAGAAAGAGAGTCTGACAAAAAAAACTCCCCATAAACCGCATTTATCATGCGTTTCGTGGGGAGTTCCGCTATATCGGCTTGAGATCGGAAAAGATCAAAAGTGACCGAGCAACTGTGAAATTTTTGTGGAATATTCCAAAATTTTTCCTGTATAGAATTCTTTATCAACCATGTCAGACAAGGGCAAGGATATGCTGATTGCACCTGCAGCAACTTCCCTAGCGCTCGAAAAGGCTGCAGCGATACAGACGATTCCCTCTTCAAACTCCTCATCATCGAGGGCATAACCATTCCTTCTGATTTCATCCAGTTCACTGATGAGATCTTCGTAAGTGGTAATCGTACGCCCGGTTTTTTGTTCCGGAACGATACTGTCCCAATATTCTCGGACGGCAGCGTTTTGACGGGTGCTCAAGAGCGCTTTCCCGACAGCGGTGCAATAAAGCGGCGCTTTTGTACCGATCTTTGATTGCATCCGTACACCGCGGGATTCACCATATTTATCGATATACAGCACTTCATCATTGTCCTCCACAACCAGATGCACGGTCTGCCTCGTATCATCCGACAATTGGCGGATCATGCTTTTAGCGACATTCAAGAAGTCGATGTTGTGGACACGCTTGTTTCCGAGATGGAACATCTTCAAGGAAATGCGATACTGTTTCGTATCAGGGTTGCGATCGATATAGCCGTTTTCCATTAAGGAATTCACCAAGCGATGCGTCGTTGCCTTGTGCAGATGGACTTTTTCGCTCAATTCCATCAGACTTAGACTAGGATAGTCTGCCAACGTTTCCAAAATAGCCAAAGCGCGGTCAATTGATTGTACTTTTGGACTTGTGTTTACTGCTTCTTTTTGTACCATTATTTTGCTCATCCTTTTCCGTTTTTAGTCTTACATTTCTTGAATTATTTGGATAATCATTCATTTTTATACGCTTTAGATCAAAAAAATACATTTTCATTCACCAAACGGGTAAACGTTTCACATTGTGATATTATAGCAAAAAAAATATAGCCTGATAACCCCCTTGAGCGGAATTATTTGTAAAATGTTTCCGTTTCCACACTGAATCGAAACAATCCCCTGAATAAATCTCAAAAAAATAAAAATTCGTTTCATATTTGTTTACATTTCACTAAATCAAACATTTTTTTAATATTTACTCCACTCCTTTGACTTGTATACGTTTTCTGAATATACTAATATCAGATTACGAAAAGCAGTCTTACATCCTGATACATCACTCGCGCTATTATTTTCGTCCTTATGTTCAAAATATTAATTTTTTTATGGGAGGTATCTTCTAAAAATGGCTAAGAATCATATAATCCACACAGCCAAACGTCCATTCGGATTCCGTGATATACTCGGATATTTTATGGGCGACTTCGGTTGCAACATGAGTTTCACGTTAATTTCCAGCTATATGTTCATTTTCTACACACAGTATATCGGGATTTCATTGGCTCACTACTCCATCATCATTCTGATTACGAAGATTTTTGATGGCATCAACGATCCAATTATCGGCGCTATCGTTGATCGGATGGGCGCAGATAAAAAGGGTGAAAAATTCAAACAATGGATTCTGCGAGGCTCTCCATTCCTTGCACTGGCAGCAACGGTCATCTTCATAGATGCGGCTGATTGGTCTTATGCCGCAAAACTCGGCTTGTGTATCGGTGGGTACATCTTATGGGATTTGACCTATACAGTCGTTAACGTACCTTACGGCGCTTTGAGTTCCGTCATGACTTCCAAGCCTTCCCAACGGGCTGCTTTATCCAACGCGCGTTCGTGGGGATACATCATCGCCGGCGTTCCACTAGGAATCCTGATTCCTTTGTTCGCCTATGAACAAGTCACGAAAAATGGTCAGACAGCCAGTATCTTTCGAGGCGAAAGAATGTTTCCGATCGCTATCATCCTGAGCATCATTTCGATTGTTGCCTTTGCGTTACTTTATCTGAATACGGAGGAACGTATCCAGCACACAGAAAGTGAAGGCGAAAAGGTTAAATTCAATTATTTCATAACATTAAAAGACTTTTTCCGCAATCGTGCGATTTTGGGTATTTCTCTTGCCTCCATCGCTCAGATCCTGTTCATAATGGGCGGTAACCAATTGCATCAATTGACTTATCAGATGTACTTCCGAGACGGAACCTTGAGTTCTTACGCCATCCTGACTCAAATTATTCCACTATTCGTTGGTACAGCTCTCGGTGGATCTTTGGTAGGCAAACTGGGGAAAAAAGAATTGTCGACTTGGCCATTACTGGGAGCCATCGCTGTTTATGCCTTTCTTTATCTGGTCGAAATCAAAAATCCGATTCTTTGGATCACGATGCAGATCATCGCAAACAGCTTCGCCTTCGGTTTGGCGATCTACACTTGGGGGATGGTTGCGGATGCAATCGACTACCAAGAATGGAAGACCGGCATCCGAAATGAAGGTTCTGTGTACGCAACTTACTCTATGCTGCGTAAGATCGCACAGGGCTTCGGCCAGTCGTTCATTCCTGCAGCCATTGCTATCTTGATTCCGACACTGGATGTGAAAGATGCCTTCACCTGGACTTCAGAAAACGCGTTGGCCATACGCGATATGGCTGTTCTATTCCCGTTGATCGGTTACATTATCATCTTCATCTGCTTCAAGTTCATCTTCAACTTGGACAGAAAAACAGTTGCAGAGATGCAAGTCGCTTTAGGCCGTGACGAAGAATAATCACTCAGTAGCATTGCGTACGCAAAAAAAAGGTGAGCTATCTCCAATTTTGAGACAGCTCACCTTCTTTTTATTCGTATTCTGCAAAGATCTCTTCCGGTGTCTTCAGAACGCCACCGGTATTGGCTGATGTAACCAAAGCGGCGTAACGTGCCAACCAACCTGTCTTCACTTTCGATACAAAGCGTGTTTGCTTTTTCTTTCTTTCTTCAAGTACTTCGTCAGCAACGCTTACGTTGATCGTACGGTGCTCAAGATCAATGACGATTTCATCCCCGTCTTCAATCAAGCCGATCGGGCCGCCTGAAGCTGCTTCCGGAGAGATGTGTCCGATTGCGATACCGCGAGTGGCACCTGAGAAACGGCCATCCGTGATCAGTGCAACATCACGGCCTAAGCCGCGTCCTACGATGGAAGATGTCGGTGCCAGCATTTCCGGCATTCCGGGTCCACCTTTAGGTCCTTCATAGCGGATGACGACAACATGGCCTTTTTTGACGGTGCGGTTGTCGATTGCTTCCACCGCTTCATCATGGCTACTGAAGCAGATCGCTTTTCCGACGAATTTTTTGATGTCTGCATCCACGCCGCCGACTTTGATGACGCCGCCGAAAGGAGCGATATTACCGTTCAGGATGGACAACCCACCGACCGGAGAATAGGCATTTTCGTATTTATGGATGACTTCTTCGTTCTTGATTTCGTGTCCTGCGACATTTTCGCGGATCGTCTTGCTGGTGACAGTGATACGATCCGGATGCAGGTTGCCGTGTTTGATCAATTCATTCATGATTGCAGGGACACCGCCTGCTTCATGCACATCATGCATGGAGAAAGCAGATGATGGTGCGATTTTTGACAGGTACGGAGTTGTTTCCGCAATTTCGTTGATGCGGTTCATGTCATAGTCGATTCCGGCTTCTTTCGCCAAAGCCAATGTATGCAGCACTGTATTCGTCGAACCACCCATCGCCATATCCAAGGCGAAGGCATCATCGATTGCTTCAGCAGTGATGATGTCACGCGGTTTGATGTCTTTTTTGACTAAGTCCATCAATTTGAAAGCCGCTTCGCGGATCAGTTCTCTTCTCTCGTCACTGACTGCCAAAGCAGTACCGTTGTATGGCAATGCCAATCCCAATACTTCCATCAAACAGTTCATCGAGTTGGCGGTGAACATACCCGCACAAGAACCGCATGTTGGACAAGCATTGGCTTCCATATCGAAAAACTCTTCTTCTGTCATTTTGCCTTCTTTAAAAGTTCCGACCGCTTCAAACATGGATGACAATGTCAGAGCCTGTCCGGTAGCTGAAAGTCCAGCCTTCATCGGGCCGCCAGAACAGAAAATCGCCGGAACATTGGTGCGGACAGCCGCCAGCAGCATGCCCGGAGTGATTTTATCGCAGTTCGGGATATAGAAAACACCGTCGAACCAGTGTGCGTTGATGACTGTTTCAGCTGCGTCGGCAATGATTTCGCGCGATGGCAATGAGTAACGCATTCCGATGTGTCCCATTGAGATGCCGTCACAGACACCGATCGTGTCGAATTCGAAAGGAATCCCACCGGCTTCACGGATTGCTTCTTTGGCGATGTCCCCTAACTCTCTCAAATGCACATGTCCAGGAACGATGTCTGTATAGGAGTTGCAGACAGCTATGAACGGCTTATCCATATTCGATTCTTCTTTGATTTGTCCGGTCGCTCTCAGCAAAGAACGATGTGGTGCCTTATCTATTCCCTTTTTAATTTTATCACTACGCATTGCTGTCTCCCCTTTTTCCCTTATATTTATAAAAAAGAAGCCCTCATGTGATCTAGGGCTCCAGCTTACGTCGAGCCCTGATTCACTAAGAATAGGACTCAACTAATTGAATAGTTTGAATCCTAGGGCATAATAATGACTAATAAAG
>ERZ1023652.28-NODE-28-length-36323-cov-7.897806_pt1 | contig 36323 bp, 42 predicted proteins | sample MGYA00520879_ERZ1023652 | MGnify/ENA primary metagenome ERZ1023652 (study PRJEB33180, sample SAMEA4044469) | wastewater metagenome | place: Denmark | collected 2016-04-02 | study: EMG produced TPA metagenomics assembly of the PRJEB13832 data set (Local surveillance...
ATCAGGAAGATGAAAAGGCAGAAGTCTTTGATGCAATCTTCTTGAGTTCACAAGACTGGTGGACTATTTGCTATCACAAAATCAGGGCTGAATTTCTTGAGCTTGTCGAATCCGATTTCAAAGAAAACGGCATTCAGACCGATCTAAAATCCGTGAGGGATTTTTTGATCGGGCTTAAAAATCCAAAGGATTTTTTGGGGGTCAAGGGGAGAATTCCCCTTGCTTGCGAACCCTTTTAAAAACCGTAGGTTTTTAAAAGGTGTAGTAAGTACCCCTTTATTAAAAAAAAGGATAAAATCAAAATCAAACCCTATAATTGAACGGAGCTAGATCCGCGCATGCCATTTGCTATTCTCCGAACCGCAAAATTGAAAACAATCGGTAATATTGCTGCTTCGCTTTCTCACAATTATCGAACTAGAGAAACATTGAATGCGGACCAAAATCGTTCGAACTTAAATGAACATAGTATTGAGAGTGCTCAAGCTGTTAAAGATGCCATTCAAGAACGCTTGCCTGAAAAGCGTCGATCTGATGCAGTTCTTTGTATTGAGCACCTCATTACTGCATCACCAGAATGGACAGGATGGGGAACAAACCAGGAGCGTGAGTTTTTTGATACTTCAAAGAAATGGTTAGAAGAAAAATATGGTGCTCAAAACGTTGTAGCAATAACGATTCATAGAGATGAGACTACACCACATTTAGTTGCTTATGTCGTACCGCTTGATGCCGATACAGGTCGTTTGAACGCTAAAAAGTGGCTCGGAGGTAGAGATAAGCTTTCACGTATGCAAACGGATTTTGCAAGTGAAGTAAAAAACTTGGGTTTAGAAAGAGGGATAGAGGGCTCAAAAGCAACGCATACAAGTATTAAAGAGCATTATGCGAAAGTAAATGATGCGGAAAATGCACCTAAAATTCAGTTTGAAATGCCCGATTTCCCGAAAACTGATTTATTTGAATCAAAAGAAAAATCTATTTTATCAATACTTTCGAGTATACTGTCTACAGATTTTTTATCTATTTCTATATGAACATTGTCTTTAAATCCCCATTGTCCTGATTTTATTTTTGCCCTCATTGAACTCGGATCGTATATATTTCCATCACTAAATGCATAGGTCATAACATAATTATTACTATGATTCCCTATAAAATCTAAGACTGTTAAGAATTCTTTATTTTTAAATTTACGTAATCCTCTTCCTAACTGTTGTATAAATATAGTCGCAGAATTTGTTGGTCTCAACATAAGAATTAAATTTACACCCGGTATATCTACTCCTTCGTTGAAAATATCAACAGTGAATATAAATTCTAATTCATTATTTTCATCCATTAAATTTTTTATTGAGTTACTTCGATCTATTGTACTACTTTCTCCTGTTAAAATAACAGCATTATATCCTTTTTCTTTAAATTTATCACACATATACACGGCATGTTCTTTTGTTGCACAAAAAGCTAAGCATTTTCTCTTAGATTCAGCTGTGTAGCCATACATTTCCATTTTGTTTATTATAAATTCCGATCGTTTATTAACATTTAGTTTTCGTGTCATCTCTCTCAAATTATTAAAATCTGAGGCTTCATATTCTACATCATCTGATATCCCAAAATAATGAAACGGGACTAATAAGTTATTATTTAGTGCGTTTTTCAACCGTATATTAGATACTATATTATCATCAAAATAATTATAAATATCCTTTCCATCCATTCTTTCAGGTGTTGCAGTCATTCCAAGTATAAACTTTGGTTTAAAATGATTATATATTCTTTGATGTCCATCACTTGCCACTCTATGTGCCTCATCAAATATTATATAATCAAATAAATTTTCATCTATTTTATCTATATTATTATTTATTGTTCTAGGTAATGCAAATACAAAGTCCTTATCTATTTCAAATTCACCATCACATGCGAAACCATAAGTTCTTGTTTCCAAAAATATTTCTTCAAATGTTTTTCTTGCATTTGCTGCTATTTCTTTATTATGAACGACAAAAAGTAATCTCTTCGCATTAAATGCTTTAGCATCAAATGCAGATAAGTATGTCTTCCCTGTTCCTGTTGCAGCAATCACAAGTCCTTTATTTTCAGAATCTCTTCTTAATTTTTCCAATTTTAATAGTACTTCTAATTGCATACTATTCTTTACAATCACCTTAGATGATTCATCAACTTTAATATATTTGTCTATAACATATCCTATTTCTTTATTTCTTTTGAGATTTTCATTATACATTTCTCTATATCTATCTAATGGTATTTGTGATAAATCTCTTAATTGTTCAAATTCATATATAAATCTTTTTGAGATTTCAGAATTCATATCAACGAAATTATGTAAAATCCATTCTGTATTTTCTTTTAGCCCTGCCTTTGATAAGTTATTAGAACCTACATATATTGACACATTATTTTCATGTTCAAAATAGTAGCTTTTAGCATGTAATCCTCCTGAAAATTCATTTACATCAACTATTTTAACATCTATATTTTTAAATTCCATCAATTGTTTTATTGCATAAGGTTGAGTTGAGTATAGATAGTTTGATGTTATAATTTCTCCTTTAATTCCCTTTTCATTGCATTGATTTAAAGCTTCAATTATTAATTGGAGTCCTGAGTATTTTATAAATGCAATTACAAATTTAAAACTCTTACATGTTCTAATTTCTTCTTTTAAACATTCTAAAAATTTTAAATCATTACTGTTGGTAATTAACCTTTTATCTACTTTTTGAAAATTATAATTTTGACCTTTCATTCCACTTCACCTCTCCATACATTTCTTCAATACTCCCTCAAAACAACTTCAACTGCTCTTCTTCAGGCCCTTCTTCATCTACTAGTTTTACTAAACTTGATGGATCAGATGGAAACTCGCTCAAGTATTTAAATATTTCTTCAGAATTGCACATCATATTTTTTTCTTTACACAGCTTATAAAATAAATCACTCAATTTATTGTTATTTGGGCTTTTCAATATATAATTATTCCCATATGCTTTATGATATTTCTCTTTTAAATTAGGAAAATACTTATCAAGTTTCTCATAAAAGTACTCTCTGTTCCCTTCACGCATTGTTACTCCTGCATTGAAGAACATCATTCCATGAACTCCTATTTCTGAACATTTTTCAACAATTCTTGTAATGTTTTCTTCAGTATCATTTATAAATGGTAGAATTGGACTTAACCACACTATTGTCGGTATTCCTGCATCTTTTAACTTTTGTAAAACTTCAAATCGCTCTGAAGATGTTGACACAGCTGGTTCCAAAATCTTACAAAGTTCATCATCATATGTTGTTATTGTTATCTCTACTACGCATTTTGATTTTTCATTTATTTCCTTGAGCAGATCAATATCTCTTAATATTCTTGATGATTTTGTTTGAACGCTTACTCCAAACCCATATTTATTTATTATTTCTAAACATTTTCTTGTTTGTAGTAATTTTTCTTCTAGATGTATATACGGATCACTCATTGCTCCCGTCTTTATCATACATTTATTTCTTTTTTTCTTTAATTTTTCTTCTAAAACTTCGCTCGCATTTACTTTTATCTCAATATCTTCAAAATCATGTTGCATATTATAGCATTTACTTCGCGCATCACAGTATATACATCCGTGTGTGCAACCTCTATATATGTTCATCCAATTCTTTGAAGAAAGCATTCCTTTAACAATCTTCTCATGTGCCATGATTTTGTCTCCTTAATTCTTCTATACGTAAAAAGGCCCATTAGGCCTTTAAATTCTATTTATAGTATAATTTTGAAATATTCCTTTTTGTATAATATTTTCATTTTGCATATATTTTATAGTATTTACAATTTTATTACTATCATATTTCTCTTTCTTCCTTTTATTCCATGATACAATCCCATCAACTATTTCTTCTTCATTTGATTTGTTTTCTATATTCATCAAGTATAATATACTTGTAACTAGTTCCAATTGATCTTCAAATTCTTGATCCGAAGAATTCAATTTGTATAACTCATTAACAAGTTTTATAGATTTTATTATTGCTCTATCTTCTTTTTCTAAAGTTTCGCTCGTATATTTCTGTTCTAGATATTTCGACATTTCTTCAAGAGAAAGTCCTGATAGATTTTTATACTTCTTCAATTCATTATATAAGACACCTGTCAGTTTTGAAAAAGGTCCTTTTTTTTCTTTGTCGAATTTGAAGAAATCTCTATTCATTAAGATATCAAATAAATATATTGATTTTTGAAAAACAATATCTGTTAATTTTTCTTTACCTATACCATTTTTATATGTTTCAACTATTAATTTCAAGAGTAATAAATGTGATTTTGATAGTTTTGAGTCTAATTTCTCTGGTTCACACACATGTACAGTGAATTTCATTTCGTCTAATTGACTATAAAATATTTCAATTTCTTTCTTAACAAGATCCCAACTTAATTTTCCATTTCCTGCTCCTAAAGGAGGTAATGCAACAGTATATATGCTATTCTCAATCATATACTCTTTTAATTTATTAAGTCCAACTTGAATATATTCTATTTTTGAATTCTCTCTCCATGATGTTTTTGTAGGAAAATTGACTATTATTTTACCATCTATCTCTTTTGTAATTATTAAATCTCCTATACCAAATCTTTTCATTTCACATTCTTTTATGTATATTTTGTGATTACTGTCATATTTCTTTTTGAATTGATAGGCTAAACCTTTCCCCATTACTCCATCTGTATTTACTGGATTCACTAATATTTCTGCATCTACTTGGAAAATATCTTTTTTTATATATTCAATCATATATTTACCTCCTCAACGCTTTCTAAATAATCTTTCATTTATTGTAACTGATATATTAGAAATATTATTTTCTTTCAGGATTTTAAGTACTTCTGATTTTTTCAATTCATTTGCAACAGCAATTTCATATACTCTATCAAATGATAATTCTTCAAATATTAAGACTTCTGACATAAATAATTGCTGAACTTTTTTATCTCTATAATCAAGTCGATTATTTTCATCTAACATTTTCTGTCTGTTTTCGTCTATTTTTTTAATTAAATCAGTAAAATCATCACATTCTATACTGTATTTATTTAATGGATGAAAGCACACATACTTTCTTTCTTTATCACTTATAAGATTTTCTTTTGTGCGCAAAAATATCTTATCATCACCATATTTTTTTAATTGCTCAAAATTATAAGGTATTCCATGCTCTATTTCTAATTCTGTAATATGGAATGGAATATAATTGTCGTATTGTAAATTTTCTCTTTTTCCCAATATATCAGAATTCGCAGTATCCTTAAACTGTATTTCATTGTCACTCAATTTTTTTCTTGAAAGTAATCCATATTTTATTATAGAATCCAAGCACTTCAAAAAAGTTAAATGATGTATCATACAAAAACCCCCCGATTTTTTAATACAACTCTCTTCTATTTCCCTAATCTATAAGTATCATTTGCTATCATTAATTCTTCTGCTGTCTCTATTTTTAGTACTTTTACTTTTGAATTTGGTTTAGTTAACTCTACTGTTCCTGATGCTCTAACTTCATTTTTTTCAAAGTCAAAGTCTACACCTAAGAATTCTAGACCTTTACATATCTCTTCTCTTACTAGAGCTGCATTTTCTCCAATTCCACCTGTAAATGCAATCGCATCTACTCCACCCATAGCTGCTGAATATGCACCTATGTATGATTTAACTCTATATGCAAACATTTCAAATGCTAATTTAGCTCTTTTATCTCCTTCTTTAGAAGCTTTCATAATATCTCTAAAGTCTGAGCTGTATCCTGTTATCCCTAAAAGTCCAGATTCCTTGTTCATTCTTTTATCCATTCCTGCTGCATCAAGACCTCTTTTTTCCATAACATATAGTACTGCTGCTGGATCTAAGTCTCCACATCTTGTTCCCATCATTAATCCTTGCAATGGAGTTAATCCCATTGATGTATCAACAACTTTCCCATTCTTAACTGCTGACATACTTGCACCATTTCCTAAGTGACAAACTATTATTTTAGTTTCTTCTCCACCTATTACTTCTGCTGCTACTCCACTTACATATTTGTGTGATGTTCCGTGGAATCCGTATTTTCTAACTTTAAAATCTTCGTAATCTGCATATGGTAAAGCATACATGTATGCTTTGGGTTCCATTGTTTGGTGGAATGCCGTATCAAAAACTGCTATATTTTTCTTTCCTGGTAATAACTCTTGCATTACTTTTATTCCCATTATATTTGCCGGGTTATGAAGTGGTGCTAACGCTGATAATGCTTCTAATTTAGTTATTACTTCTTCATCAACAATTATAGAATCTGGAAAATCTTCTCCTCCATGTACTACTCTATGTCCTACAGCATCTATTTCTTCTACTGTTAAAATAACTCCATACTCTGAATTTGTTAACGTATGAAGTACTAAATCTATAGCCATTTTATGATCATCCATTTTTGATTCTTTTGCATCTATTTTGATATCTTTTACTAAATTTTTGTATGTAAATACTGGAGCTTGTATTCCAACTCTTTCACATATTCCTTTTGCCAATGTTTCTTTACTTTCCATATCTATAAATTCAAATTTTAGTGAAGAACTTCCACTATTTATTACTAGTACTTTCATCTTTTCCTCCTGTTGTATTATATTATTGTGCTGATTCAACTGATGTAATTGCAACTACTTCTACTATATCTTCTACGCTACAACCTCTTGATAAATCATGTGTTGGTTTAGCTAGTCCTTGAATTAATGGTCCTAATGCTTTCGCACCTGCAAGTCTTTCTACAAGTTTGTATCCTATGTTTCCTGCATTTAAATCTGGGAATATTAATACATTAGCTATTCCTGCAACTTTCGATCCAAGGGCTTTTTTAACTCCTACTTTTGAGACAATTGCTGCATCTAATTGCATTTCTCCATCAAAATCAAAATTTACATTTCTTGTTTTTAGAATTTCCACTGCTTGTTGTACTTTAGATACCATTGGGTGTGCAGCACTTCCCATTGTTGAAAATGAAAGTAATGCAACTTTAGGTTCTGTTATTCCTGCTGTAAATCTAGCTTTTTCAGCTGCTGATATTGCTATATCTGCCATTTGTTCTGCTGTCGGATCTGGTATAACTCCTCCATCAGAGAATACAAATACTCCGTTATCTCCGTATTCAGGTGTTTTTGTTATCATTATAAATGAACTTGAAACTGTTTTCAGTCCTGGTTTTACTCCTATAACTTGTATTGCTGCTTTAAGTACTTTAGCTGTTGGCGAGTTCGACCCTGCTACCATTCCATCTGCTAATCCCATTCTTACTAACATTGCTCCAAAGAATCTCGAATCTGTAAGCATGATTTCTCTTGCTTCTTCGATTGTCATTCCTTTTTTCTCTCTTAATTTTTGTAATTCTACAGCAAATTCTTCTGTTCTTGCATATGTTTGAGGGTCTATTATTTCAATACCTTCAACATTTGCTGCATAAATTTTCGCATCTTCTCTTATCTTTTCAGGGTTTCCTACTAATATTAATTTTGCTATTCCCTCTTTTATAACTAATTCTGCTGCTTTAAGTACTCTTCCATCTTCTGTTTCTGGTAGTACTATTGTTTTTCCTAATTTTTTTGCTTTTTCAACTAAAGTATTTGTTAACTTATCCAATTTACTCACTCCAATCATTTTTTATTTTATATATTCATTTCTATTTTCTCTAAATATTTGTTATTTTTACCTTTTTATTATACTCCTTTTTCCAATCTTATCAAGTCTTTTTTTTAATCAAATATCGCATCTACAAATTCTTTTGCGTCAAACTCTCTTAGATCATCTATCCCTTCGCCCACACCTATGAATTTTATAGGTTTTTGTAGTTCTTCAGAGATTGGGAATATTATTCCACCTTTTGCTGTTCCGTCAAATTTTGTTAATATGATACCTGTTAAATCAACTAACTCATTAAATAATTTCGCTTGTTGAAGTCCATTTTGACCTGTAGTACTGTCAATAACGAGTAGTCTTTCAAAGTTTTCTTCTCCAGTTTGTTGAATTATTATTCTATTTATCTTTTCAAGTTCTTTCATAAGATCTGTTTTATTATGTAATCGTCCTGCTGTATCTATTATTACAACATCATATCCTTTATTCTTTGCCACACTCACTGCATCGAAGACAACTGCAGCTGGATCGCTTCCATGAGATTGTTTTATTACTTCAACCCCAGTTCTTTTACCCCATTCTTCCAATTGTTCTATTGCAGCTGCTCTAAATGTATCTCCTGCTCCAACTATAACCTTTTTCCCTTCACTTTTCAATTTACTTGCAATCTTTCCTATAGATGTCGTTTTTCCTACTCCGTTAACACCTACAACTAAGATAACATTCAATTTACCTTGTTCTACTACTAACTTGTTATTCTCTTTGATTAATTTCTCTTTTAATATTTCTTTCAATTCAGCATATACATCTTCTGACGTTTTTGCTTTTACTTTCGACACTCTTTTTTCCAATTCTTCTATCGTTTTAAGTGTCATGTCAAATCCTAAATCTGACTGAATTAATAGTTCTTCTAGCTCATCATATAGTTCGTCATTAATCGGTTTTCCTACAAATAGTTGCTTTAATTTTGTAAAAAATCCTTTCTTAGGATTTACAAGTCTTTCTTTAAATGTTGCTTTCGTTACTTCTTCTGTAATTGGTACTTCAATATCTTCCAGTTCCTCGCTTAACTCAACTACCTCTGCATCAACTTCTTCTTCAACAACTTCAAGTTCCTTTTCTTCATTAACTTCGACTGCTTCTTTTTTCTTTCCTAATCCAAAAATATTTTTAAACATTGCCAACCTCCTTGTCTCTTTCAGCCTGTGATTTTTCTAAATAATACGGCTTTATGTTATGGATATCTACTTTTCTTAATATGTCTCTCTTTATCATTTCTATAAATGTTGATGCTGTTATTTTAAGATTCACATCTTCTATAAATGTAACTTTTCCTGGCACAACATTTTTTATTTTCTCTTTGTAATGAAGTACTGCATCTCCAACAAGAATATACTCATCTTCACTATTTAGTATTTTATTAAGTAAATCATCTAGTTTAATGACTGCTGCTTCCGATGTACTTTTTAGATTTCCACTAGAATAAATATATTCATTATAGTAAATTTTTTCTTTATTGGAATCAATCATCGATATTATTTTTTTATCCGTTAATGTGTTAAGAACACTAACTGATTGATATGCAAGTGCCTCTAATTCATTAACTTCAAATATAGAAACATCTCTTCCATGAAACATTCCTTTCACTGTTGCAATTGCTATTCTTACACCCGTGAAAGACCCAGGCCCTACGGACACAATTACATTATCAATATCTTCCAGTGATTTCCCTGACCATTCAAGCATTTTATCTATTTGATCAATGATTGTTGTAGAATGTGTTTTAGATACTTCTGCTGATATCTCACACAATACGCCTTTTATGTCATCAAATAAACAAAGACTTGCCATTTTAGTTGTTGTTGTTATTCCAAATGTCAACATATTCTAATTCTCCATTTTCTATTCTATAAGTCGATACTTTTCTACTTAATTCATCATTATACTTTATTTCTACATATAACGTGTCTTCGGGCATCTCTGATAGAATGTTATTTGCCCATTCAACTATTATCAATGCTTTCTCTTCTTGCATATAATCTTCAAACCCTATTTCGTATAGCTCATCTTCATTAGTTATTCTATAAACATCAAAATGATATACTTTTACATCCCCTGTGTCATAACCTATCACATATGTGAAAGTTGGACTTTTTATATTTTCTTCAATATGAAGTTCTTTACATATTTTCTTTGTTAGCGTTGTCTTTCCTGTTCCCAAGTCTCCTATAAGACCTATACATCCACCTGTTCTGTATTTATTAGCTAGTACTTTTGCTAATTCGTCCATCTCATCTAGATTTAATATTTTGTCTCTCATTTGTATGCCTCTACTATTTTGTTTATTATTTCTGTTGTTGAAATGTTATCAACAAACGACAATATTTTAACTTCCCCACCATTTTCTTCAACTACTTTTGTTTCTGGCAAATCTTCTTTCTTGTAGTCGCCACCTTTAACATGAATTGATGGTTTCAACTTTTCTAACAATTTCTCTGGTGTTTTCTCTTCAAATATAACAGCATAATCAACAAACTTTGTTCCTAACAACATCTGTGCTCGTTGAACTTCATTATTTATTGGTCTTTTATCGCCCTTGTTTACTTTCACAGAAGAGTTACTATTTACACCTACAACTAGTACATCTCCCAATGCTTTCGCTTCTTCCAAATATGTTAAATGACCTATGTGTAAAATATCAAAAACCCCATTTGTAAATACTACTTTTTTATTTTCTTTTTTCAATTTATCAATAACTTTTCCCATTTCTTCTTGTGACAAAAGATTATCTTTAAAGCTTTTCATTGCAATACCCCTTTATAAACTTTATTTATAATATTAAAATAGTAAAATTAATCCCCTAACTAAAGCAACCAATTTTACTATATTATAACATATCTATTAAAAAATCTTTACTATTTTCTTTGACCTATTTAGTTCCAAATATTCTATCTCCAGCATCACCTAAGCCTGGATAAATATAGGCTTTTTCATTTAATCCTTCATCTATTGATGCTGCATAAATATCTACATCAGGATGTTTCTCGACTACTTTTGCTATTCCTTCTGGCGCTGCAATTATACATAGCATCGATATATTTGTTACTCCTTGTTCCTTTAAGTAGTCCATTGTATATATTGCTGATCCTCCTGTTGCAAGCATCGGATCAATTATATAAACTTTACTTTCAGCAACATTTATCGGCATTTTTGCATAATAATAAACTGGTTCTAAAGTTTCTTCATCTCTGTAAACCCCTAGATGTCCAACTTTTGCTGTTGGTACTAATTCTAAGATTCCTTCGACCATTCCTAATCCTGCTCTTAATATTGGTACTAATGTAACTGGTTGATCAAGAACTTTTGTTGTTGCTACTTGTATTGGAGTTTCTGTTTGCACTTCTCTCAATTTTAGATTCTTTGTTGCCTCATATACCATTAATCCCGCTATTTCATTTAAGCTTTCTCTAAATAGCTTAGTATCCGTGTCCTTATTTCTTAAATTTGTTAATTTATGCTCAATAAGAGGGTGCTTCAATTCGTAAACTGCCATGCTTTATCACTCCAGTATTATAAGATTTATTTAAAAAAAAACAGAGATTACTATTTTCGATAGTAACTCTGTTAATATTATAATTTGTATTTTTTCTTAAATTTGTCAACTCTTCCAGTTTCATCAAGAAATTTAGATTTTCCTGTATAAAACGGGTGAGACATTGAACTTGTAGCTACTTTAACTACTGGATATTCAGCACCTTCAAAAGTTGTTGAATCTTTTGTTGATATTGTCGATTTAGTTAAGAATTTATCTCCTGTACTTGTATCTTCAAATATTACTGTTGTGTATTCTGGGTGTATATCTTTTCTCATAGTTTTGACTCCTTTCTTATTCATAATCTTCTTTTTAGACATTTTGTACTTATCTTACCATACTTTTATCTTTTTTTCAATCACTAATTTTAGGTATTACTTTACTTTTGGTAATTTTGCTAATAATTCTTTATTTGATTTATGTTTTTTTACTAGTTCTATTAGTTTTCTTAGTGCTTCTGCTTCATTAGTTCTACTTAATTCTCTTCTTAATAGCCATATTTTTTCAAGGTCTTCTTTTTCTATTAATAACTCTTCTTTTCTTGTTCCACTCTTTAATACATCTATTGCCGGGAATATTCTTAATTCTGATAGTGATCTATCAAGTATTATTTCCATATTTCCTGTCCCTTTGAATTCTTCAAATATTACATCGTCCATTTTACTTCCTGTATCTACAAGTGCTGTTGCTATTATTGTAAGGCTTCCACCATTTTTAATATTTCTTGCAGCTCCTAAAAATCTTTTTGGATAATAAAGCGCTTTCGGATCTATTCCTCCTGATATTAATTTACCACTTGATGGAACTATTATATTATATGATCTTGCTAATCTTGTTAAGCTATCCATTAATATTACAATATCTTTTCCTTTTTCTACTTCTCTTTTTGCCATATCAAGAACATTTTCCGTTACTTTAATATGCACAATTGGGTCTTCATCAAATGTTGCAGCATATACTTCAGCATCTTTTACGTTCTCTTTTATATCTGTAACTTCTTCTGGTCTCTCATCAATTAGTAATATCCAAACTTCTGTTTCAGGGTTATTCTTTATAATATCATTTGCTAATGTTGATAACAATATTGTCTTTCCTGCCTTTGGTGGTGCAACTATTAATCCTCTTTGCCCTTTTCCTATTGGAGACATAAGATCTATTATTCTTGATGATAAACTAGCTGACCCAAGATTTAATTTCTCATCTGGATAAGATGGTATTAAGTCATCAAAATAAGGTCTGTCTCTTGATTTTTCTGGAAGATCACCATTAATAAAATCAACTTTTATTAACGCGTAGTTTTTCTCTTTCCCCATTGGTGCTCTTAGTTCTCCACAAACAATATCGCCGTTTCTAAGTCCAAACTTTTTTATTTGTGAGTTTGATACATATGCATCTGATCCTATTGTTGTTGATCTTAAGAATCCGTAACCATCCGTCATAATATCTACTTTTCCCATTCCATAGTATATCGTTCCAGCTGGATCTTCTGATAAATCATCTTTTGGTTTTGCTTCTATTTTTATTTTAGAGCTTGTTCTTCCTTTTTGTTCTATTGCTACATAATTTATCAATTCTGCTTTTGTCATACTTGAAAAATTAGGTATTTCATATTCTTTTGCTAATTTTCTTAGTCCTGTAATCTTTAATTCTAAAAGTTCTTTCATTCTTATTCCTATTCTCCTTTTTTTGCATAAAATATCTTAACTTCGTTTGGTTGTAAATAATAATTTATCTCATCTGCTACTCTTTCCATTCTATGCCCGTGTGAAATATCCAATACTCTTTCAGATCTTAATAAATTATGTAAATTAGGAACGTAAAATTCTACTCCTTCTGTTTCACATAAGTTTGCTATGACTAGAATATTTTCTTCTCCGTCATTACTTTCTCTGATATAACCGAACACTTTGTTATTATGGAAGTCATATATGTACACTTTACTATCTTCTTGAAGTATTTTGTATGTTGACTTTGTTTTGTTTATTCCTTTTATTTCGTTAGTGATATCATACGTTCCTTCTTCCCAATCTAATGGATTTGTTGTTACAACATCAATCTTTTTAGTGAATCCATATTCAAACCCAGTTGTTATTGCAATACTTGATGAAAAATACGATTGAATAGCATATATTGCAATTGCTTTATCTTTAGTTCCATACTCTTTTGCAAATCTTTCTGTGTCATGGTTTTCTGGAAATGCTAATGAATTTGCTGTACCCATCCATTTTGAATAATCCATCATAAACCAATGATCTTTATAGTTCCACCATTTGATACTGTTCATAACAAAATCAAATCCTGCCGCTGATAGCTCTTTTATTTTCTCAGGCTTACAGTTTAATGTTTCTGCAATAAATATGATTTCAGGATTTTGTTTCTTAATTTCAGGAATTAAGAATTTCCACAATTCAGTAGGAACCATATACGCCGCATCACATCTAAATCCTTTTACACCTAATTCAATATAATATGTTAAGTAATCTCTCCAGTATTTCCAAATTTCTCTTCTTGTGTCAAGATCTTTACTCAAATTATCTAATTGTAGTAAATCTCCCCACTCTATAAAATATCCATCTTCTAAAGTTCCTGGTTTTTTTATTTCACCATCATTGTCGTGTTCATACCAATACGAATTCGTCATAAGCAATTCCGAATCAAATGATGTATGATTTACAACAATATCCATCATAACTTTTAATCCTTTAGCATTTGCATTTGAGCAAAATTCGCTAATTAAAGCGTTTCCTTTTTCTTGTTCTGCCTCAAGATTATCGTAATCAAAAGTTCCTTTAGTAAAAAGAGGATTATATAAATAATGACTTTTTAGTGAATAACATGATCCCGAAAATCCAGGAAGATGAAATGGATTAACATAAACCCAATCAAAATTCATTTCTTTTATTCTATCTAAGTGGTCACTCCATTTAGAAATATGCCCTATCAATTGCGGGTACAAATTATATATTTTTACACCTTTTTTCATAATTTATTATGTATAACTGTAAAGTTATACTTCCTCCTTTTGTCAATGATTTTAGGATTTAAATATGTAAACATACATTTACACATAAGTTGTAGAACTATTCTGCGATTTCTCCATATAATGTCCATGTTTTTGTTTCATTTATTTTTATATTTACAAATTTTCCTATTAATTCTTTATCTCCTTTGAACAAAACTATCTTATGTGTTGATGTTCTTCCAGATAACATTTCTTTGTTTTTTCTACTTGGTCCATCTACTAAAACTTTTACAGTTTCATTCAAATATCTCGTGCTTTCTTTTTTTGTTCTTGAATTTTGTAACCGTATGAGTTGTTGTAGCCTTTCTGTTTTAACATCTTCATCAACCTGATCTTCCATTGTTGCAGCAGGTGTTCCTGTTCTTTTTGAATAGCTAAACATATATGCATTTTCGAATCCAACTTCATTCACAACATCTAATGTATCTTGGAAATCTTCATCTGTTTCACCAGGAAATCCAACTATTATATCCGTTGACAGCCCTATGTCTGGTATTCTTTCTTTTATTTTCTTCGCAAGTGCTATAAACTCTTCTTTTGTGTATCCTCTGCTCATTGCATCTAATATTTTTGTAGAACCCGATTGTAGTGGTAGGTGAAGCATTCTAGAAATTTTTGGATTTTTAGCTATTACATCTATTACATCGTCACTAAAGTCTTTTGGGTGTGGTGATATATATTTAACCCAGAAATCTCCTTCTACTTTTGCACTTTTTTCCAAAAGTAATGCAAAGTTTTCTTTCATATCTAATCTATCGCTTCCATAAGAATTTACATTTTGTCCTAAAAAGAGTATCTCTTTGTATCCTTTTTTTACATATTGTTCAACATCATATAATATTTCTCTTAGTGGCACAGATCTTTCCATTCCTCTAACATACGGTACTATACAAAACGTACAGAAATTGTTACATCCGTATGTAATAGATATTGAAGCAATTGAATCATCTCCAAAGTCAGCATCAACTCTCTTTGGTAATTCATCTTCATCATCAACTAAAACAATATGTTCTATTTCACCCGACTGGATCTTCTCTAACGAGTCCGGTATTTTAGCAATGTTTTGATTTCCAATAACTAAATCAACAAATGGTGTTTTCTTTATAAACTCTTCTCTAACTTCCTGCGCTAGACAACCTGTAACACCTATAATTAAATCGCCATTCCGTTTCTCTTTTAGGGTTTTCAGCTCTCCTAATTTACCATAAACTTTTATTGCAGCACCTTCTCTAATTGTGCATGTATTTAAAAATACTACATTCGATTCTTTTATCTCATCTGTCATCTCATATCCCATATTTTGGAACATTTGTTTCATTTTTGCACTTTCATTTACATTCATTTGACAGCCATATGTTATTATTGTTGCTTTTTTGCTCACTTTCGTATCTCCTTCTATTTCATTTATGACACTTTATATGTAAGTTCTATTTTTATCTTTAAAAATTTTCCTATGGTGTATTATAGCACATTTATCTTTAAAGTTAAAAGATTTATTGCCTCTATATTATTTTTTAAATACGTTTCCTAGAATTTTTTTCAATGTCAAAATTGTAACTTCTAAGTCCTCATCTTTTATGCTTTTTATAGCGCTATTAGAAACTGTATTCTCTATGATTATTAATTTTTTTCTATCTTCTTTGGATCTTTTGGTAGAGCTAATAATATAGTTTCTTTTATCTTTATCATAAAACTTTTTCTCTAAGTATCCTTTCTCTACTAAATTGTTAATAATTTTTGATATTCTAGTTTTACATTTTTTACTTGTTTCAACTATTTGTGATTGATGTAATTCTCCACTTTCCCAAATAATCGAAAGTATAGAGTATTCCTCAGGAGTTATATCATATCCATTGTCCTTGAAAGATGTTGATAACTGCCTCTTCATCTCCCCTGCTATTCTACTAGTTAAATTACCTACCGTATCATTTTTATTTCTATCCATTTTAGCACTTCCTCCATTACATGTTATCACTCTTTTTATATAAAAATAGGATTATCGATATCATTATCTATAACCCTATTTTACCATATATTTTTACAATATAAAAATCCTGTCATATTCTTAATCTATTTAAGTACACTTGCACCTTTGTTAGCAATCTGCTCATCCATCTCTGCCGAAGGCGCTCCTGCTACTCCAATTGACCCTACTGTTTTCCCATCCACTACTAGAGGTACTCCCCCTCCTAAACTTACAATTTTATCAATTTCTTTTAATTTAGGTACATCTTTTATTATTCCTGATACAACTGATGTTGGTGCCTCAAATGTTAATGCTGTAAACGCTTTTTTCTCTGCAGTATCGAGTGTATGAGGTTTCGCATTATCATCTCTTAGCATAACTATAACATTTCCTACTTTGTTAAGAATAACTATTGTTGTATCAACTTTTTGTGCTTTTGCTTCTTTTAAAGCCTCTGTTGCTACTTTCTGTGCTTCATCTAATGATATAGTTGTTATTGTTGTTGTTCCAAATGCAAAACTTGAAACTAATACTATACCAGCTAATAATAAATTTTTCATATATTCCTCCTGATGTTTTTAGTTGCTATAAACAACCTTAATTTATAATATCATATTTTAGTTGCCATTGTCAACTGTTTTTGACTTTTATATACTTTTGATATAGCGTGTCGTTTAACTTTATGTTATAATTATAAAAAAAATAAAAGGGGGTAATTTTGAAAAAACCTTTACCTGATTGTCCTGTTGAGACAACACTTCAATTAATTGGAGATAAATGGAAAATTCTTATTATTCGTGATCTTTTAGATGGTACAAAAAGGTTTAATGAACTGAAAAAATCTTTAACTGGTATCACTCAAAAGGTCCTAACTAGTAAACTTCGCGATATGGAAGATTCTGGTCTATTGACTAGAAAAATTTATCCAGAAGTTCCTCCAAAGGTTGAATATTCTTTAACAAATTTAGGGAGTAGCTTATTTCCTATCTTAGAAAATTTAGCAGCATGGGGCGACGAATACAAAAAAGCATACTCTAACTAATTTAGAATATGCTTTTCTTTTCTTTTCTTTATATAAATCTAAAATTTACCGTTGGTATTTTTCCAAGTTTCTTTAGATGGTATTGCTTCTATTGTATCCCAATGCTCTACTATTTTTCCATTTTCTACTCTAAATAAATCGTAGAATGAACTGTGTACCCCACCAATTTCACCTTCACTAACAGTAAGAACGAAATTTCCTTCTCCTAAGATCATATGAACTTTGTCATACTTAAATGAAATCTTATTGTCCATGAAATATTTTAGTGCTTGTTTTAATCCTTCTACATTATCTGCAATACCAGGATTATGTTGTACGTAGCTTGTAGAATCTAAATATTTATCTACAGCTGTCATATCACCATTTACTAAGAATCCTATTACAAATTTCTCGACTAACTCTTTATTCTCTTTAGTTTTATCTAAATCTTTTATTTCTGTTGCTCCATCAATCATTGTATGTCCATTAGCTGTTTCTGTTACAGTTTCTTGTAAATTATCCCAATGTTCTACTATTTTACCATTTTCGAATTTAAATATATCAAATCCTACTGTTGGTTCTGAACTATCATCTATACTGTGAGTTATTACATAATCTCCATCTTGAATAACTCTAACTATATCTGTTTTTGATGTAGATGGTGGTAACGAAGCTATTAGTGCTTTAAATCCTTCAACACCGTCTGCTGCACCCAAATTGTGTTGGATATATTTATTTGGATTGATGTATTCTATTGGCTTACTTGATCTAGTTTCAAACACTCCTAACAATTCCACCGCTTTTTCTTTATTACTTTTTTCCATTGTATTTTCTTTTGATACAGTACTTGAACAAGACATCACAAATAAACTTGCAAGTACTAGTAAAATCGATTTTTTCATATTTTTCCTCCTTATATTTTGTTTTCATTTTTACATACAAATATAATATCATAATTGTTTTTTCATGTATAGTACGCACTTTATTGTATCATAGGCACTTAAAAGATACTATTAATAATTATCAAAAAAATACAGCCTTTGTCTTTCAAGCTGTATTTCAATCTGTTCTATAATTTTTCTTTTGGTATTTGATAGTTTACTATTTTAGTTACTTCAAATGTTGTTTTGTCTACAACACGTCCTGTTATTTTTAATCCTACTTTATCAGAATTATCAACTCCATAGTCATTTGACATAAATGTATAAATACCATCAAGTAATCCTGTCTTATCTACTAACTGATAACTAATATTTTGATCTTTAAATATTAAATTATTTTTCTTGTAAGTAAATGTGTTTGTTGTTTTTACATATGTTCCTTCTAGTGTTTTATCTAATATTCCTTTTTTTCCTGATAAACTTGAACATGAAACTGCAAATAAACATACTAATAAAAATCCAATTATTTTTTTCATTTTTTATCCTCCATATTATAATTATTTTCTACTTATGAAACCCTAAATCTGCAGGATTTACATCCCCTGAAACGTGTTTCACTTTACCGCCTTGCTTTTGAAATTCTTCTCTTAACTCTTTCACTTTTCTAATCAATTCAATTGTATCCTGATCTGTCAGGTTACTTTTATTATATCTGCCATTTGACCAATAATCTATAACTAAACTACTATCTCCACAGATAATCATAATTTTGTTTTTAATTGCATATTTTAGTGCTGCATATATGCCTACCAATTCCCCAAAATTATTCGTTCTATTATCTGCTAAATAATAATTCCCGTGTTCATTTACTTTAGCATATCCTATTATTTCTTGAAGTAAAGGACTACCATCATAATCTGTAACACGTACTTCAACACCATTTCCTCTTCCAGTTCCTGCATCAAAATATATAGCATCTTTCTCAAGTTGTAAATATTTTTCAGCCAAATCATCTTTTCTGCTCGTTGATCCTTTTTTAGTTTCATATTCAGCACCATTTGAGAGCCACTTTTCAGCTTCTACGAATGTTTTAAAAGATTTGTATCTTGCTTTATTTCCTTTTGTTATTCTTTCGCATTCATTCCAAGACTCTGTTATTCCACTCTCATTCGCATCTACAAGATAATATGCATAAAATTTTTGTGCCATTTTTAAAACCTCTTTATTCATATATCGTCTACATATCAAAAATTATACCATACTTCTTAACAAAAAAAAAGAGCTACCTCTTATAGATTTTATCTATTTTGAGATAGCCTTAATAGTAGCATTTTTTGTTTCTATAAATTTAATCCGCCGTCAACCCTTATTACTTGTCCAGTTACAAACTTAGACATATCACTTGCTAAAAACAGTGCAGTATTTGCAACATCTTCCGCTTCGCCCATGGCTTGTAATGGTGTGTTAGCTAGAACTGATTCAATTACTTTTTCAGGTAATTCGTGGGTCATATCTGTTTTAATAAATCCTGGTGCAATAGCATTTGATCTTAATTTTTTTCTTCCAAATTCTTTTGCCCAAGTTTTTGCCATAGCAATTACTCCACCTTTTGTTGCTGAGTAATTTGTTTGTCCAAGATTTCCATCTAGACCTACAACTGATGCCATGTTAATAACACTTGCGCTTTCACTTTTTAATAATAATGAAACAAAGCCTTGCATTACATTGTAAACACCTTTAAGGTTAATCTCTACAACTAAATCCCAATCCTGCTCTTTCATTCTTTGTAATAGTGAATCTCGCGTTATTCCTGCATTATTAACTAATATATCCAATTTTCCATATTCTGCTTTCACTTGACTTGCAACTTCTTTAATATTTTCTCTATCCGTAACATTAAGTTTTACAAATTTCACATTTTCGTGTTTGTAATCTGGTTCAACCAAATCCCCAGCAATTACTGTTGCTCCATTATTTGCAAACTTAAGTGCTATTTCTTTTCCTATTCCTCTTGACCCACCTGTAATTAATGCAATTTTTCCATTTAACACACCTAAACCACCTTTCAAAAAGTTTACTTCAAAATTTCTAATTTTACTTTTGCTATACCGCTGTCTGTACTTCCTATAGAAGCAAATGCAGCCGTACTTAAATCAATTATTCTTCCTTTTACAAATGGTCCTCTATCGTTTATTCTAACAACGACTGATTTTCCATTTGCTTCATTTGTTACTCTTACCTTTGTTCCGAACGGTAATGTTTTATGTGCTGCTGTTAACTCATATGTATTAAATATCTCCCCATTCGCTGTTCTTCTTCCGTTCCACTTTTCTCCATAAAATGAAGCTACTCCATTTTGAAAATATTCGGCTTCTGTCCAACTCGCTGCTTGTTTCTCATCTTTAGGTTGACTCTTTTCTTGTTCGATTGTAGCACTATTACTAGGTATTCCTAAAGTTTGCACTTCTTTGAAGAATCCCTCCGGATAAGTAGTTTGTGCCTTCATTTCTTTAATTATTTCTTTTCTTGTTGCTTCTGTTTCACTGCTACTACTTGTACCTGTATTTGATGCTGTAATCAGCATTGTTGAAGTTACCAACCCTACAAGTATAGTTAGTTTTTTCATTTTAAACCTCCAATTTTTTTTGGTAATATATTATACCACATATTATTTTCAAATGCAAAATCTTGACTTTTTATTTTTTGAAAACCCTTTATTTATAGTAATTAAATCACTCACCCTTTAAAATAACATACGTTTTGAAAGTGTTATTTTAAAAGTAATAGGCCTCTTCGAAAAGAGGCCTAATAAAAGGGGGGTTAATTGAGGTTTCAGATCTTTCGATCTAACTAGATTATACACCATATTCATTAAAACTGTATTAACGAAAAATTGTTTTATCATTATTGAGAGAAAACTGCGATTGCTTCGATTTCTATCTTTACATCTCTAGGTAGTCTCGCCACTTCTACCAATGCTCTAGCTGGTTTTGCTTCACTGAAATATTCTGCATAAACTTCATTTATTTTATCAAAATCTTCTATGTTCTTAACAAATACATTTACTTTAACAATATCAGATAATTCTCCACCGGCTTCATTTACAATTGCTTTTATGTTCTCTATTGATTGTCTTGTTTGCGCTTGGATATCTTCTGAAACAAGCGTCATTGTTTCTGGAACAAATGGTATTTGTCCTGATACATATAATGTATTTCCAACCATAATTGCTTGTGAATAAGGTCCTAGTGCTTTAGGTGCATTTTCTGTCATAATTATTTTTTTCATTTTATTTTGCCTCCTGATTTAATCATTTTTTCTAAACAATTGGCTTATTGTAGCATAATATTCCATATTTTGTAAATTGAAAATATCTTTTATATAGTGTATAATGAACGTGATTAATAATTTTTACAAATATATGTGATGAGGTGTTTTATGAAACTTTTAAATGTTCAGGTTGCTGAACTATTTATTGATAATATTAAAAATATTTTTAGTGATGTTGCGAGTGTTGAAGAACTTGCTGGAACATTGGAAATACAAGGATCTAGTAAAAAGGAATTTGGAGATTTTCAAACAAATTTTGCTATGATTAATTCAAAGAAAATTGGTGTAAACCCAAGAGAAATTGCTTCTAAAATAATAGAAAATTTTGGAGAAAATGATAAAATAGAAAAACTTGAAATTGCAGGTCCTGGATTTATAAATATCTATTTGAAAAATTCATTTGTTAATGGAGAACTTCAAAAGCTAGGAAATGAAAAATATGACTTCTCATCAATTGATAATGATAAGAAGGTTATAATTGACTACTCTTCTCCTAATATCGCAAAGAGAATGCATATTGGCCATTTGAGAAGTACAATAATTGGTGATTCTATAAAAAGAATTATGAAATATTTAGATTTTGATATAATAGCAGATAACCATGTTGGTGATTGGGGTACACAATTCGGTAAACTTATTGTTGGATATGACAATTGGCTTGATAAGGACGCTTACTCTAATGATCCGATTGAAGAATTAGAAAGAATATATGTATTATTTTCTGAAAAAGCTGGCGAAGATCCTTCACTTGAAGATTTAGCACGTGAAGAATTGAAGAAATTACAACAAGGTGATGAGCGTAATTTGGCACTTTGGAAAGAATTTATTGATATTTCTATAAAAGAATATAACAAAGTATACGAAAGATTAGATGTGCATTTTGATTTGTACAATGGAGAATCATTCTACAACTCTTTAATGCCTCAAGTGTTAAATGACTTGAAAGAAAAAGGTCTTGCAATAGAAGATCAAGAAGCATTAGTTGTCTTTTTTGACGAAGAAACAAAGCTTAATCCTTGTATTGTTCAGAAGAAAGATGGAAGTTTCCTTTATTCTACGTCTGATCTTGCAACACTTAAATACAAAGGTGAAGTTCTTAATATAAGAAAAGCTGTATATGTTACAGATGAACGTCAACAAGATCACTTCAGACAAGTATTTAAAATATCAGAACTATTAGGTGAGCCTTACAATATTGAGAAAGCACATGTTTGGTTTGGAATTATGAGATTTGGTAATGGTGTGATATTGTCATCTCGTGGTGGGAACATTATACGACTAGTAGATTTACTAGATGAAGCTAAAGCACAAGTAAAAAAGGTAATCGATGAGAAGAATCCTGATATACCTGAAAATGAAAAAAATGAAATCGCAGAATCAGTTGGAATTGGAGCTATCAAATATTTTGATTTGAGCCAAAATAGAACATCTGCTATTACTTTTGAATGGGACAAAGTCTTAAGTTTCGAAGGAAATACAGGCCCATACTTACAATATACATATGTAAGAGTTATGTCTATCTTTAGAAAACTTGCTTCTGAAAATGTAACATTCAATCTCAATGTTTCAAATATTTTGTATAACAATGTGAGTGATGCAGAAAGAGAGTTAGCTTTGAATTTATTCAAACTTCCTGTTGTCGCAATAAAAGCTTATGAATCATACAGACCTAATTTAGTTGCAGACTATTTATTTGAAACTGCAAAACTATTCAATACATTTTATAATTCAATAACTATTATAAAAGAAGAAAATGATGATATTAGAAATGCAAGACTTGCTCTTTGTGAAAAAACTGCAAGTGTCTTAAAAGAAGGTCTTTCTCTTCTTGGAATTAAGACTGTAGATAGAATGTAATAGAGGTATAAAATTAAAGCTAGGAAATTAATCCTAGCTTTTTTAGTTTCTATTTTATATATTTATGTGAATTTCATTTTTTTAGGATCCAGTATATCAATATATACACCTCTAATATTAACTCTTCTTATATTAATATCTTTGGGATAGCTATCTATTTCTGTTCTTATTATTATTTTTTTTACTTTAAATTCTCTATTTTTTAGTAATCTTTGTTTTACATCTTTTGCTCTCTTTATAGCTGTTCTCAAAGGTAACTTCTCATCTGATGTTGAATAACCTGTTATAATTATCGTTGAACTCGGATCTATCACATACTTTACAATATTATCAAAATCTTTATTTAAAATCTCAAGTTCTCCCTTATCCACATAATCAAGATTTTGTTGGTTTTCAAGATACCCAAATATGACACAATTTATCGTATCCAAACTCCTGCAAATTGTTGATTCGTTTGTTCCAAATACATGTGTTATGGAATCTATAGAATACGCTTGTAATCCTAACAATATAAAAAATATAATTAGTTTGCTTTTCATATTACTTACCTTCCTTTTCTTTTGAAATTCTCTTTATTTCTGTTGTAATCCCATTAATGATAGTTATGTTTAGTAGTTATTTCTTCTCATATTTATATGGTTCTTCTTTCACATCCCTTTCTAGCTTTTTTACCCCTCTATTATATTTACAATCACAAAGTCCATTTACTATTTCTTCAAAAAAATATTCTGATCCAATAAAATTTCCTGTTCGTTTATAATATATTCCAATACTTTCATTAAACGCATAATAATTGTTCCTTATTTTTCTAACACTCATAAAAAAGTCTGGATTTTCTTTCATACCTAGGTAATAGCTACCATCTTCTGCTAAGGTATTTGTGAATATATCTTTATCATTATTTATCCATTCTTCCATATCTTTATCGGGCATGTTTACTATCATTAAAGGAAATCCATATTGTTCCTTCTCATCAAATAGATATACTACATTCTTATATCCCAATATTCTAGTCTGTTTTGGATACCCTTTTCTAAATATCATTCCTTCTGGTAGTTTACCTTCAAAACCATCCATTATTACTTTTGTCTCTCTTTTTCTTGCAAGTATTGAATCTAGATAGTCTTTTAATTTTCTCGAACCACTATCATAGTCCATATATGCTGGACTCTCTTTTTCTGGTGGTTTTCTTCCTCCGTATTCACCATCTGTAGCCATATACAATAAAGTTCTACACGATGTTAGAAACATAGTCATTGATATGAGTAAAAGTATTTTCTTCATTTCTTTTTTTACTATCATAGTATTCACATTCCCCTTCCATCTAATCTTCCAAAAATTTCTTCATATCTTCGTAAATTGGTATCTCAAGACTTATTTCCTCATTACTTACTGGATGAGTAAATTTTATTTTGTACGCATGCAAGAACTGTCTCTCTACACCTTCTATCTTATTCCCATCACCATATAGGTCATCTCCAACAATAAAATGCCCTTCGGACTTTAAATGAACTCTAATCTGATGTGTTCTTCCTGTAAAGAGTTCACATTCTATGAGCGAAACATTCTTCTCTGGATAATTCTTTATTTTTCTAAATATCGTTTTTGAATATTGTCCTCGCTCATCAATCAAACGTTCGAGATTATCACCATCTCTATATATTGGCTTCTCAACTATTATTTCTTCTTTATCAAAATTTCCATCTACAATCGCTAAATATTTTTTTTCAAATTGTGAATGATTCTGCAAATACGCTTGTGCAAAAGCTGTTTTTGTTACTATTATAAGTCCCGATGTATTCATATCAAGCCTGTTGTAGAATCTTGGTACTTGTTCTTTTCCATACTTTTCTTTGAAATAGTAAACTACCCCATTTGCAAGTGTAAAATCTGCTTTTTTAAATGTTGGATGTGTTAATAAAAATGGTTGCTTATTTATTATTAATAAATCATCGTCTTCATACACAATATCAAGAGGTACATATATTGGTTCAATATTCGTCCCTTTTTCCTTTTCTATAACTCTAAGAACTCCACCTGATGGTAATTTTTTAGTTAATTTTACTTCTTTCCCATTTAAGTATACTTTTATTTGCCTCATACTTCTGCTTGAATAGTTCTGTATCTCTTTCAAATATTCCCCTATTTTCATTCGTTGTGTCTCTTTTGTAAGTTTAAAAGTCTTCATTTTATCTCCATTTTAGTCAAATTCTTTTTATAACTATTATATCATTATTATTTTATTTTTTTAATCATTGTTTTCTTTTACAATTTTTTTACATTCTATTCATTGTCTATTTACATAGTAAATTTATAATTGATAATATAAAAACAGCTTTTGTTTTTTTACGTTTTTATGGTAGAATATGTTATAAACTACACATTTAAAATATTTTATGCTTTATTAAATCTCAGGAGGAAAAATGGAAAATATTGAAAATTTAGAAGAAGAAAAAAAAGATAGCGCCATCACAGTTAAAAACTTTAATTTTTATTATGCTGATTTCAAAGCGCTTGATAACTTAAATATTGAAATTCCAAAGAATAAAGTTACAGCACTTATAGGTCCTTCAGGTTGTGGAAAATCAACTTTTTTAAGATCTATAAATAGAATGAACGACCTTATAGAGACTTCTAAATATGAAGGAGATATCAAAATATCTGGTCAAAGCATATTTGATCCTAAATATGATGTCGTTGAATTAAGAAAAAAAGTAGGAATGGTTTTCCAAAAACCAAACCCTTTTCCAAAAACAATATATGAAAACATTGTTTATGCTCCTAAATTACATGGTGAGAAAGACAAAAATGTATTAATGGAAATGGTTGAGACAAGTTTGAAATCTGTTGCTTTATGGGATGAAGTTAAAGACAAATTGCATAAATCAGCTATGGGATTATCTGGAGGACAACAACAGCGTCTTTGTATAGCTAGAGCAATTGCAATCAAACCTGAAGTTATCTTAATGGATGAGCCAACATCTGCACTTGATCCACTTTCTACATTGAAAATTGAGGAATTAATTAGAGAATTAGAAAAAAATTATACAATCGTAATTGTTACACATAATATGCAACAAGCTGCTAGAATTTCTGATAAAACAGCATTCTTCTACAAAGGTGTTATTGAAGAATTCGACAGCACAAGTAAAATCTTTACAAATCCTTCTAATAAGAAAACAGAAGATTATGTAAATGGTAAATTTAGTTAATAATTGTTAATAATTTGGAGGTAATCAATGAGAAACTTAGAAGAAAGATTAGATGATATTAAAGCCATTGTTTCCGAAACTTTGAAAGATTGTAAAAGATCTCTTGATGTTGTTGGAATCATTATGGAAAAAGGGAGTTTTGATAACTCTTTATATGGAGAAGTTAAATCAATTGAAGATAGAATTAACCATTTTGAATTGCAGATTGATGATGAAGTTGTTAAGACAATTGCACGTTTTCAACCATTTGCAATAAACTTGAGATTCTTAATTGGTGTTGCAAAGTTCAGTTCTCAACTTGAAAGAATGAGCGATCTAACACTTAATATTTTAAAAGTTTTAAAACATTCAAAAAACATAGAAGCATACAGAGGATTAAACTTAATAGAAATGCACGCAAAAGTAAATCATATGTTTGAATTGTTCTTAAAAACATATTACCAAGAAGAATTGAGCTATGCTTACTTAATACTTACTCTTGATGAAGAAGTTAATTCATTTAAGACACAAGTTATCGAAGCTACAAAAGCATCTTTAAGAGCATCTACTATTGAAGAAAGAGACTTAGATAATCTAGAAGCATTATTCATATCTCAACATTTAGAAAGAATCGGAGATACAATAAAAAATTTAGCAGAGATTGCTATTTACATCTATAACGGTGTCGACATAAGACATAATTTTGTCGAAGATTAGGAGTTATTATGAGAAATAAATCTATTCTTATTGTTGAAGATGATCTTGAAATTAAGACTTTGATACAATTTTTTCTAGAAAAAGATGAAGAATTAAGGGGTGAGTATGAAATACTTACTTCGCAGGATGGACTGAAAGCTCTTAAAATAATTCAAGAAAATAAACCGAAATTAATTGTTCTTGATCTTATGCTTCCAGGATTAGATGGAATTGGTATTTCAAAACAAATAAAGTCTAACACAGATTTGTATGGGAATCCTCTTATCTTTATGTTAACTGCAAAATCTGAAATTGATGATATTGTTGAAGGATTTCATGCAGGTTGCGACGATTATTTGAAGAAACCATTTGATCCTAGAGAATTAGTTTTACGTATAAAAAAATTACTTTCATTGAGAAATGATTCTAAAAAGCTAATAAATGAAAATACATTGGAATATAAGGATGTCGTTGTTCATATTGATAAACATGTCGTCTTATACTCTGGTGTGGAAATAGAACTATCTATAAAGAGTTTAATCTTCTTGTGTTTTTGATTACAAATAAGGGGCTTGCTCTCAGTAGAGAAAAAATACTAAATAACGTTTGGAATGAAAACTATTTTCTTGGTGACAGGACAGTTGATGTCTATATCGGGAAACTAAGAGATAAGATTCCAAATCTTTCTAACTACATAAAAACAATAAAAGGAGTTGGTTACCAATTAAAAAACAACTAACTTTTTTAATTTCTGTTGAGCTTTTTCTTCTCGTATTACTCAACTTTATTTTTGGGATAAATAAATCCTTTTTCCTTTTTTTCATTTTCTCTATATTAGTGATCGATCTTATTTTCTATTACTACTTGAAGAAAGAAAAAGAAAAATCAGATTTTATTAAAACTGAAACACTCAAAATTCTAAATGATTCATTTAAGTTAAATATTGATTTCTATCAAAGTGACTCTTCTATTAACTATTTCAATTCAATTTTTGAAATTAAGAGCAAGAGTACCGATTACAAATCTAACCTTAAAAAAGAGTCTGAGCGACTGAGAGAAACATTATCTGCAATAGATTCTATACTATTTGCTATAAAAGGTGAGGAAATTATTCTCCAGAATGAAAACTTTTCATCTATCAGTTATAATGCAAAAAACAACAAATTTCAGAATACAATAAAGTTTAATTCTCTTATTAATGAAGTCAAAGCTATCCTTAAAACAAATGAGAATGTAAAAAAAGAAATTTATGTTTCAGAAAATGATACGTTTTATTTTCTAGAATCTCATAAGATTAAATCTGAGAATTCAATTCTATTTAACTTAAGAAATATAACTCTTTCTAAGCAGTTTGAAAAGATTCAGAAACGTTTCATTTCAGATGTTTCACATGAATTAAAGACACCTCTTACAAATATAAAAGGTTTTACTGTCGCTATTGAAGATTCATTGAAAGAAGATAATAACCCAGAACTAGAGCTTTCTAGTTTCTTTAAAATTATTTATTCTAACGTTTCCAAAATAGAAGCACTTATTCATGATTTTCTTGAATATTCAAAATACGAAAGTTCAAAAATACTAAATAAAACATCTATTGATGTAAATACTTTTTTAAATGATGTTCTTAATGAGTCAAAATACTTAATTAAATCAAAGAATTCTCTTATTACGACTGATTTTAGCAAGCTGAAATCTAATAATATAATTATAGACAGAGAAAGAATAGCAGTTATTCTAAAGAATATAATTGAAAATGCTATTATATACAACAATAAACAACCTGAAATTAAGATTTCATTTGCTGATTCTGATATTAATGATTGTTATTCGATTACTATTTCTGATAATGGAATTGGTATTTCTGATTCTGAAAAAGAAAATATCTTTAATAGGTTCTATAGAGTTGATGATGCAAGACCAATAAATATAGCTGGATCTGGACTTGGATTAGCTATTGTCAGTGAAATTATGAGAAATTATAAAGGTGAGATCACACTAGAAAGTGAACTTGGAATAGGAACTACATTTACATTATATATACCAAAATAAAAGGACGATTTATTCTAATCGTCCTTCTGCTTTATTTGGGTTATCCTCGTTCTTTTTGGTATTTATTTCTTAATATTATTGCTAATGCATTTGCTGACAATAAAAATACTAGTAAAACTATTATTCCTGATGCCGCCAGATCTTGAAATTCTTGTTTTGGATTTGTTGCCCATTGAAATATTTGAATTGGCATTGCTGTATATCTCGAGAAAATACTTGATGGATCTTTTGTTACCATTGCTGCTGCTCCAACAACTAATAGTGGTGCAGACTCTCCTAATGCTCTTGATAAGGCTAGTATTACACCCGTCAACATACCTGGTGCTGCATAAGGTATTATTACTGCTTTTATCATTTGCCATTTTGTCATTCCTAATCCATATGCTGCTTCTATTAATATCTTTGGAACTGCTTTTATTGCTTCTCTTGATGAAACAATTATTACTGGTAATATCATAAGTGACAATGTTATTCCACCTGCTAATATTGTTCCTCTTAGTCCATGCATTCTAGAAAACAATGTAAGTCCTAGCAATCCATAAACTATTGCAGGGACACCTGCTAGATTTGAGATATTAACTTCTAAGAAATGGTACCATTTACTTTTTTTATTTAAATATTGCTCCAAATAAATTGCTGATCCAACTCCAATTGGAACTGCTACTAGTCCAACTAATAGTAAAATCCAGAAACTTCCAATTATAGCCGGGTAAAATCCAGCATTTACAGCAGAAATAAGTGATGGCGATGAAAGCAAAAACTTTGGATTTAAGTATTTTAATCCTTTTGATAAAAGTCCTATCACTAGTATCCCTAAAAATGCTAAACAGAACACTATGCATGCAAAAAACACATATTTAAATATTTTATCCTTTAATTTTCTTGCTTTTAGATTATTTACTAATATCATTAATACACCTCCCTAAAAATATCTACTATTTTTTTTGCTCCGATATTTAGGAAAAGAGTTATAAAGAATAATATCAATCCTACAACGAACACTGTTTGATACTCAATACTTCCTACTACTACTTCTCCAAAACTCTTACTCATCATATATCCTGTCATTGTTTGTATTTGACCTAATGGGTTGAAATTTAATACTGGTTTTGCTCCTGCTGCCATTGAAACTATCATTGTCTCTCCAATAGCTCTCGATATTGCTAATATAAATGATGATACTATACCAGATATTGCTGCAGGTACAGTCACACTCCAAACTGTTTCAAACTTTGTTGCTCCTAATCCTAATGACGCCTCTCTCAAGTTATTAGGAACTGATTTCAATGCATCTTCACTAATTGATGCAACTAGCGGTGTTATCATTATTCCAACTGCAAATGAAGCACTTAATACGTTAAATGTCTCTACTCTTAATTGACTTGTTGCATTGAAAAATTTTATAAAATTTATACATAAGTAAAGTGCAATTGATCCAAAAGATAAAAATAATGACGAATAAATAATTTTCATTTTTAATTTTGGTGTTTCAAGAAATTTTCCTACTGATTTTGCTGCTATAAAGATTGACATACCTAAGATTATAAATAAAAATAATTTTGCTAGCCATGATATATTCATTTTTAAAAATGGTGTTATATATAGCAATGCGAAAAATCCATAAACTACTGATGGAATTCCTGCAAGAATTTCAAGTATTGGTTTCAATGTATTTCTAACTTTTGGTTTTGCATATTCACTTAAGTAGATGGCGCTTCCTAATCCTAGAGGAATTGCAAATAAACATGAAAATAGGACAATCATCAGGGTTCCTACTAATATTGGTAAGATATGGTAACTTTCACTTCTTGGATCCCAAACTGTCCCGTATTGAAACAATTGTGAAACTCTTGAAAACTTCTCAAAAAACGGCATTGCCTCAATGAAGAGACTTGATATTATTGCTATTGTTGTTAATACTGAAATTCCGGCAAAAATAACAAGAGTTGATTTAACTATATTTTCCTTTAACTTAACTATTTTTCTTCGTCTTACTTTAACTGCTTCAGATGTAACGCTTTGCATATTTCCTCCTTCTAAATTTTATTTATGCGACTATTTTATTAGCTCTAATTGTTTCGTATAGTCACTCAACGGAACATATCCTGTTAACTTAACTGCTTTAGATGCATTTTTCAAATAATACTCTACAAATGCTCTAACTTCTGGTTTTTCTTTAAGTGACTTCTTATTTACATATATATAAAGTGGTCTAGATAACGGCTTGTATTTCCCCGTTTTTACTGTCTCATCTGTTGGTCTTACACCATTAACTGCAACTGCATTTAATTTATCTTTTTGCTCTATATAATATGCGTATCCAAAGAATCCTAATGAACCTTTGTCCCCTTCAACCCCTTGAACTAATTGATTATCATCTGATGATGGTGAATAATCTATCCTTATTTGACCATCTTTTCCTAGTATTTCCTCTACAAAATAATCAAATGTTCCTGAATCTTGATCTGGCCCATATAACTTTATTACTTCTGACGGCCACGAAGGATTGATTTCTTTCCAATTCATTATCTTCGATCCATTCTCCCAGATTTTTTTTAGATCTTCCTCTGTCAGTTCTTGAGCCCATGTATTCTCTTTATTTACAACTACAGCTATTCCATCAAGTGCTACCTGTAATTCAATATACTCTACTCCATTTTTCTTAGCTTCTTTAGCCTCTTTTTCTTTAATTTTTCTTGATGCGTTTGCAATGTCAATCTCTCCAACTGCAAATTTTTTAAATCCTCCACCTGTCCCAGATATACCGATTGCAATATTAACATTTCTATTCTCTCTAAAAAATTCTTCTGCTACTGCTGAACTAATTGGAGCCACTGTTGATGATCCATCAATTATGATTTCACCTTTTAATTCTTTTCCTCCATTATTTGCATTAATACCACTGTTTCCACATGACCAAACCATTAATAAACCTAATAATCCTAGTAGCGTTTTCTTCATTTGTCCTCCTGTTATTTTTGCTTAGTATTATACTTATTCATAAGTTTTGATACTTCAACATCATTCATTATATCGTCTATCAAGTTAAATAACGTATCTCTGCTTTCTTTCAATATATTTCTTTCTTCTTCCGTAAATTTTCCTAAGACATGACCAATTGTCTCTTCTTTATTTCTAGCCTTACCTATTCCATATTTTATTCTACAAAACTCTCCACCTACATGTTGAATTATTGATTTAATTCCATTATGGCCCGCTGGACTACCATCTTTTCGTATCTTTAATTTTCCCATCGGTAAATCCATATCGTCATATATAACAAAAAGATCTGTTTTAGGGTCTAATTTATAAAACCTTATTACATCACTAATTGCTTCTCCACTTAAGTTCATATATGTTAATGGCTTTTGAAAAAACACTTTCTCACCATTTTTATTTAATTCAACAAATTCTGATTTATATTTATTTCTTATGTCTGTTATTTTATTATATTTAAAATATTCATCTAAAAAAATAAATCCTACGTTATGTCTTGTCAGTTTATATTCTTGTCCATAGTTTCCAAGTCCTACTATTAATTTCATTTTTACTCTCCGTTACCTATTTTATTTTATTATTTTCCTTTCAATTTTACCAAAAAAATATCTTTTAATCAAGGAATATCATTATATTTCTTCTTTTAAAACTTTTATAAATTTACACTCTCTTTACATAGTCTTTATAATGTCTTTACACAGCAGTTGTATACTTACTGTGTAAGAACATTTTATATATTATATATCTTAGGAGGACATTATGAAGAAAATATTATTATTAGCATCACTTTCACTATTATTAGTTGGTTGCGGTGGAAGTAAACAAGGAACAGGGTTGAAAGGTGAAGTTTTAATTGATGGATCATCAACAGTTGCACCAATTTCTCAAGCCGTTGCTGAAGAGTTCTCAAAAGAAAATTCTGATGTAAATGTATCAGTTGGAATATCAGGTACAGGTGGAGGAATAAAGAAATTTGTTAGTGGTGAGATTGATATTGCTGATGCTTCTAGAGCGATGAAACCAGAGGAATTAAGTACTGCACAAAAAAATGGAATAGAATTTATTGAATTAAAAATAGGATTAGATGGTCTTACTGTCGTTGCAAATCCAGAAAATACTTGGGCACAAAACTTAACAACAGAAGATTTAAAGAAAATATGGGCAGATGGTTCTACAGTAAAAACATGGAAAGATGTTAACCCAGCTTGGCCTGCTGAACCAATAAAATTATATGGTCCAGATCAAGATTCAGGAACTTATGATTACTTTATTGAAGAAATCTTAGGTAAAGACGGGAAAATAAGAAAAGATTACTCACCATCATCAGATGATAATCAATTAGTACAAGGTGTTGAAGGAGACAAAGGAGCGTTAGGTTACTTTGGTTATGCTTATTATCTAGAACAAAAAGATAAATTAAAAGCACTTTCAATAAACGGTATTTCTCCATCAGATGAAACTGTAAAAAATGGAACTTATAAACCTTTATCAAGACCATTATACATATACATAAATAAAAAATCTTTTACAGAGAAAGCACAAGTGAAATCATTTGTTCAATTTTATATAAAAAATGCTGCTGAACTAGTTAAATCTTCTGGTTATGTACCTTTAGATGATTATGATGCACAAGAAGCTGCGATTAAATAAAAAATATAACTGAGGAGCAAGTATATTCTAACTACTGAAAATACTTGCTTCTAAATTTATTAATTATGGAATGGAGAACCAATGAAAAAATCAAATTTAAAGACTGTATACTTAAAAGAGAAGATTGTTAAATACACACTTACTCTTTTTGTTTTTATATCTATAATAACAACAATCGGAATTGTGATTAGTTTATTCACTGAATCATTACCATTTTTTGGTGAAGGAAGAGGGTTTCAACTACTGAAATTCGGAACTCTTTGGGATCCGAGAAGTGGAAGTTACCATATTCTACCAATATTAGTGGGAACATTGATGATTGTTCTGTTTTCATGCTTATTTGCAATTCCACTGGGATTAGGAAGTGCAATATACTTAAGTGAATATGCAAACCCAAAAGTTAGAAATACATTGAAGCCAATACTTGAAATTCTTGCAGGAATTCCATCAGTAGTCTATGGGTTCTTTGCACTTTTATATATAACACCTTTTTTAAAAGTAAATATTTCATGGATTGCAAAAATATTTTTAGTTTTATTTTTAGTACTTTCAGGATTCATTTCATTCAAGATTGGTAGTAAGTTTTTTGAAACCGTCAATTTAAAATTAAAAATAATTTTCTCATTCATATCAGCAACATTTGGAATATTATTCATTTATCTCCTTATAAACTTTGTGAAGTTTTTCAGCGCAACAGGTCAGCTGAGAGTGGAGACATTTAATGTACTTAGTGCTTCATTTGCAGTTGGGATTATGATAACTCCACTAGTTGCATCAATTAGTGAAGATGCACTGAAATCTGTGCCAAAAACTCTAAGGGAAGCATCTTTTGGATTAGGTGCTACAAGTTTTGAAACAGTTAAGAGTGTAACTGTCCCTGCAGCAATATCAGGAATCATGTCTTCTTTTGTTTTAGCAATATCTAGAGCAATTGGTGAAACGATGGTCGTAGCCATGGCAGCAGGAGCAAAGCCTGTACTGAATTTTAATCCACTAGGACAAATACAAACAATGACAGGTTATATGGTTAGTAAAAGTTTTGGTGAAGTTGTTGTAGGAAGTCTTGAATATCAAACTGTTTTTGTTGTTGGATTGATTCTTTTCATTATAACTTTAATTCTTAATATTGGAGCAAAAAAAATCGTTGAGAAATATAGGGAGGTATATTAATGATATTAGTAAATAATTTGAAGGCAAGAAAATTTAAAGATAAGTTTTTCAAATATCTATTTCTTAGTTGTATCGTTTTCTGTTTACTTTTCCTATTAATTCTTTTATCTGGGATTTTCTCTACAGGAATCAAATGGATTTCTATGAAGTTTCTAACATCAACTCCTTCAAGAATCCCTTCAAGAGCTGGTTTTCTACCTGCAATCGTCGGAAGTTTCTATTTAATTGGAACAATAGGATTGATAACTGTACCTATTGGTGTAGGATCAGCTATCTATCTAGAGCAATATTCAAATAAGAAATCTTGGTTTTATAGCTTTTTAGAAATAAACATATCTAACTTAGCTGGTGTCCCAGCAATAGTTTACGGGCTTTTGGGACTAGCAATATTTTCACGAATCCATTCTATTAGAGGTTCTGTATTATCAGGAGCATTAGTACTATCTCTTATGATTCTACCTGTTATTATTGTTTCAGCTAGGGAAGCAGTGAAAGCTGTTCCATCTATCTTAATAGAAGCAGCATACGGACTTGGAATGACAAAATGGCAAATGATAAAAGCGGTAGTAATTCCTTATGCTGCACCAGGAATGCTGACTGGAATCATTTTATCGTTATCAAGAGCTATTGGAGAATCAGCTCCATTATTAGTTGTTGGAGCCGCAAGTATGGTTACGAAATTACCATCTAGTCTACTATCGAAGTATACTGCTATGCCAATACAAATCTTTCAATGGTCTTCTTATCCAAAAAAAGATTTTCAAGATTTAGCAGCAGCAGGAATTATGGTTCTCTTATTCTTCTTGCTTTCAGCTAATTCTGTTGCAATAATATTAAGAAACAAATATCAAAAAGAACGAGAATAATAAAAAGACTAGAATTTTTTTCTAGTCTTTTTTGATATTATTAAATTGTTATTCTGATACAACTTCTACTGTTGGTGTTGCTTCTTGTATTGCTTCTGGTGTTGCTCCTAATGTTTCTTTTTCAGCTTCATATTTTTCTATTACTGAATTTGTTATTTCTGATCTTAATTCAGGCTTTATTGGATGAGCAATATCTTTAAATTCTCCATTTGGCATTCTTCTAGAAGGCATTGCAACAAATAAGCCATTTTGTCCTTCAATCACTTTTAATCCATGAACGACAAAGCTTTCATCAAAAGTTACATCTACGTGCGCCTTTAACTTTCCTCCTTCTTCTGATCCTTTACCTAGTCTTAGTC
>ERZ1023652.29-NODE-29-length-36305-cov-8.146912_pt1 | contig 36305 bp, 31 predicted proteins | sample MGYA00520879_ERZ1023652 | MGnify/ENA primary metagenome ERZ1023652 (study PRJEB33180, sample SAMEA4044469) | wastewater metagenome | place: Denmark | collected 2016-04-02 | study: EMG produced TPA metagenomics assembly of the PRJEB13832 data set (Local surveillance...
GATCACCGCCACGATGTCCACATCCAGCCCCGCCCGCCACAGCGCCAGCAGCGCCCCCACGCCTGCCGATGGCAAGGTCGAGAGGATGGTGACCGGATGGATGGTGCTCTCATACAGCACCCCGAGCACGATGTACATGGTGACCACCGCCGCCAGGATGAGCAGCAGCGTGTTCGACAACGAAGCCTGAAACGCCAGCGCCGCGCCCTGGAAGCCGGTGTCCACCGACAGCGGCAGCAACCCGGCCTCACGCGCCGCCGCCTGCTCGGCCTGGATGGCCTTGACGGCATCGCCCAGCGCCACGCCCGGTGCGGTGTTGAACGAGATGGTGGCGGCAGGCAGCTGGCCCACGTGGTTCACGGCCAGGGGCATGGGGCGCTCTTCAATGCGCGCCACCGATGACAAAGCCACGGGCTTGCCTGCGCTCGAAGTGACGTAGATGCTGTTCAAAGCCTCCGGCCCCAGCTTGAACTGGGGCGCCACCTCCAGCACCACGCGGTACTGGTTGGACTGGGTGAAGATGGTGGAGATGAGCCGCTGGCCAAAGGCGTTGTACAGCGCGGTGTCGATGCCCGCCACCGTCACGCCCAGGCGGCTGGCCTGGGCGCGGTCAATCTGCACAAAGGCCTGCAGGCCCTGGTTTTGCAGGTCGCTGGCCACATCGGCCAGTTGCGGCAGGGCGCGCATGCGCTGCACCAGGTCGGCCGTGCTGGTCTGCAGCTGCGCCATGTCGGGCGACGAAAGCAGCAACTGGTATTGCGTGCGCGCCACACGGTCTTCAATGGTGAGGTCTTGCACCGGCTGGGCATAGAGGCGAATGCCCACGATGTCCCGCGTTTCATCGGCCAGGCGGCGCAGCACCACGGGGGCGCGGTCGCGCTGGTCATGGGGCTTCAGGTCGATGAGCAGGCGGCCGGTGTTGAGCGTGGTGTTGGCCCCGTCCACCCCGATGAAGGAAGACACGCTTTTCACCGCCGGGTCTTGCAGGATGCGCTCAGCCAGTTGCTGCTGGCGTTCGGCCATGGCGGCGAACGAGATGGACTGGTCGGCCTCGGTGGTGGCCTGCAGCGTGCCCGTGTCTTGCACCGGGAAAAATCCCTTGGAAACCCACAAATACAGCACCACCGTCAGCACCAGCGTGGCGCCAAAGGCCAGCCAGGTCAGGCCCCGGCGGTTCAGCACCCACTGCAGCGCACGGCCATAGTGGGCGATGGTGCGGTCAAAAAACCGGCCGGTGGCCTGGTACAGGCGCCCATGGCTTTCTTCGGGCGTGTGGCGCAGCAGGCGGGCGCACAGCATGGGCGTGAGCGTGAGCGACACCACCGCCGACAGCAAGATGGCCACCGCCATGGTGATGGCAAATTCATGGAACAGCCGCCCCACCACATCGCCCATGAACAACAGCGGAATCAGCACCGCAATCAGCGAGATGGTGAGCGAGATGATGGTGAAGCCGATCTGCTTGGCGCCCTTGAGCGCGGCCTGCAGCGGGGGCTCGCCCTGCTCCACATAGCGGGCAATGTTCTCGATCATCACGATGGCGTCGTCCACCACAAAGCCGGTGGAAATCGTCAGCGCCATCAGCGTGAGGTTGTTGATGGAAAAGCCCGCCAGGTACATCACGCCTAACGTACCCACCAGTGACAGCGGCACCGCAAAGCTGGGAATGAGCGTGGCCGAGGCACTGCGCAAAAACACAAAGATCACCGCCACCACCAAGCCAATGGCCAGGGCCAGCTCGACCTGCATGTCCCTGACCGACGCGCGGATGGTGGTGGTGCGGTCGGTCAGCACCTGCACGTCCATGGACGCGGGCAAAGTAGCCTGCAGCTGCGGCAGCAGGGCCTTGATGCGATCGACTGTGTCGATGACGTTGGCGCCGGGCTGGCGGCGGATGTTGAGGATGACGCCCGCGCGCGATCCGGTTTCGGGCGTGCCTGCCCAGGCAGCCAGGCGGGTGTTCTCGGCATCGTCCACCGTTTGCGCCACATCGCGCAGGCGAATGGGATTGCCGTTTTTGAAAGCCAGGATGAGGTCGCGGTATTCCTGGGCGGACTGGAGCTGGTCGTTGGCGTCGATGGTCGAAGCGCGCGCCGGGCCATCAAAGCCACCCTTGGCCTGCTTGACGTTGGCGGCCGCAATCACGGTGCGCACGTCCTCCAGCGTCAGACCGAGGCTGGCCAGCGCCGTGGGGTTGGCCTGGATGCGCACCGCCGGGCGGCGCCCGCCCGCAATGGCCACCAGCCCCACGCCATTGACCTGCGAGAGCTTGGGTGCCAGGCGGTTTTCCACCAGGTCGTTGAGGCGGATGACGGGCAGCGAGGGCGAGGTGATGGCCAGCGTGAGGATGGGCGCGTCCGCAGGGTTGACCTTGCTGTAGATCGGCGGCATGGGCAGGTCATTGGGCAGAAGGTTGCTGCCCGCGTTGATGGCCGCCTGCACCTGCTGCTCGGCCACATCCAGTGCCATGTCGAGCGCAAAACGCAGCGTGATGACCGAGGCCCCGCCCGAGCTGGTGGACGACATTTGCGACAGGCCCGGCATCTGGCCAAACTGGCGCTCCAGTGGCGCGGTGACATTCGATGTCATCACGTCAGGGCTGGCGCCGGGGTACAGCGTGGTGACCTGAATGGTGGGGTAGTCCACCTCGGGCAGGGCCGAGATGGGCAGCAGCCGGTAAGCCAGCAAGCCTGCAATGAGCAGCGCCACCATCATCAGTGACGTGGCGATGGGGCGCAGGATGAAGATGCGCGAGAGGTTCATGGCAGCAGTGCCGGCACGGCGCGGTGCATGATTTCAGCGCGCAACGGCCGCTGCCTCGATCACGCCCACCTTGGTGCCTTCGCGCAGGCGGTCGATGCCGTCTGTCACGACCTGGTCGCCATCTTTCAGGTCGCCGTCCACGCTGACCCGGTCCCCATCGGTCACGCCGACGCGAACGCGCCGCTGGGTCACCGTGCCATCGGGCTGCACCAGGTAGACATGGTTGTTCTGCACCGCCGTGCCCGGCACGGTGAGCGCATTGGGTATCAGGTTGAGCTGCAGCCGCACATTGACAAACTGGTTGGGGAACAGCCCGCCGTCCTCATTGGCAAACGCGGCCTTCGCCTTGATGGTGCCGGTGTTGGGGTCGATGGCATTGTCGACCGCGCCCAGGCGCCCGCGTGCCAGGCGCTGCTTTTGCTCGCGGTCCCACAGCTCCACGGGCAGCTCTGCACCTTGGTGCAGGCGCTGGTTGATTTGCGCCAGATGCGCCTCGGGCACGGCAAAGGCCGCATCGATGGGCTGGACGAGGTTGATGGTGACGATGCCATTGGCGTCCGCAGGGCCGACCACATTGCCCCGGTCGGCCTGGCGCAGGCCCAGGCGCCCGGCAATGGGCGCCGTGATGCGCGTGTAGCCCAGTTGCAGGCGGGCCGCATCCACCTGCGCGCGTCCGGCAGCCACAGTGCCCTCAAGCTGGCGCACCAGGGCCGCCTGCGTGTCCACCTGCTGGGTGGCAATCGAATCCTGGGCCAGCAGGTCTTTGTAGCGCTGCAGATCGAGTTGCGCATTCGTCAGCAACGCCTGATCGCGCTGCAGGTTGCCCTGCACCTGGCTCAGCGCGGCCTGGTAGCTGCGCGCATCGATCTCGGCCAGCAACTGGCCCGCCTTGACCTGTTGGCCCTCTTTGAAATGCAGCGCCGTCAGCTCGCCGCTGACCTTGGCCCGCACCACCGCCGTGGCGCGTGCACTCATGGTGCCAATGGCCTGGACCATTACGCGCACATCCTGGCGCCGCACCACGCCCACCGACACCGGTTGCACCTGCCCGCCAGCACTGAAGCGCCCCGGCCCGCGCGCGCCCGCCGTTGAGGCTCCGGCCGTGGCGCTGGACCCATCTGGGCCTGCCTGGCGCTGTTTCCACCACCAGCCCCCGCCCGCTGCGAGCGCCAGCACCACCAGCAACCACCACCAGAACACGCGTCCTTTCTGGCGCAAAGCAGAACGCACCGGGGAGCGAAAAATACGTTGGGACAGCATGGGAGGCGCGGCAAAGTGAAGTCGGGCAATGGTAGCCACCCACCGCAACGCCCCCGGTTGCATCCGGCAATGGTCGGCTGCTGTGCCCGGGTTTTACAACGTACTCACGTTGTCAGCGGTTGGTGGCCAGTAACAGGCCGCCTGCTCCCATGAAGAACCCGCCGGTGGCCTTGTTCAGCCGCACCACCCCGCGCGAGGTGCGGATGAACCGGCGAATCTGCCTGCCGCCCGTGGCATACGCCGCGGTGGATACAAACTCGCTGGCCAGATAGATGGACCCCAGCACCACAAATTGCCGTGCGGCGGGTTGCCCCGGATCGATGAACTGCGGAAAGATGGCAGCAAACAGGATGATGGCCTTGGGGTTGGTAATGCCCAGCAGAAACTCCTGCGCGATGAGGGCGCGCAGGCTGAAGGGGGCATCAACCGCCAAAGCACCCTCACCTTCCACCAGCGCCAGACCGCTGAACTCGCGGCTGTGCCAGGCCCGCCATCCCAGCCAGAAAAGATAGCCAGCCCCCACCCATTTCACCGCTGTGAAAGCCGCTTCAGAGGCCAGCAGCATGGCGCCCAGGCCCACGGCCGAAATGCACAAAAAAATCGCAAACGCCGCCACACGCCCCACCGTGGCCACCAGGGCCGCACCTACGCCAGCGCGGATGCCGTTGTTGAGGCCACAAAAGTTATTGGGCCCCGGGGTCAGCGAGATGGCAATGGCCACGGGCACAAACAAAAGCGCATCCATGATGAAGCGGTCCTTGCAAGCCAAGCCGATCAGTATAAGAACGTGTTCACGTTCTCAGGCAGCCCCCCGGCGGGCCGTTGGTTTGGCGCCGACTCCCTCAGAGGGCGATCAGGTTCGCGCCAGATCGACCACAGTGCCCCAGGGCACACCGGCCAGTGTTTCGTAGTGAGCGACCACCACCAGCCGGCCTGGCTGGGCAGCCACCGATGTCAGGGCACGCGCGAGGTACTGGATGGACGGTTTGTCCAGCCCCGCCACTGGCTCGTCGATGAGCGTCAGCGGCGCGCCCGAGGCCAGCGCCCCTGCCATCAGCACCTTGCGCTTGCTGCCGGTGGACAACGCATAAAGCGGCTTGTCCAGATGCTCGTTCAGCGAGAACCCCTCGGTGTGCGCGGCCAGCGCAGCGGCATCCCACAGCGGATAGCGTGCGGGCAGGCCATCGAGCCAGGTACGGGCAGTGAGCTTGTCCAGGTCGCCAGAACGCGGATCGACCCAGAAAACCTTGTGCGCGCAGGCCGTGGGCGCGTCACTCAGGCACACCCCCTGCAGCGTGATGCGACCAGCCTGTGCGGTCAGTTCCCCCGCCAGCAGGCGCAGCAGCGTGGTCTTGCCACTGCTCTCATCGCCGCGCACCAGCGCCAGACCTGCGGGCAGCGCCACCGACCACTGGTTGAGCACCCCACATTCGGGATAGGCAAAACACAGGCCCTCCACCTGCAAAACCACGTTGTCGGCCACCATGTTTCCTTTGCGGAAAAAAAGCAATTTTACGAAGCGCGCCGCGCCCACAGCCATCCCCCGGCCTGGTTGACCACCAGGCCACACAGCACGGCTGCGGCGCCCGCCCATTGCAGCGGCGCAGGTGTTTCACCCAAAAATGCATAAGCAGCCCAGAGCCCCACCACGGGCACCAGCAGCGAAAACGGTGTCACCCGCCCGGCGGCATGGCGCTGCAGCAATTGTGTCCACAGCGTGTAGGCCAGCAAAGTGGCCAGAATGGCCAGGTAGCCCACCGCGAGAAGCGCCGTGCCATCGATGGCCTGCAACTGCGCCACCACGCCGCTGGAACCGTCGGTCCACACGGCCAGCGCGAAGAACGGAACGATGGGCACCACGCTGCTCCACACGATGAACGAAAACGGCGCATAGGCTCCCACCTGCGCCGCGCGCCGCGCCACCAGGTTGGACACCGCCCACATGAAGGCCGCCCCGAGCGTGAGCACAAAACCGGCCAGCGTCATCTGCCCTGGCCCTTCGCCATGGGCCAGGCCTATGGTCATCAATCCCCCAAACGCCAGCAGCAGGCCCCACCACTGCCAGGGCTTGGCGCGCTCTCCCAGCAAAGGGGCGGCCAGCAGCAACGTAAAAAACGCTTGCGTCTGCATGACCACCGAGGCCATGCCCGCAGTCATGCCCAGCTGCAGTCCGAGGAACAGAAAACCAAACTGTCCCAGCCCCTGCGCCAACCCATAGCCCACCACAAACCGCCAGGGCAAGGCCGGGCGCGGCACGAACAGCAGAAAAGGCAGCGACGCCGCAGTGAACCGCAAGGCGCCCAGCAGCATGGGGCTCAGGCCCTGCAAGCCCAGCTTCATCACCACAAAATTCAGCCCCCAGATGACCACGACAGCCAGCGCGCGCAGCAGGTCGCCACGGCTCAATGCGAGCGCCGTCATGCGGACACCGCCGGCGCCCCGGCAGCAGCCACCGGCCGCCCTTGGTGTGCGCGGGCCGCCACGAAGGCATCGAACGCCTGGGCGCTGGTCTTGCCAGGCACATAGCCGAGCACCTCTTTGAGCGCGGTGTTGAGCAACACGGGGCGGTAGCGCAAAAAGTCCAGCTGCTCCGGCCCGTAGCGGCTCACGCCCAATGTGGAGCCCACCGCCAACACGGTGCGCAGCAGGCCTGCCGGGAGCTCCAGCACCGGCTTGCCCAGGCGCCGGGCAATCTCGCGCAGGGGCAGCGCGCCATCGCCCGCCAGGTTGAAGCAGCCCGCACGCTGCGTGCGCAGTGCATGCAAGATGGCGCCGGTCACGTCCTCGTCCCAGATGAAGACAAATGGGCTGTCGCTGCCGCGAATGGCCAGCAGACGCGGTTTGTCAAACAGGGCGGTGATCTGGTTGTCCACCCGCTCGCCCAGGATGGTGCCGATGCGCAGAACGGTCTGAGCCAACGCGGGATGGTCGGCACGGTACTGGGCCAGCATCTCTTCGACGAGCCGCTTGTGGTGGGCATGCGCAAACACCTCGTTGCCGCGCAGTGCATCGGTCTCCCGCAGCCAGGCCGGGTGGTCAGCGTGGTAACCATAGGCAGCCCCGCTGGAACTGACCACGATGTGTTTCACCCCCGTGGCCACACAGGCGGCCAGCACATTCTTGCTGCCCAGGACATCCACGGAATATTCAAATTCACGGCTGGAGCCTTTGCCCGGCGTGACGATGGAAGCCAGATGCACCACGCTGTCGATGGCGTGTGCGGCCAGTGTCTGCGACAGCGCCGGGTCGCGCACGTCCTGCACCAGATAGGTCACGCCAGGCAGGCGGCGCTCGGCAGGCACCTCGCGCACGTCGGCGGCGACCAGGGTGGATACGCCTTCGCGCGCCAGCGCCGCCACCACGCCCCGGCCCAGAAAGCCGTCGGCCCCGGTCACCAGGACGCGACGCGTTTTCAATGAAGGTGCAGCAGTCATGCGCCGTGCTCCTGGGCAGCACCCACCGGCGGCACCGCGGCCGGTCTGCGGCCCCACCATCCTGCCAGCACCAGGCCCGCGACGATGTCCCAGAATCCCCAGACACCCGCCACCACGGCCATGCCGCCCAGGCCACCAAAGAAGCTGAAGATCAGCACCAGGCCCAGCCCGGCGTTGCGAATTCCCACTTCAATGGTCACGGCGCGCCGGTCGTAATCCGGCAGGCCACTGAGGCGCGCGCAGGCGTAGCCGGTGCCAAAAGCAAGCGCGTCGTGCAACACCACCGCCAGCAACACCAGCCCCACATAGTCGAGGAAGTAGCGCCAGTTGCCCGCCACGGCGCCGACGACGAAACCGATCAGGCAGACAAAACTCAGGATGCGCACGGGTTTGCTCACCCGCTGCGTGAAGCGCGGCAGCTTCTCGGCGCACAGAATGCCCAGCGCGAACGGTAGCCCGATGATGACCACGATGTGCCCTGCCATCTCCAGCGGGTCCAGCGCAATGCTGCGCAGCAGCGGCGCCGCCGTGGGGTGCAAACCGCCCCAGAACGCAAAGTTGAGTGGCATGAGCACGATGGCCAGCGCGTTGGAGATCGCCGTCATCGATACCGACAGCGCCACATTGCCGCCCGCGCGGTGCGTGAGGATGTTGCTCACATTGCCCGGCGGGCAACAAGCCACCAGGATCATGCCCAGCGCAATGCTGGGGCCGGGCTTGAGCAGCAACGTGAGCACAAAGGTCACCGCAGGCAGCACGATGAACTGCGCTGCAACGCCCACTGCCATGGCTCCTGGCATGCGCAGCACGCGCCTGAAGTCGGCCACACGCGTATCAAGTGCAATGCCGAACATGAGAAAGCCCAGCACCACGTTGAGCGCCACGAGCGATGCGGGGTTGAAGTTGAGACGGATATCGTCAACAGGCAGCATGGTGAGCCTTTCAGGCCAAAGCGGCGGAGGCTGCCCGCACGGCATTGCGGTAGGTGTCCTTGTGCACGTAGTACGCCATGCGTTCGAGCTTGAGGTACTTGAAGCCGCCCGACAGATCGGGCTGCGGGCCCGCCTTGGCCTGGCGCAGCGCGTCGGCGCGCGGCGATCCCTCTGCCTGCGCCTTGAAAAATCGCGCCATCAGCTCGGCCTGCTCGTAGCGGCCCTGCCAACCGATGCCGCTGGCTTCGATCATGCCCATCACGGCCAGGTTGTCGAAACGCGGCGAGAGGATGTTGAGGTACAGCTGCGGCGCCATGCCCTGCCAGTTGAGCAGGCTGTGGTCAATAAACGGGTAGTGCAGCTTGTAGCCCGTGGCGCACAGCACCAGGTCATAGTCCTGCGCGCCGCCGTCCTTGAAGTGCACGGTGTGGCCGTCAAAGCGCGCGATGTCGGGTTTGACATGGATGTCGCCATGGCCCAGGTGGTGCAGCACCAGCGAGTTCACCACGGGGTGCGACTCGTACATCTTGTAGTCGGGCTTGGGCAGGCCAAAGCGTACGGGGTCGCCGGTGAACCATTGCAACACCACGCTGTCGATTTTCTGTTTGAGCCAGGGCGGCAACGGGCGCTTTCCACCCAGCGTGTCGGCGGGCTTGCCAAACACGTATTTGGGCACGAAGTAGTAGCCCCGGCGCACCGACAGATCCACACTGCGCGCGTAATGCACCGCATCCACCGCGATGTCGCAGCCCGAGTTGCCCGCGCCCACCACCAGCACGCGTTTGTCCTTGAACAGCTCGGCACTTTTGTAGGCGCTGGTATGCAGCAGTTCGCCGTCAAATTGGCCTTCAAATTGCGGCATGTTCGGCTCGGCCAGTGTGCCGTTGGCAATGACCACGCCCTTGAACTCTGCGGTCTGCGCCGGGCCACCGTGCTGGCTCCAGGTGATGCGCCACAGCGGCGCGGCGCCCTCGCCCACGGGCTCGACTTTGAGCACCCGCGTGCCAAACCAGTAAAGCGGGCGCAGGCCGAAGTGCTCCGCAAAGTCCATGAAGTATTGCCGCATCTCGCGGTGGCTGGGGTAGTCGGCCACATCGGCACGCATGGGGAATTCGGTGAACTCAGTGGTGTGCTTGCTGGAGATGAGGTGCGCAGACTCGTACACGGTGCTGCGTGGGTTCTCGATGTTCCACAGGCCGCCCACATCGGTGTGCGCTTCGAAGCCCTGGAAAGGCACGCCAGCCTTTTGCAGGTTGCGCGCAGCGGCCAGTCCGCTGGGGCCTGCGCCGATCAGGGCGACTTGCGTTCGGGTGTCCACCACGGTGGGTGTTGTCTCGGGGTTCATGTGTATTTTTCTTTCGGGTGCAAGGGACTTTTTTTACTCACGCGGTTCGCCAGGCGGATACAGGCCGGGGATGGCCGTGGCCCCCGCCTCGCCCACACGCGGCTTGCGGGGCTGGCCCAGCAGCAGACGGTCGTGCAGCGCGCCAGGCAAGAGGTTGAGCAGTCGGGCCAGCCAGCCGATGCGGGCCGGCAGAACGATGTGGGTGCGGCCCCGGGCAATGCCCGCCAGCATGGCCTTGGCCGCCGCCTCGGGCTCCATGAGGCCGGGCATGGCAAAGCGGTTGCCCGCCGTGAGCGCGGTGCGCAGATAACCCGGGCTGACCGTGCTGACGACGATGGACTCGCTGCGCAACTCGGCACGCAGGCTCTCCAGATAGCGGATCAACCCGCCCTTGCTTGCGCAATAGGCGCCGTTGCCAGGCATGCCGCGCCAGCCCGCAATGCTGGCCACCCCCACGAGCGCGCCGCGTCGCTGCGCGCGCATGGCTTTCACAAAAGGCTGAAAGGTGGTGGCCGCGCCCAGCAGATTGACTTCCAGCATGCGGCGCAACACCGCCAGGTCGTCGGCCTCGGCCGTATCGAAGCCACCCGCCACCCCGGCATTGGCAATGACCAGGTCGGGCGTGCCCCGGCGAGACATCCAGTCGGCTGCCATGGCCTGCATGGCGGTGCTGTCCGCCACGTCGGGCGTGTAGACGGCACACCGCATTGGCGCCAGCGCGGCCAGGGCCTGAAGGCTGGGCCGGTGCAACCCCACCAGCGCCACGACAGCGCCCTGGCTTAGCAGCTCGCGCGCCAGCGCCTGCCCAAGGCCGCCGCAGGCGCCGGTGAGTACCGCGTTCTGGAAAGTCTCTGCCATGGAGTCCCTGTGAGATATGGCTTTGCAGCTTAGCCACAATGCTCAATAATCCCGAAATGTTTTACGGATTCGTCTCGAATTTCGGGATTTATGACACGCCCTGACTCATCCCCCAGCCTGCGGCTGTTTGAACTGCTGGAAATCATGTGCGCCCGGGGCCGGCCTTTCACCCTGGCAGATGCCATCGAGGCCAGCGGCTGGCCCAAGCCCAGCGTGCACCGCATGCTCGGTCAGCTCGAAACCGGCAGCTTGCTGGCCCGCGAGCCGGGTGGCCGCCGCTACACCCCGGCCCCGCGCCTGTTGCGCCTGGCCGAGAGCACGCTCAGTGCAGGCACCCAGCACGGTGTGCGCCACGCCGTGCTGCGCCAGTTGGTGGCCGACATTGGCGAAAGCTGCAACCTGACGGCACTCAGCGGCGCCGAGGTGATCTATCTGGACCGGGTGGAATCGGCCTTTCCGCTGCGCATGGAGCTGCGGCCGGGCACCCGTGTGCCCATTCACTGTTCGGCCAGTGGCAAGCTGTTTCTGGCGCACCTGTCGCCCGCGCGCCGGGCGGCCATCCTGGACGGCCTGCCCCTCTCCCGCCACACAGCCACCACGCTGACCGACCGTGCCGCCCTGGAGGCCGAACTGGAGCAGATCCTGCGGCAGGGCTACGCCACCGATGCTGAGGAGTTTGTGGATGGCCTGGTCTGCGTGGCCGTGCCGGTGCTGGGCACCGGGCGCCGCCAGGTACGCTGCGCAGTGGCACTGCAGGCACCAGCGGCACGCATGCCCCTGGCCCAGGCGCTGCAGCAGGTGCCCCGCCTGGGCGAGGCCGCCCAGGCACTGGGCCGCACCTGGGCATGACACTCTCCTGAATGACGAACATGGACCTGAACTATCTGGATTTTGACTACAGCGAAGACGCCGATGGCGTGGGCACTTTTGATGCCATGGCCAGCGTTGCGCCGGCACAGATCGCTGCGTTGCACGCCGAAATCAGTGCCGTGCTGACATGGGCACACCAGCATTGGCCCGATGCCTGCGCCCCCCTCGAAGAAGGTGGCGCGTGGCACTACGACCTGCAAGGCGTGCAAGAGATCAGCACGCCGCTGTTGCTGGATTTTGATGAAACCTCCGGTCAGCTGTGCACTGCGGCAGGCAACCCCGCAGCACCGCGCACCACCATCACCCTGACGATCAGTGGCGGTGCAGACTTTTGCGCAGCGCTGCGTGAAGCTTTCGGGCTGGAATAACCCAAACACCCGGGGCTCACCCTGAACCGAGCCCCAAAAGCCCCACATTGCAAACAGGTTAGTGCATACGGTCACAGCAGATCCGCAGGCAGCGCTACAGTCGCGACTGATTAGTTCAACCCAATACTGGAGAGTTTTATGCTGTCACGCCGTCACTTCCTTGGCGCAAGCCTGGCCACCACCGTTTATGCAGCGGGCTCGTTTGTCCCGGTATGGGCCCAGAACGCGCCCAACTTCGGCACGCCCACCCTGCCCCGCCCCGGCTTTCGCCGCATGAAGGTGGGCGATGTGGAGGTGCTTGCCCTGAACGACGGCATCACACGCCGCCCACTGGGCGAAGAGTTTGTGAAAAATGCACCGCTGACCGAAGTGCGTGCGCTGCTGGCGTCCCAAGGTCTTCCCACCGACTACATCGATGTGCCTTACACCCCTTTTCTGGTGGTGGCAGGCGCGCGCAAAATCCTCATCGACACCGGCCTGGGCGAGTTTGGCGGCCCCACCACGGGCAAGCTGCTGGACAGTCTGCGCGCGGCGGGTATGCAGGCGGCCGACATCGACACGGTGCTCATCAGCCATTTTCATGGCGACCACATCAACGGGCTGCGCAACAAGGCCGGTGAATGGACCTTCCCAAATGCCAAGGTCATGGTGCCCGCCGCCGAGCACGCCTTCTGGATGGACGACGCCCGCATGGCCGCTGCGCCGGCTGGCATGAAAGGCGCCTTCGAGAACGTGCGGCGCACCTTTGCCAGCATGCCCGCAGACACGCTGGTGCAGTTTGCGGCGGGCGCCGAAGTCGCACCGGGTATCCAGTCGGTGGCGGCCTACGGCCACACGCCCGGGCACACGCTGTTTGAGCTGACCTCCTCGGGGCAGAACTTTTTTTACGTGGCCGACCTCACCAATGTGCCGGCCCTGTTTGCGCGCAACCCCGACTGGGCCGTGACGTTTGACATGGATGCCGAAGCCGCGCGCAAGGTGCGGCGCGCGGTGTTCCAGCGCATCACTGCCAGCAACGCCATGTTGGGCGGTTATCACTTCCCGTTCCCGGCATTTGGGCGCATGGAAGCTTCCGGCAACGGCTATGCCTTCCTGCCGGCAGCCTGAACCCGCACTGGCCCGCCGCGCCCTGCTGGGCGCCGGGCTGGGCCTTATCCCCTGGCACGGTTGGGCCACAGCAGGCGCCGACGCAGAAGCCCTGCTGCGCAAAGGGGGCGTGGTGGTGGTGTTTCGCCACGCCCTTGCGCCCGGCACGTTCGATCCGCCCGGCATGCGCCTGGGCGACTGCAGTACGCAGCGCAATCTCAGCGACGCAGGCCGGGCACAGGCCCGGCGCATCGGCGAATGGTTCAAGGAGCGACAGTTGCAACCCGCCGCAGTGCGTTCCAGCCCCTGGTGCCGGTGCATGGACAGCGCCACGCTGGCCTTTGGCACCCCAGAGGTGTGGGCCGCGCTTGGCTCTCCCCACGGCGCCCCCGAGACCACGGGAGCCCGCCATCTGCATGAGTTGCGCAAAGCGCTCGTCACCGCGTCTGCGCGCAGCGGCCGGTTCGAGGCATGGTTCACCCACATGTTCGTGCAGTCCGATCTGGCCAACGACAGCACCCGATCGGGTGACGCCCTTGTTTTGCAGGCCCACCAACACGCCAACCCCCAGGTGCTGGCCAGACTCTCTGTGACGCCGTGAGCACGCGTGCTGCGGGTGCAGCCAATGCGGCATCCGGCTGACCGCAGGGTTCATCACGCAATGGAGGGCGCGATTCCCACAGGGCCCAGGCCCCCCTTTGCCCCATGCCCTTGCATCCGGCAGATCGAGGAGACAAGACCTCCTGAAAGGCCCTGATATCGGCTGTGGCCTAATATCACTCTTTTTTCCACTATCTCAGAGACCTACCATGGGCAACAAGATCGTTACCGAAGCAGACCGCAAGCGCACCCCCCAACCCAAGCCTCTGCCGGGCGTGAGCCTGCCAACGTCTGGCCGTGGTCAGCGCGTCAGCCTGGAGCGTGGCGTGGCTACGCGCAGCAAGAAGAACCCTGGCAAGCGCTCCAAAAAGGGCGGCTGATCGGCGTGGGGCCAAGCCCCCTCGCCAGCCAAAGATGCCCTCGCCTTGAGGGCATTCTTTTTTCTGCCCCGGTAAACCTGAAACCAGGGCGCACCTGCCCGACGCAGCGCCGCTAAGATGGCGCGCATGATCACTGTCCACCACCTTGAAACTTCGCGCTCGCAGCGCGTGCTCTGGTTGCTTGAAGAATTGGGTGTTCCCTACGAACTCAAGGTTTACCAGCGCGACAAGGCCACCAGGCTGGCGCCGCCCGAACTCAAGAAAATCCATCCCCTGGGCAAATCCCCCGTGATCACCGATGGCAATGAGGTGATCGCTGAATCCGGCGCCATCATCGAATACCTGGTGGAAACCTATGGCGCCCAGATCGGCGGCGACTTGGCACACCTGCAGCCGACACCGCGCACCACCGAGCACCGCCAGTGCCGCTTTTGGATGCACTACGCCGAAGGCTCGCTGATGAACTGGCTGGTGATGAAACTGGTGTTCATGACCATTCCGACCCAGCCCATGCCATTCTTCGTGAAGCCCATCGCGAAGGCCCTGTGCGGCAAAGTACAAAAGAAGTTGATCGACCCCAACGTGGACACCGCGCTCGACTTCATGGAGAAGCACTTGGCCACCCACCGCTGGTTTGCGGGCGAGCACCTGACCATGGCCGACTTCCAGATGAGTTTTGCCGTGGAGGCCGTCCTCTCGCGTGCCAGCCAGGCCCGCGCATTCCCCCACCTGCTGGCCTACAAAGAGCGCATGACGGCACGCCCGGCCTACCAGCGCGGCCTTGCCAAGGGCGGACCGGTGGTGATGGCGGCCTGATCGCCGGAGGTGTAGAGATGCACATTCCCACCGCCACCGCACGCCCGCAAGGTGCGGCGCATGACCGGGTTCTGCCAGCGGTTCAACAGCCCCGTGGCACCCGACCCTCACTACAGTGGCCCCGCCGGGTTTGAAGAAGTGCGGGGCCTGGCAGAAGACGCCTGCGAAGGCCTGCTGCTGTATGTGCGAAAGCAGCTGCCATGGCAGGCCCAGACAGGAGCCCAGGCCGCAGCACCCCGTTGGCCTGGCTAAGCTGCCCGCACCCCGCACACCAAACCATCTGTTTCGCCCTGAGGCCATTCGCGGACGTTTTTCGCCTGGGCAACCTCCATGTCGCGCGGCAGGGTGACGCCATTCTTCACGGCCAGGACTTCCGCCATCACGCTCACGGCGATCTCAGGGGGGGTTTTGCTGCCGATGTAGATGCCGATCGGCCCGCGCAGGCGTAGAAGGTCTTCTTCGGTCTGATCGAAGTGCTCGATCATGCGGGCCCTGCGGGCTTGGTTGTTGCGGCGCGAACCAATGCCTCCCACATAAAATGCGTCGGTGCTCAGCGCCTCCAGCAGCGCCAGGTCATCGAGCTTGGGGTCGTGCGTGAGGGCCACCACACAGGTGCGGCGGTCGGGCTTGAAGGCCCGCACCACATCGTCAGGCATGTCGTTGACCACGGTGACGCCCGGCACGCTCCAGGCGGCCCGGTATTCGTCGCGCGGATCGCACACCGTCACGGCAAAGCCGCTGAACTGCGCCATGGTGGCCAGGTACTCGGCCAGCTGGCCCGCCCCGATGAGCAGCATGCGGTATTCCGGCCCGAAGCAGTTGGTGATCTGCACAGAATCGGCCACCAGATCGCCGGGGGTGGTTGCCAGCGACAGGGTGACCACGCCGTCGGCCAGACGCACGCTGCGCTGCACCAGCCTGCCGGCTTCCAGCGCCGCCATCAACTCTGCCAGGCTGACAGGATCGGGGTCGTATTCCAGCAGCAATTCCAGCGTGCCACCGCAGGGCAGACCAAAGCGGTGTGCTTCGTCGGCAGACACGCCATATTTCACGAACGTTGGCGGGCCACTGGGAATGCGGTGGTCGGCATCGGTGCGTGCAACGTCTGGCGGCGCACTCTGCGCATAAGCCCGGGTGTGCCGGTCGATCAGGTCGTCTTCAATGCAGCCGCCCGACACCGAGCCCACCACGGCGCCGTCTTCGCACAAGGCCATGATGGAGCCCACCGGCCGGGGCGACGAGCCCCAGGTGCGCACCACCGTGGCCAGCAAAGCACGCCGACCGGCAGCACGCCAGCCGTGCAGGGTGCGCAACACCATCACATCCAGGTTTTCCATGGCACCTTCACCAGTTACAACCGCACCATTTCAGATTTGCATTGCGCTGCGCGCCTTCTGCCGCCCACGCTCATAGGAGCCTGTCGGACTTGGAAATCGTCGGCTGCAAATCGGCCGCAGCGGTCCATTTTTCACCATCTTTTTGCCTCATAGCCGGGCTATGGCGCTGCAAATCTGGCAAAAACTGTCCTCGCTGGGGCCGATTTTGGTGAAACCTTCGGTTTTCGCTTTCGACGCTCCAAGTCCGACAGGCTCCTAGTTCACCCACAACGCTAGCACCACCAGCAGCGCAGCGCCAACCACCCACGCCCATACCGGGATGCCTCCAGGGGGATTGTCCTTACCGGCCGCTGCGCCCGATGCATCGTGCAATTGGTCGTATTCCGAGGGCACCGTGTCCGGCGCATCGTCATCGCGGGGGTAAAGGCGCTGCATCTCGTTGTCAAAACGCCTGAAGAGTCTTCGGCCATGCTTTTGGCGGCGCCGTCGATCAGGCGCTGGCCCAGCTGGGCGATCTTGCCGCCCACGCTGGCATGCACCGTGTAGTTGAGCTCGCAACTGTCCTGCCCTGCCCCATCAACGGGCAGCGGCACCAACAGAACCCGCGCCGTGCCCTTGCCAAAGCCGGCCACGCCGCCCGAACCGTCAAAGGCGATGGTGTAGCTCTCGGGCGGCACGATGTCGGCCAGCGTGATCTTGCCCGCAAACTTGGCAGACACCGGGCCGATCTTGACGGCCATGGCCACGGCGTACTGGTTGTTGCCCGCGGGCGCGAACTTGTCGCAACCGGGGATGCACAGCTTGAGCACCTCGGGATCGTTGAGCGCCTCCCAGGCCTGTTGCTGGCTGACGGCTAGGGTGCGGCTGGCTTGCATTTCCATGGGGAATTCCTCTCGCGTGGGTCTGAATCATCGTGGTGATCTGCTGTTTTGTGCAACTACTGGCGCAACACCGCGGCCATGCTGCCCGCCAGATCCTGCAGACGACCCAGGTTGTGCACCGCAACCATGCCGTGGACTTGCCGGTGCAGCACCGACGCCCCACGCGCTGTGGGCGCATAGCCGTCAAAGCGCAGCAAGGGGTTGAGCCACAGCAGACGGCCGCAGTGGCGCCGCAACCAGCCCAGCTCTTGCTCCAGCACCTCGGGCGCGCCGGTGTCCAGGCCATCGCTGATCAGCAGCACCAGCGTGCGCCGCCCCACCAGCCGCCGGGCATGGTGCAGGCGCAGTTGCGCAAGGCTGTCACCCATGCGCGTGCCGCCGGCATAGTCGGTGATGGCATGGCTGGCCCGCTGCAGCATGGCGTCGGTGTCGGCCAGCCGAAAGGCGGGCGTGAGGTCGGTCAGCCCTGTGCCAAACGCAAACACATCGCGACGCAAGGCGGCGCCGGTGTGGCGCGGCGCGGTGGCAGCGTGCAAAAACGCCAACAGCAGCCGCGCATAGCGCTCCATCGAGCCCGACACATCCACCAGCACCAGCAGCGGCAACGGTTGCTGGCGGCGCTGCAGCAGTGGGATGCGCAGCACCTCGCCCCCATTGCGGGCCGCGTGGTGCATGGCACCGGGCCAGTGCGGGCGGCTGCCGCGCACGCCCGGCCGGGTGCGGCGGGCCGCATAGCGCGGCAGGGGCAAGGCAATGTCACGCGCCAGGCGCTCCACCAGCAGGTATTCGCTGGCCGAGAGCTGGTTGAAGTCGGCCTGGCGCAGGCGCTGCAGGTCGCTGGCCGTCATGGCGGCGTCGAAATCCACCTTGTCGTCCTCGCGGGGCGGCGCATTGCGCGCGGCCCGCACAGGGGCCAGCGCCTCGCTCACGCGCGGGCGGCGCCTGGCGGGCTCAGCCCTGGATTCGGCGCTTGGCAGCATCTGCGCCAGCAGTTTCTGGGCCACATCGGGGTTGCGAAAGTAGGCGTCGAACAGCTCACGGAACACCAGGCGGTCCTGCTCGCGGCTCACCAGCACTGCCTCCAGGGCGGCGCAAAAATCATCGCGCCGCAGGCCTACCAGCATCACCGCCTGCTGGGCCAGCGCCATGCGGGCCGCATCCACGCACACGCCTGCGCGGCGCAGGGTGCGGCCAAAGCCGCTCAGGTTGTCGGCCAGCTTGCCGGTGCGCGCATCGCCGAGTTGGGAAACCGTGGTCATGATGGCGCTTTACCAGGGTTCACGCGGTTCGATGCGCCGGGCTGGCTGCTGGCCTCAGCCAGCCCAGCCCGAACAGTGCTGGCGAAGGCTCCTGCGCACCGGGCCACGCAGTGCTGCGCGATCCCTCGTTGGCTGCTGAACCGCCGCACGCCTCAGCCCTCTGCCGCCAAGGGTTTGAGCAATTGCGTTGCCATGTCGGCGGTGAGCGCCGCCACATCCTCGCGCTGCTTGAACAAAATGCCCGCCGTATCCGTCACCACTTCAGGGTCTACCACGATGGTGTCGAGCGCCACCAGCGCCTTGGCCCACTCCACGCTTTCGGCAATGCCCGGCGCACGCTGAAAGGCGTTGGCACACGGCTGGCTGCGCAGCCGGCCGACAAAATCCGCCACCTGCGTGGCCAGCGCTTCGCTGGCGCCCGGCACGTGGGCGCGCACGATGGCCAGCTCGCGCTCGCGCTCGGGGTAATCGAGCCAGTGGTAGAGGCAGCGGCGCTTGACGGCGTCGTGCAGGTCGCGCGTGCGGTTGCTGGTGAGGATGGTGACCGGCGTGGCCGTGGCGCGTACGGTGCCAATTTCGGGAATGCTCACCTGGTACTCGCCCAGGTATTCGAGCAAAAAGGCCTCAAAGGGCTCATCGGCGCGGTCTACCTCGTCAATCAGCAGCACCGCGCCGGGCGCGGGCGCCTGCAGCGCTTGCAGCAGGGGGCGGCGGATGAGATAGCGGTCCTGGTAGACCTCTGCTTCGATATCGCGCGCGGCAGTGGCCGTGGGCGCTACCGAGCCGCCGCCGGGCCGCCCCAAGGCGGCGAGCGCCCCCTCGGGGGGCAGCGACGACACGTCAGTGCGGAGCGTGGGGGTCAACATTTCAGCCGCACGCATGTGCAGCAACTGGGCGGCGTAGTTCCACTCGTACAGCGCCTCGCGCTGCTCCAGCCCGTCGTAGCACTGCAGGCGGATCAGGCTGCGCTCCAGCACTTTGGAAAGCGCCTGGGCCAGCGCCGTTTTGCCCACCCCGGGCTCACCCTCCAGAAGCAGCGGGCGCTGCAGCTTGAGCGCCAGGAACACCGCCGTGGCCAGCCGCCGGTCGGCAAAGTAGCCCACACCCTGCAAGGCCAACACCAGGGCATCAATGGAGGACAGCGCGGGCGCGGTCATGGGCGCTGGAGGGGAAACAATCATTGCTATATTTTTTATAGCTACTAGCGCTTTATGGATAAGCGCTAGAGGCCAATTTCATTCAAAGACCCGCCCAGGGATACTGTGCGGGTGCAGCGGATGCGCTCCTGCCCGTCAGCCCAACATCTGCGCTACCGCCCGCTGGGTTTGCACGCTGATGAGGTTGGCCCGGTAGGCGGCGCTGGCGTGGATGTCGGCATTCAGATCGCTCGCGTCCACCCTCACGGCGGCCGCCGATTGCGGCGTAAAGCTCTGGTTGAGCGCCGCCTCCAGCCCGGCATGGCGAAACACGCAGCTGGCCGCGCCGGTGACGGCCACGCGCACGCCGCCATCGGTTTGCGCCACAAACACGCCCACCAGCGAAAAGCGCGAGGCCGGCTGCCTGAACTTGAGGTAGGCCGCGCGCTGGGGGATGGGAAAGCGGATGGCGGTGATGATCTCGCCCTCTTCCAGCGCCGTGGTGTACATGCCCACAAAAAAGGCATCGGCCGCAATCTCGCGCTGGTTGGTGATGACCGTGGCGTTGAGGCCGAGCACAGCGCTGGGATAGCAGGCGGCGGGGTCGTTGTTGGCGACCGAACCGCCCAGCGTGCCGCGTGCGCGCACCTGGCGGTCGCCGATGTGCGCGGCCAGGTCGGCCAGCGCAGGGATGGCGGCCTTGACCTCGGCACTTGCAGCCACATCGGCGTGGCGCGTCATGGCGCCAATGACCAGCGCGTTGCCATCGCGGCAGATGCCCGTCAGCTCGGGAATGCTGTTCAGGTCAATGATCTTTTCGGGATTGGCCAGGCGCAGGCGCATCGACGGCAGCAGGCTTTGCCCACCGGCCAGCAGCTTGCCACCCTGGGCGATCAGGTCCGCGGCGGCGGCGGTGGAAGACGGGGCTTCGAAGGTGAATGCGTACATGTTCTGTCTCCTATGGTTTCCGATGCAGGTGCTTGGGTAGCAACCCGCGAACGGCGTGCGGCTCAGGCCAGCGGCCGCCGCGCAAGGGCCGCCCCGCCGCGCTGGCGGCGTCCCCCTGGCGGGAAGGCGCGAAGCGACTAACGGGGGGCTTCATGCTTTTGCGTTTTGAATGGCTTCCCACACGCGGTGCGGCGATGCAGGCATGTCAAAGTCCCTCACCCCCAGCGGGCGCAGCGCATCCAGCAGGGCATTGATTACCGCCGGTGGCGACCCAATGGCGCCCGCCTCCCCACAGCCCTTGGTGCCCAGCGGGTTGTGGGTGCAAGGCGTGCAGACATGGCCCAGCTGGAACGTGGGGAAGTCATCGGCGCGTGGCATGGCGTAGTCCATGAGGCTGCCGGTGAGCAACTGGCCGGTTTCGCGGTCGTACACGCAGTTTTCCATCAGCGCCTGGCCAATGCCCTGCACCAGGCCGCCGTGCACTTGGCCCTCCACGATCATGGGGTTGATGATGGTGCCGAAGTCGTCCACCGCCGTGAACTTGTCCACGCGGGTGCTGCCGGTGGCCGGGTCAATTTCCACCTCGCAGATATAGGTGCCTGCGGGAAAGGTGAAGTTGGTGGGGTCGTAAAACGCGGTTTCGTTGAGCCCGGGTTCGAGCTTGTCAAGCGGGTAGTTGTGCGGCACGTAAGCCGTCAGCGCCACCTGGCCGAAGGGGATCTTCTTGTCGGTGCCACGCACGGTGAATTCGCCGTTGGCAAAGTCGATATCGGCGTCGCTGGCCTCCATCAGGTGCGCGGCAATCTTCTTGGCCTTGGCCTCGATCTTGTCCAGCGCCTTCATGATGGCCGCGCCGCCCACGCTGATGGAGCGCGACCCGTAGGTGCCCATGCCAAACGGCACGCGGCCGGTATCGCCATGCACGATGTCCACGTTCTCCACCGCCAGCCCCAAGCGCGCCGCCACCACCTGAGCAAAGGTGGTTTCATGCCCCTGGCCATGGCTGTGTGAGCCGGTGAACACCGTCACGCTGCCCGTGGGGTGCACGCGCACCTCGCCGCATTCAAACAGGCCCGCGCGTGCGCCCAGGGCCCCGGCGATGTTCGATGGCGCAATGCCGCAAGCTTCGATGTAGCTGCTGTAGCCGATGCCGCGCTTCAGACCCTTGGCCTCGCTGGCGGCCTTGCGTGCGGCAAAGCCTGCCACGTCGGCCAGTTGCTCGGCCTGGGTCATGCAGGCGTGGTAGTCGCCGATGTCATATTGCAGCGCCACGGGCGTCTGGTAGGGGAAGGTGGTGATGAAGTTGCGCTTGCGGATCTCGTCTTGCGCAAGGCCCATGTCCCATGCGCAGCGCGAAACCAGGCGTTCGAGCAGGTAGGTGGCCTCGGGCCGGCCCGCGCCGCGGTAGGCATCCACCGGCGCGGTGTTGGTGAACCAGGCATCCACCTCCACGTAGACCTGCGGTGTGCTGTATTGCCCAGCCAGCAGCGTGGCATAAAGAATGGTGGGCACCGCGCTGGCAAAGGTGGAAAGGTAGGCGCCCACGTTGGCGTTGGTGTGCACGCGCAGGGCCAAAAATTTGCCGTTGGCATCCATGGCCATTTCGGCGTGGCTTGCATGGTCGCGGCCATGCGCATCCGACAAAAACGACTCACTGCGGTCGGCCACCCACTTGATGTTGCGGTTGAGCTTTTTGGAGGCCCATGTCAGGCACACATCTTCGGCATACAGAAAGATCTTGGAGCCAAAACCGCCGCCCACATCCGGCGCAATCACGCGCACCTTGTGCTCAGGCAGGCCCATCACAAAAGCGGTCATCAACAGGCGCTCGACGTGCGGGTTCTGGTTGCTGACGTAGAGCGTGTAGTCGTCGTTGGCGCGGCTGTAGCTGCCAATGGCGGCGCGCGGCTCCATCGCGTTGGGGATCAGGCGGTTGTTGATCAGATCCAGCTTCGTGACATGCGCGGCGTTGGCGAACACCGCATCGACCGCACCCTTGTCGCCAATCGCCCACTTGAAGCAATGGTTGTCGGGGGCGATGTCGTGCACCGACGCGCCGTCCACGGCACCGGCGGCCGCATCGGCCACGTTGACCACGGCAGGCAGCACGTCGTAGTCCACCTCCACCAGCTCGGCGGCGTCGCGCGCCTGTTGCTGGGTTTGCGCCACCACCATGGCCACATGGTCGCCCACGTAGCGCACCTTGCCTTGCGCCAGGATGGGGTGCGGCGGCTCTTTCATGGGCTCGCCATTGGTGCTGGTGATGAGCCAGCCGCAGGGCAGGCCGTTGATGTTGTCGGCCGCCACATCGGCACCGGTGAACACACCCAGGACGCCGGGCGCAGCCTGGGCGGCATCGACGTTGATGCGGTTGATTTTTGCGTGCGCGTGCGGCGAGCGCACAAACACGGCGTGGCTTTGCGCGGCCAGCACCACGTCGTCGGTGTACTGGCCCGCACCGGTCAGGAAGCGGTAGTCCTCCTTGCGCCTGAGCGACTCACCGATGTGCGGCAGCTTGGAAAAGTCGGATGCACCCATGGTCTTGTCTCCTTGGACTCTTGTGTGAATGGGCTGGCGCTCAAGCCGACGCCATGGCCTTTTGGCCCACCTGCACCGCACGCACGATGTTCTGGTAGCCCGTGCAGCGGCAGATGTTGCCTTCGAGAAGCTCGCGGATCTCGCCCTCGGTGGCGCCCGGGTGGTTCTTGCACAGGTCCAGGGCGCTCATCACCATGCCGGGGGTGCAAAAGCCGCACTGCAGGCCGTGGCACTCTTTGAATGCGGCCTGCATGGGGTGCATCGTGCCGTCGGGGGCGGCCAGGCCTTCGATGGTCTGCACATCGGCGCCTTGCGCCTGCACGGCCAGCATCGAGCACGATTTGACCGCCCTGCCGTTGACATGCACGGTGCACGCGCCGCACTGGCTGGTGTCGCAGCCCACATGGGTGCCGGTGAGCAGCAAGTGCTCGCGCAGCGCATGGACAAGCAGGGTGTTGGGAGGAACATCAACGCTGGCGGCGCGCCCGTTGACGGTGAACTGGACTTGCATCTGGCTGTCTCCTGAAACGGCGTTGGCTGGAACTGCAAGCCGCATCTTGTGCCGCACACATTCACCCATTCCTAGGGACAACCCTCGTTTTTCCAGAGCCTGCAAGGGATATTCTCAAAATGAAACATGTTGCAGCGCACACCCGCAGCATCATGTGCACTGCCTGTTAAACCAGCACGCCCCACAGCACACCCCGCGCTGTGCCGTGCATGCCGGGTAGCTTGGGATGACCTGCGCAACCCACCTCTTCGGGAGTCCTCATGCTTGCCGTTGCCCCGCCACCGCCCACCGAGCGCCAGCACCTGATCGCCCAGGCGCGCAGCGCGCTGCTCTGCCGGGGGCCACAGCCCGCGCCGCCAGGAGGCGGCCAGACCTGGAGCATCGGTCGCGAAAGTGCGCCCCGGCGAGGACCGTTGTTGCCGGATCTGCAGCCCCGTAGCCCGGCCATGGGGCTAAAAGACGGCAATCACTTGACCGCTGCGGCCCGCTTGCAGCCGACGGTGTCCAGGTCCGACAGCCTTCTGACCATCGAGCCCTGGATCGTGCGCTCGTGGCAGCGTTGCCTGGCCAACGGGCACCAGCCGGCGCAGCCACTGGCCTTCAATATGGTCAGCGCCCCCGCCGTGCAGCGCACGGCCGACCAGCACGCCGCGCTGCTGCAAGCCGCCCGGCCGGTGCTGGCGCAACTGACCCGCGCCATTGCGGGCATGCACTACTTTGCCTTGCTGACCGACGCACGCGGGGTGGTGATCGAGGTGCAGGGTGCGGTGGATCGCAACGACCCCCGCGCCCACGCCATCGGCCGCGTGGGCATCGACCTGTCCGAGGCCGCCGTGGGCACCACGGCCATCGGCGCTGCGCTGGCCGAGCTGCAGCCCGTGTGGCTGCACCGGGGCGAGCATTTCTTTGAGGTGAACAGCGGCTACAGCTGCGCTGGCGCGCCCTTGTTCGGCACCCACGGCCAGTGCGTTGGCATGCTCGACCTGACGGGCGTGGACGTGCCCGAGCGGCCCGAGTTGCGCCACCTGGTCGCCCGGTCGGCCCGAGCCATCGAAGACGCCTTGTTGCTGCAACTGCCGCACGCGCTGCTGCTGCGCATCAACTGGCCGGGCAGCACGCTGGGCGGTGAAGGCAACGGCCTGATGGCGCTGGACGCCGAAGGCACCGTGGTGGGCACCAACAGCATGGCGCGCCAGCTGGTGCCGCAGCCGCTGCGCGATCCCGGCGTGCCGGTGCATTGCAGCGATCTGCTGGCCCTGCCCTGGCCGCTGCTGTTTGATGCAGCGCAGCGCCAGCCTGCCGCGCCGATGGACCTGCCGTTGTGGTCGGGCCTGCGCCTGCAGGGCCTGGCCCAGCGCAACACGGCAACCCGCCACGGCGTCGGCGTGCGCACGCCACTGCCACTGCCGCACGCCGCCCCTGCGGTGCCCGTCCCCAGCGGGCCGGCGCCGCTGCGCGCAGCCGAAGCCGCCCTCATTCGCCAGGCCGTACAGAACGCGCGCGGCAACGTTGCCGAAGCCGCCCGCGCACTGGGCATCAGCCGCGCCACGGTGTATCGAAAGCTCGGCGCCCCTAAAGGACATGGCACAGCAAAAATATGATTAAAAAGTGCCTCTAGCCCTTTATAGATAAGCGCAAGCAGCTATTATTTTGATACTTCTGGTGTGCCACCCGATACCCGCTGGCAGGGCGCTTTGATCCGGGTTTGACCTCGGCTTCGTCGCAGCACCCGGCACGGCCAGCGGCACATGGGTGTCTGCGCCCACCGGTGCGCACCCTCCCCGGCTTGCGGCGACAATGCGCCGGGCAAGCCGCGCACCACCCGAGTACCCCATGTCCAACGAAGAGCCGTCAGGCTTCAACACCCGCCTGTGGCGCCGTTTCGTGCAGATTGCACGACCCTACTGGCAATCCGAAGAGCGCTGGCGCTCGCGTGGGCTGCTGGCACTGCTGGTGCTGTTGCTGCTGGGGCAAACCGCCTTCAACGTGTGGTTCAACCACGAAACCGGCGAATTCACGTCCGCACTGGCCGCGGGCGACGCAGACCGCTTCTGGGCATCCATCCGGCGCTACACCCTCATCCTGGTGGCGGCCGTGCCCATTTATGCGCTGTATTACTACGTGCGGGACTCGCTGGGCCTGCGCTGGCGGCGCTGGCTCACGCAGCATTTTCTGGGGCGCTATTTCGACCAGCGCGCCTATTACCGGCTGAACGCCATCGTGGGCATCGACAACCCCGACCAGCGCATTGCCGAAGACATCAACGCGTTCACCCAGCAGTCGCTGTATTTTTCGATGATCGCGCTGGGCTCGGTCATTCAGTTGATCGCGTTTTCGAGCGTGCTGTGGACCATCTCGCAAGGGCTGGTCTATTTTCTGATCGGCTATGCCATCTTCAGCACCGTGTTCACTGCCAAGGTGTTTGGCAAGCGGCTGATCGGGCTGAACTACCGCCAGCTGCAGCGCGAGGCCGATTTCCGCTTCAGCCTGGTGCGGGTGCGCGAGCACGCCGAGCCCATCGCCTTTCACAACGGCGAGCAGCGCGAAATGTCGGCCCTGCGCCGCATTTTTGATGCGCTGTATGCCAACTACCAGCAGGTGCTGCGCTGGCAGTTCAAGCTCAACCTGTTCCAGTACACGCACAGCTTTCTGACCATCGTGCTGCCCAGCGTGATCATTGCCAACCAGGTGCTCTCGGGTGAGCTGGAGGTGGGCCGGGCCATCCAGGCCGCTGGCGCTTTTGCCGCCATCCTGAGTGCGCTGACGGTCATCGTCGAGCATTTCGAAAGCCTGAGCCGGTTCTCGGCGGGCGTAGACCGGCTGCACGCGTTTTCCACCACGCTGCACGACCAGGCCCACACTCCCGCGCGCCCCGCGCCGGACGGTGCCAGCGAGCCCAGCCTCGAACCCGCAGCGCAGATCCACACTGCGTCAGGCTTTGAGCTTGGCGTCACGCAGCTCACGGTGCTCACCCCCAACCGCGAGCACCTGCTGCTGCGCGACCTCACGCTCAGCGTGTCGCCGGGCAGAGGCCTGCTCATCGTGGGCCCCAGCGGCGCGGGCAAAAGCTCGCTGCTGCGCGTGGTGGCCGGCCTGTGGACCACGGGGTCCGGCGAGGTGAAGCGCCCCGCCGACCCCGACATGCTTTTTCTTCCCCAAAGCCCCTACCTGCCCCTGGGCGACCTGCGCTGCCAGCTGCTCTACCCCCAGACAGAGCGCGAAATCTCCGACGCAGAACTGCAGCAATGGCTGGAACGGGTGAACCTGCCCACACTGGCCGAGCGCTTTGGCGGGCTCAGCGCCCACCTGGACTGGGCCAAGGTGCTGTCGGTGGGCGAACAGCAGCGCCTGGCCTTTGCCCGCGCCCTGCTGGCCAAGCCGCGCTACCTGCTGCTGGACGAGGCCACCAGTGCGCTCGACACGGCCAACGAGGCCCTGCTGTATGGGCAGCTGGCGGGCCTGTCGATCACGCCGGTCAGCGTCAGCCACCACCAGAGCGTTTTGGGATACCACCACCAGGTGCTGGAGCTCACGGGCGATGGCTTGTGGGCCCTGCACGCGGCGGCCGACTACCGCTGGACATGAAGGCCGGGCCGCACACGCACTTGCCCCCAATGCAATGGCACTGCCCTGTGGCGCCCGCGTGCAGGCGCCGGACTATCATTGCTCCATGCTGATCGAGACCCTGGGAACCGCGCGCGATCTGGGCCGCCTGAAAGAAATTTTGGGCGTGATGGTGCGCCATGGGTTTGGCGACACCGTGCGCCGCCTGGGCCTGGCCGACAAGCTGGAGCGCGCAGGCCAGGCCCTGCACTGGGACCTGGCCGGTGACCTGACCCGCATCGAGCCGCCCGTGCAGGTGCGGCTGGCGCTGGAGGAGTTGGGGCCCACATTCGTGAAGTTCGGGCAACTGCTGGCGGGCCGTGCCGACCTGTTCGGCCCCGACTGGATCGCCGAGTTTGAAAAGCTCCACAGCCAGGTGCCGGCCGTGCCCCTGGAGCTTCTGCGCCCCCAGCTGCGCGAAGATTTGGGCGGCGAGCCCGAAGAGGTGTTTGCACGCTTTGACACCGAGCCCCTGGCCGCGGCATCGATTGCGCAAGTGCACCGCGCTCAGCTGCACGATGGCAGCGAGGTGGTCGTCAAGATTCGCCGCCCCGGCATCAGCGAGGTGATCGAGGCCGACCTGCGCCTGCTGGAGCGGCTGGCAGCGCTGGCCGAAGCCGAACTGCCCGCGCTACAGCCCTACCGGCCACAGCAGCTGGTGCGCGAATTTGCCCGCTCGCTGCGGCGCGAGCTGAACCTGGCCGGCGAATGCCGCAGTGCCGAGCGCATTGCCGGCAATCTCACCAGCCTGCCTTTCATCGTGGTGCCGCGCGTGCACTGGCAGCACACCAGCGAACGCATCAACGTGCAGCAATTCATCGAGGGCGTGCCTGGCGGGCAGCTCGATGCGCTGACACCCGAAGCCGGTTTTGACCGCACCGTGCTGGCCCGGCGCGGCGCCCAGGCCGTGCTCCAGATGATTGTGCAAGATGGCATCTTCCATGCCGACCCGCACCCGGGCAACGTGTTTTACCTTGCAGGCAACCGCATCGCCTTCATCGACTTTGGCATGGTGGGCCGCCTGTCAGAGCGCAGGCGCATCGAGTTGCTGCAAATGCTGCTGGGCCTGGTAGAGCGCCAGCCGCAGGCGGTGGCCGATGTGCTGCTGGACTGGGCGGGCGACGCCCATGGCGTGGACCCAGGGCAACTGGAGATGGAGGTGGAAGCCTTTGTCGACCAATACCACGGCGTGCCCCTGGCGCAGCTGCAGCTGGGGCAAATGCTGGCCGATGTGACCAGCATCCTGCGCGAACACCACCTGGGCCTGCCGCCCGACCTGGCCCTGCTCATCAAGGCCTTTATTTCGCTGGAAGGCATGGGGCGCAATCTCGACCCGCAATTTCACATGACCACCGAAGCCCTGCCGCTGCTGCGCCAGGTGCTGCGCGCACGCTACCAGCCGCGCGCACTGGCCGGCCGCGCCTGGCAGACCTTGCGCCGGGCGCTCGACACCGCAGAGCAATTGCCCGACGACCTGGCACGCCTGCTGCGCAACGCACGCCGGGGCCGCCTGCAGGTGGGCATCGAGCTGGCCCACCTCAAGCGGGTGGGCGACCAGATCGACCGCTCTGCCAACCGGCTCGCAATGGCACTGATCATTGCCGCCCTCATCATTGGCTCTTCCATCGTGATGACCGTGCAGGGCGGGCCCACGCTGTTCGGGCTGCCGGCCTTTGGCTTTCTCGGCTTCTTTGGCGCCGTGGTCTGCGGGTTGTGGCTGGTGCGCGCCATCTGGCGCAGCAGCAGGGACCGGTAGCCCCCTGATGCGCCCAGTGCCTTCCCCAGAGGAGGACGCCCCCGGCCCCGGTGGCCTGGCAAATCCAGTTCCACTGGTCGCACGGGTTGGGGCACGCCAGGGGCTGGACCGCTGGATCTTTTTGAATGGCCTTGTTTGACGCGCTTAGACGCGCGACTTGTTACTTCGCAGCGTTCGGGAAGAACAGCTGCTCGCCGCCAATCTTGTAGTTGGCAATCGCCGTCTGGCCTGCGGGCGAGACCACCCAGTCCACGAATTTCTGCGCGTCCTGCGCCTTCACATGCGGGTGCCGGGCGGGGTTCACCACCATCACGCCATACTGGTTGAACAGGCGCGTGTCGCCCTCCACCAGCACGGCCAGATCGGCGCGGTTCTTGAAGTTGAGCCAGGTGCCGCGGTCGGCCAGCGCATAGGCGCCGCTGGATGCCGCAATGTTGAGCGCCGGGCCCATGCCACAGCCGCATTCCTTGTAGCCGCTGCCCTTGGCGGCATCGGCGCCGGCCAGCTTCCAGTAGCGCAGCTCGGCGGCGTGCGTGCCGCTCTTGTCGCCGCGCGAGACAAAATCGCCATTGCCAGCGGCCAGCTTTTTCAGCGCCTCAACGATGTCCTTGCCCTTGACACCGGCGGGATCGTTCTGGGGGCCCACCAGGATGAAGTCGTTGTACATCACGGGGTAGCGCTTCACGCCCCAGCCGTCGGCGACAAACTTTTCTTCGGCCACCTGGTCGTGCACGAAAAGCACATCCGCATCGCCGCGGCGCGCCGTGTCGAGCGCCTGCCCCGTGCCCAGGGCCACCACCTTCACATCCAGCCCGCTGGCCTTCTTGAACTCGGGCAGCAGATAACCGAACAGGCCCGACTGCTCGGTGGACGTGGTGGACGCCATGGTGATGGACTGCGCAAACGCCGGTCCGCATACTGCAAAAACAATAGCTGGCAGCGCTTTACGCACAAGCGCCAGAGGCCAAAAAGACTTCAAATTCTTCATGCCATTTCTCCTTTGACAAACAATCGGGCGGCGTCGGGCAGGGGGCCGTTGAAAAAATCGTGCACCGGCAAATCGGCCAGCACAGCGCCGTGTTCCAGATAAATCACCCGGCTGGCCAGGCGCTTGACCTGGCCCAGGTTGTGGCTGCTGAAAACCATGGTCACCGGGTGGCCGGGGCCTGCCTGGCCATGGCTGGCGGCAAGGTCGGCCATCAGCAGCTCGACCTCGCGCTTGGCATGGGGGTCGAGGCTGGAGGTGGGCTCGTCAAGCAGCAGCACATCGGGCCGCAGCGCCCAGGCACGCGCCAGCGCCACCCGTTGCTGCTGCCCCCCCGATAGCGTGCGCGCGTTTTGTGCCGCAATGCCATCCAGCCCCACGCGCTGCAATGCCAGCAACGCCTGCGCGCGCGCCTCGCGCCAGCGCACGCCATGCAGCCACAGGCCCAGCGCCACGTTGTGCTGGGCACTCATGCGCAGCATGTGCGGGCGCTGGAACAGCATGGCCTGGCGGCTGCCATCGCCCCGCAACAACTGGCCGCTGCTGGGTTTTGCCAGACCATGCAGCACACGCAGCAGTGTGCTTTTGCCGCAGCCGTTGGCCCCGATCAGCGCCACGCGCTCGCCCGGTGCCACCGACAGATGCACACCCTGGAGCGCCTGCACCAAGCCATAGCGCACTCCCACGCCGTCCAGTGAGAAAACGGGGGGATGGTCGGGCGCAGCCACCGATGTCCGGGCCACCATCTCCACATGGGGCCAGGGCGCAGCGCCATTCACGGACGGAACAGCGCTCATGCCAGCACTCCGGGCAGCGCGCCTTGCGAGGTGCCATCCACGCCTTCACGCCAGCGCCGCAACGCAGCGATCAGCACATTGAGCGCCAGCACCACCGCCAGCAGCACCAGGCCCAGGGCCAAGGCCAGCGGCAGATCGCCCTTGCTGGTTTCGAGGGCGATGGCGGTGGTCATCACGCGCGTGAAACCGTCGATATTGCCGCCCACAATCATCACGGCGCCCACCTCGGAAATGGCGCGCCCGAACGATGCAATCAGCACCGTGAGCAGGGCATAGCGCTCGTCCCAGGCCAGCAACAGGCTGCGCATCACGGGGCCGGCCCCGATCGACTGCAACTGTTCGCCATGGCCACGCTCGGCATCGGCCACCAGCTGGCAGGTCAGGGCCGTGACCACGGGCAGCACCAGAAGGGTCTGGGCAATCACCATCGCCTTGAACGTAAAAAGCCACCCCAGGGCGCCCAAGGGGCCGCTGCGCGACAGCAGCAGATACACCACCAGCCCGACCACCACCGAAGGCACGGCCAGCATGGTGTTGAGCAACGCCAGCACGGCGCCCCGGCCCGCAAACCGCGCCACACCCAGCCACGCGCCCAGCACCACACCGGCACCACAGGCCAGCAGGCAAGCCGTGCCACTGACCGCAAGCGAGCGGCCCACAATGGTCCACAACATGGGATCGGCCGAAAACGTGAGTTGCAGCGCCGTGATGGCGCTTTCAGAGAGTGTGGACATGGATTCGACTATCGTATGCACCGAATCAATCTCCAGCGATATGAACACCTGTGCATAGGGTCCAACTTCACTACACGCTCAGCCGCGATGCCGGCGACGCCCTGATCCGCAACCCGCTGCCCGAAATGCTGGAGGCGGTGGCACAGCAGGGCTCCATTTCTGGCGCAGCGCGCGCGCTGGGGTTGTCCTATCGCCATGTGTGGGGCGCCCTGAAACGCTGGGAAGACCAGTTGGGTGGCGAGCTCGTTACCTGGGGCAAGGGCCAGTCGGCGCAGCTCAGCGAGTTCGGCACCAAACTGCTGTGGGCCGAACGCCAGGCCCAGGCCCGCCTGGCACCCCAGATTGCTGCCCTGCACGCGGATCTGGAACGCGCCTTTGCCGTGGCGTTTGACGACAGCACCCATGTGCTCACCATGTATGCCAGCCACGACGATGCCCTGGGCGCACTGCGCGCCCACGCCGCCACACCCGGCGAGGGCGGTGCGCTGCACCTGGACATCCGCTTCACCGGCAGCGTGGACGCCATCCGCGCGCTGAACGAGGGCCGGTGCACGCTAGCAGGGTTTCACACGCTCGAAGACCCCGCCGCCGATTCGCTGGCAGCGCGCACCTACCGCCCGCTGCTGCAACCGGGGCGGCACAAGATCATTGGCTTTGCCCGGCGCACCCAGGGCCTGATCGTGGCGCGCGGCAATCCTTTGGGGCTGCACACCCTGGCCGATGTGGCGCGCACCGGCGCACGGTTTGTGAACCGGCCGCTGGGCACCGGCACCCGCGTGCTGCTGGGTGACCTGCTGGCCATGGCCGGGCTCACCCCCGAAGACATCACCGGCTACGAGCTGAACGAGCCATCGCACGGCGCCGTGGCGCAGGCCGTCGCGGCCGGCGCTGCCGACGTGGGCATGGGCATTGCCCTGGCGGCCCACGCCCGGGGGCTGGATTTTGTGCCCCTGGTGCATGAGCGCTACCACCTCGCCTGTCTCAAATCCACGCTCGACCAGCCCGCCACCAGCGCCTTGCGTGCAGTGCTGCAGACGCCAGCCTGGCAGGAACGCATGCATGCCATGCCAGGCTATGCCCCCATGCACTGCGGCGAAGTGCTGGCCATGAGCACGGTACTGCCGTGGTGGCGATTCAGTGGTCGCAAGCGTAGCGCAGGCACTAGGCAAAAACCCTAATTGCTATGCTTTTGGAAGCTACCAAACAAGCATCTGTCGAGGGATAACACCGTCACGCTGCCGTCAGCCTCGGAATACAGTGCTCCGTAGAATTGCGCCCTTGTAAAAGTTTGTCGCGCCTTTCCGCCCACCGGCGGCCTGGCAGCGACATCGTGCGCATAGCCTTTTTCTTGGAGACACCATGCAGGCTTTACTCAAACTGTCCCGAGGGGTCGACTGGCTTAACACCCAGGTCGGCAAATACGTTGTCTGGCTCATTCTGGCGTCTACCTTGGTCAGTGGCATCAACGCCATTGTTCGCAAGGTGTTCAACGTCAGCTCCAACGCCTATCTGGAAGTGCAGTGGTATCTGTTTGCCGCCTCGTTCCTGCTGGCGGCGGGCTACACGCTGCTGCAGGGCGAACACGTCAAGGTGGACGTGATTTCCAGCCGCCTGTCCAAGCGGGCGCAGATCTGGATCGACATTTTCGGTTTTCTTTTCTTTCTCACGCCGTTTTGCGCTGCCGTTCTGTGGTTCGGCATCCCGTTCTTCTGGAAAGGCTATGTCTCGGCAGAAATGTCGAGCAATGCCGGTGGCCTGCTGCGCTGGCCGGTGTACCTGATGATGCCGCTGGGTTTCGGGCTGCTCATGCTGCAAGGCTGGTCTGAACTCATCAAGCGCATCGCTTTCCTGAAGGGTCTGATCGAGGATCCCACCGCCAAAAAGGTGGAAAAGACGGCCGAGGAAGAACTCGCCGAATCCATCCGCCGCCTGCGCGAAGCTGCCACAGGCAACGGCACTGGCACCACCAAGGCCGACTGAACGGAGACACGATCATGGAATTTTTCGTTCAAAACCTCGCCCCCATCATGTTTGTGGGGCTCATCTTCTTCCTGCTGCTGGGTTTCCCGGTGGCGTTCAGCCTGGGCGCCTGCGGCCTGTTCTTCGCCTTCATCGGTGTGGAACTCAACGTATTGCCCGAAGCCCTGCTGCAGGCCCTGCCGCTGCGCATCTTCGGCATCATGCAAAACGATACGCTGCTGGCCATTCCGTTTTTCACGCTCATGGGGCTGATTCTTGAGCGCAGCGGCATGGCCGAAGACTTGCTCGAAACCATCGGCCAGCTGTTCGGCCCGGTGCGCGGCGGTCTGGCGTTTGCCGTGATCTTTGTGGGTGCGCTGCTGGCAGCCACCACCGGTGTCGTGGCGGCATCGGTCATCTCCATGGGCCTGATCTCGCTGCCCATCATGCTGCGCTACGGGTACGACCGTCGCATTGCAGCCGGGGTGATTGCGGCCTCGGGCACGCTGGCGCAGATCATTCCGCCTTCGCTGGTGCTGATCATTCTGGCCGACCAGCTGGGCCGCAGCGTGGGCGACATGTACAAGGGCGCTTTCCTGCCCGGCATGATGCTGACGGGTTTTTATGCCCTCTACGTGGTCATTCTGGCCGTCTTCAAGCCCCACTGGGTTCCCGCGATGCCGGTCGAGGCCCGCACCCTGCGAGAAGACAACGGCAACAGCGGCCTGCCATCGCTGGCCATACTGACGGCGCTGTGCACGGCCGCAGCGATCTATGTGGGCAAAAACATGCCTGCCGTTCACACCTGGTGGGAAGGCGAGCTGGTCGAGAAGGTTGCGCTGGACGAAACCATTGTGGTGGCCATGTGTTCTGGCGTGGCGCTGGCATTCCTTGCCGCCATGTTCAACAAGGTCACGCGCCTGGGCCTGCTGTCGCGCATGGCCGAACGGGTGACCTTCGTGCTCATTCCCCCGCTGCTGCTGATTTTCCTTGTGCTGGGCACCATTTTCCTGGGCGTCGCGACGCCCACCGAAGGCGGCGCGATGGGCGCGCTGGGCGCTTTCGTCATGGCCATGGCGCGGGGTCGCCTGAGCTTTTCACTGCTCAAGCAGGCACTGCACACCACCACCAAGCTGTCGTGCTTTGTGGTGTTCATTCTGGTGGGCGCCACGGTGTTTGGCCTGACCTTCCAGGGCGTGGACGGGCCGCTGTGGGTGGAACACCTGCTGGCCGGCCTGCCAGGTGGTCAACTGGGCTTCCTGATCGTGGTGAACATCATGATTTTCTTCCTGGCCTTCTTCCTGGACTTCTTTGAACTGTCGTTCATCGTGGTGCCCCTGCTGGCGCCCGTCGCCGACAAGCTGGGCATTGACCTGGTGTGGTTTGGTGTGCTGCTGGGCATCAACATGCAGACCTCGTTCATGCACCCGCCGTTCGGCTTCGCGCTGTTCTACCTGCGCAGCGTGGCCCCGGACAAGGAATACGTGGACAAGCTCACCAAGAAACTGATCAAGCCCGTTACCACCATGCAGATCTACTGGGGTGCCGTGCCGTTTGTGGCCATCCAGCTGATCATGGTGGGCCTGGTGATCGCGTTCCCAGGCATCGTTTCGAGCGGCCTGGACAAGGCTGAGGTGTATGACCTGGACAAGGTGCGCCTGGAAATGGAAGCCAACATGCCCGCCCCCATGGACCAGGCCGATCCCACCGAAGGCATGACGGGGGGTGACAGCACCGCTCCGGCCACCGACGACCCCCTGAAGGCGATGCAAGACTCGCTGGCCACGGAGCCCGAAAAGAAAGACTGATCCACGCGGGGAAGGCCCCGCACAGCCAGCGCATTCGAAAGCCAAGCCCCCGCCGGTGCACTACCGGCGGGGGCTTTTTTTCTGCGCCCTGACTTGCGCCCCCCCGTGCCAGCGGACATGGCGCGCGTCACCCGCGTTGCCTCAGTACCTGACGCACCGCACCAAACCGCGCTCCCCAAGGTGCGGGTATCCCCACCATGCGTTGCTGCCCACTGCACGCCACCACGCATTGCGCCTTACGCAATGACGCATCGCGCGTCTCTGGATCGACACAGTGGGCGGCCGCCATCTGCTGCGCCGCTGTGGCCGCACTGGTCTGTTTTGGCACTGCGGCCCCTGCGGACTTCTCACTGATGGATACGGCCCGCCAAAGCCGAGCCGCTCGCACTGAAGCTCATCAAAGGGCATCGACGCGCTGGCGCGGCACTTGAGACATCAAAGAGCCCAAAGGGCCGGATCAATAGCCACCCTGCACGCTTCGTTTCCCCGCCCCAGGAGCGCCCCAGGAGCGGTTGACGCCACGCAGTTGCGCGCGCCCGTGTGTGTTGTGATCCACGCGTGGGCGGCTTGCCCGCGCAGCTGTGAGCCAGCGCGGGACGCAAAAAAGCCCGCCAGGCGAACCGGGCGGGCTTCGGGGAAAACAACGCAGGTGCGCTGGGCCCGATCAGAGCTTTTGCGATGACATGAAGCTGTCGAAACGCGACTCGGCAAAGCGGAACCAGAGAATCTGGTCGCGCTGGAAATTGCGATAGTCGGCGTAGATCTTCTTCCACTCTGGATTGCTCTTGTCCAGATCGGCATAGAGTTCCATGGTGGACTTGAACGATGCATCCAGCACGGTTTGCGGGAACGGCACCACCTTGGTCTTGGCAGCCACCAGTTGCTTGAGGGCACCCGGATTGCGCGCGTCGTAACGGGCCTGCGTGGTCACGTGGGCTTCGTGGGCAGCAGCGCGCACAATGGCCTTGTTCTCGGCAGACAGGCCGTCCAGCGCCTTCTGGTTGACATAGAACTCCAGGTTCAGGCTGCCCTCCCACCAGCCGGGGTAGTAGTAGAACGGCGCCACCTTGTTGAAGCCCAGCTTCAGATCGTCGTAAGGTCCGATCCACTCGGCCGCGTCAATCGTGCCTTTTTCAAGAGCCTGGTAGATTTCGCCGCCCGGAATATTCTGGGGCACACCACCCATGCGCTCAATCACCTTGCCGGCAAAGCCGCCCACGCGGAACTTCAACCCCTTGATGTCCGCAGGAGACTTCACTTCCTTGCGGAACCAGCCGCCCATCTGTGCGCCCGTGTTGCCGCCCAGGAAATTGACGATGTTGTATTTGGCATAAAACTCGC
>ERZ1023652.31-NODE-31-length-35837-cov-5.050014_pt1 | contig 35837 bp, 32 predicted proteins | sample MGYA00520879_ERZ1023652 | MGnify/ENA primary metagenome ERZ1023652 (study PRJEB33180, sample SAMEA4044469) | wastewater metagenome | place: Denmark | collected 2016-04-02 | study: EMG produced TPA metagenomics assembly of the PRJEB13832 data set (Local surveillance...
GTCTTATGATGAGAGGTCAGGGGCATTTTTTGTTATACTGGAAAAAAGAGACGTTTATGCTAAAGGGGACTTGCCGTATGCCGAAAAAACAGAAGAAATTATCGTTCCTATTATTCTTGAGTGGACTGCTGCTTGTAGCCTGTGGGAAAGAGGGGGATTCCCAGATTGTAGCGATCAACAATGAAACGGAATACGAAGAAGTGGTCGCGCAGGATGTGTCTTACCTGTATTTCGGCTTCGACGATTGCCCCTACTGCAAGAAGTTCCGTCCGATCCTGGAAGAGGAATTGACGGAAACAGGGCAGACCGCTTATTACTACAATACGAAAAAACGCGCCAAGGACGTCAACTATGACGAGGTGCTGGATACATACGGCATCGCGTTCGTCCCCATCCTGATCAAGCTGGAGGACGGAAAAGCGGTCGGTTCTGTCAATCTGGACACCGTAGCCGACTTGCCAATGTTATTGGCGGAAGAATAGCGAGTATGGAGTGTGGTTGCCCGAGAATGTCCGATAACCGTAAAGAATGGGCTGCCCCCAAAAAACTGGAGCAGCCCATTCGCATTATTTCCACACTAATTGCCAAGTAACACCGAATTGGTCGGTAACCCAAGCTACCGCGCGCAATTCGCCGACTGCTTCAGGTCCCATCATCACAACGCCATCTGCGGATAAGGAATCAAAGTAGTTATCGAAGCTGGCTTCATCTTCGCAGTCCACGTAGAGGGAAACGGCCCAAGTCATATCCGGCAAAAAATCCTCCTCCATATCCATCGCCATGAAATCCTGTCCGTTCAGCACAAACTGCGCATTGACCACACGGCCGCCTTCCCCACGCTCATCTTCATCGATTTTGGTGAGGGAGGTCACGCTGGAATTCGGAAAAATGGAAACATAAAAGTGCATCGCTTCTTCTGCAGTCCCCGGTAACGTCAAAAAGGGAACAATCCGTTGTCCGCTCATTTTGTCATCCTCGCTTTCTTCCTGTACCCATCAGCAACTGGTCTGTATACTTCCATTATACTAAATAAGGTTGGAACTTCCTATCGATAAGATGCGCCGCATCAGGCGATATTATGAGAATGTACTTATTTTTTCCAAACAAATGGGCTTGCTGTATCGAGACCACTTCTTTTTTGGTATAATGAATCAGAATGAAAAATTATGAACTGAGGAGCACATATGAAAAAACAATATACGGTAGCACCGGTAATAAAAAATGAGAAGATGACTGTAACATTTGAGGACTTAACGTCAGAAGGTATGGGTGTCGCAAAAGTTGAGGGTTATCCATTATTTGTAGCGGATGGACTACCGGGTGAACGTGCCACCATCAAAGTGACAAAAGTCGGCAAATCGTTTGGATTCGCCCGCATTGAGGAAAGATTGAGCAGTTCTCCTGACCGTATCCCGACACGCGATGTTAAAGGAACACGCGTTGGTACGATGCCATTGCAGAACTTGCGTTACTCTGCCCAATTGGCATTCAAAAAGAACAACGTCGAACAAGTGATGAAACGCATTGCCAAAATGCCTGAAGTCGAAGTCAAACCGACAATCGGCATGGAAAATCCTTGGGGTTACCGCAACAAAGCACAGATCCCGGTACGTCAAAAAGACGGCAAATTGGTTACCGGATTCTTCCGCACCAACACACATGAATTGATCCCGATGGAAAACTTCCAGATCCAGGATCCAAAAATCGATGAAGCCATCGTAAAGGTCCGTGACATTCTGCAGGAATTCAACGTGAAAGCCTACGACGAGAAGAAACATACCGGAAATATCCGTCACATCATGATCCGCCGCGGTTATTACACAGGCGAAATGATGGTTGTCCTAGTGACGCGTACGGCGAAATTGTTCCCGCAAAGCAAAATTATTCCGGCTATCTTGGAAGCTTTACCGGAAGTGGTCAGCATCGTCCAAAACGTGAACCCGAAACAAAACAATGTCATTCTGGGTGACGAAACTATCGTCTTGCACGGCGAAGATTTGTACCACGACAAGTTGATGGGCCATACATTTGCCATCTCTTCCCGCTCATTCTATCAAGTGAACCCGATCCAAACGGAAAAACTTTATAAATTGGCGATCGAAGCTGCACAATTGACCGGCGAAGAAACTGTCATCGATGCTTATTGCGGAATCGGAACAATCTCCTTGTCATTGGCTGAAAAAGCGAAACACGTGTACGCGATGGAAGTTGTTCCGGATGCCGTGAAAATGGCCGAAATGAATGCCGCAGCAAACAACATCGATAACATCACCTTCGAAGTCGGCGCTGCCGAAGAAGTGATGCCGAAATGGGCTGCTGAAGGCGTCAAAGCGGATGTCTTGGTTGTCGATCCTCCACGCAAAGGCTTGGAACCGGCCTTCATCGAAGCTGCTTTGGAAATCGCTCCTGAGCGCATCGTCTACGTCAGCTGCAACCCAGCTACTATGGCACGCGACCTACAATTATTCCACGAAGGCGGCTACAGCGTAGGCAGCATCCAACCAGTGGATCTGTTCCCGCAAACACTGCACGTTGAGTGTGTTGCCTTGATGTCTAGGGTGGAGAAATAGGACTATTCAAAACACTGATAAATAAAGGGTTTCCTGACAATGAATTTTTCTCATGACATCTTTGTCGATGACGTTAATGTCGGGAAACCCTTATTTTTATTCTTCGAGGAAACATATCAACTACCCTGAAAGTGATAGGGTTGAGTTGACAGGTTAGATTTTTTATTGAGGTTGAGGAGACAGTATATATTTAATGAAGAAAATGATAATGCCACCGATGATATTGATAGTAAATTAGAAGAATTGCAACAACAGCTTATAATACAAGTAAAGTCCAAGAATGACTATGATGAAGTGGCTGATGAAATTTATCGACTTCGAGAATTAAAGCAAAATGCACTAGTTGAAAATGCAGAGCGAGAAGGAAAAAGGCAACGAATCGCTGAAATGACTGATCTCTTGAATGAACAATCCTGCGAGTTGGAGGAGTATGACGAGCGGTTAGTTAGACGGCTTATTGAAAAAGTTACGGTAAATGATGACAGAATTGAGGTGGAATTTAAGTCAAGTATTGAAATAGATATAGAAAATTAGATATAAGACTTGCCGCTGATTAAGGGTAACAGCTCTTGATTGGCGGCTTTTCGTTTTTATAATGCTTATGTCATACAGGAAATTGTAAAACATTAATGGACAAGTAACGCAATCTACTATTTTTACAAAGTACTGTTTATTGGATAATAATGCATTCATATGGTCTACGGAGCGTGGATTATATTTTGAGATACATTGTTTTATACTAGAGTCGAGGTGAAAATGATGGATACAAAAGAAAAAAAGAGCTTTTAGAAGCCTATAAAAACAGACATCCTGAAATGGGAGTAATATCTTACCGTTGTAAAGAAACTGGCGAGGTATTTTTGGGTATCTCCAAAGATACAAAATCAGACTTTAACAGCACTAATATGAAATTGGCAGCCAACTGGCATCCTAATAAACGATTACAGGAACTATGGAACAAATATGGCTCGGAAGGCTTTGAACTATCAGTTATTAAAGTGTTAAAGTATGATGACCCACATGAAGATCATACAGCAAAATTAGAAAGTTTGAGAGAACAGTGTCTCGCTGCTGATCCAAATGCAAGGAGGATATGGCGATGAATGAAAAAGTTGTTATGGTGTCAAATGATTATGACCGTATAGATGGCAGAAATGCTTATCAATCTGACATCAAACGTTTAACGCTAGGTGCGCCTATGCTGGAAGAAAATAAAAAAATGCAGATTGCCGCACAGATTTGGAAAAATGATAAAGATGGTGAATTGATTTTGGCCCAGGAGCTGCCCATCCATCAAATATTTGATTTGATGATTTTTTTGTCCAGGACATTGCTTTACTTCAAGGAGGCTTATCGACTCCCCCTTTTATATGACCCGGAAAAACCCACAGTGGAACGAGTTGGAGTACAAGGTGGGGTATTACCAGTAGAAGTGTGTGTAGACAATCAAAATATCAATGAGGACATCAAAGCATTTGCCCAAAGTTTAAATGATTTAGGAGAAATAATTGGAGAACGTCAACGAGTGCTTAGCCGCATACTAGAAGAGTTGGAGTGTTACTAACAATGAAAAAGACTTGTATTTTGTCACCGGACAGGCAGCTGACTGAAGAGGAACAGTCGCTTGTCTGGAAAAAGCCGCCTTCACATATTGAAAGTGAAGCAGAAAAACGAATATATGAAGAGATCGTACGAAATTGGAATCGTGGTGAAATGAAAATTAGCACCATTTTGCTGGAAGGGGATGCTGGTTCGGGAAAAACCCAGATTGCCAAAGCTTTATCTGCTGATTTTAACCTGCCTTATACGAAAGTAACCTGTTTTGCAGATATGGATAAATCCGATGTCCTGGGTTCGATTCTTCCGGTGCTGTCAGAAGAAGATGGTCATTCTGATAAGGTTGAATATAGCTATTATCCTTCTGAAATTGTTCGTGCATATGAAAATGGATGGCTCTTGGAGATTCAGGAACCGACAGTGATTCGGGATGCTGCTGTTTTAATGGCGCTAAATTCCGCATTAGAACCAGATGGCAGTCTAAACTTGCCAACTCGTATCGCGCATCGTCACCCTGATTTTATTGCGGTTATCACAACAAACCGCGGTTACAATGGCTTCCGGCCCTTAAATGAAGCTTTGCGAGATCGAGTGCAGCATGCAGAAAAACTAGATTTACCGCCTAAAGCAGTGATGATGGAGCGGGTTAAAGCTAAGACCGGTTATGAATCTGAACCTGTACTATCTCTTTTAGCTGAAACGATTATGGTGCTGGATGAGACAGCCCGCGCCAATGCCATTAAAGGTGTGGCCGGTATGCGTTCTTATATCTTTTGGGTGGATGCCGTTCAAAGTGGTGCCTCAATCCAAAAAAGTTTATATTATAAGGTGTTATACAAAATCACGACCGATCCGCAGGAGCTTGTTATTTTAGAGCAGGCACTGGCTAGTCATGGCTTGACAGAAAAGCTTGAGGAAATGGATCACATATGTCAATCGCAAAAAGACGGAGAAAATCCTGAAGTAATGGAATTTAATATTTCCGAAAACGGAGAATTCTCTGCCAAGACAGATCAAGCTGATAAAAATGCAGTGCGTCTGAGAAAATCAGAAGACAGTGAGGGGCATTCTGATACGAGCAGTAATGAAAATACTGATATTTCAAGCAATGATAATGGGGAAAATGGCACTCCATTCTATCATGAGCTCGATAAATCAGATATAACCGAATTACAAAAAAAAGAATTTCGTAAACAGTTGAACAGGGAAGCACGGCAAAGTGTTCAAGGAAGTGTCCATGAAGATATTAAGCTGATTGTCCATCGTCCGGAAGTTACCCACCAGAACAGGGAAGAGTATAACCGTATGATGACAACTTTGATGCCAGTTATTCGGGAATTAATCAGAAAAACAAATCCGCTGTTGGAGCATGAATTATCTGCTGAATTCGCGAAATCGAGGTTGTATGGCACAAAATTTTGCGCGGATCAGGTTGCCTCTATGGATTTTCGCACATTTGCCCGCAAGCGTCCGCCTGAGGAAGAACCCTCTATTGCGGTTGCTCTCAGGATTGATGAATCGGCTTCGATGTCAGCCTTTGGCCGATTAGAAGCTGCAAAGCAAGCTGCTGTTGCCCTGTATGAATTTTGCACAAGATGCGGTATTCCAATCATGGTCTACGGGGATACAGCAGACCGCTCCAAGCTGGAGCAAATGTCCATCCATGCCTATGTAGACTTTGAAAGCAAAGATGCAGATGAAAAATATGCTCTTATGAACATTCAGGCTCGCAGCAACAATCGGGATGGCATGGCATTGCGCATTATTTCCGATAGATTGCTTAATGCGCCCCAAAGAACCAAATTAATAATCAGCATCAGTGACGGGCAGCCTAAAGCTATGCCTGATTATTCAGGTGAAAAGGCAGCGTGTGATATGAAAGATACTTTGCAGGAATTTAGGCGAGAAGGCATACAATTCCTTGCTGCAGCCATTGGGCAAGATAAGGAGGCTATCCGAGAACTTTATGGAGCTGAAAATACATTGGATATAACCGATTTGAGGCAGCTTCCAGCAAGGTTGGTACAAATAATCGCAAGGTTCATGTAGTATGATATACTAAAGAGAAATGGAGGTTGTGGCATGGACTGTGTGAAAATAGGAAAATTAATTGCCAAGCTACGAAAGGAAAAAAACCTTACCCAGAGAAATGTTGCAGACGCACTGGGTATTCAAAATAAAACGGTTTCAAAATGGGAATGTGGTTTAGGCTGTCCTGATCTGTCGTTGTGGCCGGAACTATCCGCTATTCTGGGTGTTGATATGAAACAGATGATGGAGGGTGAAATTACATCAAATAAGCCAGATAGCGGCAATATTGATAAAGTACGTTTTTATGTCTGTCCTTCCTGTGACAATATTTTGGTGAGCACAGGAAGTGCCTCTATCTTCTGCTGCGGAAGAAAATTAGAACGTGTCTTGCCTACTGTTGCAACTATTGCACCAAAAATCACGGTAGAGGAAATAGATACTGATTACTTTGTCACTTTTGACCATCCAATGACCAAAGATCATTATCTTTCTTTTGTGGCCTATGTTAAAAGTGACAGAGTATTTCTAAATCGCTTGTACCCAGAACAAAGTCCAACTTGTAGGTTTCCTATAACTACCGGTGGCAAACTATTTGTTTATTGTATTAAGCATGGCTTATCGGTATATTCAGGTAATCTATAATTAAATCAATATTATCTTCCTGGGATGTATATGTTTGTTGTACTGTCCGTGGCTTTTTTTCAATTTTAAACGTTGTTTAATACAACTTATTGTGTTAAAATATATGCTGATACAATTAAGAGTTTAGGAGGAACCGAAACTATGACAGCCTCAATGCGTTTAAGATAAGCTGGCAATAAAAAAAGCAGAATCTATCCCCGATGATAGGCTTTTTTGTTGTGCTTATTTATACGATATTGAGCATTCATTAGTTACGGTGAGGATATTGGTTATTTAACTATACCTTTATTTAACTATGTCTTTAATATGAATGTTTCCAAATTGTATGTATGCAGACCAAAAGCCACATTGTGGATTTAGGCCTGCATTTTTTATTGCCTAGAATGCTATTCAAAATAGAAATTCAAGCAAAATAATATGCAGGAGATAATATAAATGGAAAAATACAACAATTGGAAACTTAAGTTTTATACAATATGGGCAGGGCAAGCAGTATCATTAATCACTAGTGCCATCCTGCAAATGGCGATTATTTTTTACCTTACAGAAAAAACAGGATCTGCGATGGTCTTGTCTATGGCTTCACTAGTAGGTTTTTTACCCTATGCGGTCTTTGGACCTGCGATTGGTGTGCTAGTGGATCGTCATGATAGGAAGAAGATAATGATTGGTGCTGATTTAATTATCGCAGCAGCTGGGGCAGTGCTTGCTATTGTTGCATTGTATATGGAGCTACCTGTCTGGATAGTTATGATAGTATTGTTTATCCGTAGCATTGGAACAGCTTTTCATACCCCAGCACTCAATGCGGTTACGCCACTTTTAGTACCAGAAGAACAGCTGACGAAATGCGCAGGCTATAGTCAGTCTTTGCAGTCTATAAGCTATATTGTTAGTCCAGCAGTTGCAGCACTCCTATACTCCGTTTGGGATTTAAATGCTATTATTGCCATCGATGTGTTGGGTGCTGTGATTGCATCTATTACGGTAGCAATTGTACGTATTCCTAAGCTGGGTGATCAAGTGCAAAGTTTGGAACCAAATTTCATAAGAGAAATGAAAGAAGGAATTGTCGTTATGAGACAAAACAAAGGATTGTTTGCCTTATTACTCTTAGGAACACTATATACTTTTGTTTATATGCCAATTAATGCACTATATCCTTTAATCAGCATGGAATATTTTAATGGAACACCGATGCATATTTCTATTACCGAAATTGCTTTTGCCTCTGGCATGCTGGCAGGCGGCTTGATATTAGGAAGATTGGGAAGTTACGAAAAGCGTGTACCTTTAATAACAGGTTCATTTTTTATGATGGGAGCTAGTTTAGCCATTGCAGGATTACTTCCTCCAAGTGGATTTATCATATTTGTAGTCTGCTGTGCAATAATGGGGCTTTCAGTTCCATTTTACAGCGGTGTACAAACAGCACTATTTCAGCAAAAAATCAAGCCTGAATATTTAGGGCGTGTATTTTCCTTCACCGGTAGTATCATGTCACTTGCAATGCCACTAGGGTTAATCCTTTCCGGGTTCTTTGCTGATAGAATTGGTATAAACCATTGGTTTTTAATATCAGGTATTTTAATCATCGGTATTGCTATAGTTTGCCCGATGATGACTGAGGTTAGAAAATTAGATTTAAAACAAAATTCATAGGAGGGACCATATTTATGTATTTAATTTTCATGTAATTCTTCCTGCTAAAATCGCAGGGTTTTCCCTGCGTACAAGCAAAAGAAAACATGCGATTATAGACAGGAGGAAATGTTATGGAATTGATATTAAAAGCAAAAGACATTCGTGTGGAATTCAAAGGACGCGATGTTTTAGATATAAATGAATTAGAAGTATATGATTATGACCGTATTGGTTTAGTAGGAGCAAATGGTGCAGGAAAAAGCACTTTACTCAAGGTACTTTTAGGAGAATTAATTCCCCCAGGATGTAAAATGAATCGTCTGGGTGAACTTGCCTATATTCCCCAGTTGGACGAAGTAACTCTGCAGGAGGAAAAAGATTTTGCACTTGTAGGCAAGCTAGGTGTTGAGCAATTAAATATACAGACCATGAGCGGTGGTGAAGAAACAAGGCTTAAAATAGCACAGGCCTTATCGGCACAGGTTCATGGTATTTTAGCGGATGAACCTACGAGCCATTTAGACCGTGAAGGAATTGATTTTCTAATAGGACAGCTAAAATATTTTACAGGTGCACTGTTAGTTATTAGCCATGACCGCTATTTTCTTGATGAAATAGTAGATAAAATATGGGAACTGAAAGATGGCAAAATCACTGAGTATTGGGGAAACTATTCTGATTATCTTCGTCAGAAAGAGGAAGAACGTAAGAGCCAAGCTGCAGAATACGAACAATTTATTGCGGAACGTGCCCGATTGGAAAGGGCTGCGGAGGAAAAGCGAAAACAGGCTCGTAAAATAGAACAGAAGGCAAAAGGTGCTTCAAAGAAAAAAAGTACTGAAGGCGGAGGGCGTTTAGCTCATCAAAAATCAATAGGAAGTAAGGAAAAAAAGATGCATAATGCCGCTAAATCCATAGAACATAGGATTGCGGCCTTAGGAAATGTAGAAGCTCCAGAAGACATTCGCAGGATTCGTTTCAGACAAAGTAAATCATTGGAGCTCCACAATCCATATCCTATTGTCGGTACGGAAATTACTAAAATATTTGGGGATAAGGTACTGTTTGAAAATGCATCTTTTCAAATTCCGCTAGGAGCAAAAGTAGCGATAACTGGAGGTAATGGAACAGGAAAAACAACCTTAATCCAAATGATCTTAAATCATGAAGATGGAATTACTATTTCACCTAAGGCCAAAATAGGATACTTTGCACAAAATGGTTACAAGTACAACAGTAATCAAAAAGTCTTGGAATTTATGCAGGAGGATTGTGATTACAATGTTTCAGAAATTCGTTCTGTGTTAGCATCAATGGGAATTAAACAAAACGACATAGGAAAAAGCTTAGCTGTTTTAAGCGGTGGTGAAATTATGAAATTATTGTTAGCTAAAATGCTTATGGGTAGATATAACATCCTACTAATGGATGAACCCAGCAACTTCCTTGACATACCAAGCTTAGAGGCTTTGGAAATATTAATGAAGGAGTATGCTGGAACTATAGTGTTTATCACCCATGACAAACGGCTACTCGATAATGTGGCTGATGTGGTTTATGAAATTAGTGATAAGAAAATAAATCTGAAACATTAAATTTAAGGTAGTCGCTGGTCAGTATAGTCTGTTCTGGCTGGCGACTCCATTGTTAAAAAGTATAAAAGACTTTATTCTAAAAATATTATTCGTTGAGAATGAGATTGGAAGGTTTATATTGTTTATACGAGTAGTTCCGTACGACCCCTTTTGGGAAGTAGAGTATGAAAATGAATCACAGAAGATAAAGAATATATTGAAGGATATATTGGTGGAGGTTTACCATATTGGCAGTACAGCAGTCAAAGGGTTAGCCGCTAAATCAATCATTGATATAATGCCCGTAGTGACAAATATTAGTTTGGTTGATAAGCATAACAAAGAATTTGTAGCGATTGGTTATGAGTGTATGGGTGAGTTTGGTATTGAAGGACGTAGATATTTCCGCAAAGGCGGCGATAACAGGACACACCAGATTCATATTTTTGAGCAAAGCAATCACAAAGATATTAATAGGCATATAGCAGTAAGGGACTTTCTGCGTACACATCCAGACATCGCTTTAGAGTATGGTGAATTAAAGATGGAGCTGGCTTATCGATTCTCGGAGGATATTGAAGGCTACTGCACTGGTAAGGATGCATTTGTAAAGCAACTAGAAAAGGATGCTTTGCTATGGTATCAAAATAATGAATCATATAAAACACGATAGAAAACATATAAAAGTATGAAAGAGAGGTGTATCCTATGATAGGACCAGATAAGAAAAAACTATATCCAAATGAAAACATAAAAACTGTTTGTTATTTAAGTAACCTACCGAAAAGACCTAATGTTGAGATTGGAGATTACACCTACTATAGTGATCATAAAAATTCACCAGAGAAATTTTATGATAATATAGAGCATCATTATGAGTTTCTTGGAGATAAACTGATAATAGGCAAGTTCTGCGCAATAGCAGAGGGTGTGAAGTTTATTATGAATGGTGCAAATCATAGAATGGATGGAATCACAACCTATCCCTTTAATATCTTTGGATGTGGATGGGAAAAGGTTACTCCTACAATAGAACAACTTCCTTTTCAGGGTGACACAGTGATTGGCAATGATGTGTGGATAGGTCAAAATGTAATCATAATGCCGGGTGTTAAAAATGGAGAAGGTGCAATTATTACTGCTAACTCAACAGTAGTCCTTGTTAGAATCTTTTTTCTTTAACAGCAATAGAGAATTTCGATATCTTCCCACATACGCAAGCCCTCAGTGGATATGTTCCCTCAAAGAGAATTCAGTAAAAAAGGAAAATGGAAATTGTCCTTTGACAGCTATCCACTCATCTCAAAACATGTTGAATCTGTCGTGGAGTTGACACGCAACAAATAAATGAAATAAAACAGAAAGCCGCAAGGTAGTCATGAATGATGACTGTTCTTGCGGCTTTTTGTGCCCTGACAGTCCATACTGGTATGATATAATCAACCTAAATGAGAACGGTTACATAACCATATTATAGGGAAGGGTTTTGACGACGGATAGGAGGGGGATCTTCTGTCCAAGTTGGAATGGCTGAATGCAAAATATTGGAGGAGTTTTATGAAAAACATTGTGATAACGGGTAGTACTCGTGGCATTGGTTTTTCTATGGCAACCGAGTTTCTGCGTGCCGGATGCAATGTCACGCTGTCCAGCAGAGGTGAAGCAATAGCGGCATCAATTCGAAAGGAGCTGTCGCCCTTTGAGGGGAAATACATCTATGTCCCCTGCGATGTCCGGGAAAAAGAAAATCTGCAGAAACTCTGGGATACTTCTGTGGTGCAGTGGGGAGAGATAGATATATGGATAAATAACGCGGGGCAAAATACGACACGCGTGTTTTCTTGGGAAACGGACGGAACATGTACCGAAAACATCATTAAGACCAATCTAATCGGTATGATATACGGCTCACAGATTGCGGCAACGGGAATGCTGAAACAGGGTCATGGTGCAATATACAGTATGGAGGGTTTAGGTTCAAACAACATGGTCCAGCCAAAAACAATATTGTACGGTACTACCAAACATGCCTTAACGTACTTCATGAGAGGGCTCGCCAAGGAACTGGAGGGTACCAATGTAATAGCCGGGCGGTTGTCCCCTGGCATGGTGCTGACTGACTTCATCACAAAAACGCCTGATGGTAAGCGGTCTGAGGTCTTCTCAGATGAGAAGTTCAGAAAGACATTCAATATATTGGCAGATAAACCGGAAACGGTTGCAAAATATTTTGTGCCGAGAATACTGAAGAACCTCAAAAACGACGCCCAGATTGCTTGGCTGACAAACCGAAAAGCGGCCTGGCGTTTTATGACTGCAGGATTCCGCAAAGACAGGCTGATATAGGGAACTGTCTCAACTTGAGCTCTTACTTTCCTAAGAAAGCATGGATCGAAACAATCGAAATAGATAGATAAGCAAAAATTTGGGCATATTGATCTGTGCGTAGTATGATGAAGTAACGAATAAATATGATGAGGAGTGCTATTATGACGGCATATGAATTACCAAAAGTATGGCAGTGGAAAGAAGAGAACTCAAATAAAGTGGGCAACCGTCCAACAGCCGGCAGTCGATTCGAACAAAAATTACCAGTCGGAGAGGCTCCGTTTCAACTCTATTCATTAGGAACACCGAATGGCATAAAAGTAACAATCATGTTCGAAGAACTGAAAGAATTAAGTGTAGCGGGTGCAGACTATGACTTGTACACTATCAACATCGGGGAAGGTGACCAGTTCGGTTCGGATTTTGTCGAGATTAATCCGAACTCCAAAATTCCGGCGCTTGTTGACCAAAGTCTAAGTCCGCGTTTGGAAATTTTTGAATCGGGATCCATTCTTCTTTACTTGGCAGAGAAATTTGGCCAACTGATCCCGACAGATATCCATGGCCGGACCGAAACCCTTAATTGGTTATTCTGGCAAATAGGGGCGGGACCTTATGTTGGTGGAGGATTTGGCCACTTTTTTGCATATGCTCCGGAGCCTATGCAATACCCGATTGATCGCTTCACGATGGAGACAAAACGCCAGCTGGATCTGCTCGATAAAACCTTAGCGCAGCGCCCTTATATAGCTGGTGATGCCTATACCATCGCAGATATTGCCATCTGGTCTTGGTACGGTCGTTTGGCTTTGGGAAAACTATATAAAGGATCTTATGAATTCCTGAATTTGAATGAATACCCTCACCTCTTGGAATGGTCCAAACGTATTGCAGATCGACCAGGTGTTCAAAGAGGTTTGGCAGCAGAGTATCAACCGCTTGGGGAGTAGTCTAGGCAAGTAGTGCAAGGGGGAATAAGGATGGTTACTTTATTAATGCTGAACTAATCCGGTATCCATTCATCCCGTTTGAATACGACATTGACAAATTTTCTCCGAAAAATTATAATCAAGTGATATCAATCTAATAGATAACCCTCTTTTTGCCACCGGGCAGAGAGTTCAAGGTGTTCAGAAACATTCCGTAGGTCTTTGAAGGAGTGTTTCCGGGACACCTTTTTTATTTTGGAAGGAGACAGCAGCATGGAAAAATCACTAGTGAAGGACTTTTCGAAGTATGTCAGTCTGAATATTTTGGGCATGATCGGCGTGTCGTTCTATATTTTGGCCGACACGTATTATATCGCAAAAGCTTTGGGGGCTACCGGGATCGCGGCGTTGAATTTTGCTATCCCGGTTTTCAGCATCATCCTCGGAATCGGTCTGATGATCGGCATCGGCGGAGCAGCCCGTTTCGGTATCCTGAAATCCCGGAACAAACACAAAGAAGCAGAGGCGGTCTTTGCAGGGGCGCTTAAGCTTGGCACTCTGGCAGGCTTGTTGTTCGCTGTGCTCGGATTGTTCGGTTCGAAGGCATTGTCATCGATTTTGGGTGCCGATGCAGTCACATTGCCTTTGACACATGCCTATATGGCCACGATTATGGTGTTTGCACCATTTTTCATCCTGAACAATACGGTCCTGGCTTTCGTCCGGAACGACAACAATCCCAGACTGGCTATGCTTGCGATGATTGGCGGCAGTGTTTCGAATGTCATTTTGGATTACATATTCCTTTTCCCACTAAAAATGGGGATGTTTGGTGCCGCTTTTGCGACAAGCTTAGCCCCGATCATCAGTCTGGGCATCCTCTCGATCCATTTCGCAAAAAAGAAATCCCGGCCCGCTATTTTGAAGCACAAGTTGACGCGTCCGGCAATCAAGGACATTCTCAATCTGGGATCTTCCACTTTCATAATGGAAGTGTCCTCGGCAGTCGTGCTGACGACCTTCAACTTGTTGATTTTGGGGCTCGAGGGAAACAAAGGGGTTGCCGCCTATGGGATTGTCGCAAATATTGCCTTTGTGGCGGTCGCGATTTTTACCGGGCTGGGGCAGGGTGTACAACCGCTCATCAGCAAATATTATGGTCTGAAGGATCGCAAGACGGTCCGGCGCGTGAACCGCTATGCACTGTTGACGGCGGGTTTCATCGCTGCCTTGATTTACCTCGGGACCTTCTTCAACTCGGAAGCGCTGATCGGCCTGTTCAACAATGAAAATGATCCGGTGATTCTAAGGTTGGCTGACAGCGGAATGAAAATCTATTTTCTTGGATTTTTCTTTGTCGGAATCAATATCGTGACGGCGATGATCCTCAGCGCAACCGAAAAGGGACGGGCAGCTTTTGTCCTTTCGGTTCTGAGGGGACTTGCTGTTATCGTACCGATGGCAATCCTCTTGAGCAGCCTTTGGGGAATGACTGGGATCTGGTCGTCATTTGTGCTTTCCGAGCTGATCGTTGCCGGATTTGCACTTTATTTAACGACTGCCACCGAAAAGGGAACCATTGCGTATGGAAACCATGACTGAATCTGTAAGACATTAAATGTGTAATTTTTCTCGTATAGTGTGAGCATACCAATAAAGTAAGTATGAAGAGCGTCAGGATTTTCCAGTTATATAACAATTGATACAGGTTTGGATCTGATTATATAACAGGAATATCCTTATTTAACAGCTTTTTTAACTTTTTTAAAAAAATTTAGTATAACTGTTATAAAATCATTCAAGATAGTGTATAATGTGAATATAAAAACAAACTACTAAGATGCGGAGGAATTAGTTTATGAATAATGCGTGGCGTGGTTTTAAAGGTTCTCAATGGCAAAACGGTATTGACGTCCAAGAATTCATCAAAGATAACTACACAGAATATGTTGGCGATGACAGTTTCCTGGAAGGACCTACAGAAGCGACAAATGAGTTATGGCAAGAGATCGTAGAACTTAAAAAACAAGAAATCGCTAATGGCGGGGTTTTGGATGCAGACACTTCTGTCATCAGTACAATAACTTCTCATCCGGCTGGATATATCAACAAAGATTTAGAAAAAATCGTTGGACTACAGACAGAAAAACCATTGAAACGCGGCTTGAACGTTTATGGTGGTATCCGTATGGCAGAAACAGCATTAAAATCTTACGGTTACGAGCTTGATCCAGAATTGGATGAGTTTTATACAGAACACCGTAAAACGCATAACCAAGGCGTTTTTGATGCTTACGATGACGACATTCGCATGGCTAGACGCAACAAAATCGTTACAGGATTACCCGATGCTTACGGTCGCGGACGAATCATTCCTGACTTCAGACGTATCGCATTGTATGGTGTAGATTACTTGAAGAAACAAAAACTGAATGATTGGAACGCTTTGCAAGCAAAAACGTATACGGAAGAAGACATTCGTTTGCGTGAAGAAGTTTCAACGCAATATCGTGCCTTAGGCAAATTGATTGAATTAGGCAAAATTTATGGCTTTGATATCAGCAGACCAGCAGAAAATGCACAAGAAGCAGTACAATGGGTTTACTTAGGATTCTTGGCTATGGTTAAAGAAGACAATGGTGCTGCACAAGGGTTAGGACGTATTGCAGAATTCCTGGATATCTATATCGAGCGTGATCTTCAAGAAGGCACTTTGACTGAAAAAGAAGCGCAAGAATTGATTGACCACTTGGTAATGAAAGTTCGTATCGTTCGTCAACTAAGAACTCCAGAATACGAAGCTTTGTTTGCAGGAGATCCAACTTGGGCAACATTGACATTTGCAGGTATGCTTGATGACAACAACTCATTAGTGACAAAAAATACATTCAGATTCTTGCAAACACTCTATAATATGGGTAACGCACCAGAACCTAACATGACTTTGATGTGGAATGAAAAACTTCCTAAAGGATTCAAGGATTTCTGTGCAAAAGTAAGTATTGATACAAGTGCTATCCAATATGAGAATGACGATGTTATGCGTCACTATTATGGAAGTAATGACGTTTCAATCGCTTGCTGCGTAAGCCCGACAGCAGGAGATACGGGTAGTTCTATCCAATTCTTCGGTGCGAGAGCTTCCCTTCCTAAAATCCTGACGTATGCCGTTACAGGTGGTTACGATGAGAAAAACAGAAGTAAAGTTATCGATGGACTAGAACCGATCACAGATGAATACTTGGACTATGACACTTTGATGGAAAAAATCGATGTTGTTATGGATTGGGTAGCGACAACTTATGTCAGAGCATTGAACATCATCCACTACATGCACGATAAATATGCATACGAAGCTGTTCAATTTGGTTTGTTGGATACAAAACTCCACAGAATGATGGCTACGGGTATTGCGGGTATCGGATTGGCGACTGACTCAATGAGTGCTGTCAAGTATTCTAAGGTCCGTGTCGTTCGTGACGAAGAGGGCTTCCCGATTGACTATGTCGTTGAAGGCGATCAGTTCCCAACATTCGGTAACAACGAAAAAGCAGCAGACGAAATTGCTGACATGCTGATCAAGAAATTTGTCGGCAAGTTGAAAGCTCAACCTACTTACCGTAATGCTGAAATCACAACTTCTATTTTGACAATTACTTCAAATATCGTTTACGGAAAAGCAACAGGTGCGCTATTCAGTGGACAAGATGCGAAGTACAAAGGCTACAGAGAAGCATTCACGCCATTGTCTCCAGGAGCTAACCCAAGCTACAGCAGCCCTTACAAAGGTGCGCTGGCAGCATTGAAATCAGTAAGTACGATTGATTTTGAAGACGTTAAAGATGGTTCTTCCTATACATGGGCAGTTCATCCGAAAGCTTTAGGAAAAGAACGTGACGTTCAAGTAGAGAACTTATCGATGCTATTGGACGGATACTTTGGAAAAGATGGCGGACATCACTTAAACGTTAACGTATTTTCTAAGGAAGGCCTAGAAGAAATGTTGAGAAATCCAGAGAACTATCCACAAGCTACCATCCGTGTATCCGGATATGCGTTGGAGTTAGCAAAAGCAACGAAAGAACAAATTTCCGACTTGCTGGAACGCGTTGTTCATGGTTCATTCTAATTAAACACAATCAGGTTAGAGGTATATGCCTCTAACCTTTTTTGTCGTTCTGAATCAGGGCTCGGAATAGCGTTGTTTCCTGAACGAAACGTTCGCAGAGGATGAAAATAACATTCCCTTCCTTGCGAATGCGAGCGACATAGAGCGGTCTGAAATCAATCTGCGCGGTTGAGGTTATTGAGGATTCCAAATTATATTTTTCAAACGATACCATTAGAAAGAGATTAATTTCACAAAAAAATAGAAATATCGGTAAAATAACATACAAATAGTGATATACTATTTCTGTTGAAAAGGAGACTCCTTGTTTTTAAAGGAATTTAACTTTAAAAATAGAAAGCAGAACCTTGTGATAAAATTCTCTGCAGGTAATCGGTGATTCACATCAACCGGAATTCTGGTGAAAATTTGTTAAAGGTATAAGTCTCTTTATCAACAAAAAATTTATCATTTGGAGGAAATTATGAAAAAGAGAGAAACAATTTTAGGGTTTATTGCTATCATACTTCTTTTAGCGCTAGGGAAGACCCAGCTGGCGTCGGACATGTTGTTTTTCAGACTTGTAATCGGAGCGGGACTAGGCTATTCGCTTTCCAGAGCCTATACAGGCTTCGCGGGTAGCGTGAACCGTGCTTACAAGACAGGATCGACCAAGCTTATGCGTACACTGATGTTCATGTTCTTCATCTCATCCGTTGTGACAGCAGCGTTGCTTTTCAAGGGAGATGTGACGACATTCGGACTTTGGATCAATCCAATCAACCTTGGTCTGATTTTGGGAGGTCTTCTATTCGGATTCGGCATGAGCTTCTCATCCTGCTGTGCATCGGGTGTGCTGACAGACCTCATCACCGGTCTGCCAAGAGCTTTTGTCACTTTGATATTCTTCGGGATGGGCGTGTTTTTGGGCTTCCCGTTGCAGAATACCGCGAGCATTGTCAAAGAATCTTGGTTCACTTCGGCTACCGGAGCGAACTTCAGCCAGGGTGTCTTTTTACCGGATCTTTTCCAATGGGACGGCTTGGGCGGTTATTTGGGTGCTGTGGTCCTGACAGGAATCTTTGCACTCATCGTTATTGTCATTTCTTACAAATTTGAGCAGAAGCGAAAGAACGAAAATACTTACGTTGGGGTTTCAGCAGAAAAAATGCAGGAAGAAGAGGCTCCCTTCGATTCCAAGAACTTCGCGCTACTCAGCGAAGCCACATACGACAGAATGTTCGTGAAACCTTGGACACTTACGCAAGGTGCTGTGGCGATCACGTTGCTGTATACTTTGCTTATGGGTGTCACGCGTTCCGGATGGGGCGCATCAACACCTTACGGTCTCTGGTTTGGTAAGTTCCTGATGATGTTTGGCGTTTCTGCGGATTCCCTGGCATCCTTTGCCAAAATGAAACCGGATGGATTCATCCAGCCATTTTTCGAGAATCCTGTATCCGTGCAAAACTTTGGGATACTGCTTGGTACAATCATCTACCTTTTGACAGCGGGCAAGTTTGTCCAGACTTTCATGTCAGAATTGAAGATCAGCTTCAAAGAAGTGTTGCTATTCGCCATGGGCGGATTGGCGATGGGGATCGGAACCCGATTGGCCAACGGTTGTAACGTGGGCGCCCTTTACACACCAATCGCGAACTTCTCTCTGTCCGGTTGGATCTTCCTCATCGTCATGGTCATCGGCGGTTGGGTCGGAAATACGCTGGGCAAGAAAATCAACAGCTAAGTCAAGCTATAGAAATATTTTAATCGACTGAAACAAGAAGGACTGTTCAATAAACCCCAAAAGAGAATTTGTCTCTTTTGGGGTTTATTTTTTTGAACTGTGCGAGAAGATACTGCTGATGCCAAGGTATTTCAAAATGGAAATCTGATTTGTTGAGTATCTGATTATAGCCGTGCATCCTCTCTTGCATCATTGGGAGCAGATGGTTGGTTAATGCATTCAAATAATGCTATATTACTTCTATAGCCGCTATGCCAAATCAGATATCTACCAAGCCTTTTGCAGGTGGGCATGCGCCGGCAAAAGAAACGAAAGGGTGACTTCATGCTCGATTATCGCTACCAGACCTTCTTGGTTTTGGCTGATCATTTAAACTACACGAAAGCGGCAGCAGTTCTTTCCCTGTCGCAGCCGACCGTTACAAAACATATCCAGTATCTGGAGAACGATCTGGGGATTAAACTATTCCAATATCAGGACCGTAATCTGGAATTGACGAGAAAAGGAGAACTTCTGCGGGACCGATTGATCTTGATCAATCGGCAGATCAATGACTTATTGCGCACGTTGACTACTCACTCGGAGCAGCCGGACTTTACTATCGGCGTCAGCCGAACAATTGGGGAGTACTATTTACCCAATCATACATCTTTGTTCGGAAAGGAACAAAATATCCGATTGCACCTCTTGGTGGAAAATACGGAACAGTTGTCCGCATTTCTTTATCAGAAAAAAATAGATTTCGCACTTATATCCGGTCCTGTGAAAAGTAACGATTTTGAGAAGCTTCCGTTTTTTGAAGATGAAATCCTGCTCATTTGTGCACCGGAACATCCTTTGAGCGGAAAGACTGTGGACTATGGCCAACTCAGTGAGCAACACTTGTTGTTGCGTGAACAAGGTTCAGGGGTAAGTGATACGGTAGAAAAATATCTGTATCAAGAGAATCATTCCCTGGATACATTCCATAAAGTCAGCCGCATCGGCAATATCCAACTTATGAAGAGTTACATAAAAAACAATGACGGTATCGGATTTTTGTACCGTTTATCGGTCGAAGAGGAATTAAAGGAAGGCTCCTTGTCCATAATCACACTCAAAAATTTCAGCATGAAGCAAGCTTATTATCTTACGTACTTGAAGCAGAGTAAAAAGCAAAGGGATATTGATGCTGTTTTGACTACGTTTTTTGCCACAAGCTAATCGATTCCAAAATATTCAATTACTGCACGGGACTGAACGGTTGGAAACGGTAAGTATGACCGTTTCCGGCGGAGGTTAATGTGCTTTTATAACATTGTGAATCTATTCATTTTCGTAATACTGGTATTCCTTATCTTCATTTCACAATTCCGCTAAATGACTATATAATAAATAGTGTAAGAAATGTTGTGTTTTGTATATTGAACGGATCGTCTTTTTTTTGCAATAAAATGTGAAAGGATGCACGACTGGATATATAAAATGACGTATGCAGCCATTCCCGGTTTCTCTTTCTCAGGATATATTTTCTTGATTTCGATGGTAATCGGCGGTATCATCAATAGGAAAGCGTTTTCTGTAAAAAGTGTATTCTTTCACAAATAATCGGAAAGAAATAAGCAATACTGGATTTTGGCAGGTAACGTGAACCATGGATGAAACATAAAAAATTATTAGGGGGCCTTTTCTATGGGTAAAAAAGTATTAATTGTCGGAGGCGTTGCTGGAGGCGCTTCAGTCGCAGCACGGGTAAGACGTTTGGATGAGTCAGCTGAGATCGTGATGTTCGAAAGAGGGCCGTACGTTTCTTTCTCGAACTGTTGCATTCCGTTCCACATCAGTGGGGATATCGAGAAATCGGAAAGTCTGGTGTTGATGACACCTCCGGAATTCGATAAGCAATACAACATCGATGCACGTGTCTACAATGAAGTCGTGGCAATCAACAAAGAAGAAAAAACAGTGTCCGTAAAGAATGTGCAGACAGGCGAAACGTATGAAGAGGCGTACGATGTCTTGTTCTTGGCGCCGGGTGCGAATGCCGTTCGTCCGCGTTCCATCGCAGGGATCGATTCCAAGCATGTATTCGTCATGAAGACGGTGCCGGATGTAGCTGCTCTTACGGCCTATACCAAGGCTAACGAAGTCAAAGATGTGGCGGTCGTGGGCGGCGGCTATATCGGTCTTGAAGTCGCTGAGAACCTGAAAATGGCGGGCTACAATGTTTCCTTGATCGAAGCGCAAGACCAAATCATGGCGCCATTGGATTATGATATGGTCCAAATCATCAATCGCGAAATCATGAAAAATGGCGTAGATCTGATTTTGAAAGACAGCGTCCAAGCGATTGGTTCGGACGAAGTGACATTGGCTTCCGGCCGTACCGTCAAAGCGCAAGCCGTCGTGATGGCCATCGGAGTGTCGCCGGAAAATGCGTTGGCGAAACAGGCTGGTCTGGAATTGGGTGTCGCTGGTTCCATCAAAGTGAACCATCACTATCAAACAAGTAATCCACATATTTATGCCGTTGGGGATGCAATCGAAACGACTTGCTTCTTTACAGGTCAAAAAACGCAACTGACACTTGCCGGTCCCGCGCAACGTCAAGCACGCGCCGCTGCTGATCACGTATACGGCCGAACTTATCTTAACACAGGCGTCATCGGTTCTTCGAGCGTGAAAATGTTCGGTTTGAATTCTGCGAACACTGGCTTGAATGAGAAGCAATGCCAAGCACGCGGTATCGCCTACGATTTTGCTTACATCATCCCGAAAGATAAGGTCAGCATCATGCCTGGTGCGGAGAACTTGTTCTTCAAATTGATCTTTGCTGTGCCATCAGGAAAAATTTTGGGGGCACAAGCAGTCGGACGCGGAAATGTCGATAAACGGATCGATGTCATCGCTACGGCAATCATGTTGAACGCCAATCTTGAGGACTTGAAAGAGTTGGAATTGACCTACTCCCCGCACTTTTCCACAGCCAAGGATGTCGTGAACCATGCCGTTCTTGTCGGGTTGAATATTTTGAATGGCGAATTCAAAAAAGTGCCGGTAACCAAAGTGCGTGAATTGGTTGAGAGCGGTGCGATGATCATCGATGCGCGCGAAGAACATGAACACAAAAAGAGTCATGTCAAAGGCGCAGTCAATATTCCATTGAGTCAATTCCGCGGAAGGTTGGATGAGATTCCTAAAGATCAGCCGGTTTATGTTCACTGCCGTTCCAGCCAACGCAGCTACAATATGGTACGTGCGCTTGGACAATTAGGTTTTGAGAACATCTACAACATAGACGGTTCCTTCCTGGGTATTTCTGAATACGAGTACTTCAATGACGTTACTTTGAATCGCGACCCAATCGTGACAGAATATAACTTCAATTAATACAAATAAGACAGCAACGGTCTGTTAATTTAATAGTCAGGATCAAGCGAGGAGAAAACTATTTCTGCTCGCTTGATTGTTATTATCTGGAATAAAGTTTATTATAAATGAATAAAGGGGGAATGTTTATGAATGCGAAAAAAAACAAAAATCGCTTCGAAGTTACATTAACATTCGTCACATGGTTCGCTATTTTTCTGGTGTGGTTTTTGGTTACAAATCTACGTGAGGTATCATCTTTGATTCTTCCGTCGCCACAGGAAGTGTGGGAAACGTTCATCGCCATTGTCCGAAATGGATACAACAACATCAGTATATGGCAACATTTGAGTGACAGTTTTGTGCGGTTGTTTTGGGCTGTGGCCGTCGCTTTTGTGACGGCGGTTCCGCTTGGATTGCTGAGTGGTTATTTCGGGAAATTCCGGGCCGTCATCGATTCGATTGTGCAGTTCTATCGGCCGATCCCGCCATTAGCCTACTATGCGTTGTTGATTTTATGGATGGGCATCGATGATGCCTCAAAAGTCACGTTGCTTTATCTGGCTGCGTTTGCTCCAATCTACATTGCCTGCGTTGCGGCAGTGAACAGCGTGAATCAGGACTATATTCTGAGCTCCCGTTCTTTGGGTGCGAGCCAAAAGGATGTCTTTCTCAAAATCGTCCTTCCGGCTTGTATGCCGGATATTTTCACGGGATTGCGCACCGCGATGGGGTTTGCCTACACCACTTTGGTGGCTGCCGAAATGACTGCGGCGACTTCCGGAATCGGTTGGATGGTTATCGATGCCTCCCGGTATCTGAAATCGGATGTGATGTTCGTCGGCATCATCATAATGGGCATCACGGGCATTCTGATGGACAGCGGGTTACTCTATTTGGAAAATAAATTTATATTCTGGAAAGGGAAGGATTAATATGAAAAGAAGAAAACTGTTTGGATGGATGCTGACTTTTTTGGCATCCAGTACATTAGCGGCCTGTGGAGGATCCGGGGATACAACATCAGACCTTCCGGAAGAAATCAATATCGGTTATTTGCGTGTGCCGAACGATGAAAAAATCGCCAAGACAGAAGCCTTGTTCGATGAATATTTTGCGGATAAAGGCATCGAAACGAACTTCCTGGTTTTCGATTCAGGTGTGGAAGCGAACCAAGCGTTTGCATCAGGGAGCATCGATTTTGCATCGATGGGTAACACTAACGGCATCATCGCCTTATCAAGAGGGTTGGATGTAGAGCTGATTTGGCTGCATGAAATTCTGGGTGAAATCGAAGCTTTGGCCGTGCGTAAAGACAGCGGAATCGAAAAAGTCGAAGATTTGGCCGGAAAGAGCATTGCAACAACGTTTGCCTCCACTTCGCACTATAGTTTGCTGCAGGTTCTTAACGAGGCCGGTATCGCCGACCAAGTTCAACTGTTGGATATGCAGACTGTTGACATCGTTGCTGCATGGGAACGAGGGGACATCGATGCCGCCTATACGTGGCAGCCTTCTTTAGGTAGTCTGCTGGAAAACGGTGACATGTTGGTTTCCTCTGAACAGGTTGCTGCGATGGGCCACCAGACGGCGAATGTGCTGCTGGCAAGAAAAGGATTCACGGAACAGCATCCTGAGCTCACGGCGGATTTCATTGCGGCGCTTATCGCAGGCGGCAATCTTTACCGGGAAAATCCTGAACAGGCAGCCGCAATTGTTGCGGTACCGCTTGGAATAACGGCGGAAAATGCGTTGGGCCAGATGCAGGGATCGATTTGGCTGACGCCGGAAGAAGAAATTTCTGAGGCGTACATGGGTACCAGCGAAACTGCAGGCGATTTTTCGAAAGTCATGAAAGCGACAGCTGATTTCTTGTTGGAGCAAGGATCAATCACGGAATCTCCATCGCAAGAGGAATTCGATGCTTTCATCAATCCAAAGTACATCGAAATGTACTTGGAAAGATAAGGATGTTTTGATATGAATACACAATCACCGTTAATCGAACTCCGCAATGTCAGTATGGATTACGGCAGTGGCAAAGACCAGATGTTGGCTCTTGAAGAAATCGATCTGACGATTGCTCCCCAAGACTTTGTCTGTGTGCTGGGGCCTTCCGGTTGCGGAAAAAGCACGCTGATGAAAATCATTGCCGGTTATCAACAACCGACAACCGGAGAAGCGATTTTTCAAGGCGAACCGATTCAGGGGCCGGACTGGCATCGGGGAGTGGTCTTCCAGTCGCCAACGTTATATCCATGGCTGAATGTAAAAGATAATGTCGGTTTCGGTCCGAACATCAGAGGGTTGGACAAAAAGGAAGTTGATCGGATCAGCGATCATTTCCTTGAACAAATCGGAATGCTGAAGGATAAAGATAAAGCCGTTTTTGAACTTTCCGGCGGCATGCGCCAACGTGTGGCGTTGGCACGTGTTCTCGCCAATCGGCCGGAAATGATTCTGATGGATGAGCCGTTAGGGGCATTGGATGCATTGACGCGCCTGAATATGCAGACATTGATCCGTGATTTATGGCAAGAAAATAAAAATACGGTTCTTATGATCACGCATGATGTCGATGAAGCAATGTCGCTGGGCAACCGTCTCATCGTGATGTCGAAGCAACCAGGGAAAATCATTAAGACTTATGACTTGGATTACACGTATCAGGCGTTGAAAACAAATAATCACCGGGTCAACATAGATAGTACTTATCTGGAGATCAAGAACGAAATCCTCGACCTGATCAACACGGACTTGAACAGCCCTGCTTCTATCGAGATAAGCAAAAAATAAGAAACAAAGACAGTCCTCGGGTAATCCGGGTCCCATTTCAAGAATAATCAAAAAAGAGGAAAATCAGCTGAAAACCGCGAAAACGGTATTCTCAGCTGGTTTTTCTTTTGCGGACCCTCAAAATCGGGAAGAGTTCGTCACTAGGGATGTTGGCGACAATATGCTAAAATAACAGTAAATAGAGAATTCAAAATATGCAGAAAGAGATGATGTATATGGAAGAATTTAAGACGGAAAGAGCGTCCAGGCTCACGCTGGAACTTGTAAAAGAACTCTGGTCAAAAACCTACAATACCGATGGAAAACCTGATTGGTCACACATCTTACCTTACTATGACGATACTATTTAATTTAAAGATACAATACAGCAGATCAGAGGTATTGCGGCATTCAAGGAAATGACGGATAGACTGACAGAACGCTCAAAAGATTTGAATATGAAATTGGTTAAAGTTGTGCAACAGGGGAATGATATATTCATCGAATGGGAGATGACAATCAGCTATAAGAAGTATCCCAGCTCCATCTTATACGGTTTTTCAAGATTAACCCTAAATGAGCAGGGCAAAATTATTGAGCAACGAGATTATTATGATCTGTGGGGAGATATATTTGATAACATTCCGTCATTCGATAAAAGATACAGAAAATTCATGAAGAAAAAATTTGGGTGACAACATGAAAAATGATGGGATGAAATTCGGGAAATATTTTAAAGAATATCGTTTGTCGAATGTGATGGCCATGATAAAAAACAACTCCAAAAGTCCATTGATTTGTGCGGATGATTGCAAGGGTAAGCTGGTTGTCATAACTGGGGCTACTTCCGGAATCGGCTATGCCGTTGCTAAAAAATTTGCCTCAAAAGGTGCGGATCTGATCTGCATCAACCGAAACAAAGAGCGCTCAGAAGCTTTGAAGCATGAAATTGAGAGTGCGTACAAAGTGAAGTGTGATTATATTTTGGCTGATTTCAGCAGCATGGATGATACACATCAAGCTGCCCATCGTTTGCTGGAAATTGAGAAACCAATTGATATCATCATTCATAATGCTGGCATTTATCTTACAAAACGACAAATCACTTCAAATGGAATTGAGAAAGTCTTTATGGTAAATTACCTTTCCTCTTTCATCATGAACGACATCTTAAAAGAAAAACTAAAATGCCAGGGGAAATGTCGGATCCTATTGGTAAACTCAGAAGGGCACCGTTTTGTGGCTTGGGGGATGCGTTTTGACGATCTGGATTGGTCAAAAAGGCGTTATTCCGGTTTGAAAAGCTACGGTACGGCCAAACTCGCCGAACTCTTAGCGATGCTGAAATTTGACGAGTATTTCCGAGGATCGGGTGTAACCATCAATGCGATGCATCCTGGAGCTGTAAAAACAGCCAGAGGACAAGATAATGGTCCATTATACAAGTGGTTCAAGAAGAATGTATTGGACAAAACGTTAAACCCTGTTTCGGTGGCAGCAGAAGCGATATATTATTTAGGGGTTTCTGAAGATCTGGAGACATGCAGTGGTGAATTTTTCAATCTGACAACGCTTGAAGAGCCTGCTCCACCAGCGCTGGATGATGAAAATGCAAGCGTTCTGTGGGAAATAAGTTTGAAAATGGGGAATTTGAATGAATAATGCGGATCAAAAAAGATATGATGCCATAATTGTAGGTGGAGGACTTGCCGGGCTTACGTCTGCGGTGTTTCTTTCTCAAGCAGGCAAGAAAATTTTGCTTATCGAAAAAAATGCCGAATTTGGTGGATTGGTAAACTCATTTGAAAGGGATGGTTTCGTCTTTGATGCTGGAGCCAGAGCAATCTTAGGAGTCGTTTTGGCGATGCTGAAAGACTTGAATCTTGATATTGAGGTTGTCTCAAGCAAGGTTTCCCTAGGCGTTGAGGATAAAATCATCGGCATTGAAGGCCACAATTCTGTTAGCGAATACAGAGATTTGTTGGTGAGTCTCTATCCCGATAGCGTAGAGGATATCGATGCATTCATAGAAGTTATGGTTAAAATAATGAAACTGATCGATATCATCTATGGCATTGATAATCCATTATTTAAAGATATCAAGCGAGATAAGGCGTACGTAATGAAAGAACTTTTGCCATGGCTGCCGAAGTTTATCTTTGCGATGAGCAGGATTGAAAGGCTTTCCAAACCTAGTGATGAATATCTTAAACAAATTATTCAAGATCCGTCCCTTATCGATATCATTTCACAACATTTCTTTAAAGGCACGCCAACATTTTTTGCATTGAGTTATTTCACATTGTACAGCAGCTATGTGTATCCGAAAGGAGGGACAGGTAAGCTTGCCGAAGCATTGGTGGAAAAAATACAAGCATTCAATGGTGACATACTCCCGAATACGGTTGTAAAAAAAATCCATGCCGACCAACAGGTGCTTGTCGATGAAAACAACAACGAATACCATTATGAAGACCTTGTTTGGGCTGCAGACCTAAAAACTTTTTACAATATTACTGATCCGGGTAACCTGGCCCCAAAAATAAGGGAAAAGTTTGAAACAACAAAGGCATTGATGGCAAAAGGCAGGCCTAGCGAATCTGTCTTCTCGCTCTATTTGGAAGTCGATTTGCCGGTGTCCTATTTTAAGGAGTCCTTCAATGGGCATCTGTTTTACACACCATCCAGAAAAGGTTTGGGCAACATCAATAAAAGTGAACTTAAGGGAATGCTGGAAAAATGGGGAGAGACGGATAAAGAAGAAGTTCTTTCCTGGCTGGATCGTTTCCTGGAATACAACACTTATGAAATAGCGATCCCGGCTATGAGAGATTCTGACTTGGCCCCAGAAGGCAAAACGGGTTTGATCGTCAGCCTGCTTATGGAGGCGGAATTGTTCTATAAAGTTGAAGAATCCGGCTGGTATGAAGAATTCAGAAGGGAAATCGAAGATAAAATAATCAGTGTGCTTTCTGAAAGTTTATGTCCTGAGTTAAAAGATAAAGTGGAGAAGCAATTTTCATTTACACCTCTAAGTGTTGAAAACCGAGTCGGGAGTATTGGCGGGGCTATAGTAGGATGGTCTTTTGAAGCCCCGATTCCGGTTGTTTATAAAATGCAGCAAGTGAACAAATCAGTGCTTACGCCTATTCCGAATATTTATCAAGTAGGGCAATGGGCATACAATCCAGCCGGAACACCCACTTGTATCATTACAGGGAAATTAGCCGCTGACAGGATAACCAAAGAAAATAAGTAAGCGTCAAATGATTCAACTTTCTAATACCAGTTCTGGGGTAAATGGAAACCTATTTGAAAAAGTAATTGCAACAAAATGAATAGAAACTAAACTCCTAAAAATAACAGTTTTCTAGGAGTTTTTTGTTTGTAGTGCATTCGCGATAGTAAAGATTTTATTTCTTAACTTTATATAACTAAAGGTTTAGTGATATAATCAGGATGAGGTGATTGTATGGCGATCCAGTATACTAAATTATTTAAACTCCTTGAGGAGCGAGACATCCTAAGAACTGAATTACAAAAGGGGATAGGGATTTCCTCGGCAACGATGGCAAAGCTGACCAAGAATGAGCCGGTTTCCTTAAAAGTCATCGAGGACATCTGCAAATTTCTGCATTGCCAGCCGGGAGATATCATGGCGATGGAACAGCGGTCGGAACGGCCATTGCTGAAGCTTTTGAGGGAAGAAAAAGAAATGAAGTTGAAGGGCGGACTGTATCATCAGACCCAAATCAAACTTGCCTATAACTCAAATCGGATAGAAGGAAGCATCCTATCGGAAGAGCAGACGCGCTATATTTACGAAACGAATACAATTGCAATGCCGAAGGAAGAAGCTACTCCTGTCGATGACATCATCGAAACAATCAACCATTTCCAATGCTTTGATTATATGATTGACGTGGCGGATCAGGAATTGACGGAGAATATGATCAAAGCCTTCCATCGCTTGCTCAAATCGAACACTTCCGACAGCAGAAAGGAATGGTTCAAAGTTGGGGATTATAAAGCAAAACCGAATATGGTCGGCGACAACCGAACCGTCTCCCCATCAAAAGTGAAGGGTGAGATGGCCAAGTTGCTGGCAGATTATGCCTCTCTGGAGACCGTACAATTCGAGGACATCATTGCATTTCATCATCAGTTCGAATCGATCCATCCATTTCAGGACGGCAATGGCAGAGTTGGACGGATCATTCTGTTCAAGGAATGTTTGCGCTGGGGAATTGTGCCTTTTGTCATCGATGAACGTCACAAACTGTTTTATTACCGCGGCCTGAAGCAATTTGAAACTGCAAAAGGGTATTTGATGGATACGTGCTACTCAGCGCAGGATGAATACAAAAAGCTGGTTGATTATTTTATGGAGGAATAGTCTCAATGAGCCATGTTTTGTTGTGCCATTTCCCGCACATCCAAATTATTTTTGAAAAAACATTTGACTTCACGTTAAGGTTAAGTCGTAGAATCAACTTAAGCGCACTGCTTAGAGATTAAACGACCATAATCATGAATAATTTGGAGGAAATGATATGACAGAGAATACTTACCGAACTTTTGAACTCAGCGATAAGGTAACGGTTCAACAGGTCACTTTTAAAAACCGCTACGGAATCGCTGTTGCAGCAGACCTATATTTATCAAAGGACATCGACAAAGCTCAAAAATATCCAGCTCTTATCGTCGGCACCCCATATGGTGGCGTCAAGGAGCAGGGCGCAGGGATCTATGCGCAGAATATGGCGGAACGCGGATTTGCAGCAATCGCGTTCGATGAATCACACAACGGAGAAAGCGGTGGTGCGCCAAGACACGTATCATCTCCGGACATCTTTGCCGAAGACTTCAGTGCAGCCGTTGATTACATCGGCACGCTTCCATTTGTGGACAGAAATAAAATCGGTGTAATCGGCATCTGCGGCAGCGGCGGTTTTGCGGTGACGGCTGCGCAGGTTGACACGCGGATCAAAGCGGTTGCCACTGTCAGCATGTACGATATGAGCCGGGTGATGCGCTACGGTTGGGCAGACAGCATGACGGATGAGCAACGCACACAGCTTTTTGACCAACTGGGTGAGCAACGTTGGAAAGATTTCCAGGGCAATGAACCGGAATTGACGCCTACTTTCCCAAGCGAGCCTGTGGATTCTATCCCTGAAGGAATGGATCCGATCAGCAGTGAATTCTTCGGCTATTATGCGATGAAACGCGGATTCCACCCGAATTCGATCGGCGCGTTCACGAAGACGAGCGCCATGGATTTCATGAACTTCCCGTTGATGAACTACATCCAGACGATTTCTCCTAGACCGATCCTGTTCATCATCGGTGAGCATGCGCATTCGAGATATTTCAGTGAGGATGCCTACAAAATGGCTGCAGAACCGAAAGAACTGTTTGAAGTTGCCAGCGCCGGCCACGTGGATCTGTACGACAGAACCGATCTGATTCCGTTCGATAAACTGGAGTCTTTCTTCACGGAAAATTTGTAAAAAGATGCGGTTCAAATGAAAAATCCTAAACAAGTTGATTTTATTTTTGCATTCGCATTTTGTGCGGTTTTGCTGGTCGGCTGCACCAATAGTCCGCCGTCGAATGACGCCGGACTTGTTGCAGAAACAGACCAAATGCTCACCGAATCCAGCCCACAAGAAAGGGATGACGCCATGCCAATGATGACGATTCAAGTCGGAAACACCCGTTATGCTGTGTCGCTGAATGACAATGCGACAACGCAGGCACTGACCCAAAAGTTGCCGATGACTCTAAAAATGGATGAACTGAATGGGAATGAAAAATTTCATTATCTTTTGGAGACCTTGCCAACGGACTCTCAACGAGTCGGCAGAATCAAAGCCGGGGATGTGATGTTGTACGGTTCCGACTGTCTGGTGATTTTCTACAAAGATTTTTCGACCTCCTACAGCTACACGCCAATCGGGAGGATTGAAGACCCATCTGGACTTGCCCAAGCGCTGGGACGAGGGAGTGTCGAGGTCACATTCAGCAACCGATAACAGAATCAAGCGAGAGATGGGTTTTGAACCATTTCTCGCTTTTTACTTTGTTGAGCTGGAATTCCACCAACTGTTCATTACCTATCATTCCGAGGTCGGAATGATATTGCTTTTCAACACTAGGAAGCATAAAATGGAGTTGAGGTGAGCGATTATGGTATACATCAGCACAAAAGAAGCAAGCAACAATTGGGACATAAGCGAACGCAGGATTCGGGGACTTTGCCAAGAAGGTCGGATTGAAGGGGCAGTCAAAATCGGTCGGAACTGGGCAATCCCTGTTGATGCGCACAAACCTGTGGATGCAAGGCAAAGTGAACAAAAAAAGTATCTCGGCTTGGGATACGATTTCAGCCAAATCGATACGGCGATGGATACCATCAATAGACACAGACCGTTTTCAAAGGGATTGGCGGATTCCCTCCATGAAAAACTGATCGTTGAGTGGACTTACAACAGCAATGCGATCGAAGGGAACACACTGACCATGTCAGAAACGAAAGTCGTTCTCGAAGGGATAACGATAGGCGGAAAAAGCCTGGTCGAACATCTGGAAATCATCAATCACCGCGACGCCATTCTTTTCATCGAACAACTTGTTTCTGAAAAAGAACCGCTCTCCGAATGGAACATCAAGAACATTCATGCGCTGGTTCTGAAGCAAATTGATAATCAAAATGCGGGGAAATATCGGAGCGAGAATGTGGTGATCAGTGGTGCAAAGCATATTCCGCCGAAACATTATCAAATAAGCGAATATATGCAAAAATTGATTGCCGAATATCAGAACGAATGGCTTGGGTATCACCCCGTTGTGCGGGCGACTTTACTGCATGGCGAATTCGTGAAAATTCACCCGTTCATTGACGGAAACGGTAGGACATCACGGTTATTGTTGAACTTTGAACTTATGAAATCCGGCTATCCACCAATCATCATCAAAAACGAAAACCGTGCTGACTATTATAAGGTGCTTGATCACGCCCACACGACCATGGATTACGGACCTTTCATAAAATTGGTAGCGGAACTCGTGATTGAGTCGGAAAAATTGTGGTTAATGGTTCTGGAATGACAGAGCGGTTTTGTTCGAAAGGAAGGGAAGAAAATGCCTGATAAATTAACAAGTCTGGGATTCACGGACAGGTTCGCGCAGGAGGCGACCCTTAATCCGGATCTGCATCCGGCAAGAGTCATCGTGCAATACAAGGAATTGTATCGGGTTGCGACCGCAGAATCGGAGATGCTGGCCGAAATATCCGAGAAAATGCGCCATGCTGCAGTCGATACGCCGGGAATGCGCGAACTCGGTTTGGAAAGCGCAAACCTGGCGAGGACGTTTATCGACATCGATGAATTGGCGGAACAATGCAAATTCAAAGATTGCAAGCACGAAAATGAACCGGGTTGCATGGTCAGGAAAGCCATAGAGGATGGCATACTGACCGAAGAACGGCTGCAGAGCTACCTGAAGCTCAAGAAGGAAGCCAAGTATGAAGGCATGAATTCCAAACAGATCGAAAAAGAGAAGATCAGCACCATGTTTTCCGACTTCGGCGGCATCAAGAACGCTAGGAAATTCGCTAAGTCAAAAAATAAGGAAAAATAAAAGTTGGAGGAATTGCAATGAAATTAGGAATCATCATCGAAACGAAAGAATACGAAAAATCTTGGAACGCCATGAGGTTCGCCGTGACCGCTAAGAAGACCGGACATGAAGTGAAAGTGTTCCTGATGGGCGAAGCAGTCGAAATCGAAAACATGACCCACGAAACATACGATGTGGCCGCACAAGTGCAAGCTTTTGCCGAACTGAACGGTGAAATATTGGCTTGCGGCACGTGCCTGAAGTCGCGCAACATGGAAGGATCGGATGTTTGCCCGATCAGCACCATGATCGATTGCGTCCAGATGGTCGAATGGGCTGATAAGGTTGTTACTTTCTGAAAAAATACTGAAATTAAAGAGCTTCTGCACATTTATGGCTATATAATGTGCAGAAGCTCTTTGCCTTCAATACGAATACAAATACGAATTCAACTCTGTATTCTGCCTATTTCACTTCACTTCTACATAATTTACACGTATAATTATGTAGAAGTGAAAACTTTTAGGCAGAAAGGGAACCACTCATGCGAAAATTTGATTATTCAATAATCCCGGATGAATTGATGAATCATGAAATTATGAATCTGATTTCTGCGATTCACGAGTATAAAGGAAAACAAGAGCTATTTATTGAGGCAAAGTCGGATGTTTTAGAGTCAATGATTGAAATAGCAAAAATCCAAAGCACTGGAGCATCCAATAGGATTGAGGGTATCTATACATCTGATGAACGTTTGGATGCGTTGGTAAAGGAAAAAGCGGAGCCGCGTAACCGATCAGAGAGAGAAATTGCTGGTTATCGTGAAGTACTGGGTCTGATTCATGAAAGCTACGATTACATAGTTCCACGTGCTAATGTTATCTTACAGCTGCATAGAGACCTTTACCATTTCAGTCCACTATCTCACGGTGGTAATTTCAAAGGGTCGGATAATGTCATTACTGAAACAGACGCTAGCGGACAAAAAAAGGTTCGCTTTCAGCCCATGTCAGCATTTGAAACCCCAGATGGAATAGACCGACTCACTGATACGTTCATCGAAGCGATCAACACTGAAAAATATGATCCCTTACTGCTGATTCCGATGTTCATCTTGGATTTTCTTTGCATTCACCCATTCAGCGATGGCAATGGACGAATGAGCCGCCTATTGACATTGTTGCTCTTATACAGGTCCGGATATATTGTAGGGAAGTATATCAGTATAGAAATGATAATCGAAAAAACAAAAGAAACGTACTATGAGGTTTTAAAAGACAGCTCGACGGATTGGTATGAAGAAAAGAACAATTATTTACCATTTGTTAAGTATTACCTCGAGGTTATTTTAAGTGCCTCTAAAGAATTTTCGGCTCGTGTGGAGTTGATGCAAAATCGCAGCCTTTCCAAACCGGAACGCATCCGTTCGCTGTTTGATAATACACTTGAGAAGCTTTCAAAACGCATGATTTTAGAAAAATGCCCGGACATCAGCAAGGCTACAGTAGAAATAACGTTGGCCACTCTGCTGAAAGAGGGCTACATCATTAAGATAGGTGCGGGTAAAAATACAGCCTATATCCGTAATACGGACTATCAAAATGATAGCAGGGATTGAATCATTTTTTAATCAATTGAGAGAGTGTGAAATATTACAATGACAATAAAAGCTGTATTTGACTATGACAGTGACGAAAATTTTTTCTTTATAGTCGGCTACACTTCCGGTGGAGCTCCTTACGGCATCACGTGGGAACAAGCTGAGGAAGACGGACTTTTGGACTTCGAGGAAAGGACTGCATCCAATCAGGACTTTCCTTTTTAAGAGAGGGTGGCTACGGTGAATATCAATAATTTCCAAAAATACATCAACCAAACCATTTTGGGTAGAGGCTATGATTACTACATGCGCGGCTATGTAGATGAGGAATATGTCCGTAAAGGAAACACCTATATTTTTCTGGTGGAAGGAAGCGAAGTGTACGAAGTTTCAGTGGAACTTGATGAATCGGTAGAAATCATCCATGCCAAATGTGATTGTCCCTATGACCTCGGCCCGATCTGCAAACACGAAGCAGCGGTGTTTTTTCAGCTCGCCGAAATCATCAACGACGGGGACGTCAAATGGGACATTAAGGAAGCGCAGACTGAGCAACCGGGAATCAAAGAGGTTCTGAATAAAATGCCTAAAGAGGAACTGATCAGGATCATAATGGAAATCGTCCCTAAAAACGACACTTTGGAAGAGAGCCTGATTCTAAGATACTCTGATGGGAACAAAGAACAGGAAATTAAACAGGTTGCCAAGCTTATCCGACGTATCGTGAATAAGTATGCCGGCAGAGGTGGGTTTATAGCCTATGGGGAAATCAGCGATTATGTGGAAGAGATGGTCGGCATTTTGGAAAAAGCCAGGCATACAGCGGATCGCTTACTGGCCTTGGAAATCATTATCCTGGTCCTGCATGAGGCAATGGAAGCTTTCCAATACGCTGATGATTCCGATGGAGAAATCGGTGGTTTGGCTTCGGACTGTATTGAGGTGATGGAAAATCTTGTCCTCGCAGAAAAAAAATCCGACAGCTCTATAACGCTGAAGTTGTTCAACAGACTGTTGGAAGACAGCAATGACCACGCTTATGAAGGTTGGGAAGAATTCACAATCGATATTCTCCGATTGTGCGCTGAAATCGCGGATACGGAAGCGTCGCAAGTACTGCTCAGGGCGAGAGTAATGGCCTATCTGGACAAATCTGACACTGATGGTTTCAGCACCTATTATGCAGCGCCCTTGCTGCAAATCCTGCACAGGTTGATTGTTGTCTATGGAACGGATGCTGAGGCGTTACAATTCGAGGAGGAGAACAGCACACACGCATCCTTCCGGGAAATGTTGATCGAGAGAGCCAAAAAGGAAAACAACTTCGAAAAAGTCATCGCATTGGCAATAGATGGGGA
>ERZ1023652.33-NODE-33-length-34940-cov-9.869531_pt1 | contig 34940 bp, 32 predicted proteins | sample MGYA00520879_ERZ1023652 | MGnify/ENA primary metagenome ERZ1023652 (study PRJEB33180, sample SAMEA4044469) | wastewater metagenome | place: Denmark | collected 2016-04-02 | study: EMG produced TPA metagenomics assembly of the PRJEB13832 data set (Local surveillance...
GTGCCACACCCCGCTGCCCCCCGACACCGAAGAATGCCCGGCCTGCGCGCGCGCCCAGCCGCCGCAAACGTCTACCTGGGTGCTGCTGCGCCTGTGGCGCTTTGCGCGCCCCTACCGCAAGCAGCTGGCCGCTGGCTTTGCCCTCACACTGGCTTCTACTGCGGCCACGCTGGTGCCGCCCTATCTCACCATCCCGCTGATGGATGACATCCTGATCCCGTTCCAGAACGGCCAGCAGATCGAGCCCGGGCTGGTCGTGCTGTATCTGAGCGGCCTGCTGCTGTCGGCCCTGGCTGCATGGGGGCTCTCCTGGGCGCGCACCTACATCCTGGCGCTGGTGTCCGAGCGCATTGGCGCCGACCTGCGCACCACCACCTACGAGCACCTGCTGCGCCTGTCGCTTGACTACTTTGGCGGCAAGCGCACGGGTGATCTGATGGCGCGCATCGGCTCCGAGACCGACCGCATCAACGTGTTCCTGTCGCTGCATGCCCTCGATTTCGTCACCGATGTGCTGATGATCTGCATGACGGCGGCCATCCTTTTCTCGATCAACCCCTGGCTGGCATTGGTCACACTGGTGCCGCTGCCCTTTATTGGCTGGATGATTCACACCGTGCGCGACCGCCTGCGCACGGGTTTCGAAAAGATCGATCGCGTGTGGTCCGAGGTGACCAATGTGCTGGCCGACACCATTCCGGGCATCCGCGTGGTCAAGGCATTCGCCCAGGAAAAGCGCGAAGCCCAGCGCTTTCGCGATGCCAACCAGCACAACCTGGAAGTGAACGACAAGCTCAACAAGACCTGGTCGGTGTTCACGCCTACCGTGTCGCTGCTGACCGAAATCGGCCTGCTCGTGGTCTGGGCGTTCGGCATCTGGCTGGTGTCGCACAACCAGATCACCGTGGGTGTGCTGACGGCCTTCATTGCCTACATCGGGCGCTTTTACGGCCGGCTCGATTCAATGAGCCGCATCGTTTCGGTCACGCAAAAGGCAGCGGCGGGCGCCAAGCGCATCTTTGACATCCTGGACCATGTGAGCAACGTGCCCGACCCGGTTCAACCCGTGAAGCTGGCCCGCGTGGAGGGCGCGATCCAGATGCGCAACGTGGGCTTTCGCTACGGCAGCCGCGCGGTCATCAAGCACCTGGATCTGGACATTCGCCCCGGCGAGATGATCGGCCTGGTGGGGCACAGCGGCTCGGGCAAGAGCACGCTGGTCAACCTGATCAGCCGGTTTTACGACGTGAGCGACGGTTCCATCCAGGTCGATGGCGTGGACATTCGGCGTTTTGCCGTGGCCGACTACCGCCGCCACATCGGCCTGGTGCTGCAGGAGCCCTTCCTGTTTTTCGGCACCATTGCCGAGAACATTGCCTACGGCAAGCCCGATGCCACGCGTGAAGAGATCATTGCGGCCGCCCGCGCCGCCCATGCGCACGAGTTCATCCTGCGCCTGCAGCACGGCTACGACTCACTGGTGGGCGAGCGCGGCCAGGGCCTGTCGGGCGGCGAGCGCCAGCGCATCAGCATTGCCCGCGCGCTGCTGATCGACCCGCGCATCCTGATCCTGGACGAAGCTACGTCGGCCGTGGACACCGAAACCGAAAAGGAAATCCAGAAGGCGCTCGATAACCTGGTGCAAGGACGCACCACCATTGCCATCGCCCACCGCCTGTCCACCCTGCGCAAGGCCGATCGGCTGGTGGTGATGGACCGGGGCGAAGTGGTCGAGGTCGGGCCGCACGACGAACTCATGGCAAAAGAGGGCGCCTACTGGCGGCTGTATGAAGCGCAGGCCCGCCGAGCCGAAGAAGACGCACAGGCGGCTGGCGTCATCATCGACAGCGGTCTGCTGCACCCGGCGCACCCCGCTGGCAATACTTGATTGACACCGAAGGAACCGCCATGAACACCACTGCCTTCACGCTTGTGTCCTCTCCTGTATTCACCCTGGCTCGCAACTCCCACGGCCGCCTGGTTCTGACCCAGCCCGACGGCACTGCCCATGAGGGCGTAACGCCCGTGCGCGCATTTCCCATTGCGGCGCCCTCCGAAGGCCTTTCGCTCATCGGCCCGGATGGCCATGAGCTGGCATGGATTGACCGCCTGGACCAGCTGCCCGAGTCGGCACGCCACCTTATTGATGAGGAGCTGGCGGTACGGGAGTTTGTGCCCACTATCAGCCAGATCACGTCCGTATCGAGTTTCTCCACCCCCAGCACCTGGGCCGTTGTCACCGACAAAGGGCCCGCGCAGTTTGTGCTGAAGGCCGAGGAAGACATTCGTCGCCTGGGCGGGCGCACGCGTCTGCTGATTTCCGCGGGGGACGGCATGCAGTTTCGGGTGCCGGACACCACGGTGCTGGACAAGCACTCCCGGCGCTTGCTGGAGCGGTTTCTGTAAGCGCTTCGGAGCGCGTTGCGCAAGAAGGCGCGGGTATCGCTACACCGGCTGTTTTTAAGGGTAAACCCTTGTTTTGGCCCATAAGGCGAAAAAGGGCTTAATTTCCCCTTCTTTTTGCCGTTATGGATGTACGAGGAGGCTGTAAAGCAATTTCTCGTTTCCATTCATGAAGGGCCATGGTTATGCAACTGCCACCTGTCGATCGATCGCCAAGCTGGCGTCCTCAGGGCGCTGATTTGTATTCCACTGGTGCTTCGGGCGCCCCTGCGGTGCGTCCCATCAACGCGCCCAACCCGGTCGAGTCCATGGACCGCCTGGGAGAAGGCGCCATCGTGCGCGAGCCCGATAAGCCCTCCGCCCCAGAGGCCCCCAACCGCGACTGGACGGAAGTCAAGAAAAAAGAAACGGTCGAGGAGCCCCCCGAGCCGCCCAAGGAACCCATCTCCAAGCAGTTGCTGGAGTTCATCCAGTCCATGTGGCGGGCCAGCGGCAGTGCGGTGGAGCTGGCACAGGACATCAACAAGATGACCCTGCAGGAACGCCTGGCCCAACAGGTCAAGGAAGAGCCACTGACCTATTCAGACCCCAAGATCAAGCGCACCTCGGGCTTGTAGGGCTGCCCGCTGGGTCTGCACGCATGCGTGGGGTTGATGCAAGCCCGCGCGAGGGCAAGGGGTAAACACTTCTCTGTGATATTTGCTATCAAATAAATAGCTTATGACGCTTGCTGCATAAGCACTTTGCGGCATTTTGACGTGTATTCCGTCGCGACCCATTGCATGGCCTCGCATTGCCTCAAATTGGGTCAAGGCTTCACGACCTGATTGCCCGACGCCACATCGGCTTGCGCGGCCCGCTTGCGTTGACGTTCTGCGCGGTATTTGACGGCAAAAACCTGCACTTCGGCGTAAGAAACGAGGTTGTCGCGGTTGGTGTCGGCGTCGTCAAAAGCGGCGGACAAGGGTGGAAAGAGCACGACTTCGCTGCGACTGAGCTTGCCGTCGCCGTTGAAGTCGAGCATCTTGAATTGCTGCATGGCCTTGATTTCGCCTTTGGAAAGCGGGGTACCGGCCTGTGCCGGAGCGCCGGCCACCGACGGGTTGGCCAGCGCCGCGGTGCAGCCCAGGGCAGCCAGCAGTGCCAGCGAAATTTTCATGCGCATGCGCAAAGCTCCTTGAATCGAACCCGACCATGGTGACATAGCTGCGGCTGGCCGGCGGGATTGCAACGCCGTGCAGGCAGGCTTTCACCGGGTGTTGCATGTTTTTGCCGGAGGGACACGGCCCACACATGGCAACTTTGCACACAACGGGGCGGGGAACGCGCCTCAGTGGGCCGGCTGCGTGCCCTGGTTGGCAATGCCGCTGCGCACATGGCCGGCGGGCACATGGCGCGCTGCCGAGGTGACATGGCCCGTCTGGTCGTCAAAAAAGAAATCGGGCTCGAACTCGCGCAGGAACTCGCCCTTGGGCATGCCGCCCAGAAACATGGCTTCATCCACTGCGATCTGCCAGCTCATCAGCGTCTGGATGGCCCGCTCGTGTGCGGGCGCGCCGCGCGCCGTGACCAGTGCGGTGCGGATGCGCATGGACGGCGCGCCGCTTTGCTGCAGGCGGTGCAGGGCCGACAAAAAGGGCTTGAACGGTCCGGGGGGCAGGGGCAGCAAGGCCTTTTCGACCTCGTGGGCCTGGAAGGCGTCGAGCCCTGAAGACTGGAACACCCGCTCGGCCTCGTCCGAGAACAGCACGGCGTCGCCGTCGAACGCAATGCGCACTTCGTGCGGGTGGGCAATGCTGGCCTGGGCCGATTGCGTGGCGACCTGGGCCGCCGGGAAACCCATGGCCAGCGCCTCGTTCACGTCGGCCGCGTTGGCCGACAGAAACAGGTGCGCGCCCAGGGGCCGCAGGTAGCGAAACGGCGCCGCCCCCTGCGTGAAAACCCCGCGCTGCACCGACGCCAGCCCGTGGGCCTTGGCCGAGCGGAACACGCGCATGCCGCTGACCGGGTCGTTGCGCGACAGCACCACCACCTCCACCCGCTGCTGCGCGGGCTCGTTGAAGGCCAGCAGCTTCTTGACCAGCGAAAACGCCACGCCAGGCCGCGCTGGAACATCCAGCCGGTCGAGCTGCAGCTGCATGTAGCTTTGCGGGTGGTCCGGGTCGAAGAGGCGGTTTTCTTCTTCAAAATCGAACAGTGCGCGCGACGAAATCGCCACCACCAGTTTGTCGTCCAGTGTCACGGCCATGGAGCCTCCCTGTCAGCAATCGATTGCCTGCGTGAAAGTCGCAGCCTGTGATACGGGCGCGCCCCAAGCCAGGGCCGCCGTGCAAGGGCCGCCCCGCCGCACGGGCGGCGTCCCCCTGGGGGGAAGGCGCGCAGCGCCACAGGGGGGCATCTCACTTCACAAACTGGTTGAGCTGGATGATGGGCAGCAGCACCGCCAGCACGATCAGCATCACGATCAGGCCCATGGCCACGATGAGCAGCGGCTCCAGGATGGTGGCCAGCTGCATGGCGCGGCGCTGCACTTCGGTGGACAGCTGGGTGGCGGCGCGCTGCAGCATTACCGGCAGCTGGCCGGTCTGCTCGCCCAGGCGCGCAAACATCGACAACAGCCCGGGAAAGCGCTTTTTCTGCGCCAGTGCTGAGGCCAGCGGGGCACCCTCGCGCACCAGCACCAGCGCGTCGAGTGCGTCGGCGCGCAGCGCGCGGTTGTTCAGGGTTTCGGCGGAAGCCTGCAGGGCCTTGAGGATGGGCACGCCCGCGCTGGCCAGCATGGCCAGGGTGCTGGCAAAGCGCGCCGCGTTGTAGCCGCGTGCCAGTTTGCCCACCAGGGGCAGGTTCAGCCAGGCGGCGTCAAATTTTTGGCGGAAATGCTCAAAAGTCAACGCCCATCTTGCGCCTATAGCTATAAATGCAATAGCAATCAACATCAACCAGCCATAGCTTCGGACCACGGCGCTCAGCCCCAGCATGGCCACGGTGAGGATGGGCAGGGCGCGCTTGGTGCCGGCAAACACGCTGGCCACCTGCGGCACCACGTAGCTCACCAAAAACAGCACGATCACGATGGCGACCAGGGTGACGATGGCCGGGTACAGCGCCGCGCCCATCAGCTTGGCCTGCAGGGCCTGGCGCTCTTCGAGGTCGTCGGCCAGGCGCTCCAGCACCAGGCCCAGGTTGCCGCTGTGCTCGCCCGCGCCGATGACGGCGCAGTAGATGTCTGAAAACTCGCGCGGGTGCTGGGCCAGGGCGCGGGCAAACGTGGCACCGGCATTGACCTCGGCGCGCAGCGCGGCCACCAGGTGGCGCTGGCGTTCGTCGTCGGCTTCTTCGGCGAGCGCCGTGAGCGCCCGCTCCAGCGGCAGGCCGGACGACACGAGCCCGGCGATCTGGCGCGTCCAGATGGCCAGGGCCGAGGCGCCAAACACTGGCCGCGTGAACAACCGCTGGCCCAGGCTGGCCGAGCTGCCATCCAGCGACTGGCCGGTCTGCACCGGTTCCACCGCCAGCGGCACCAGCGCCTGGGCCCTCAGCAGGCTGCGCGCCGCCTTGGCCGTGTCGGCCTCCATGAGGCCCTTGCGGGTCTGGCCCTGGGCGTCCAGGGCTTCAAAGGAAAATGCGGGCATGCGATGCGAAGGGGCGGTAAAGAGGCGTTCGAGCGGTCAGTGAATCACACCACTGGCGGTCCCAGACAAAAAATTCGTCGGCCCGTGATGGTAGCGGCTCGCTGCTGCCTTGGCCGACGCACTGTGGTGGCGCCACGGCGATGACTCAGGTCAAGACAGCGCCGCACTGGGCGCGCAGAATGAAAAGAGATCTGCGGCATCGGGTTGCAGATGTTCTGAACAAGGAGCCTTTCATGCTGAAGAACAAGGTGGCGTTGGTCACGGGTGCGTCGTCGGGTATCGGGCGTGCGGTTGCGCTGATGTGGGCGCGCGAGGGTGCCAAGGTGGTGGTGTCGGACGTGAATGTGCAGGCGGGCGAGGAAACCGCCGCCCTGGTGCGTGCCGCCGGGGCAGATGCCATTTTTGTCGCGGCCGATGTGGGCAAGCCTGCGGACTGCGAGGCACTGGTCCACCGCACGGTGGCCCACTATGGCCGCCTGGATGTGGCGTGCAACAACGCCGGCATTGGTGGCCCGCAGGCGCCTACGGCCGACTACCCGCTGGACGGCTGGGATCAGGTCATCAACATCAACCTCTCGGGCGTGTTTTACGGCATGAAATACCAGATCGCCGCCATGCTGAAAAATGGTGGCGGCTCTGTCATCAACATGGCGTCCATTCTGGGCGCGGTGGGTTTTGCCACCTCGCCTGCGTACGCCGCCGCCAAGCACGGCGTGTTGGGGTTGACCAAGGCAGCGGCCCTGGAATACAGCGCACAGGGCGTGCGCATCAATGCCGTGGGCCCCGGTTTCATCCATACGCCCATGATCAGCGGGCTGGAGCAGGACGCTGGTGTCAACGCCATGCTGGTGAGCGCTCACCCCATTGGCCGCCTGGGCCGGCCTGAAGAGGTGGCCGAGCTGGTGACCTGGCTGGCGTCCGACAAGGCGTCGTTCGTGACCGGGGCTTACTACCCCGTGGATGGCGGCTACCTGGCGCGGTGATGTGCCGTTAGCCGGTAGGGCGCCGAGAAGCGCTCAGGCGTTCACGGCTTCGCTGCCCTCTGCCATCGCGGCATGCGCCTGGGCCGCAATGTCCAGCGACCGAAGGCGCAGCGCCGGATCGAACACATCGCTCACCAGCATCAGTTCGTCGGCGCTCGTGGCCTTGTGCAGGTGGGCCAGGCCGGCGCGCACGGTGTCGGGCCCGCCGATCACGGCGGCGGCCAGAAAATCGCCAATGGCTGCGCGCTCTTGCGGTTGCAGGCGCGCGGCAAAGTTTTCGATGGGCGGCAGCAGGCGGCTGCGGTCGCCTGTGAGGATGCCCAGCACGCGCTGGTAGGTGCTGCTGGCCAGAAACTCGGCCTCGGCGTCGGTGGGTGCCGCGATCAGGGGCACGCCAATCACCACATAGGGCTTGGGCCAGGCCGCAGACGGGCGGTAGAGGTTGCGGTACAGGTCAATGGCCTGGTGCAGCATGCGCGGCGCAAAGTGCGAGGCAAAGGCATAGGGCAGACCGCGTTCGGCTGCCAGCTGCGCCGAAAACAGGCTGGAGCCCAGCAGCCAGATGGGCACGTTGGTGCCCGCGCCGGGCATGGCAATGAGGCGCTGGCCCGGCTCGGCAGGCGCCAGCAGGCGTTGCAATTCGGCCACGTCCTGCGGAAAGTCGTCGGCCGTCTCCACGCGGCTGCGGCGCAGCGCGCGCATGGTGGTGGGGTCGGTGCCGGGCGCGCGGCCCAGGCCCAGGTCGATACGGCCGGGGTAGAGCTCGGCCAGCGTGCCAAAGGCTTCGGCCACCACCAGCGGCGCATGGTTGGGCAGCATCACGCCGCCCGAGCCCACGCGGATGCGCTGCGTGCCCCCGGCAATGTGTCCCACCAGCACGGCGGTGGCCGAGCTGGCAATGCCGGCCATGTTGTGGTGCTCGGCCAGCCAGTAGCGCGCAAAACCCAGCGATTCGGCGTGTTGCGCGGTGCGCAGGGCGATCTGCAACGCCTGGGCGACGGTGCCGCCTTCGCGCACGGCGACCAGATCGAGCATGGAAAGAGCGGGGCGTGGGGTGGTAGTCATGGCCCGATTGTCGGCGCGGCGCGCAATGGCTGCTGCCGCAGCAGCGGGAGCCGGGTCTTTGTGCAAGGTCGTCGGCCGCCGGTGCGACGCAGGTGTCATTTTTTGGTAGCCAAAACACCGGCGGTCAAACAAAATGTTTCAAATCCATTGCCGCCGAACCTGGCGCGATGTGTGGCGGACACCTTGCATTGGGGGAAACATGGGTTTTTTCAGTCGATTTTTCAGGATTCGTGAGCAGGATTCCTCCAGCCCCGAAACCACCTGGGCCGTGGAAGACAACGGCAGCGAACTGGTGCTGGATGAGGAGTACGCCTCCATGCTGATGACCGAAATCGACATCGACGCGGCGATCATCAGCCACGAAGGCTGGCGTTTGCAGTTGCAGGACATGGTGCATGGCCGCTCCAGCGAGGTCATGCGCCCCGAGCACATTTGCCAGGACGACCGCTGCGACCTGGGCCGCTGGCTCAACGGTTCTGGCCAGGAACGGCTGGGGCATTCCCCGGCGTTTGGCATGCTGGTGGCGCGCCATCGCTATTTTCACCAGCAGGCTGCCGCCGTCATCACCTGCTTTCAGGCGGGAGACCAGGCCCAGGCCCTTCAGCTGCTCAACGGCCGCTGCCGCCATGCCTCCAACCAGGTGCTGTTGCTGCTCAAAGAACTCAAGCGGGGGATGGGGCAATAAGCCTTGTCGTCAGGTGCCATGGCCCCCTCAACGGCGGCGTCGGTGTTGCAGCGGGCGACGGATGGTTCAGGCAGGGCAGAGTCTGCACCTGCGGTTCGTCTGGAGGCTGGCAATGTCTGGCAGGGCTGTGCCTTGACACTGTGCCGAGGGCTGTGGCGATGGCCTGCGTTCCGCAGCGGCACAAAGCCCCGGGCTGCGGCAGGGGCCTGTTCAGTAGCTGCGCCCGCCCTTGTACATCGCGTGCTGGCGCCGCTGCAGCGTGGCCGCTTCGCCGAGCCGGGCCATGGCCGCGCCCGCGTGCGCGTGCGTGATGGCCATGCCCAGCGCATCGGCGGCGTCGGTGCCGGGCAGGCCCGGCAGCTGCAGCAGGCGGCGCACCATCTCCTGCACCTGGTTTTTGGCGGCGCGGCCATGGCCGACCACGGCCTTTTTCATCTGCAGCGCGGTGTATTCGGCCACGGGCAGGTTGCTGGCCACCAGGGCGGTAATGGCGGCGCCGCGCGCCTGGCCCAGCAGCAAGGTGGACTGGGGGTTGACGTTGACGAAGACGATCTCGACGGTGGCCACGTCGGGCTGGTAGCGCGCCGCCACCTCGCTGATGCCGTCGAACAGCACTTTCAGCCGGCCAGGCAGGTCACCCAGGGCCAGCGCGGTGGTGCGGATGGTGCCACTGGCCACATAGCTCAGCCGGTGGCCGTCCACATCGATCAGGCCAAAGCCCGTGGTCTGCAGGCCGGGGTCAATTCCCAGAATTCTCATTTGCTATTAAATTAATAGCTGATTGCGCTTGATGGATAAGCGCTACAGCCCATTTTTGTCTAAAAACCAGTGCGGCGGCGCCCGGCAGCGGCTAACCACAGTGCCGGCCCACAGACATGTATCGCACAGGGCCAGCGTGAAGGCGATGATACGGGGGCAGCTGCCGAACCCGCCCCGGCGCCGGGCTGACCTGTGTGCTGGCCTGCCGAAACTGCCGCCGCATTGAGCCACCCCGGACCAGGCCCGGTCAAATCCGTGAAAATCAGCGGTTTCCTGCATTCATTTCGCAAAGATTTTCATGACCGAAGCCCATACCGCTCCCCCGCTGCCCGACCACCTGTCCATCGACCCGCGCAGCCCGCACCATGTGGCTGCCGTTTTCGAGCACGACATCGGCATCCGCCTGAACGACAAGGACCGTTTCGACGTCGAGGAGTACTGCATCAGCGAAGGCTGGGTCAAGGTGCCCGCAGGCAAGACGCTGGATCGCAAGGGCAAGCCGCTGCTGATCAAGCTCAAGGGCAAGGTGGAAGCGTTTTACCGTTGATGGCGATGCCCGCCACGGCACCCGCCGGTGGCGTGGACGGTGCGGCCCGCGCGATGCATCCGGTGGCCGAATCCACCCCGGTCAGCCCCTGGATCATCTACTGCGACGGCAGCGCCATGCCCAACCCTGGCCGCATGGGGCTGGGCGTGGTGCTTTGCGCGCCCGACGGCACCTGCCACACGCTAGCGCAGGCAACCCACACCACCGGTTGCAACAACGAGGCCGAGCTGCGTGCCCTGCTGTTGGCCCTGGGGGCGTTGCGGGAGCGCGGCGCCAGCGCGCTAGTGGTGTACAGCGATAGCAGCATTTTGGTGGGGCAGCTCGGCGGCACGCCGGTGGCGCCGATTGCGCGGCTGCAAGACCTGTTCGATGAGGCGCGCACGCAACTGCAGTCGTTTGCGGCGGTGAGCCTGCAGTGGATTCCGCGCCACCGCAATGCAGAGGCCGACGCCCTGGCCCGCGCTGCGCTGGGGTGCGCGCCCAAGCCGCCCGCCGAGGCTTTCGGCAAGCGGCGCAAAAGCAAGAAATAGGCACCGGTTGCGCCACCCCGGGCCCACGGGGCGCTCCGGTTGGGGCGCACTGCACTTGCGGTGAGTCGTCGGTGCTGGCGCTTGCCTTTACGCCTTTTCAGGGCAGCTCGGCGCTGCCCATGCGGGCCACGATGGTGCGCGTGCGCCCCGCCAGGTAGGCCGAGCCTGGCGTCTTTTCGAAGCGCTTGGGCGCGGGCAGCATGACGGCCAGGCGTGCGGCCTCTTGCGGTGACAGGCGTGCGGCCGGCTTCTTGAAGTAATGCTGGGCTGCGGCCTCGGCGCCAAACACCCCGTCGCCCCATTCCACACTGTTGAGGTAGATCTCCAGGATGCGCTGCTTGCTGAGCAGTTGCTCCAGCAGCAATGCCAGCACAAACTCCTGGCCCTTGCGCAGCAGTGTGCGCTCGCCCGAGAGCAGCAGGTTCTTGGCCAGTTGCTGCGTGATGGTGGAGCCGCCACGGATCTTGGGTGCGCGCACGGGCTTGTCGGGCGCCCGGGCCTGGGCCTTGGCGATTTGCGCCTCGGCCTGGGCGTTGCGTTCCCAGGCTTTTTCGATGGCGTTCCAGTCCACGCCGTCGTGGTTGACGAAACTGTCGTCTTCCGAGGCAATCACGGCGCGCTTGAGGTGGTCGGAAATCTGGGTGTAAGGCATCCACTGCTGGCGCCAGCGCACCTGCCCTTTGCTGGCCAGCTGCGTCCAGATTTCGGAACGCTGAAAGGCAGTGGATTCGGGGGCGACCACGGCCATCGCTGCGATGCGCGCCACAAAGAACAGCTGCAGGGCCACCACGGCAATGACCACCAGGCCCAGCCAGCGCAATAGAGCTTTCATGGTGGTGACCCGCTCACACCGTGGCCTGCAGTTCTTTGAGCACTTGCGCCGATGGCGGGCGCACGCCGCGCCACAGGGCAAACGCCTCGGCGGCCTGCTCCACCAGCATGCCCAGGCCGTCGCGGGGAACGGCGCCGTGCTGGCGCGCCCAGTCAAGAAAGCCTTGCGCCGCCGGGCCATACATCATGTCGTAGGCCATGCTGCCGGTGCGCAGCACATGGGCGGGCACAGGAACGGCGTCTCCCGCCAAGCTGCTGGCGGTGGCATTGATGATGAGGTCGAAATTGGCCTCTAGCGCTTGTGGCGTAAGCGCAAGTAGCTCTGCTTTTTGTAGCGATGCAAGGCCGGCATGGGCCTGCACCAGCGCCTGGGCCCGGGCCAGCGTACGGTTGGCCACGGTGATGTGGCGCACGCCCGCCTGCAGCAGGGGACCCAGCACGCCGGCAGCGGCACCACCGGCGCCCACCAGCAGCACGTCGCGCCCGGCCAGTGGCAGACCGGCGTTGCGCGTGATGTCGGCCACCAGGCCCAGGCCGTCGGTGTTGTCGGCGTGGATGCCGTCGGGGCCAAACACCAGGGTGTTGGCGGCGCCCGCCAACTGCACGCGTTCGCTGCGGTGCGTGGCCAGGGCGGCGGCTTCGATCTTGAAGGGCACGGTGACGTTGCAGCCGCGCCCGCCGCGCGCGATGAAGTCGCGCACGCCCTGGGCAAAGCCGTCGATGGGCAGCAGGCAGCGTTCGTACACCAGGTGCTCGCCGGTCAGCTCGGCAAAACGGGCGTGGATGGCGGGCGAGCGGCTGTGCGCCACCGGGTTGCCCATCACGCAATACAGGTCAGCGGAAGAACTCATGGAACGCGGTGTGAAGGGGTGGGGGGCGGACAGGGCGCGTTGTTGTCTGGCGCGCCACTGGCTGCCGGAGACCGTCGGAGGCTGTTACTCAGGGGCTGCGGCCTTCGGGGTTGGCTTCGAGATTGGTTTCGAGGGTCTGGTCACGCGTGAACTTGAAGCGGGCCACCATGGCAATCTGGTCGGCCTGGCGGCGCATCTCGGCATTGAAGTGCCCGAACGGGCCAGCGGCCCGGGCAATGGCCTCGGCCTGCCGGTCCAGCGCGCGGTTGCCCGAGCCTTGCACCACCTCGGTGGCCAGAACGCGGCCGTCGTGGTTGACCGTGATGATCATGGTCAACTCACCATACAGCTTGCGGCCCCCTTGCTCGGGGAAATTCTCGGTGCCCTTGTCCTCGACCTTGCTGCGCAGCGCCGAGTAGTAGACGGCATAGGCCTCTTCGCGCGTGGCCGGGCTGATGTAGCGTTTCTTGGGGCGCGCATTTTCCTGGTTGATGCGCTTTTCAATCTCGGCCAGCAGCTTCACGAGCTGGCGGCGCTTTTCCTCTTCGGCGGCCTGGCTGCCGCTTTGGCTGGGCTTGCGCAGATCGGGCTCGGGCAGGCTGGCCAGCTGCTTGCGCAACTGCGCCAGCAACTGGTTTTGCTGCTCTTGCAGAGAATCGAGCCGACGCTGCGACTCTTCGAAATCGTCTCCCACCGCCGTGAGGGCCGAGTAAGGCAGGGGGCTGGTGGCCCGGCCCTTGTCGGCCTCGCCACCCCCGGCCATGTTGGCCTGGGCAATGGCCTGGGCCTTGTCGGGCCGCTCGCTGGACTTGGCGTTGACCAGGATGACTTCGAGCGGAGTGTCCTGGAACACGCGGTTGAAGCCTTCGGGGTCGATAAAACGCACCGACAGCAGCGCTGCGTGCAGCGCCACTGAAATGCCCAGCGTGAGCTGCAGCGTGGTGAAGCGGGAGAGGAATGGCTGGGGTTTCACGGGGCTGGATTTTCGGGGCTGGCGGTCTCGGCCTCGTTCACATCGACGGCGATGGCGATGGGGCCGGCCACGGCTTCGTCGTCCTCGGCATCTTCCACTGGGCCGTCGTCGCTGGTGTCGTCGGGATCGTCCAGGCGCTCAATCACGGTGCCGTGCAGGTCCAGCGTGATCTCGTCCACCTCGCCCAGCTTGACCTTCAGGCGCGCGCCACGCGGCAGGTTTTGCGCACCCAGCACGGGAAACACCAGCGGGAGTTCGTCCGCCCGCACCAGAAAGCTGCCGCCCGGGCCTTCCTTGAACACGGTGGCGTTGAGCTCGGTGATGCCGTTCTGCTCCACGTATTTGAGCGTCCAGAAGCGCTCCATACCCGCCTGGTAGCCGTTGTAGGCGCTGTAGGCCGCGTCAAAGCTGCTGATGATGGAGAACAGCTCGGCGTCCTTGGGCTTGAAGGGGGCCGCCAGGGCCGCCGTCTTGCCATTGCGCACGCAGGCAATGATCTGCCACTGGTTCACCAGATCGACATAGCGGCGAAGGGGCGAGGTGGCCCACGAATAGCTTTTCACGCCAATGCCGGCGTGCGGCAGCGCTTTGGTGCCCATGCGCACCTTCACGCCCGGCGCCATGCTGGCCTGGCTGCGGTAGATGCCGGGCACGCCCAGCTCGGCCATCCAGCTGCCCCAGGTGCTGTTGGCCACGATGGCGGCCTCGGCCACGATCAGGTCGAGCGGTGCGCCGCGCTGGCGCGTGGTGATCTGCACGGTTTCCGAGCCGTTGGGTTCGGCCTTGTCGTTCCCCACCAGGCGGAAGTTGTAGTCGGGCCGGTTGAAGTTTTCGGGCTTGCCGCGCACCACTTCGCGCTGGGCCTTCAGGCTTTTGGCCAGACGGTGCAAAAATGATAGCTGGTCGCGCACATCCAGTAAGCGCTGCGGGGTGTTTTCTATCTGAATGGATGGGTCGGTCAGCCAGGCTTCGGTGACGATGTGGTCGAGCTGGTCGTGGCGCAGGTTGGCCACCACGGGCACGCGCTCCAGCCTGGTTTCGGTGCCGGTGATCTCCAGCGTGGCTTCGTTCACCGTGACATACAGCGACACCGCCGGGTTGGCGCGGCCTTCGTCCAGCGTGTAGATCTGCACCACCTCGTCGGGGAGCATGGTGATCTTGTAGCCCGGCATGTAGACGGTGGACAGGCGGCTGCGGCCCAACTGGTCCAGCGGTGTGCCCGGCACGATGGCCAGGCCGGGGGCGGCAATGTGGATGCCCAGCACCACGCTGCCCGTGCCCAGGCCCTGCACCGACAGGGCATCGTCGATTTCGGTGGTCTGCGAGTCGTCGATGGAGTAGGCCTGCACCGGGGCCAGTGGCAGGTCTTCGGGCGGCTGCGGCGCTGCCAGTTGCGGGAAACCCGTGCCCTTGGGGAAGTTGTCGAACAGAAAGCGCTTCCAGTGGAACTGGTAGGCCGAATCGATGGCGCCCGCCTTTTGCAGCAGATCGAGCGGCGCCAGGTGCGTGGCGCGGCTGGCCTCGACCACGGCCTTGTACTCAGGCGCGTTCTTGTCGGGGCGGAACAGTATCTTGTAGAGCTGCTCGCGGATGGGTTGCGGGCATTCGCCACGACCCAGTGCCTCGGCCCAATCGGCGATCTGCTGCACGATCAGTTTCTTTTTCTCAATGGCGGCCAGCGCCTGTTGCAGGATTTCGGCGGGCGCCTTCTTGAAGCGGCCCTTGCCGGCGCGGCGAAAGTAGTGCGGCGCCTCGTGCAGGGCCAACAGCGCACCGGCCTGCTGGGTCAGCGTGGCGTTGTCCGAAAAATAGTCGCGGGCGAGGTCGGCAAAACCGAAATCGTCCTCGGGGGCGAATTCCCAGGCCAGCGGCAGCTCGATGGTCTGGGCAAGCGCCTGCGCCTGGGCCATCAGCTCCGACGGCGCGGGCTTCTCAAATTTCAACAGGAGGTTCGCGGCCTTGACCTTGACCCGCTTGCCCGAATCGAGCTCGACTTGGGCCGAGCTTTCAGCTTCGGACAGGATGCGACCGGCCATGAATTTGCCGGCTTCTTCAAACAATGCGTGCATGGGCGGCATTCTCCCATGGGCGCGGCGGTGCGGATTATTGGTGCGCCCGGACCTGCTCAGGTGTGCGGCGCGGTGCAGCCCACGCACCAGGGTGCGAAGGTGTGCAGGTTCTGAGGGCGATGCCCGGGTGTGCACCTATGATCCGTGGCTTTCCACCGTGCCCTGGTTGTATTGACATGCGTCTGGATGCCATTGCTGCACCGCTGACCCTGCTGGCAGTGGCCTTGCCGTTTCTTTTTTCGTATTCCCACCCTCCCTCGTCCAATTTCTGGCCGTTGGTGGCTGCGTGGGCTTGCGGCGCTGTGCTGGCGCTGGTGGTGGTGTGCCGGGCCTGGCGGTTGCGCCGCTTGCCGGGTGCGGCCCTTGCGGCCGACGGCCGTGTTTTTGTGGCATCGCAGCTGGCCGTGGGCCTGCTGTTGGCGGCCCTGCTGGGGGGGGTGGTCGGGTTGCTGCAGTATTTTCTGGGCGACCCCGGACTGGCGCCCTGGGTGCAGCCTTCCGAGCCGGGGCAGGCCATCGGCAACCTGCGCCAGCGCAACCAGCAGGCATCGTTGATGAGCCTGGGCGTGTGGGCACTGCTGTGGCTGGTGGTGCAGATGCAGGCGCGCATGGGCGCCGAAAGTGGAGCGTCGGCAACGCCCCTGCAGCGTGCCTTGCTGGGTGGGGGCCGTGCATGGCCGTCCTGGCTGGTGGGCCTGCTGCTGGTGTGGGCGCTCACGCTGCTGGCAGCGGGCAGCGCGGCCACGGCATCGCGCACGGGGGCGCTACAGTGGGTGCTGATGATTGTGCTCCTGGTGCTCTGGCGTGGCACCAGTGGGCGCCTGGCCGTGGGGCTGGCGGTGATCGGGCTGTTGCTTTATGCCCTGGCAGGCTGGATGCTGCCAGCCCTCTTGCTGGACTGGACGGGCTTTACCACCGATGGGGTGTTTGCCCGGCTCGCGAGCGATCCGCAGTCCATGGGCAGCCGACGGGAGCTATGGGCCAACGTGCTGTATCTGATTGCCCAGAAGCCCTGGACGGGCTGGGGCTGGGGTGAACTGGACTATGCGCACTACATCACCCTGTTTCCGGGCGAGCGCTTTTCTGTGCTGCTGGACAACGCCCATAACCTGCCGCTGCACCTGGCCGTAGAACTGGGCCTGCCGGTGGCCGCCGTGGCATGCGGCGCCGTGGTGGCATGGGTGGTGCGTGCCCGGCCGTGGCAGGAGACGGATGCGGTGCGTCAGCTGGCCTGGGGGGCGCTGGCCATCATCGGCTTGCACAGCATGGTGGAGTTTCCCCTGTGGTACGGCCCTTTTCAGCTGGTTACGGTGCTGGCGCTGGCCCTTTTATGTCGGCGGGCGCTGCTGGGCTGGGTGCGTTCGCCGGCACTTTTGAGCGGTGCTGCGGTGGTCTGGGTGACCGCAGGCGTGCTGGGTGCAGGCATTGCCTGGGACTACTACCGCGTCAGCCAGCTCTACCGACCCATGGCATTTCGGGCGCCGTCTTACCAGGGGGAGACCCTGGCCAAGGTGTCCGGCACCCCGCTGTTCACCGACCATGTGGATTTTGCGCTGCTGACCACCACCGCGCTGACGCGCGAGAATGCGTCGCAGGTCCATACGCTGGCCACGGAGTTGCTGCATTTTTCACCCGAACCCCGCGTGATCGAGAAACTGATAGAAAGCGCGCTGCTGCTGGGGCGGGACGATGAGGTGGCGTTCCAGCTACGGCGCTACCGCGTGGCCTACCCCGAGGACCATGCGCGCTGGGCGCGCGCCCAGCGCCTCGCCTCGTCAACGCCGCAATGAACCTTTGGCCTATGCCAGTTGCAGAAACTGCGCTACGGCTGGCAGGTGGTCTTCGAAGTCACTGAGTGCATGGTCGCCGCCTTCCAGCAGCGTCTGCTGGGCGGCAGGGTAGCGTGCCACCATTTCCTGCCAGTCGAGCACCTCGTCGCCCTTGGCGATGATGGCCATTTCGCGGCCCACGGGCAGGGTGTGCTCTGCGGACAGCGCCTGCAGCTCGGCAATGTATTCGGGCAGAAAGAAAAAACGCTCGGCCGGGTCATGCCACGCCGTTTGCTCTCCAATATGGCGCGCAAGATCCCGCGCGGGGTGGACAGCGGGATTGAGCAGAACACTCGGGCAGCCCGTGTGGCGCGCGACCCAGCTGGCATAGAACCCCCCGAGCGACGAGCCCACCACGGCCATGGTGGCCCGTGGCCAGGTGGCAATGCCTTGAGCCACCAGGTCCATGGCGGCGCGGGGCGAGGGCGGCAACTGGGGGCACCACCAGTGCACTGCAGGATAGTGCTGCGCCACATAGGCCGCCATCAGGCGTGCCTTGGCCGACTGGGGGGAAGAGCGAAAGCCGTGCAGGTACAGCAGGTGCGTGGTGATCATGGCGATTTCGGTGGGGTGGGGGCAGGGCTATTACTGCCTTTGGCGGGCGTGACGCCAGCATAAGATGGGTGCCTTGGGGTGCCACGCCGTGCGGCGCCCAATTCGCCTGCGCACACCATGTCTGATTTTGCCCCGCTTTCCACCGCCAAACGCCTGGTATTGGGGGCAGGGGACAAGCCGCCCCCTGCGCTGGGCCGTTTTGAACTGCTGCGCGAGCTTGGGCGGGGCGCCCAGACCAGCGTGTGGCTGGCCTTTGACCCGCGTCTGCAGCGCCAGGTGGCTATCAAGCTCATGCCTGCGGTGCAGCCCGAGGATGCTTCAGCGCTGGATCAGTGGCTGCGCGAGGCGCGCCATGTGGCGGCGCTGACCCATCCCTTCATCGTGCCGGTGCTCGAAGTAGACGTGCAGGGGCTCCAGCCCTACATCGTGTTCGAGTATGTGCCGGGCCGCACCCTGGCAGAACACCTGGCGCAGCAGGGACGGTGCGCTCCCCACGAGGCCGTGGCGCTGATGGTGGATGTGCTGGAAGGCCTGCAGGCTGCCCATGCGTCCGGTATCGTGCACGGGAATCTGAAGCCGTCGAATGTCATGGTGGACAACCAGCGCCATGCGCGGGTGATGGACTTTGGAACGGCAGCGCCCGTGCAGGCCGCGGCCAGCGCGCAAGGGGTTGTCGGCACGCCGTCCTATCTGGCGCCCGAGGCCGCCGGGGGCGCTGCACCGTCGCCCGCGATGGATGTGTATTCGGCCGCGCTCGTGCTGGTAGAGCTGCTCACGGGCCACCCCTTGATGCCCCGGCAAGATGCCTGGCAGGCGCTGTACCGCAGCGCCAACGAATTTGCGACCCTGCCGGACGACCTGGGCCCGGGAGTGGATGGCGCCTTGCGCGCCGTAGTGCAGCGCGCTCTGGCACGCAGCCCGGGGGCGCGGTATGCCACGGCCGGGGATTTTCGCGACGCCTTGCGCGGCTGGGCGGCACCCGTCAGCGCCCCCACTGCCGCCAGCAATGCCACCCTCGATTTTTTGCTGCGGCGCATGCGCCACAAAAGCGATTTTCCTGCGCTCTCGGACTCGGTGGCCCGCATCCAGCGGGTGGCCAATTCCGAAGACGACAGCATCAGCGACCTGACGCACGAGATCCTCAAGGATGTGGCGCTGACCAACAAGCTGCTGCGCCTGGTCAACAGCGTGCACTATGCGCACGCCAGCCGCGGCACGATCAGCACCGTGTCGCGCGCTGTCAGCCTGGTGGGGTTCAATGCGGTGCGCAACATGGCGCTCAGCCTGGTGCTGCTGGACCACATGGAAGACAAGGCACATGCCAGCCAGATGCGCGAGGAATTCCTGCGCGCCATGATGGCGGGTTCCGTCGCGGCCGAGTTGTGCAGCCCGGGGCAGGTGGCTGAGGAAGCCTTCATTGGCGCCATGTTCCAGAACCTGGGGCGCATGTTGTGTGAGTTCTATTTCCCTGAGGAAGCGCAGCAGGTGCGCAGTGTGGTGGCGGCGGGGCGGCTGCAAGGCGGTGAGGAATCGGCCGCCGTGCAGGTGCTGGGCTTGGGTTTTGAAGACCTTGGTGCTGGCGTGGCGCGGGTGTGGGGGCTGCCCGAAAGCCTTCAGCGCTGCATGCGCAAGCCCATGGGGGCACCCCCGATGCGCTCGGCCGAGCAGGGTGTGGAGCGTCTGCGCTGGGTGGCCATGGCGGCCAACGAGGTGGCCAGCACGCTGCTGCACAGCGGTGATGCGCAGACGGAGGACCGGCTGCAGCAGACCGCCGCACGCTATGCGCGCACCCTGGCGCTCTCGCCCGAGGCCATTGCCGAGGCCACCCTGCGCGCGCGCCACAAGTTGGTGTCGCTGGCCCAGGCGCTGGATCTGCAGGTGGCGCCGGGCTCCGCAGCGGCCCGGCTGCTGACGCTGCCGACGCCCCAGGCAGATGCCGCCGTGCCGCAAGACGCGCTGGCCCTGCTGGAGTTGCGCGCTGCTGAGCCGCAGCCCCTGCCCGCCGTGCTGGAGTCGCAGGCCGCAGGCACGGTGTCGGTGGCCCAGGTCAACGAAGTGCTGGCGGCGGGCATCCAGGACATCACCAACGCCATGGTGGAGAACTTCCAGCTCAATGACGTGCTGCGCATGATCTTGGAAACCATGTTCCGTGCCCTGGGTTTCCGGCGCATGGTTTTTTGCCTGCGCGAGGCACGCACCGACCTGCTGACGGGGCGCTTCGGCCTCGGCGAAGACAGTGAAAGCGCCGTGCGCGCCATGAAGGTGCCACTGAAAACGCCCGGCGACCTGTTTGCAGCGGTCTGCGTGCGTGGTGCCGACACCCTGATCAACGACGCCACGCAGGCGCGTATGCAGGCGCGCCTGCCGCAGTGGTATGTGCAGGGCATCAATGCACCGGCTTTCCTGTTGCTGCCCCTGCAGATCAAGGGACAACCGTTCGCCCTGATCTATGCCGACCAGTCAGCGCCCGGGGGCATCGTGGTGGATGACAAGGTGCTGGGGTTGCTGCGCACCCTGCGCAACCAGGCCGTCATGGCCTTTCGCCAGGCAGGCTGATGCGGCCTGTGCGCGCCGGATGTGCCCGGCTGGCCGGCCGGGCCCGATAATTGCGCCATGGCCGCCGTTTTTGACAAGCCCTCTATCGCCCAGCGTTTCGTGCCCCTGTTTCAGGGGTTTGACTGGCCGCTCGTCCTGGTGGTGGCCGTGCTGGCCAGCGCCGGGCTGCTGGCCATGTATTCATCGGGATACGACCATGGTTCGCGTTTTGCCGACCATGCGCGCAACATGCTGATTGCCGGCTCCATTCTTTTCGTGGTGGCCCAGGTGCCGCCCCAAAAGCTCATGGTCTTTGCCGTGCCCCTGTATGCCGCGGGGGTGGCGCTGCTGGTGGCGGTGGCCCTGTTTGGCATTACCAAAAAAGGGGCCCAGCGCTGGATCAACCTGGGCATTGTCATCCAGCCCAGCGAGATCCTCAAGATCGCCATGCCCCTGATGCTGGCCTGGTGGTTCCAGAAGCGTGAGGGGCAACTGCGGCCGCTGGATTTTGCCGCTGCGGGGTTGCTGCTGGCCATTCCCGTGGGCCTGATCATGAAGCAACCCGACCTTGGCACCTCGCTGCTGGTGCTGGCGGCGGGCCTGTCAGTGATCTTTTTTGCTGGCCTGTCCTGGAAGCTGGTGCTGCCACCGGTGTTGCTGGGCGCCGTGGGCATCTTGCTGCTGGTGTCGCTGGAGCCCCAACTGTGTGCCGAAGGCGTGCGCTGGTCTATCCTGCATGACTACCAGCAGCAGCGCATCTGCACGTTGCTCGATCCATCGCGGGACCCGCTGGGCAAGGGGTTTCACATCATCCAGGGCATGATTGCCATTGGCTCGGGTGGCATTTTTGGCAAGGGGTTCATGGCGGGGACGCAGACCCATCTCGAATTCATTCCCGAGCGCACCACCGACTTCATCTTTGCGGCCTTTTCGGAAGAGTTTGGCCTTGCTGGCAACCTGTTCTTGATCGTGTGCTTTTTGCTGCTGGTGTGGCGTGGGCTGGCGATTGCCGTGGGCGCAACGACCTTGTTCGGGCGGCTCATGGCGGGAGCGGTGTCGATGATCTTTTTCACCTATGCCTTTGTGAACATGGGCATGGTCAGCGGAATCTTGCCTGTGGTGGGCGTGCCGCTGCCGTTCATCAGCTATGGCGGCACGGCCATGGTCACGCTGGGGCTGGCGCTGGGCATTCTGATGTCGGTGGCGCGGGCCCAGCACCTCGATCCCAAGGACGCGCGGCCGGCGCTTTGACCGCCGCCTCCATCGTTTGCCCGTTTACCCGCATCCATCTTGCGCGATGGGGGCTTGCGGGTTACAACCCGGGTGCCAACTGTGTTTTGGCATTTATCCGGAGGTACTTCCCATGGCGTCTAGGTTTGAGCTGAAAAAATCCAAAAACGACAAGTTCGTCTTCAATCTGCTGGCTGACAACGGGAAGGTCATTTTGACCAGCGAACTCTACGACTCCAAGGCCAGCGCGCTCAATGGCATTGAATCCGTCAAGAAAAACGCTCCCGACGATGGCCGCTATGGGCGGCTGAGCGCCAAGGATGGATCGCCCTATTACACGCTCAAGGCAGGCAACGGTCAGGTCATTGGCCAAAGCCAGATGTTCTCGGGCGAAAAGGCCCGGGATGACGGCATCGAATCGGTCAAGAGCAACGCCCCCGGGGCGGTGACAGACGATCAGACGGCTTGATTTCGCCGCAGGGGTGGGGTGGCGCGCCGCGTGGGTATGCGCCCCAGCTCCGCCTGGGGCAGGGCGGCGCGCCTAAAATGGCCGCATGTCCTCACGCTCCCCCTCTGCCGCGCCCCAGCGCGCGCCCACCCTGCAACGCATTGACGTTGCTCGCCAGTTGCTCCTGACGCCTTTTGGTCTGGACGAAAGTCATCTGGCGCGTGCGCTGGCGGAAATTCGCACCCACCAGGTCGACGACGCCGACCTGTATTTCCAATACACCCGCAGTGAAGGCTGGAGCCTCGAAGAGGGCATCGTCAAGACGGGTTCGTTCTCGATTGACCAGGGCGTAGGGGTGCGCGCCGTCAGCGGCGAAAAGACGGCGTTTGCCTATTCCGACGACATCTCCGAAGCCTCGTTGCTTGACGCGGCGCGAACTGTACGGTCGATTTCATCTGTAGCCCAGGCAGGTCGTGCGCGAGTAGCTCCTAAAAAAATAGCTAACGGTCGCAGCCTCTATCCTGGCGTGGACCCCATCTCCACGCTGGACAGCACGGCCAAGGTCGCCCTGCTGATGCAGGTGGAGCAGCGTGCTCGCGCCAAGGACCCGCGCGTGGCCCAGGTCATGGCTGGCCTGGCGAGCGAATACGACGTGGTGCTGGTGGCCCGTGCCGACGGCACGCTGGCGGCAGATGTGCGGCCGCTGGTGCGGCTGTCCGTTACCGTGATCGCTGAGCAAAACGGTCGCCGTGAAATGGGCTCGGCCGGTGGCGGCGGTCGCTTTGGTCTGGCGTATTTCGATGCCGAGCAAATTGCCCAGTATGTGGACGAGGCGGTGAACGCGGCCCTGGTCAATCTGGAGTCGCGCCCCGCGCCAGCGGGCGAGATGACGGTGGTTCTGGGCCCCGGCTGGCCCGGCATCCTGCTGCACGAGGCCATCGGCCACGGGCTGGAGGGCGATTTCAACCGCAAGGGCTCCAGCGCCTTCAGCGGCCGCATCGGCCAGCGCGTGGCAGCCAAGGGTGTCACGGTGCTTGACGACGGCACCATCTCGGATCGGCGCGGCTCGCTCAACGTGGACGACGAGGGCAACACCAGCCAGCGCAACGTGCTGATCGAGGACGGCATCCTGAAGGGATACATCCAGGATTCGCTCAACGCCCGCCTCATGGGCGTGGCGCCCACCGGCAACGGCCGGCGCGAGAGTTATGCGCACATTCCCATGCCGCGCATGACCAACACCTACATGCTGGGCGGCGACAAGGACCCCCAGGAAATCGTGGCCAGCATCAAGAAGGGCCTGTATGCCACCAACTTTGGCGGCGGGCAGGTGGACATCACGTCCGGCAAATTCGTTTTTTCGGCCAGCGAGGCCTACTGGGTGGAAAACGGCAAAATTCTCTACCCCGTCAAGGGCGCGACCATTGTGGGCAGCGGTCCCGATTGCCTCAAGCGCGTCAGCATGATCGGCAACGACATGAAGCTCGACAGCGGCGTGGGCACCTGCGGCAAGGAAGGCCAGAGCGTGCCTGTGGGCGTGGGCCAGCCCACGCTGCGCATCGACGGGCTGACGGTCGGCGGTACGGCCTGAAGCCCACGCGGGCGGCGCCGCGGGTGGTTGCCTGGGCACATCGTGGCACCCGGCGGGCCACGCGGGGGGCGACAGCCTGAAGAGGCGGGCGCACAATCACACCATGCCTGCGTCGCTTTCCAGTTTGCAGCAAACACTCCAGTCATTTGGCGATATCAGCCGTTTTCTGCGTGAAGGCGTGGCGGACGAGGATTCCCGCCAGTTGCGGGACAGCCTGGGGGCGCTGTCGATGCACATTGAGGAGGCGACGCGCCTGCGCCGATCCGGCGCCGATGCCGGTGCCATCACCCGCCGCGTGGTGGAACTGGCCCAGTGCGCACGCGAGCACCAGCTTTTCCTCACGGGTTTGGGCTCTGCTTGGCATGCGTTGTACGAGTTTGGCGCTTACCAGCGCGCGCTGCGGGAGTTGCGTGACGCCGTCGCCGCATGGCAGCAGGAGCTGGAGCGCCACAGCGCGCGCGAGAGCGCCTGCTTTCGCCAGTTTGAGCTGCTCGCCTGGCGCACGCTGGGTGAAGCATTGCTGCTCATCGACATGTACGAGCACGACAGTGGTCCGCAAAGCGATTTGCCCGATGCATTGCCACAGCGGCTGTCGGGCTGGCAGCGGGTGCGGGCCTGGTTTGGGCGCCTGCGGCGATAGCTGACTGTCGCCAGTTTTTGCAGTCCACGCGCACAGTTGCCGCCGCGCCACAATGCCCCGGGCTTGCTGCGCTGCGACAAACACTGTGCTACATTGATTCACATGCAAGTACGCAGCGCGTTTTATTTTTGGTTTTGGATCTCAGTCCCCGGCGGATGAGAGGACAGCGCGCAAGCCCACAAACCTCCCCATACCAACCGCCGACGCTGTAAAGCCCGGCGGTTTTTGTTTTTCTGACCTTCTCCCATTTCAATCCACGAGGAAGCAACCATGACGGCCCACGCCACCCCTGCCAGCGATGCCTGGTACCGCAGCGTCGAGAAAACCAGCCAGACCGACGACGAACGTATCAAGGACATCACCGTGTTGCCACCTCCCGAACACCTGATCCGCTTTTTCCCCATCAGCGGAACGCCGGTGGAAGCGCTGATCACCCAGACCCGCAAGAACATCCACCGCATCATGGCGGGCAAGGATGACCGCTTGCTGGTGGTGATTGGCCCCTGCTCCATCCACGACCCCGCGGCGGCGCTGGAATATGCCCGTCGCATGGCTGCCGTGCGTGCCCAGTACGCAGACACGCTGGAGATCGTGATGCGCGTGTATTTCGAGAAACCCCGCACCACGGTGGGCTGGAAGGGCCTGATCAATGACCCCTATCTGGATGAGAGCTATCGCATCGACGAAGGCCTGCGCATTGCGCGCCAGTTGCTCATCGAGATCAACCGCCTGGGCATCCCGGCGGGCAGCGAGTTTCTCGATGTGATCTCGCCCCAGTACATCGGCGACCTCATTAGCTGGGGTGCCATCGGCGCACGCACCACCGAAAGCCAGGTGCACCGCGAGCTGGCCTCGGGCCTGTCTGCGCCCATTGGATTCAAGAATGGAACGGATGGCAACATCCGCATCGCCACCGACGCCATCCAGTCGGCCAGCCGGGGCCACCATTTCCTGTCGGTGCACAAGAATGGCCAAGTGGCCATCGTCAACACCAAGGGCAACAAAGACTGCCACGTCATCCTGCGTGGTGGCAAGGCCCCCAATTACGATGCCGCCAGCGTCGCCGCCGCCTGCAAGGACCTTGAAGCCGCCCACCTGCCCGCCACCTTGATGGTCGATTGCAGCCACGCCAACAGCAGCAAGCAGCACCAAAAGCAGCTCGATGTGGCGCGGGATATTGCAGCCCAGATCGCTGGAGGTTCGCGCAGCGTGTTCGGTCTCATGATCGAGAGCCATCTGAACGCCGGTGCGCAGAAGTTCTCGCCTGGCAAGGACCTGCCCAGCGCGCTGGAGTATGGAAAGAGCATCACCGACGCCTGCCTGGGCTGGGACGATTCGCTGCAGTCGCTGGCCGAACTCTCGGCGGCCGTGGTGGCCCGCCGCGCGCTCTGATACGAAGTTCATACCGTCGGATAACCAGCATCGGATAACCAGAGGCAGGGAGCCCGCAGCCAGTGCTTTGTCAAGACGATCCAGCGAAGCTGGACGACTGGGGCAGTCCCTGTGATGCTGCACCGCTGTGGCGGTGTAAGCTCAAACCTTTGGCGGGGCGCACCGGGTGTGCCGCCCCGGCCCTTGCATCCCCATTGCGCCAGAAAGGCAAGCATCATGCACAGCGAAGTGTCGGTCCAACTGACTGGAAACCAGGAATTCCGTTTTGATCTGGAGGGCCAGGAGCCCATGACGCACGAAGGCGGGCGCCGCTGGCTGGACGATCAGTTCACGGCCCTCGATTGCGAACCCCTGCGCGCCAGCGGCAAGGTGTTGCTGGCCGACAAGGTCTTGACCGTGGCGCTTGCCGCAGGCACCGCGTTGTTCAACGATCCCGTGTGGTCGCGCGACTTTGCCCGTGCCGCCAGTGCTGCGCTGGCCAAACCCGTGGTGCGGGTGGACGTGCCAGCCATGGCTGTGTCCTTCTGAAAATCAGGTCAAAATAGCCGCTAGCCCTTATCTGATAAGCGGTGGTAGCTATATTTATGATAGTGCACGCAGCAAGCGGTCGTGCACCCCGCCGAAGCCACCATTGCTCATGCAGACGATGTGATCGCCCGGCTTTGCGGCCTGCTGCACCTGGCTGACCAGGGTGTCGATGTCTGGCGCGGTCTGTGCGCGCTGGCCGGGGCCTACGCCCAACGGCGCCAGGGCGTCGGCGGCATCCCAGTCCAGCCCGGCCGTGTGGCAAAAGGCCAGATCGGCGTTCTCCAGCGCCCAGGGCAACTGGCTTTTCATGGCGCCCAGCTTCATGGTGTTGCTGCGCGGCTCGAACACCGCCAGGATGCGTGCATCGGCCCCCAGGCTGCGGCGCAAGCCATCCAGTGTGGTGCGCAGCGCGGTGGGGTGGTGCGCAAAGTCGTCGTACACCGCGATGCCGTTGACGGTGCCGCGCAATTCCATGCGGCGTTTGACATTCTGAAAATTGGCCAGCGCCTGTGCGGCCTGCGACACGGGCACGCCCACATGGTGGGCCGCTGCAATCGCTGCCAGCGCATTGAGCTGGTTGTGCACGCCTGTCAGGCTCCATTGCACGCGCGCTACCGCAGCACCCTGGTGCAGCACGTCAAAAGCCTGCGGGTCGCCCACGGCAGAAAAATCGCTCACTGCGGCGCCGAAGCTGCTCACCGTGCTCCAGCAGCCGGTGTGCAGCACACGGGCGAGGCTTTCTTCGAGCCCGTTGACCACGATGCGACCCGAGGGCGGCACGGTGCGCACCAGGTGGTGAAACTGGCGCTCGATGGCGGCCAGGTCATCAAAGATGTCGGCATGGTCGAATTCCAGATTGTTCAGCACCGCCGTGCGCGGGCGGTAATGCACGAACTTGCTGCGCTTGTCGAAAAAGGCGGTGTCGTACTCGTCGGCCTCAATGACAAAGAGCGGGCGGGTGTCGAGCGCCCCTTCGCCTGCGATGGGACGCTGCGTGGCGCCCAGGCGGGCAGACACCCCGAAGTTCAGTGGCACGCCGCCAATCAAAAAGCCCGGCTGCAGTCCGGCACTTTCCAGAATCCAGGCCAGCATCGACGTGGTGGTGGTCTTGCCGTGGGTTCCCGCCACAGCCAGCACGTGCCGGCCCTGCAACACCTGTTCGGCCAGCCACTGCGGGCCGCTGGTGTAGGGCAGGCCGGCGTCCAGAATGGCTTCCATGAGCGGAAACTTGGGGCTGCCGTCGGCCAGCCGGGCGCGGCTGACCACATTGCCCACCACGAACACATCGGGGCGCAGCGCCAGCTGGTCTGCTCCGAACCCTTCGATCAGCTCGATGCCCAAGGCGCGCAGCTGATCGCTCATGGGTGGGTAAACACCGGCGTCGCAGCCAGTAACCTTGTGCCCTGCTTCCCGCGCCAGCGCGGCCAAGCCCCCCATGAACGTGCCGCAGATCCCGAGTATGTGTATGTGCATGGGCGCAGATTCTAAGGTTCAAGCACAAAAGGCAACGCAGCGCTTGTGTGGTAAGCGCAAGAAGCTATTAAAAACATAGTGTCTGCCAGGGTGGCTGGAGTGCAATGGCCATATCTTCGTCGGGCCATGCGGGGCGGCGTGGCGGCTTGTCACGGGTTGGCGCCACAATAGCGCCTCCAACGCCATCCCATTGCGCCATGCCAACACCTTTGAGCGCCGAAATCGCCAGCACCACTGCCCGGCTGGTCGTGGAAGAGGGCCTGGAGTGGGGCCCCGCCAAACGCCGTGCCGTGCGCCAGCTGGGCCTGCCGGCACGCACCCCCCTACCCGACAACGATGAGGTGGAAGACGCAGTACGGGAATACATCGCCCTGTTTTGCGCCGACACCCAGCCCCGTGAATTGCGTGCCCTGCGCCAGCTGGCCCTGGTCTGGATGGAGCGCATGTCCGCTTTTCGGCCCCATCTCGGCGGCGCGGTGTGGCGTGGCACTGCCACCCGGCTGTCGGATATTTATCTGCAGTTGTTCTGTGATGACTCCAAATCAGCCGAGATCGCGCTGATAGACCATAACGTCGATTACGAGCCGCGCACCGTCCCAGGCTTTCACGGCGATTCTGTCGAGGCCCTCAGCGTGGGCAGCAAGTGCCCTGAACTGGGTGAAATGATCGGCGTGCATTTGCTGATCTACGATCTCGACGATTTGCGCGGAGCCTTGCGCCCCGATACCAAGGGACGATCGCCACGTGGTGACATCACCGCGGTGCGGCGCCTTCTTCAGGAAAATGCCCCATGACTCTGCCATCCCTGCCATCTGCTGAATCGTCTGTTTCCTCTGAGTCTGGTCATGGCGTAACGCCCGTAAGCCGGCGCAGGGCTTTGTATGCTGGTGTGGCTGCCGCTGCCGCGCTGGGTGGTGCCGGCCTGGCCTGGTGGCGCCTGCAGCCCCGCGCTGTGCAAGCGGGCGCCGAGCAGGCACTTTGGACCCAGGCATTCGACACGCCCGAGGGCGCCCAGCTGGCCATGGGGGCGTTTGCTGGCAAACCCTTGCTGCTCAACTTCTGGGCGACCTGGTGTCCGCCCTGTGTAGAAGAGTTGCCCCTGCTCAACACCTTTCATCGTGAAAACAAGGCCAACGGCTGGCAAGTGGTGGGGTTGGCGATTGATCAGCCTTCTTCGGTGCGGAAATTTCTGGCGCGGCTACCGCTGGATTTCCCGGTGGGCTTGGCAGGGCTGGGGGGCTCGGAGTTGGGGCGCTCCTTGGGCAACCTGACGGGTGGCCTGCCCTTCACCGTGGTGTTCGGCGCGGAAGGGCGCGTGTTGCATCGTAAAATGGGCCAGGTTACCCCGCAGGACTTGCAAAAGTGGGTTGCCCTGCGCTGAAGATATTTTCCGTAAAAATAGCCAGTCAAAACCGCTGAAAGGGGCTATGCCCCCGCTGTCGATGGTGAAAAATGCGCTCTAAAGACTGAAGTAGGCTGAAATTGGAGTAAATTCGCGCCTTATTCAGTTTTATAGCCGTTGGAGCTCCCATGGATTTGCGAAAACTCAAAACCCTCATCGATCTGGTATCCGAGTCGAATGTGTCTGAACTCGAGATCACCGAAGCCGAGGGCAAGGTCCGTATCGTCAAGAGCGGCGGCGCTGTGGTGCAGCAGTATGTTCCGGCTCCCATGCCCGCTGCGGCTGCAGCAGCCGCGCCGGCCACCGTTGCCGAGCTGCCCGCACCGGTGGCTGCAGCGCCCACTGGCCATGTGGTGAAGTCGCCCATGGTGGGCACTTTTTACCGTTCGTCCAGCCCCGGTGCCAAGGCGTTCGTCGAGGTGGGCAGCCAGGTCAAGGAAGGCGAGACGGTCTGCATCATCGAAGCCATGAAGATCCTCAATGAAATCGAGGCCGACAAATCCGGCACAGTGACCAAGATTCTGGGTGAGAACGGTCAGGCCGTCGAATACGGACAACCCTTGTTCGTGATCGAATAATCCCCTGCCCATGTTTACAAAGATCCTTGTCGCCCACTGCGACGTTCTTGCCAGCGGCAAGGCAATGCAAATTGCCCTGGCACGCGCCAGCGTGCGGGCGATGAGCCGCGAGATAGCCTATGTTTAAAAAGATCCTGGTCGCCAATCGCGGCGTTCTTGCCAGCGGCAAGGCAATGCAAATTGCCCTGGCACGCGCCAGCGTGCGGGCGATGAGCCGCGAGATAGCCTATGTTTAAAAAGATCCTGGTCGCCAATCGCGGCGAAATCGCCCTGCGCATCCAGCGCGCCTGCCACGAGCTGGGCGTGAAAGCCGTGATGGTCTACTCCGAGGCCGATCGTGATGCCAAGTATGTAAAGCTGGCCGAAGAGGCCGTCTGCATTGGCCCTGCGCCCTCGCCGCTGTCTTACCTCAACATGCCGGCCATCATTTCGGCGGCCGAGGTGACGGATGCAGAAGCCATCCACCCGGGCTACGGTTTTCTATCCGAAAACGCCGATTTTGCCGAGCGGGTGGAAAAAAGCGGTTTCCAGTTCATTGGCCCCACGCCAGACAACATCCGCACCATGGGCGACAAGGTGTCGGCCAAGCAGGCCATGATCCGCGCCGGCGTGCCCTGCGTGCCCGGATCGGAAGGCGAGTTGCCGGATGATCCGGTGCAGATTCGCCGCATTGCCAAGGCGGTGGGTTACCCCGTCATCATCAAGGCCGCTGGCGGCGGCGGTGGCCGCGGGATGCGCGTGGTGCACACCGAGGCAGCGCTGGTGAATGCCGTGCAGATGACCAAGGCCGAAGCGGGCGCTGCGTTTGGCAATCCTGCGGTGTACATGGAGAAGTTCCTCCAGAACCCGCGCCATATCGAAATCCAGATCCTTGCCGACAAGCACCGCAATGCCGTGTACCTGGGCGAGCGCGACTGCTCCATGCAGCGGCGCCATCAGAAGGTGATCGAAGAGGCTCCGGCACCCGGCATTCCCCGCAAGCTGATCGAACGCATCGGCGAGCGCTGCGTGGCTGCCTGCAAGAAGATCGGTTATCGCGGTGCGGGCACTTTCGAGTTTCTGTACGAAAACGGTGAGTTCTACTTTATCGAGATGAACACGCGCGTGCAGGTGGAGCATCCGGTGACCGAATGGGTCACGGGTGTGGATATTGTGCGCACGCAGATCATGGTGGCGGCCGGTGAAAAGTTGCCTTTCACCCAGCGACAGATCGAGATTCGTGGCCATGCCATTGAATGCCGGGTGAACGCCGAAGACCCTTACAAGTTCATCCCTTCTCCGGGGCGCATCACCATGTGGCATGCGCCGGGCGGCCCGGGGGTGCGGGTGGATTCGCATGCGTACACCAACTATTTTGTCCCCCCGAACTACGACTCGATGATCGGCAAGATCATCGTGCATGGCGACACGCGTGAACAGGCCTTGGCCCGCATGCGCACGGCGCTCTCGGAAACCGTGATCGAGGGGATCAACACCAACGTGCCGTTGCACCGCGAGCTGATGGTGGATGCCAAGTTTGTGTCGGGCGGTACCAACATTCACTATCTGGAAGAGTGGCTGTCACAGCACAAGCGGTGAAATCCTCCTGCGCATGGTTCCATGCTGGCTCCTGGCAACGGGTGCCAGCATTTCATTTTTTCTGAGAGGCGTGTTTCATGTTTGAGCTGAGTCTGATGTGTCCGGAAGACCGCATTGAGGCGGTGAGCGATGCGCTGGATGCGCTGGATGCCCTGAGCGTGTCGGTGGAGGACGCTGACGCGCAGACCGATGCCGAGCAGGCATTGTTTGGCGAGCCGGGCATGCCTCCGCCCAAGGAGGGCTGGCAGCGCAGCCGGGTGGTGGCCCTGTTTGAAACCGAAGCCGCCGCGAGCGAGGCGCAGCAATTGCTGGCCGTGCAGGATTTCTTCACGGGGTGCAAGGTGCTGGGGCTGGCGCAGGTACCCGAGCAGGACTGGGTGCGACTGACGCAGTCGCAGTTTGCACCGGTCGACATCACTCCCGACTTCTGGATTGTTCCGACCTGGCATGAGCTGCCAGCGCAGGCCCTGCGCAGCATCCGGCTGGATCCGGGGCTTGCTTTTGGCACGGGCACCCACCCCACCACGCGCATGTGCCTGCGATGGATTGCGCGCCACGGCGCCACCAGCGCAGCAGCCGGCAATCCCCTCGGCCGGGTGCTTGACTACGGCTGTGGCTCGGGCATTCTGGCCATAGGTGCTGCCAAGTTCGGCGCCACCGATATCGATGCCGTGGACATTGATCCAGCTGCCGTCGAATCCACGATGCAGAATGCCCTGGCCAACGGCGTGCAGGTGCAGGCAGGCCTGCCGGACAAGGCCCAGGGGCTCTACCAGACGGTGCTGGCCAACATTCTTGCCACTCCGTTGAGGGTGCTGGCACCATTGCTGTGCGCGCATGTGGCACCAGGCGGACACCTTGTGCTGGCAGGCATTCTGGAGCGCCAGGCGCAGGAGCTGCAGGAAGCCTACGCGCCATGGATTCGCCTTGAGGTGGCAGATGCCGAGGATGGCTGGATCCTCATGACGGCCTCCCGCTGAGTTATCCACGCCGCTGAAGTTTGTCGTTAAGGGGCGCTTACTACAATGGATCGCAGATGAGCCAGATTACACGCTGCCCTTCCTGCGCGACGAAATTCAAGGTGGTTGCCGATCAGTTGCGCATATCTGACGGCTGGGTGCGCTGCGGGCAATGCAAGGAAGTCTTCGACGCATCGGCCCATCTGCTGCCTTCTGAGCCGCAGGCTCTGCTGCCGGACGTGTCCATGACCGCGTCGCGCCCACCACCGACGCCGGTGGTACGCGCCACCAGTGCAGTGCGTGCCTGGGGCGCCCCTTCTGCGGACACCCCCGCTGCTCCTTCGGCGCTGGGTGTGCCGCCTGCCAAGGCGCACGACCTGTCCTGGGATCATCCTTTGCCAGACAGCGTGCTGGATGTGCCAGTCCAGGCTGTGCCCTCGTTTCTTGTTGCGGGTAAGGCGACTTTCTCATTCCCTGGACAGGAAATGACCCTGCAGCCTACTGCTCCATTTGCCTGGAGATCGGTTGTACCCCCAGCCGGCAACGCTCTTGCTGACGGGGCAATGCCGGGGGCTGATCCCTTAGTGCCGGTGGCCGATGCGGTGCCGCCGCTCGTTCCCCTCCATAGAGGGCATTCTTCGGAAAAGGAGTCCCCTGCGCTACAGATGGGCGAGAGCCTGCCAGGCTACGAATTGCCATATGACGAGTTCCGTGAAGAGTGGCCTGAGGATGAGCTGGCCGAAGACTCTTCTACTGCAGGCGCTGCCTTGTATCCGCCACTGGAGTTGCCGCGCAAGCAATCCCTGATTGAGCCGGAAAGAGGCGGCGACTTTGTGGATGAGCATGAGATTTCGCACACGCAGAAGGATTCACCAGGACGGGGTTCGGACACGTCATTCGATGAATCTCTCTCCCCGGAATCCTTGTCCAGGGACGGTATGGGGCGAACCGAAAATCTGCAGAATGGGGCGGTGGGCGTCATCCCGCGGGCGCAGGACGAAGATGACTCGCCCGAGGGCACTTCGGGTGCGGATGAAGTGAGTTTTGTCCGCGCCGCAAAGCGCAAGGCCTTCTGGCGGCGCCCTTTGGTGCGGACGGGGTTGGGGGTCATCGCAATGGTGCTGTTGTGCACCTTGACATTGCAGATGGTGCTGCAGGAGCGGGACCGCATTGCGGCCATGGACGTCCGTGTTCGTCCATGGCTTCAGAGGCTGTGCGAGCCCTTGCAGTGCACCTTGGCCCCGCTCAGGCAAATATCAGATGTCGTGATTGAGAGCTCTTCTTTCAATAAAGCACGCGGAGACAGCTACCAGCTGGTTTTTGTTATCAAGAACCGAGCAACGCTGCCGCTGTCCATGCCTGCGATGGAGTTGACCCTGACTGATACACAGGACCAGCCCGTGCTTCGGCGTGTATTTTTGCCCCAGGAGATGGGGGCTCCTGCGGAGCTTCCCGCACTGGGTGAATGGACCTCTTCGGTGGCGGTCGTCGTGACCACTGGCGGAGCGCGTGTGGCTGGCTATCGGCTGCTGGCGTTCTATCCCTGATTCTTAACCAACTTTTGCCATGGCTGTATTGATTTGTGGTTCCCTTGCGTTTGACACCATCATGACTTTTGAAGGGCGGTTTGCCGAGCAGATCCTGCCCGATCAACTGCACATCCTCAATGTGTCGTTTTTGGTGCCCTCCTTGCGGCGGGATTTTGGCGGGTGTGCCGGCAATATTGCCTACAGCCTGCAACTGTTGGGAGGCAAGCCGCTCCCCATGGCCATGCTGGGCAGTGACGGCGCTGATTACCTCTCGCGACTGAAGGAGCTGGGCATCAGCACTGCGCATGTGGGGCAGGCCCATGACACCTACACCGCGCAGGCCATGATCATGACGGACCGTGACAACAATCAGATCACGGCATTTCATCCCGGGGCGATGATGCAGGCCCATGTGAACCGCATCGAGCCTCAGGCCGACGTGAGACTTGGCATTATTGCGCCCGATGGAAGGGATGCCATGCTGGAGCACGCCGCCCAGATGGTTGCGGCAGATATTCCGTTTGTATTCGATCCAGGCCAGGGGTTGCCCATGTTCAACGGAGCCGAGCTGTCCCGGTTTGTCGAACAGGCCACCTGGGTCACGGTGAACGACTATGAAGGCAAAATGCTGTGCGAACGCACGGGCTGGTCTTGCGCCGAAATTTCACGCAAGGTGAAGGGTTTGGTTGTCACGCTGGGGGCGCAAGGTTGTGAGGTGTGGGTTGACGGAGAAAAGACCCTGGTGCCCGCAGTTGAACCCGCTGAGGTGGTGGATCCGACCGGGTGTGGGGACGCATGGCGCGGGGCGTTGCTTTTTGGGTTGGAGCGCGGCTGGTCGCTCGTGCGTTGCGCCGAACTGGGCAATCGTGTGGGGGCGCTCAAGATCGCACAGCGTGGGCCACAAAACTACACACTCGACTTCACACCTGCCTGATACCGTTTGCATGCAAAGACGTTTGGTCCATCTGCTCTCTCGGTAGCGGTTGGCGCGTCTGAATCCGCTTGTTTCCGGCATAAAAAAACCCGGTGCGCAAGCACCGGGCTGGGCACTGAAAGTGCAGGATTTACGGCTTGGTGCCGGTGGGGAAGGGCCAGGCCGCCTGGGGGTTCAGCGTGGTTTGCGCGGATGGTGCTGCGGCTGGGGCCTTCGCGGCTTTTTTGGCTGGGGCTACCTTCTTTGCAGGGGCTGCTTTTGGGGCGGGGGCAGCCTTCTTGGCGGCCACTACCTTCTTGGCAGGAGCGGCAGCTTTCTTCGCTGGCGCAGCCTTCTTGGCAGCCACTACCTTCTTGGCAGGAGCGGCAGCTTTCTTCGCTGGCGCAGCCTTCTTGGCAGCCACTACCTTCT
>ERZ1023652.34-NODE-34-length-34667-cov-6.524667_pt1 | contig 34667 bp, 33 predicted proteins | sample MGYA00520879_ERZ1023652 | MGnify/ENA primary metagenome ERZ1023652 (study PRJEB33180, sample SAMEA4044469) | wastewater metagenome | place: Denmark | collected 2016-04-02 | study: EMG produced TPA metagenomics assembly of the PRJEB13832 data set (Local surveillance...
GTTCTGTTTGCACGACATTGTAAGCCTTTGCCGAAAACGGTTTAATAAGAGAGTAAACAAAACAGAACAAAGGAGAGAATAATTATGGCAACTGAAACAAGAATTTTGGATCAAACAGACGAAAACAAGCTGCCGATTAGCGAGAAGTTGACGTTCGGCTTCGGGAATCTGGCGGCCAACCTGATGCTGACAACGGCCAGTTCCTTCATCACTTATTACTATACCGATGTGGTCGGGTTGAGCGCAGTCATCGTCGGCAACATCCTCTTGTGGGCACGACTTTTTGATGGCGCTTCCGACTTGGCAATGGGTGCGATCGTCGACAAGACCCGTTCGAAACACGGAAAGGCCAGACCTTGGATTTTATGGATGGCAATCCCATATGCGTTGGCAATGATACTCTTATTCACTTCTCCTGATTTTCTGGGATCGACGGGCAAAGCCATCTACGCTTTCGTGACTTATGTGATTGCTTTGGCTGGTGTATACACAGCGACGATGGTTCCCTATAACGCAATGATCGGTACTACGACATCGAACCCAGTCGATCGCGGCAACCTATCGACATCACGCACCTTAGCTGGATTCGTGGGGGCGATGGGAGTGACTGCAGCGGTTTTGCCGATCGTAAACTTCTTCGGTGGCGATAAACAGGCTTGGACATGGATGGCCGCTCTATTCGGGGGTATCTCGACAGTGCTGTTGCTGATTCTGTTCAAAAATTCTAAGGAACGCGTCATCGAGTCTGCTGTTGCTGTCGAAAAGGTTCCTTTGAAAAAGAATCTTAAGGCGCTGTTGCAGAATAAATACTGGGTCATCATGATTCTATATATGCTAATCAGTTTCATCAGCTCTGGTTTGGGTGGCATCAACATTTTTTATGCCCAATGGATTTTGGGAGATCCTGCAAAAGTGGCAGTAATCGGTATTCTTTCTTTTATGCCGATTGCGGTAGGTGCAGTGTTTATGCCTGTTCTGTTGAGCAAATTCAGCAAAAAAACGATCACCTTGATCGGAGGCATCGTAATGATGATAGGTCTGCTGATCATCGCGGTGTTCCCGGAAAACTTTACGATGATTATGGTCGGTTTGATCATCCGCGGACTCGGTATCGCGCCGGGAGCTGTCGCAGCCTTCGCTATGTTGGGTGACGTTGCCGATTACGGTGAATGGAAAACGGGCATCCGCAGCGAAGGTTTGATTTTCTCGGCAGGAACTTTTGCCGAAAAAGTCGGCTCCGGAGTGGGCGGGCTGATTCTGGGTGTTGTTTTAGGACTTGGCGGCTATGTGTCGCAAGGGGCAACGCAATCAACAGAAGCTTTATTCGCGATCAAGGCAATCTTCGCCTATCTGCCACTCGCTTTCACAGCAATCTGCATTTTGTTGATTCTGTTCTATGACTTGGACAAAAAACTTCCTGAAATTGCGGAAGACTTGAAAGCGAAACGAGTGAACGGATAATGTTACAGGCTGGGACAAAAACCCAGCCTGAAATTATATATCCGAATATTATTTGCGCAAACGTGCGGCAAAAGGCAGGCCCTGGTTCCACTTCACGAAAAATGCTCAGATGGTCTGCGACCATCTTGCGCTTATTCGCTCCAGTGGTCCGGGCCTAAACGCCTTTTGTCCCACTCTCATTTTTTAAGACAGGAGCACACACAATGAATATATATAATCTGAAAACCAATTACCTAATGAATCCTATCGGCTTTTTGATGGACACGGTGGCTTTATCGTGGATAATCGAGGCGCCGTTTGAGGAGGAATTGCAGGGAACCCGTGTCCTCATCGCACTGGATGAGAACTTTGAAGAGGTCATCCATGACAGCGGAATGCAAGCTGATTTGGATCCGCTGTGCTATCAGCCGGAAATCAAGCTGCAGCCGCGCATGCGCTACTTCTGGAAAGTGATTGCGAAGAATGCTGATGGAGATGAGTCCTATTCCGAGATCCAATATTTCGAGACAGGTAAGGAAGAGGAACACTGGACCGGGAATTGGATCGAACCTGCCCGACAATTGCAAAGGATGCCGCTTGTGCGCAAACTGTTCCGCCTGCCTGCAAAACCTATCCGTAAGGCACGCGTTTATGCGACAGGACTGGGTATTTATGAACTGTATCTGAACGGAGAAAAAATCGGTGACGAATATTTGGCTCCCGGCTTCCATTCTTATGATTTTTGGCAGCAATACCAGACGTACGATGTCACAGAAGCCCTTCAAGCAGGTGGAAATGCGATCGGCTTCATGCTGGGGGACGGCTGGTTCAAAGGCCGCTTCGGATTCGACGGTGGATATGAAGATCTGTACGGGGATCAGTTCCGCCTGATCGCGGAATGCATCGTTACTTATGAGGACGGAACGGAAGAAATCATCGCCAGCGATGATACGTGGGAAGTCGCTGAGGGGCCGCTCGTCTCCAGTAGCATATACGACGGGGAAGTGTATGACGCGAACCTGGAAATCGACGGTTGGAACAAATACAGCGAATCAGAATCAGCTGTTTGCTGGGAACGGATGCAACTGAGCGATACGGATACCGAAGAACTTCAGGCACGGTTGAGTGTTCCGGTTAAAATCGTGGATGCCTTCGTGCCAGAACTGATTATTACCCCTGCAGGAGAGCAAGTATTGGACTTCAAACAGAACATGACCGGATGGATCACGTTCTCCGCGGATGTGCCGGATGGAACCGTCATCACCTATGAAGTCGGCGAAGTGCTGCAGGAAGACAACTTCTACCGCGATAATCTACGCACGGCGGAAGCGAAATTCACCTACATCAGCAATGGTAAAGCGGCCGAAGTGCGTCCGTACTTTACATTTTACGGCTTCCGCTACGCCAAAATAACCGGTGTCGATCTCCTGGAACAGGATCTAGGCTTCAAAGGATACGTGCTCCAGAGCGAACTGGAAGAGACGAGCGGCATGATCACAGCCAATCCGGATGTGAACCAATTGCTGAAGAATGCGCTTTGGGGGCAAAAAGGTAATTTCCTGGATGTGCCGACGGATTGTCCTCAAAGGGATGAGCGCATGGGCTGGACTGGTGATGCGCAGATTTTTGCCCGCACAGCGAGCTATAATATGTACACTCCGGCTTTCTACAAAAAATTCATGCACGATCTCCGTTTGGAGCAAAAAGCGCTCAATGGATCCGTTCCATTTGTTGTTCCACAGATCAAGCCGGAAGGAGATGCCGGATTCGTTACCGGATCCGGCGCAGCCGCCTGGTCGGATGCGGCGACAGTCATTCCTTGGGTGCTTTACGAACAATACGGCGATCGTTCGTTGCTGAAGGAACACTATCCGACCATGAAAGATTGGGTGGACTATATCGTTCGCGAAGATACGAAATCCGGAGACAAACGCCTCTGGACAAGCGGGTTCCAGTTCGGCGATTGGTTGGCGTTGGACGGGGATAATCCGCACTCACCGATGGGCGGCACCGACACTGCTCTGGTTGCATCCGTGTACTACTATCATTCGGCTTCCTTGCTGGCACGGGCCGCGGAGGTTTTGGGCAATACGCATGATGCGTTGGCGTACACCCAATTGGCCTTGGAAGTGAAACAAGCCATCCAAAATGAATACCTGACTACTACGGGACGCTTGGCGGTAACGACCCAGACAGCCTACATCCTCTTCCACTATTTCGATCTTTGCCCAGAACCATTCAAAGAGCGGATGACGAAAGACTTCTATGACAAAGTCATTTCCAGCGGCGTCCACCTTCAGACCGGGTTCGTCGGGACACCGTATTTTGCGGAAGCTTTGAGTAAGAACGGCATGAACGAACTGGCGTATGGTTTATTGCTGAATGAGGACTATCCGAGCTGGTTGTTTGCGGTGAAAATGGGTGCGACCACCATTTGGGAACGCTGGAATTCAATTTTGCCGGACGGGAAAATCTCCGGGACGGACATGAACTCCTTGAACCACTATGCTTATGGCTCGATCGTGGAGTGGCTGTACCGTTGCGTGCTGGGCATCCAGGCGGACAGCAGTCAGCCAGGATACAAACACTTCTTCCTGGCACCGCAACCGAGTGCGCAGTTGGGCAAAGCGGAAGGGTACTATCAATCGGTATCCGGACGCATCGAAAGCGCGTGGGAAATTTTAGCGGACGGACAATTGGATTTCGCTTTCCGCGTGCCTTTCGGGACGATCGCAACCATCACCCTGCCGGATCTGACGCTTGAAGAAGCACAGAAAACAGAGTGGCTGCAGTCTGCGGTCGCTTTAGAGGATAGCGCAAAAGTCACAGTCAAAGCAGGTGAATACCGCGTCACGTACATGCCGACACGGAACTATTGCCCTGAAGTCACAACCGAGATGTCCTACCGGGAACTATTGGAATATACACCAGCCCGAAAAGTGATCTTCGAACAATTGCCTATGATGCGCAACAATGATGTGGCCTTGCAGTATCTGGATAAGCCGATGGAAAACTTCAAGGACCTGCCGATTGTTTCCAATTTTGTCAGCGAACAAGTCCTGGAGCAGATGAATGCATCGTTTACCTGATGGAGATAATGACTTAAGAATGAGGCGGCATCCGTCGCGAAAACTGCGACCTGTTCTATATTCAATATGTGGACGGTGAATTCAAAACCGAAATCGTCGACAAAGGCTGCGGGCCGTCCAATATCATGGTAGTGAATGAAGCAAATCGTGACATCATCGTTGCCGTGAACCATACTGGCAATGAAGCGGCGATATATATAGTGGAAGATTGATTTGACGGTGAATGGTCGTCTGACGTGAGTTTAGGTCACCTGATCTTTCTCCTCCGGTGAACGGAGGCTTCGCCGGAGTTCGGCCAACATTATTAGTTTTGATCTCCGGAGAGGCGAACTTCGCAGGCGTTGCAGTCGGATCTAAAGCGTGTCCTCCGGCAGGCAGCTGCCTCGCCGGAGTTGGAGGCCCGACAAGAGCGAGTTCCTCAGACTAACGGCCACCGCTAATTTTTTTCATTAATACCATACAATCAAAAAAGAATGTCCGGCCTTGAAACTCAAGGTAGGACATTCTTTTTTGCAATTATTGGTGAAGTCCCTCATAAAACTCATCAGCAACGGGTTCCAACCATTCCGGTATTCCTGCGGTGATGGCGATGTGTTCGAACCAGCTGTCCTTGGCGGCACCGTGCCAGTGCTTCACACCGTCATGGGTCACGATGACATCCCCTGGCTTTAATGATTGGGCAGGCTTGCCGTCTTCTTGATACCAACCCTCTCCGCCGGTGACCAACAGAATTTGGTAACCGTCGTGATGGATATGCCAGTTATTGCGGCAACCGGGTTCAAAGGTCACATTGCCGACGCCGACAGCCACTTCGGGATCAGCCACCAGTGCATTAAAATAACTTCGGCCGATAAAATACTGCGCGTAAGCTGTGTTTTCATCTCCAATCGGGAAAATGACGCCTTTTTTTACTTCTTGGTTTTTTGCCATATTTTTTTCCTCCTGAAAATTAATCTGTGTAAATTTCTTTGGCGATGTTGAAAGCGGACCATGCTTTCGGCCAACCGACATAGAACGCGAGCTGCGTGATGATTTCCACAAGTTCCTCTTTGGTCACGCCATTTTCCTTGGCTTTGTTCAAGTGAAACGGAAGCTGTTCAAAGTTTCCGCCTGTAATCAACGCTGTGATGGTGACGATAGAACGATCGCGCGATGCGAATTCCTTTTCCCGTGACCAGACTTGCCCGAACAGAACATCGTCATTCAATTCAGCAAATTTTGGTGCAAAATCACCCAATAAATCTCTTCCTGCCGTTACTTTTGCCATAAAATCATCTCCTTAGGAATGTTAGTTTCAGCATACTCCTTAGAGTGCACTTTAAGTCAAGCGCGAGCTCATAATTCTTTTCCGTTCTCAAAATATCGTACTGTTGTATCTTTGAAAATGGAGGTGAAAGCACATGGCCTGTTCAATTTGAGCATTCTCTGAAAAGGGTAGAAAATTCGGGCTTCATGTAAGAGCTTCTATTCGATTGCTTGTCATATATTAGTGTATAATGAGATTATTGTAGCTTAGTGATGGAACGAGCTGAATTTTTTTGTTTTTTTAGATGGTAGGATGCATAAAAATTTGAAAGAGGTGGCCTATGGATAAGAAAAGAATTGTCATTTATACGCTATTATTTATAGCAACATTAGCGATAGCGACACAAGGATTCACGAATACTGGTTTGGACGGACTGCTTGTCCCGTTACTTTTTACCTTTGCCTATTTTACGATCATCTTTATTATCGCAACAATCATTAAAAACAATTCCATTGTCGATATTGGTTGGGGGATGGGATTTGTTGTAGGGAGCTGGCTGACACTGCTTGTGACTGAAAATCCCACCGTTTTATCGTATGCCATTGTTGGATTTATTACGGTGTGGGGACTTAGATTATCTTTGCGCTTATTGAAAAGAAATTACGGGAAGCCTGAAGATTTCAGGTACGCACAGTGGCGGAAAGAGTGGGGCGATAAAGTAGTCATCACCGCCTTTTTCAGAGTGTTTGTGGTTCAGGGTATCATCAACTTTATCGTTGGATCTGCCAGCTATGTGGTCATCAAATACAACGAATTCAGTTTTGATTCAGCTCACCGCTATTTTGTTTATGCCGCACTTTTCATTGCGTTGGTAGGATTGTTCTTTGAAGTAGTCGGGGATGAGCAATTAAGACAACACATCAACAAAAAAACACGCACACTTCTGCAAACAGGCTTATGGTCAATCACACGTCATCCAAACTATCTCGGTGAAATCCTGATTTGGATCGGATTGTATGCAAGTGGTATTACGCTGTTCTTCACGGATTCCATCAACCCTTATTATTATCTGTTATTAATCATCTCGCCTATTTTAATGAGTACCGTATTAATCAAAATATCGACGCCATTACTGGAGAAAAATATGGAGAAATACGATGGATGGGAAGAATACACCAAAAGAGTTCCAATGCTTTTTCCTTTCACTAAAAAATAAGGCAGCATAGGTATGATTAAAACACGTTATTGAATAAAATTTGCGAAGCTGTGTGTGGGGGAGGTGCTACTTATTCCTTGCATGCAGCTTTTTGGGCGGCTCTTAAATAATCGTGCTATAGTATTCGTAATAAATGGAGGTGGGATTGCATGTCCTATTCAATCGGAGAGTTTTCGAAAATGATCGGTCTACCTGTGTCGACGCTGCGCTACTATGAAAATGAAGGGCTGTTGAAACCGGATCGCGATGAGAACAACCTGCGCGTCTATACAGATCAGGATTTAAAATGGGTGACTTTTCTTCTGCATCTGAAAGGCACAGGCATGTCGATGGCGGAACTGAAGCAGTACACCATTTGGCGTGCCGAAGGGGATGCGACGATGCTGGAGCGGATGGAACTCTTGGAAAAGCGACGACGCTTGTTGGAAAAAGATATCCAAGCATTGATGCACAATCTTGAGGTGATCGAAAATAAGATCGATTTCTACGAGGAGCGCCTTGCAGGCAATAAAGATAGTATGATTTCCCAGGTTGAAGCAGAAAAGGAAAAAAGTACGAAATAAACCCGCCAATTGGTGGGTTTATTTTTATCCCTTGACTTAATGTCAAGGTTAAGGTGTACGCTCTGATTGTATCAGAGAGGGGAAATGAATGATGGAACATCTTAATCAACAGCTATTCACCGGGGAGCGGGCTCTATTCAAAGGAAAAGACCTGCAGATCAGCCATTCAGTTTTTGCGGATGGGGAGTCTCCCTTGAAGGAAAGCAACAATATCGTACTCGAAAACACGATCTTCCGCTGGAAATATCCATTGTGGTATGCACGGAACATCCAGGCAAACAACATCACTTTAGTGGAAACTGCGCGTTCCGGCATTTGGTACACAAATGGCATCACGATAACCGACAGCATGATCCAAGCGCCCAAGATATTCAGACGAGCTGCCGATATCAAGTTGGAACGAGTGGAAATGCCAAATGCCCAAGAAACGTTATGGAACTGCAATGATATTACCTTGGAACAAGTAAACGCTGTGGGCGATTATTTTGCGATGAACAGCGAAAATATCCGTATTGAGCATTTTACGCTATCGGGGAATTATGCCTTTGACGGTGCCAAAAATATCGAGATTTCGCATGCCAAGTTGCTTTCAAAAGATGCTTTCTGGAATTGCGAGAATGTGGTCGTCAGGGATTCGACGATCATCGGCGAATATTTGGGTTGGAATTCCAAGAATATCACCTTCATCGATTGCATCATCGAGAGCAACCAGGGCATGTGCTACATGGAAAACGTGAAGATGGAGAATTGCCTGCTCATCAACACGGATCTGGCGTTCGAATATTCGACGGTCGACGTTCAAGCGAACAGCCGCATCGACAGTGTCAAGAATCCGATCAGCGGCACGATACCCGCTCCAGCAATCGGCGAACTGATTCTGGATGATCCGGAAATCGCGGCCGAAAACACCAAATACCAGCTTGCGGAGGAACCGGAATATGCCATTTGACTTTGATCGGATCATCGACAGACGGAACACCCACTCTTATAAGTGGGATGTCAAAGCGGATGAGTTGCCGATGTGGGTGGCGGACATGGACTTCGGAACGGCGCCTGCTGTTGTTGACGCCGTCGAAAAGCGTCTGCGGCAAGGCGCTTTCGGCTATAATACCGTCCCTGACAGTTTTCGGGAGAGCATCATCCGTTGGTGGCAGAGGCGGCATCAATTCGAGATGGAAAAGGAGTGGATCCTGTAGTGCACAGGTGTCGTCCCGGCCATCTCTTCGATTGTGCGGAAAATGACGGAAATAGGCGATGACATTGTCGTTCTTGCGCCGGTCTACAACATCTTCTATAATTCCATCCTGAACAACGGTCGGAAAGTCTTGGCAAGCGAATTGCGCTATGAAGACGAAAGCTATGCCATCGATTATGCGGACCTGGAAGAAAAACTGGCCAGCGAAACGACTTCGCTGTTCATTTTCTGCAACCCGCATAATCCAATCGGCAAAGTCTGGGATCGGCCGACGCTGGAACGGATCGCCGAACTGTGCATCAAGCATGATGTGCTGGTCGTAAGCGACGAAATCCATTGCGACCTGACGCACAGCGGCCACGCGTATATCCCTCTTGCCTCCATTTCCGAGGAAATTGCTGACCGGACAATCACTTGCATCGCGCCGACAAAAGCTTTCAACATCGCCGGACTGCAAACAGCGGCAATCGTCATTCCGAATCCTGAAATCAGAAAACAAGTGGACAGAGGAATCAACACGGATGAAGTGGCGGAACCGAATACTTTCGCGATCCAAGCGGCTGAAGCGGCTTTCGACGAAGGGGAAGAATGGCTGGAGGAACTGCGGGAATATCTGGAACTGAACCGGGAATTCCTGATCGGTTCTTTGAAGGAACTTGTTCCCGAAGTCCAGGTGATCGAGGCTGAAGCAACCTATCTGGCTTGGATCGATTGCGCGGCGATAACGGAGGACACGAAGGCGCTGTGCGCGTTCATCAGGGAGAAAACCGGACTCTATCTTTCCGCAGGGGATATCTTCGGCGGCAACGGTTCGCGCTTTGTCCGCTGGAATTACGCCTGCCCGAAGTCGCTTCTGGAAGACGGTATACAACGGTTTGTTGAAGGAGTAGCGTTGTACCAAAAGGACAGATGCCGTTGAGGACAACTGTTCCTATAGACACCTGAACCCGCAATCGTCAGCAAACTGCTTTTCTCCGGTGAACGCAGGCTTCGCCGGAGTTCGGCCCACATTCTGGGTGTGTTCTCCTGCGAGAATTTCTTTATCGGTGTTGAGGTCAAATGTTGCCGGTGTCCTCCGGCTAGTGGATTGCTCACCGGAGGAAAGGGCGCAAGAACTGCAAGCTGCGGCGCCATGCAGGGTGCGTCCTTGTCCTGTTTCGGTTTTACGGCCGGAGCTTGATGTGAGATACTTGAACCGAAGCGATTGCAGCCCCGCTGTGCTGAAAAAACGGCTCTGTAATCGAAAGACGACTCGGCAGGATTAAAGCCGAATCAAGGGATAGGAGAGTATTGACTATGGAGTTGCGGGTTCTGAATTATTTTTTGACAGTGGTTTATGAAGAGAACATCACTAGTGCCGCTGAAAAGTTGCACATCACCCAGCCGACCTTGTCGCGCCAATTGATGCAGTTGGAAGAGGAATTAGGCGTTTCTTTGTTCCGGCGCGGCAAAAAGAAAATCACGTTGACCAGCGAAGGGTTGCTGCTGAAAAGACGGGCGGAGGAAATCCTCGATCTGACCAGCAGGACCGAACTGGAGCTGAAGGAGCAGAAAACGCTCATGAACGGCGAAATTGCCATCGGTGGGGGAGAAACGCAGTCCATGCGCGTTTTGGCTGATTTCATCAAGACCTTCAGCACGGAATATCCGCAAGTGACCTACAAATTGTACAGTGCCGATGCCGATGACATCAAGGATCGGGTCAACAAAGGGCTGTTGGACATCTGCCTGCTGACGGAGCCGGTCGATGTCGATAAATATGATTTCATCCGGATTCCCCAGAAAGAACGCTGGGGTGTCATCATGCGGAAGGACAGTCCGCTGGCGCAGGAGCGCTCCGTTGCACCTGAGGATCTGTTGGCTTATCCGATCCTGATTCCGGGGAGAGCATTGGTCCAGAACGAACTTGACAATTGGTTCGGCGACGCCTATGGGGCCGTGCATATCATTGGGCGCTACAATCTGATCTACAATGCAGCCATTCTGGTGGAAGCGGGCGTCGGGGTTGCGTTGTGCTTGGAAAAACTTGTCCCGGTCAGTGAGGAAACCGAGCTCTGCTTCCGGACCTTGGCGCCTGCATTGGAGACAGGCGTGGTCATCGCCTGGAAAAAGAATCAGATTTTCCCGCCGGCAGTGGCTAAATTCATCGAGCTTCTTAAGAATGCCTTCAGGGCATGATCAATCATGCAAAAAAACTATTATCTTTTTCTACGGTTGCGTTTTAAACTGGTATTAAGAAAAATGATGTATGCATTATAGGCATGGACATTCAGAAAGGAAAATCATCAGTATGGATATGAGGACACTCAAGAAGCTTGCGCTGTTGTCCAGCTCATTTGTTGTCGTTTCCGGTGGAGCCATCGCGGTGAATGTGCCCGCCATCGCCCGGGATTTTCCGGAAGTCCCGTTGCCGTTGGTGGAATCTTTGACAACGATGCCTTCCCTGTTCTTGATCGTTTCGGTTCTGCTCAGCCACGCCATCGCAAGGAAAGTCGGCTATAAGAGGACTGTTCTTGTGGGGCTGGCTACGGTTCTGGTTTCAGGCTTAGTTCCGGTATTTGTGCATCATTTCTGGATCATTTTCCTTTCCAGGGCACTCTTCGGATTCGGGATCGGACTTTTCAATTCGCTCCTGGTCAGTTTTATCCGGCATTTTTATGAGGGGGCCGAGAGAGCGGCGATGATCGGGCTGCAGAGCGCCTTTGAAGGCATCGGCGGGATGACCATTTCCTTCCTTGTGGGGCAGCTGCTGAAAATTGACTGGCAAACTTCCTTTTGGGTCTACTTGGCGGCTCTGCCGGCGATGCTTCTGTTCGCGGCCTTGGTTCCGGATATCCCGGCTGAACCGGCTGCCGTTTCCAGTCAGCCACAGCAAACGGATCCTTTGAGCACACGCAGCAATGCGATGGACAAGGCGGTTTTCGGCTATCTGACCTTGCTCGTTGTGGCGGTGATGTTCTATATGACGATCACGGTCCGGGTCACGCCGCTCATGCTGGCGAACGGTTACGGCGATGCTACGAACGGAAGCTACATCCTTTCCCTGATTGGCATCGGTGCAATGACAGCTGGTTTTTTATTCGGAAAAGTTTTTGGGGCTGTCGGGAAATATACTTTGCCGCTTGCCTTGTTCGGGATGGGAATGGCTCTGGTCACGATCGGGCTCTCGGACACTGTATGGATGACCGGTTTGGCTGCTGCATTCTGCGGCTTCTCCTTCCGTACTTTCATCCCTTATCTCTTCAACAAAGTCAACAGCTCGGCGTCGGGGAACGCGAATGCCGCCACATCGCTGCTGCTTGTCGGATTCAATATCGGCGCAGCCTTTTCCCCTTACGGTATCGTTCTGGTGGAGCGCCTGTTCCGGCTGACTTCAGAACGGGGAATTTTTTTCCTGGAAGGGGCACTGCTGCTGGGGGGCGGTATCCTCGGTGGCGGCTATCATTTTCTGGCGAAGCATGCTGAAACCAGTGCGGAGGAAGTGTGAGCAGCTCGGTTTCAGCGCAACATTGATCTCAATGGAGCGCTGAAACAGGGTCCTTGCTGGTCCTGCTTAGCGAATTGTGTTATTTTGGATATGTGAACGCATTCATTTTGAGAAAAACAAAAAAACTAAGACTGCATGAAAAAGCTAGACAACTTTAAGGAGGAAAAGAAAATGGCAACACACAAACAAGCCGTTCCACCACCTACCGTATTTTTTGGAGAAGAAGCTTTTCAACCGATCGACCACACGGAGGTCCGCTGGCTGGGCAGCGGCGGGATGTTCGTGAACACCCGCGGCACCTGCATCATGATGGATCCGATGCTGAAGGACTTCGATATGCCGCTTCTGATCGACATGCCGATTGCGCCTGAAAACATCCCGCATCTGGATGCTGTGCTGATTACGCACTGCGACAATGACCATTACAGCGTGCCGTCGCTGCACGCGATGGAGCATGTCTCCAAAGCATTCCACGGGCCGCATTATGTGGCCGAACTGATGCAGGCGGAAGGATTTCCAGCAAACGGACATACTATCGGCGACAGTTTCGAAATCGGACCGGCCAAAATAACGCTGACACCGGCGGACCATGCCTGGCAGAATGAAAAAGCCAAATACAATTACCGAGTATTCCGGTTGGAGGATTACTGCGGCTTTTGGATCGAGACACCGGATGGAATCATCTGGGCACCGGGAGATTCCCGGTTGATGAAGGAGCACTTGGAAATGCCGCAGCCGGATGTGATTCTCTTCGACTTTTCCGACAACGAGTGGCATATCGGATTGGAAGGGGCCATCCAAATGGCGAACACCTATCCTGAAGCACATCTGATTCTTTGCCATTGGGGCACGGTGGATGCGCCGGATCTGAACGTGTTCAACGCCGACCCGCAATCCTTGTACGACCGGGTGGTTAATCCGGAAAGGATCCATGCTTACGCACCGGGACAGCCATTCAGCCTGAAAAAATCCTAAATGATTGGAGATTCGCGGATGAAACGATTATATTTGGTCCGTCACGGCGAGACTTTGTTCAATACCCAAGGAAAGATTCAGGGCTGGAGCGACTCGCCTTTGACGGAACGGGGCATCAAACAGGCTCAGGCCGTGCGGGATTATTTCGGATCGGAAGGCATCCGCTTCGATCATGCCTACAGTTCCACATCGGAAAGGGCCAGCGATACGCTGGAATTGATCACCGGCATGCCCTATGCACGTTTGAAAGGATTGAAGGAAGTCAATTATGGCTTCTTCGAAGGGGAGCGGGAGATGCTCAAACCGAAAGAGCCGCAGGAAATCGTGTCTTTCTTTGTGCCATTCGGAGGGGAAAATACGAATGATGTGGCGGAGCGGATGAGAAAAACGTTGACCGACGTGATGGAGAAGAATGACCATACGAATGTTTTGGCGGTTTCGCACAGTGGGGCCTGCTACAACTTTTTGAAGCTTTGGCAAGACCCGGCGGAGGAGTTGGCGAAAGGTTTCCCGAACGGGAGCATCTTCGTTTATGGATACAAAGAGAAGGTATTCCGATTGGAGGAAGTCGTCAGGCCGGTTTTATAACATAATGAAATAGACTGTACGTTTAAGAGGAACGGAGGAAAAAAGATGGAGTATGTAAAATTCGGCAACACAGGGATGGATGTATCCCGGATCTGTTTGGGCTGCATGAGCTTCGGGGATCCGGATACCTGGCTGCACAAATGGGCGCTGAAGGAAGAGGAAAGCAGACCGATCATCAAACGTGCTTTAGAATTGGGCATCAATTTCTTTGATACAGCCAATGTCTACTCGCTGGGAAGAAGTGAAGAAATCCTCGGACGCGCCATCAAAGACTTTGCCAAGCGGGATGAAGTGGTCATCGCGACGAAGGTTCACGGTAAGATGCACGAGGGTCCGAATGGCTCCGGGTTGTCCCGTAAGTCCATCCTGAGCGAAATCGACAACAGCTTGAAGCGCCTGGATATGGATTATGTGGACCTCTACATCATCCACCGTTGGGACTACAATACACCGATTGAGGAAACGATGGAAGCTCTGCACGATGTGGTGAAATCCGGAAAGGCCCGTTACATAGGAGCTTCCGCGATGTATGCCTGGCAGTTCCAAAAGGCCCTGCACGTAGCAGAAAAGAACGGTTGGACGCGCTTCGTATCGATGCAGAACCATCTGAACCTGCTTTACCGTGAAGAGGAGCGGGAAATGCTGCCGCTTTGCCGGGAAGAAAAAATCGCCGTGACCCCATACAGTCCGATGGCTTCAGGTCGTTTGACGCGCGACTGGTCGGAGACGTCCAAACGGATGGAAACGGACAATGTGGCGCGTTCGAAATACGACGCCACTGCCGATAAGGACCGGGTCATCGTCGAACGATTGGCCCAGATAGCCGCCGACAGAGGCGTTTCCCGTGTCGAAATCGCCTTGGCTTGGCTGCTGCAGAAGGAACCGGTTGTAGCTCCCATCATCGGAGCGACCAAGCTGGAGCATCTGGAAAAACCGGTGGAAGCCATATCGGTCAAACTGACCGATGCCGAAGTCGCGTTCCTGGAAGAGCCTTATGTTCCACATTTGATTGTCGGGCACAGCTGAGGCATTCAGACAGGCCAAAAAATCATTCTTGAGACTGATTCATTTACTTAAGATAAGCAGTATACTTTGTTCACGATAACTAGTCAGAGCCCGCTCACAAGCTAGGTGCGAAGAATGGTTGTCCAAATCAATCAGCAAAGGAAAATGCAAAATGAAAGTAAAAAAGAAAATCAGTCTGACACCTTTCAGTAAAGTCAAGTCACTTATCCTTTCCCTGTTCGATTCCAAAGTCGAAGGCAAGAAAAAATGGCTGGTGTTGGGGATCATTCTTTATATCATCAGTCCAATCGACATTATCCCGGATTTTATCCCGATGGCCGGTTATGCGGATGATGTGCTGTTGCCGATCCTGTTTTTGGTCGCTGAAAAATTATTGAGCGACGGAGCGATTGAAGAACACGAACGCCCAATCAAAGAAGCCAAAAAAATATAATGCCTGGATTTTCCGGCCCCGTTCCTCGCCTAAATGGCAAAGGAGCGGGGCTTTTTCGCTGTTGGGACCTTGAGCACCCGGTTGGACGTGGCTGCTGCATTCCTTTAGAATGATCTTATGGATTCAATATAAGCTATTCTGAAGGCGAGGAAAACAATAGATGAATGAAATGATCGCGCGCATCCTGGCGCATCGCACGGTAAGGGATTTTGAAGAACGGCCTTTGAGCCCGGAACAGATAGAAACGATCGTCCGTAGTGCCCAAGCTGCATCCACCTCAAGTTTTGTGCAGGCCTATTCCATCATCGGAGTCACGGATCGCGACAAAAAACACGCATTGTCGAAAATCGCGCGTAACCAACATTTTGTTGCCGAGAATGGCCATTTCTTTGTATTTTGCGCCGATCTTCATCGCCACGATGTGATCGGAAAGATGGAAGGGAAGGATGTTGCAGACTCGCTTGAGAGCACCGAGAAATTCATGGTCAGCGTGGTAGATGCATCCCTGGCTGCCCAGAATGCAGCTTTGGCGGCTGAAGCGATGGGGCTCGGGATCTGTTACGTAGGCGGCTTGCGGAATGACCTCGAAAAAGTCAGCGAACTCCTGAAGATTCCCGATAAAGTGATCCCGCTCTTCGGACTGGCGGTCGGTTATCCGGCCAGCGTCAATGATCAGAAACCGCGCCTGCCTTTCGAACATGTTTATCATGAAAATGAGTATCAACAGAATAATGCGGTTTATAAAGAACAACTGAAGCAGTACAACGAAGAGATCCAAGCGTACTATCGGGATCGGACCGAAGGCGAACGCTGCGACACTTGGACCGGCCAGATGGCAGAGATGCTCTCTCATCCGCAACGCATGTACATGCATGACTTCGTCGAAAAGCAAGGAATGAACAAGCACTGATTCCAGAAATAGTTTCACTTGCATCGAACGGATATTCGTGTTATAGTTACCTTTCAACGTCCAAGAACATATGCATCTTATATGTATGGAACCATGGCTTTTCTCTATTCTGCAGCGGATGCTGCAGGCAAACGGAACCAAAAATAAGCGAAGTTAAATTTATTATGTAGCGCCACACTGTGGTGCCCGCAACATGAATTTCCAAGATTTAGATTTGATAGTGAAAAAGCCGCGATTCCTGTACAGGAATACCTTTTTCTTTCTTATGATAATAAGTAGAGACACAAAAGGTACTCGATTGAGTGCCTTTTTGATTTCTCTGAATACAGAAAAAAAGGATATATGAGGAGGTTGAAAGATAGTAGCGTACGCATATGGTTACGCTAAAGAAGGAGCAAGAAATATATGAAGAACATCGTCTATACGAATTCGCAGAACGTGACTATTGAAATATCATGGGAAGCGTATTACAAAGAGATCGACATGCGCAAACAAGAGCGTTTGAAGAAAAAACAAGCGCAAACAAGCGGCAAATAAGGTCTAAGCGGCTCTCTATGAACGGAGAACTGTAAATAAAAAGCTCGGAATCCCTGACTCACAGTTGTTGAGGCAGCGGCTTCCGGGCTTTTTTTTTGTTTCCGTTTCAAGGAGCGGGTGGTCCTGCATCCCAAAGTTTCGTTCGGCGAATCAAATTGTCGAATGCTACAAAATTATTCAACAATTTGACCCCAATAGAGAGCTGATTTGTCGAATGTTCAAAAACATTCGACAATTTGGGCATAGCGAAAGGCAAGATTGACGAATACAGGTACTTTATTCGTCAATACGGGCATCTGGCCGGTGCTATCTGCAATAACCAAATAAAATTGCACGCTTCACCCACTCTATACCAATCCGATACCGTTAAAGAATCAGACAACCCGAGGACTATTACCAAAAAGGAAGGCTCTGTCTCATCCCGAGACAGAGCCTTCCTTTTCAATTCGTTATCTTCCAGCGATATTCATCTTTTTCAAAATTGCCGACAGCGGCAAGGAAATGGCGATTCCGACCGCGTTCTGGACGAGGTTACCGGGAATCGAAGCGAACGGGGTGATGGCATTGCCGTACAGGATCCATTCGCACAGATAATAACCGACCAGCATGATGGGAACCGAAAGCAGCGTGGCTAAAAGATTCACAGCAAAGCTGTTCCCTTGACGATCTTTCGACCAGGCCAATCTGCCGACCAGATAGCCCTGCAAGCCGCGGGTCACTAATGTGAAGGGAGCCCACAGAACCCATCCGGCCATAAGGTCGAAGATGGCCATGCCGACCGCTCCGGCGATAGCGCCTTTTTTCGGCCCGAACAGGATGGATGCGAGGAAGAGCATCGCAGTGCCGAGGTGGATCAGTCCGCCGTTTGCCGTGATAGGCAATTTGATGTTCAGGAAGACCGTCGCTACGAATACGAGCGCAATCAGGATTGCCGTCAAAACCAAATCATACGTGCGAGTGTTTGAATAACCTTGTGCTTTTTGCATAGTGAAGCCTCCTAATTATTTTCTTTGTAAATGTCGATGAAAAGTTGGGCCAAATCCCCGTTTCCGGCGAAGCCGAGATCGCGCAGACCGTTGTCGATGATGGACAAAACATAGATAAGTTTGTCGATGAAGGCATTTTCGCCCATATGTCCGATGCGCAAGATCACATCTGCGTATTGTGCCAATGAAGTTGCGACCAACAGATTGTAGTTTTCGCTGAGGTGGTCCTGCAGGCGCAAGGCGCCGATCTCTTCCGGTATCCTGATGGCGGTGACGGTATTGGAACGGTCGGAATCCAGGAACAGGTCTAATCCATACGCTTGGGCGGCTTCGCGCACTGATGAAGCAATCCTGTCATGGCGTGCGTAGACCGTCTCGATGCCTTCCTCGAGGATGTTGTCCAAAGCGGCATCGAGCGCTGCGACATCGCCTGCAGAAGTCGTATAAGGCAAGTATTCTTTTTCCGCATAGCCTTTGAAGACCTGCAGATTGGCATAGAAGGAAGCGATAGGCGTTTTGCGGTTGTCCATCGCTTTTTGGGCGTCCGCACTGACGGAAACGATGGCCAGTCCGACTGGGGCTGAAATGGCTTTTTGGGTTCCGCCGCAGCAGATGTCGATCCGGTTTGCGTCGACGTTGATCGGCTCGCCGACCATGCCTGCTACGGAGTCGACCACCGTCAATATGCCGTATTCCTTTAGCAACGGACAAAGCTCGGCTACGTTGTTCAGTACCGATGTCGGTGTGTCGCAATGGACCAGGGTGGCATATTTGAAGTCGGAATCCTTCTCCAGATAGGCGCGTACTGCTTCAGCGGGGATGCCGCTGTGGTGATCGAAACTCAGGACGACCGGTACGCCGCCATAGATGCTGACGAAATCCTTGAAGCCTTCGCCATAGATGCCGTTGTCCAGCACGAGTACGCGGTCGCCAGGTTCCGTCAGGCTTGCGCAAGCGGCCTCAAGAGCCAGGATCCCTTCACCAGCAAGTAACAGGACCTCATTTGTGGTGCCCATGACTTTGCCCATTTTTTGGCTGACCTCACGGTAATAGCGGACGAATGTTTTGTCAAAGTCGCTGTTGTTGGTTCTTTTTGCGCGGGCCAAACGTACATTTTCGCGTACCTCAGTCGGACCCGGGGCGTAATTCGGTTTGTATCTCATCAGGAAGTCCTCCTTCTCGTTTCGTATATTGCTGATAATTTTAGCAAATGCAAAGGACTATGGGACCGTCCAATCCGAGAGAAAGTGAACGGTCCAATTTTCCCAAAAATGGCTTCTCGCATGCGTTTTGCAAATGTTAACGTATCCAATTTCGGATTGCGTAAGTTTTTCCGCAAATCTCTTCCTTTTTTTCGGGGATTGGCGGACGTCAGGAAGCTTATACTGTGGCAAAGGGCAGGCAAACTGGCCTGTCGATCAGCTTACAGCAAACGCTGCGAAACCAAGTACAGTGAGGAGCACACCGATGCAAGGCATCAGCGAGATTCAAAAAGATCTATCATCCTATACATTGAAGAACCTTGCGATATTTGCGATGTTCTTCGATCATATTTTTGCGGTATTTGTGCCGCAGGACAGCCTTGAAGGTGTTGCGCTGCGCATATTAGGGCGGATTGCCGCCCCGATCATGTGCTATATGATTGCGGAAGGCTATCATTACACATCCAATCTGAAGAAATATATCGTGCGGTTAGCGCTGTTCGCCGCCGTTTCGCATTTTCCGTATGTCTGGTATTTCGGTCTCCCGTGGTGGCAGGCAACGAGTGTCATCTGGGGTTTGGCGTTGGGATTGGTGGCATTGGCGGCGGCCAAACGGGAGGACTGGTCCCATCCGCTGAAAGTCTTCATCGTTTTAATCTGCTGTCTATTGGCGGTCCCGGCTGATTGGAATTATGTAGCGGTCTTGTGGATCCTGTTTTTCGGATTGTTCAGGGGACAAATCGAAAAGCAGTTGCTGAGTTTTGCAATCATAGGGATTCTGTTCCACATCATCCCTTCAATCAAAGAAATCGGTTGGACGCAATCCTACCAAATCGGCATTTTTCTGGCGATGCCGCTGCTGCTATTCTACAAAGGCCGTCAAGGCAAGAAATCCAACCTGATGAAATGGGGCTTCTATGTTTTTTATCCGTTCCATCTGTTGCTGTTGGAGCTCGTGAAAATGATTGTATCCGCTTAATGGAGGACTGAATATACATATGTTAATAAGACAAATTTGGCGCCGCGTTTTCATCGGCATCCTGACAGGGATGGTGCTGTCCGCTTGCTCCGGCTCGAATGAACAAACGGAAACGAATGAGTCTAAGACCGCTTCGTCTAGTTCGACTGCCGAAGCGGGAACTTCCGAAGAAGCAGCGGTGGTCCGGCCGGAAGAGTCAGAGCCATTGCTGTATGAAGGTGATCTGGAACTTCCGGTCAACGGAGCGACTGGTTATGCTTCGGTACTGATGGATCTGAAGGCGACTGCGGATGCCGGATCCGAAACGATTTCGGAATTGGAGGCGGGCACCGCTTTTGAGGTGCTGGAGGAGGTTGGCGATTGGTGGTATGTCCGGACCGCTACTGAATCAGGATGGGTGCAGCATCTTTATTGTTTTATCAATCTTCCGGATGTGGTCCCCTCCATCATCTATGACAATACCAACACGTACGCATCCAAGTTCGCTTCTTCCGGAAAAACGATCCCAGGCATAACCGGGGAGGCGCTTTACGACGGGAAAGCATACAATATGCGGCTGGGAAAAGTGTCCGATATCGTGCCGGTGCTTTACAGTATGTCGAAGAAAATCCATTTGGCGCAGCAAGCAGCTTTGGAAGAGGGGAATACTTTGGTCATCTATGAGGGGTACCGTCCATTTTTTGCCCAAAAGCTGACAGTGGATGCTTTGACAACCTTGGCTGCGGCCGATCCGGAAGTGATGGCGGGCATCAATACCCATCCTTGGGATACCAACTGGTTTATCGCGACAAGCATTTCGAATCATCAGATGGGCTATGCCATCGATGTCACTTTGGCGAAAATTACGGAACAGCAGGAATTCGTCATCGGCGACTATACGGCGACCGCCGTAACGGGCTATACGGAATATACCATGCCGACAACCATCCATGAATTGAGCATGGCTTCGGCTACGTTCACCGGACCGGTCAAATCCAGCTCGCCGACAGCGTGGCTCCAAGCCAACTTGGCTGATACGATGAATGAGGCGGCGATTCTCCTGCAGCGCTATTGCACCGATGCCGGACTGACCCCTTTGGCTTCGGAATGGTGGCATTTCAATGATCTGGACGCGCGCTTCGCTACCGAAGACAACAGCAGCAAAGGCGAGTACTTATTGGATGCAACGATGAGCGAGGCTCCGGAAGCGGCCGAATGAGGAATAAACAAGGCTCAAAATGGACATAAAAAGAGGCACAATCGAATTTCTCGATCGTGCCTCTTTCCTATTTTGTACTGAAGCTTGATGGTCCCTACTGGGATTGAACCAGCGACCCCTACCATGTCAAGGTAGTGCTCTCCCGCTGAGCTAAGGAACCGTTAAACAGATGAATCACCTGCTCGTATATCTGATTATAACATATTTGCGCGAGAAGTGAAGAGGTAAATTAAAAAAAATGTGGAGCGAATAAGGCATGCATTCCACATGACAACAAGGTATACTGGAAAAGGATAATTTTACAGGAAAATTTGGAGGTTTAATATGGACAACAATGATATACTGATCCGCTTGCGCTATGCGCTGGATATCAAGGATGCGGATATGGTGGAAGTGTTCCGATTGGGTGGACTCGAAGTGACGAAGGAAACCGTACAGCAGATGCTCAAAAATCCAAAGAAGGATGACGCAACTGACGCTGCGGGCGCAGCTGCACCGTCAGGCGATGATCAACTGGCTTGCGATAATGCGACACTGGAATCGTTCTTGAACGGACTCATCACTTCTCAACGCGGTAAATCGCAAGCGAAGCCCGGCGAACCGGAACCAAAGCCGGAATTTCTGCTGAACAACGGAAACGTCAACAATCTGCTGCTGAAGAAAGTCAAAATCGCGCTGACTTTGACAAACGAAGACATGCTGGAAATTCTGGAATCGGCAGGCGTCACCGTTTCGAAAAGCGAACTGAGCGCGGTCTTGCGCAAAGAAGGGCACCGCAACTACAAGCCTTGCGGCGATCGTTATGCGCGTAATTTCCTGAAAGGGCTGGCGTTGCGTTACCGCGGATAGGCTGGAATTGAATTTATGTTGAAATAAACCGCCAAAATGGTTTTGGCGGTTTATTTTAGTTCAAACCACAGTCTGAAAACCCGCCAAAGCCATTTTGGCGGGGAATGCCACTATGAACGCTACGAACTCGAATCCCATTCCAGACAAACATACCCCCAAACCACAAAGAAGAGGCTGGGACAAAACCCCAGCCTCAAATTATATATTCGAATATTATTTGCGTAAACGTGCGCCAAAAGGCAGGCCCTGGCTCCACTTCACGGAGAATGCTCAGATGGTCTGCGACCATCCTGCGCTTCTTCGCTCCAGTGATCCGGGCTTAAACGCCTATTGACCCACTCTCTTTCTTCTTATTTCGAATACAGCAGAAAGGCTTTCGGCACCGGCGCGCTGAAGCGGACAAGTTCTCCGGTCGCAGGATGGATGAAAGCGAGTGTGGTAGCGTGCAGCCCCAAACGCTTCATCGGATTGCTATGGGCACCGTATTTCTTATCTCCGGCAACCGGATGGCCCAAGGATTCCATGTGGACGCGGATCTGATTCTTGCGTCCGGTCTCCAGCTCCACTTCCAAGAGCGAATATTCCTTGTTTGCGCGGATCTTGCGGTAATGGGTCACGGCATGCTGGCCGCCGTTGTCTTTCGGACTGGAATGAACCTTCATGGCTTTGCTCTCGGTCAGCCACGAGGAAATCGTGCCTGCATCCTTCTTGATTTCGCCCTCGACCAGAGCGGTATAGATGCGTTCTTTGACGATTTCTTTCCAATTATTTTGCAGCTTTTCTTTCAGCTCTTCGGATTTTGCGAACAGCATGACGCCGGAGGTATCCCGGTCCAGGCGATGCACGACGAATATCCGGTTTGCTTTGTTGTCTTCTTTGACGTATTGGCTTAATTGGCGGTAAGCGGTTGGTTCTTTAGGATCGTCGGTTGCCATCGATAACAGGCCGGCATCCTTATTGATCACAATGATGGCTTCATCCTCAAACAGGATCTTGAGGCCTGACAGGGACGTTTTTTTGAGGGCTTCCTTGTTCGCCAAAATGCCGACAGTCTGCCCGGGTTCCAAGGGATGGTTGTGCTTGGTGATGGTCTTCCCGTCTACAGTCACTTGTCCGCGGGTAAGTATTGATTTGACTGAGTTGCGGCTTTGCTTGCTGAGGATCTGCAGCAAGAAGGGCAACAATTCGCTCGGTTCGGTCACAGGGTATTGGGTGACCCCTTTGGTGGACGGGCTTTTTTGGGGTTCTGTCGCCTTGACCTGACGATTGCGTTTATTGTTATTTGTATTCTTTTGGTTTGTTTTTTTCATCTGATTTCGCTCCTGACTCTGTTCGCCGCCTGAGTATCGCGGTCGTCTCTCTTCTGAAGTATAACAGAAAACTGAGCATCCATCCCGCCTAATCAGGACAAAAATGCAGCAAGTGGCATATAATTGAAACAAAAGGATATCAAAAGGAAGCGAGGGAGCAGTCATGGAATACATAAGCATCAGCGGTGCCAAGGAAGGCAATCTGAAGAACATCAGCGTGGACTTGCCGCGGAACAAATGGATCGTCCTCACAGGGGTATCCGGTTCCGGGAAAACGACTTTGGCGATGGATGTGCTTTATCAGGAGTGCCAACGTCAATATCTGGAAGCAATCGGCTACCAAGGTATACGCAAGCCGGATATCGATGCGATCCGAAATGTGTCCCCCGCTATCCAAATCCAGCAGCAAGCCTACAATAAAAATCCGCGTTCGACTGTGGGAACGGTCACTGACATCTATACCGATCTGCGGATGCTGTACGAGAAGTTGAGCACAAGGGACTGCCCGGCTTGCGGGAAGGAATTCAGTTCGGCGGATTGCCGTGAGGAAACCGAAAAGACCGCTGATGACTTCAAGGTGTTCCAGTATTGTCCGCATTGCGCTCAGCGGATGGAAAAGCTGACCCGCACCCATTTTTCCTACAACACCCGAGAAGGGGCCTGCGCCACCTGCCAAGGTTTGGGGGAGGTAATGACAGTTGCTGAAGGGAAAGTGCTGCATGAAGAGCTGTCGCTTGAAGAGGGTGCGGTCATATTTTGGGAAAAACGCTACCGGGATTACCAGGTGCAGGCGCTGGTTGCCGCGTGTGACCATTACGGCATGCCGCTGAAACCAAATACCCCTGTTCGATATTTTACGCCTGCACAGCGCGTGCTGTTGCTGCAAGGTGCTGAAAGTGAAACGGTGCGTCGGTTATTCCCGGATGTGCCGGTGCCCCGGACGATTGCCGAAGGCCGCTTTGAAGGTGTGTTGCCGAACCTTTGGCGCAGAATGGCGGATCAAAAAGGGGCTTCGAAACTTCAGAAAGCCTACTTTGAATCTGCCGTCTGCCCGGAATGCCATGGGGAAAGATTGAACGAACTGAGCAGAAGCGTGACCGTGAAGGGGACGCGCTTACCGGAACTGTCCGGGTCAGCATTGAAAGAGCTTGTGGATTGGCTCAGCGGACTTGCTGCAAACCTGGCGCATTCGGAGCAACTGTTGGCGGGTGTCTATGTCACGGATCTGAAGACCAAACTGAAACGGATCCTGAAGCTGGGATTGGGCTATCTGTCGCTCGACAGGCAGACGATGACGCTGTCGGGAGGCGAAGCGCAACGGCTTAGGCTGGCGGCTGTCCTCGATTCGGATCTCACGGGTGTCATCTACATCCTGGATGAACCGACAATCAGCCTGCACCCGAAAGATACCGAAGGGCTGCTGACTGTGCTGCGGTCGCTGAGGGATAAAGGCAATACGGTGCTCGTCATCGAACATGACACAGCCGTCATGGCGGCAGCGGATTACCTGATTGATATCGGTCCGGGAGCCGGGAAATACGGGGGCGAAGTGATCGGGGCTGGAACGCTGCAGCAAATCAAGGGTCAAGCGACATCCGTCACCGGCGCCTATCTCAACAGCAAGCCTGAAGCGCGCGACCTATTCCGCAAAGGTTCCGGTGATTTCATCGAGGTGAGCCAAGCGAACAAGCATAACCTCCGGAACCTGACAGTCCGTTTCCCTATCGGCTGTCTCATCTGTGTCACCGGCGTATCGGGGTCCGGTAAATCGACGCTCGTGTTCGATGTGCTGGCGAAAGGGGACACTGCCCCTTCAGAGGATCCGAATCGGGTGAGCGGGACCGGCTCATTCGACCGGATTGTCGTCGTGGAACAGGCCCCGCTCACCCGGATGAAGCGTTCGAATGTCGCGACCTATTCGGATGCTTATACGGAAATCCGGAAAATCTTCAGCCGGCAGCAGACTGCCATCGAAAAAGGAATGACCGCCAATCACTTTTCCTTCAATGTGAAAGGGGGACGCTGCGATCATTGCGAAGGCTTGGGGGTCGTCACTAACAACCTGTTGTTTTTTGAAGATCAGGAAGTTCCTTGCCCTGTCTGTTCGGGCAGACGCTTCAAGGACGAGGTCTTGTCCGTGGCTTATCGCGGCCATTCGATCACCGCAGTGCTCGGCTTGTCGGTGGAGGAAGGCGCGGAACTGTTTGCGGATTCGCCCAAAATCAGTGCCATCCTTGAACTGCTGCAGGAGGTTGGTCTCGGCTACCTCGAACTAGGCCAGACGACAACGACTTTATCCGGCGGCGAAGCGCAAAGGCTTAAGTTGGCAGTGGAACTCCTCGTAAATCAGGGAAAAAAGAATCTCTATCTGATCGATGAACCGACTACCGGTCTGCATCCGCTCGATGTCGAAAAATTCCTTAAATTATTGGATCGGATGGTCGGTTCCGGCAGCACAGTGGTCGTTGTGGAACACAATCAACAGATCATCGGAGCAGCTGATTGGATCATCGACCTTGGTCCGGGTGGCGGGGATGCCGGTGGAACAATCATTGCGGAGGGAACGCCATCAGAAATCCGGAAAAACGAAAATTCGGTGACAGGAATGTTCATTTAAGGCTGACCAAGTGAAAATGATTGACAGAAACCGGAAAAATCGCTATCTTATTAGAAAGCGATTAGAAGAAGGATAGGGGAGGCAGAACCATGCAGAAGATGATGTGTTGTATGTGCGGATGTAAGAAACATGCAGGAATATTCTTATCATCTTTTGGTCTCCACAACCGGGTGTTTTTGCCGGCTTTGTAAAGGGGATCAGGGGCAGATTGTGCATCCACATCCAAGTGAAGCGCTGAAATGATGATGAATACTCGTGCATGTGTGTTTTGTTGACGCGCATGCACTTTTTTTGTGGAAACGATGGGACCCCATCGGAAAATAGAGCCAAGGAGGCAAAAATATGAACCTGCAACAATTGCGTTATGTCATCACAGTAGCGAAATACGGCACTTTTCGGGAGGCCGCAAGGCAATTATATATGGCGCAGTCCAGTCTGTCGTCAAGCATCAAAGATCTGGAGGAAGAATATGGCATCCAGATCTTCGAGCGTTCCAAAAAAGGGATCGAAATAACCAAAGAAGGGGCTATGCTTTTGGAATTCGCCGATCAGATCGTAGCCCAAGCGGACCAATTGGATTACCGCTATCTGTCTGCGACCGAAAACAGGAGACTTTTTTCCGTCTCCAGCCAGCACTATGATTTTGCTTCGGAAGGCTTTGCCCGACTGGTTTCGGAAAAGAAGGAAGAATCATTGAATTTCCGTTTCCTGGAGACGAGCACCTCGAAAGTGATGGAAGACGTGCGGGATGCCGTCAGCGAAGTCGGCTTCATCTATCTGAATGATTTCAACGGGAAGGTCATCAAGCAGTATCTCGAAGCCTTCGACCTGAAATTCGATCCGTTGATCGCGTTCCAACCGCATGTGTTCCTCAGCGAATTCCATCCGTTGGCGAAGAAGGAGAGAATAACGCAGGAGGAACTCCATCCGTACCCTGTCATTTCCTTCGATCAAAGCAAAAATAGCACCTTGCAGTTGATGGAAGAATCGATCCAAGTCGATCAAAATGCTCAGCGGATCAGTGCCAGTGACCGCGCAACCGTATTGAATCTGCTGTCCGTGACGAATGGTTACTTGGTCGGATCCGGTCTCCTGAAATCAAACACGCAGGACCATATCGTCGTGGTGCCGATGGATGTCGATCAAAAAAATACCATCGGCTTCATTTATTCGAAAGTGCGTCCGCTCAGCAAAATCTCCAAGCGCTACATGGAAATCGTAAGGGAACTGTTGGAGGGAGATCAACGCATCGAACTGACGGATCATGTAGACTGAAACATCCATATTACCGGTTGTCCGATTCTATGCGGATATCGGACAAAGAATCACAAATTCTAAGCCGCAAAAATATAGCAGCCAACCCCAAACAAACAGGAGGCAGTCCCGCAAGCGGGATAACCTCCTGTTTGTTCATTCTGCGAACAGCGAATCGATTTCCACTCGCAGTACCCGGTCGATGCTTGGGTTGCCATGGGCGCGGTAAGGGTAAGCACCTGATTCGAAGAGAATGTAGAGCTGCTTCCCGTCCACGGCAATCTGTTCCAGATAGGACGGCATCGTGATTTCGGTGCTGGCGTTCTTGTCGGTGAAATTTTCGGTTTCCTTCAAGCGATCGAAAGAAAGCAGCGTCGAGTCCTTCTTTCTGCCGGCAGAGCGCGACAGCATCAGCTTTTCGCGATAAAAAGCCAGACCTTGGATCTCTTTGCCGATCTTGTCGACATCGTCGGGATAAGCCTCTTCTGTGCTTTTTCCTGTATCGAGCGCATGGACTTCCTTTCCGTCCTCGTCTTCTGTTGTGGAAATGAGGTAGCGGTGCATGACACTTGTCTCTTCTTCATCGAAATGCGCCACGTAGAGGTCATCGCCGTGGACCGTGATCGTTGAAGCGCGTTTGATGTCAGGCAGTTCGATGCTGTCCGTATAGGTAATCGGTTCAGCGGAATCCGCGAAGTCATAGGCTTCAATATCCTTCAAAGACAGAGTGATGACCTGCGCAGTGTCGCCTTTTTCCGAGGTGACCCAGAGCAGCTCATGGTTGTTGTCGTAGGCGAGGCCGCCTGCATGCGGAATGCCGTCCAAGACGATTTCCTTGATGAAGGAACCGCTCTTTTTTTCAAGCACATAGATGACGGAATTGTGTTCTTTGGTTTGGCAATAAGCCGATATGAACAGGTAATCTTTGTTGACGGCCAAACCTTGCGGCGTCATGGTGGTGCAGATATCCGCTTCTTCGTGTTCATGATGGAGCGTCAAAGTGGCATCCATTCCCGGGATGATGAAAATGTTGTCTTCCGGATCGATGCCATCCTCTTCAAAAGCCGCTCGGTACAGTTCGGGATAGTCGGACAATCTCTCCTTTAGTTCATCCAGTGAACCGAGGCTGGCTTCCGTGTTCGTTTCTTCGGCAAAAGTCAACCGTTCGATTTTTCCGTTCTTTGTGAAGAGAACGAGTGTAAGAATGCCTGCAATCACGATGCCGATGAGGGCGAACTTCAATTTTCCCATTTTCCTTGCCATATGATCACTTCCTAAACTATATATTTCGACAAATTTGTTATTGTATATAGTTTACTATAGGAGTTTATCAGTAACCAACGAAAAGCCTCTGGTGCAAAGGCAAGTGAGGAATATCTGTCCTTACAAAAGCATTTTTTGATGCAGTAAAATAAAACTATTGAAGTATTGATAATAGTTGGGAATGTTATCCAGTCTGAAATCGAGTACCTATCCATAACAATGTAGATAACGTATAATAGAAGGACGCAATCAGGCGCAGCGCAATCGGCCTGACGAAGGGATCAACACTACCAATATTGAACAGAAAGAGGATTTTACCATGTCGAAGTTAGGTTTGCAGCTCAGCCCGGCAGACAGCGAAAGCAAATGTTGGGTGGCGGAAATTACCGGAGCGGACGAAGTATACATTTTAAAAAGAGACTTCATCCCGGCCGAACCGGAAGGCGGATGGATCCTCTACGATGGCTGGTACCAGCTGAATGGAGCGGTGCCCGGTGTCACGGAGTTCAAAAAAGAATATATCCGCATCAAGGACGGAAAAGTCAGAAGGAACCTTCCATTCCGGGAACTCGTCGAAAGCCTGGATGAAATAAAAGCCGGTGAAGGCCCTCGTGTTGAAAGGATGCGCAAGGAAATCATCGCCATTTTGGATGAAATCAAAGAAGCGGCCTACTGTGAGCCTGTGGTGGAGGGCATCGAAAAACAAAAGGAAGATTTGGACATGGCGGATGAGCCGGATCAAATCAAAAACGCGCTCTACATGCTGAAAAAACAAAAGCAATCCTATATCCAGCAGTACCGAAAGATGTTCAACCTATAAAGAACGGAATCACCAAAAATGAAGAAAGACAGCAAAAAATACTGAAAACAATAAAATTTCCGGTATAATCTTATTTAAATGGAAAAATGGAAGGCGGTGGAGCAATGATCAGAAAAGCAATGCCAGCGGATCTGCCTGCAATCATGGAAATCATCAATGAGGCGAAAGTCACACTGAAGGCATCCGGCATCGATCAATGGCAAAAAGGGTACCCGAACGAAGCGGTCATTCTTCAGGATATGGCCGGAGGGTACAGCTATATCTACTTGCGGGACGGTATCCCAGCGGCAACTTTTGCATTTTTTTACGGCGAGGACCCTACCTATAAAGTCATCACCGAAGGCCAATGGCTAACGGATAATCCTTACACGGTCATCCATCGCATCACGATAAAAGGAACATTCCGTGGTCAGGGCGTTCTTGGGGAAATCGTCGCATGGGCTGGGGACGAATCGCGTAAAAGAGGCTATTCCAGTATGCGCATCGATACGCATCCCGACAACAAAAGCATGCAGCGGGCCCTGCAGAAAGCCGGCTACACCTACTGCGGCCACATCCTGACGAGCATCGGCGATATGCGTTGGGGGTACGAAAAGCTACTGTAAAAAGAACTCTGCAGATTTTCAAGAAGGATTGCGCCTGACCAAGAGGCGCAATCCTTTTCGCATGGAATGGTCGACCAGTGGAAACGATGAGGAGATAATGAAATGAACGTGCAACTAAAAAATTTACCATTGAACGAGGAACTGATCCAGGCAGTGCGCCGTTGGGAAAATGACCCGGCTATTTCACCGTTCATCACGCCGCACTATGTTGAAACAAGTGAGCTGCCGTTGGTGACGGAAAGCGATGTCCGCGAGAGCCTGTCCAATCCGGACAAACGCAATTATTTCATCTGCGTGGATGACAAGCCGATCGGGATTGCATCGATCATCCGTGACTTTCCTGCCCTGTTGAAGAATGACGGGAAAACAGCTTGGCTGGGAATCTATATCGGCGAACCGGATTGGCGCAACAAAGGCATCGGCAAAACGGTCATGGCTCTGTATGAAGAGAAATGCCGGAGTCTCGGCTATCGGCGCATCGAACTGGGGGTATTTTCCCACAATGCCGGCGCAATCAGATTGTATGAAAGATCCGGCTTCACACAAATAGGCGTCATTCCTCACTTCACCTATTCACAAGGCCAATGGCGCGACGACATCCGAATGGAAAAGATTCTCTGTCACAATCTAGGATAAAATCCATGCGGCAATCTATTGGAGGGAGGAAAATCAACGGATGAAAAAAGGAGTGCTGGTTAGATCTAAACGTATATTACTGACCTTCTTTGCGGCGTTGTTGGGGCTGCTGACACTATTCAGCTATCATAACTACGCATGGTACGAAGAACCGATCGCCAAAATAACCGCAGCGGAAGCTGTTGGAACCGATGAAACGATTGGTGCAGGTCAGGAAAACTATCCCATATACAACCAAAAACTGACGGCTGTACTGATGAACGGGGAGTCGAAAGGGACGCAAGTCGTGATAGAAAACAACTATTCCGACTCACTTGCCTATAGCCAGATGTACCGTTCAGGGGATGAAGTGTTCCTTTCCTTAAGCGAGCGTGCTTCGGGTACCCTGACAGGTAAAATTTCCGGAATAAAGCGGGATAAATATGTTGTCCTTTTTGGATCCTTATTTCTTTTCGTATTGGTGGCGGTAGCGGGGAAAAAAGGTCTGCTTTCCCTCGTCAGTATTGCAGGGAACATATTGCTGTTCAATATCGCTTTGGACAGCTATGAAATTGCAGATAACGCACAGCTATTATGGATAAGCAGTGCTGCAGTGATCGGATGGACCGTCCTGACACTGCTCTTGGTCAGCGGCCGAAACAGAAAGACTTACGCGGCTATCCTTTCTACTTTGATCGGAACATTCCTGACTTTGATCATCGCTTATGGGGTCATTGCCGGGACGAACGGGCAAGGCCTGCGCTATGAGGAAATGCAGTTTGTGACGCATTACCCGCGACGAATCTTCCTATCCAGCATATTGATCGGATCGTTGGGTGCGGTGATGGATGTCGCCATTACGATGACCGCGGCCATTCAGGAACTGTACGAAAAAGACCCCGCAATATCCGCCAAAGCTTTATTCCAGTCGGGACGCGAAATCGGCAAGGACATCATGGGAACGATGGCAAATGTGTTGCTTTTTGCCTATGTCAGCGGAGCGATTCCGACGCTCGTTTTTTATCTGGAGAACGGCTCCGATGTGTTCCATACCTTTTCGATGCAATTATCTTTGGAAATCACCCGAGCTTTGGCGGGCAGTTTGGGTATCGTTTTGACGGTTCCGTTGGCAATGCTCACAGCTGTCCGTCTGATTCCCAAGAAAGCGGGTGATCGGCGATGAGCGTGCAACTGGTATTGGCGCTGTTGCTTTTGCTGCTGATGGTTGTAGTGGGCGGCAGACGTGGTATTTCTTCGTTCCTGTCGTTGTTTTTCAACTTTGCTGTCCTCTATGTATTGGTGTTGCTGTTGATAAATGGCTTTCCTGCACTTGTTGTTACCCTGCTGGCTTGTGCGGTGGTCAGCTACATCAATTTATTCTACATAAACGGCGTGAATGTTAAAACGAAGGCGGCCTTTATTGCGACGATCGTTACGACTTTTTTTTTGTTGTTACTGACTATTGTTGTGCATCGGTTTGCGATGATCCAGGGCTTCGGTCCCGAGGAAGTGGAGGAGTACACCACGCTTTCCTTTTTTGTGAATGTTAATTTTGTTCAAATCGGAATTTGTACCATGATAACCGGAACGATAGCTGCCATTACGGACACGGCTATCTCCATTTCATCTTCATTGTATGAGGTCCATACCTGCAATCCGCAGTTGGGGGAAAAAGAATTATTCCGTTCGGGGATGACAATCGGAAAGGACATCATCGGAACAACGACGAATACGCTCTATTTTTCTTTCGTCGGCAGTTATCTCGCACTTTTTCTCTGGTTCAGGGACCTGTCTTATCCTTTCGGGGAGGCGCTGAACGCAAAAGTGCTCGTTTCGGAAGTCCTTTCCATGTTCGTCATCGGCATCGGAGTGACCGGCATTATCCCACTCACCGCGTGGGTTACGGCTCACATGTTGTTGAACGAATCATCGCGGGATTAAAATGCTTATTGCCAATCAAAGAAATTGCTCTATAATAGTTAGAGTTGAAAACAAAGCTTTTTGGATGAGGCAGATCATACAGTTTCGCATCCGGGAAGAGACGCATAATAGTAAGTATACAGATACACCATTCAGACAATCGGAGGAAAACAGATGAAAAAAATCGGCTTTGATCCACAGAAGTACATTGAAGAGCAATCGAAATATATTCTCGAACGGGTCAACAATTACGATAAATTGTATCTTGAATTCGGAGGGAAACTGATCGGCGACAAGCATGCGAAACGCGTATTGCCTGGTTTCGATGAAGACGCAAAAATCAAATTGCTGCAGAAACTAAAAGACCAAGCGGAAATTTTGATTTGTGTATATGCGGGGGATATCGAACGCAATAAAATCCGCGGCGACTACGGCATCACTTATGATATGGATGTCTTCCGCTTGATCGACGAGCTGAGGGATTATGGATTATCCGTCAACAGTGTCGTCATCACGCGCTATAACGGACAACCGGCCACTAAAGTGTTCATCAACAAACTCGAAAAACGCGACATCAAAGTCTATACCCATGGCGCCATCGAAGGTTATCCTTCCAATATCGAAAAGATCGTCAGCGAAGAGGGCTTCGGCCAGAACACTTATATTCCGACGACCAAGCCGATTGTCGTCGTTACCGCTCCGGGTCCCGGCAGCGGCAAGTTGGCTACCTGCTTGAACCAACTGTACCACGAACGCCGTCAAGGGCGCGTGGCCGGCTATTCTAAATTCGAGACTTTCCCGGTCTGGAATGTTCCTTTGAAGCACCCGCTGAACATTGCCTATGAAGCCGCAACAGTCGATCTGAAGGATGTCAACATGATGGACAACTATCATTTTGAGACTTACAACGAAGTGGCAGTCAACTACAACCGTGATCTGGAGACTTTCCCGGTCATCAAACGGATCATCGAGCGCATCACCGGCAAGGAATCCGTCTACCAATCACCGACTGACATGGGCGTGAACCGAGTAGGCTTCGGCATCACCGATGATGAAGCGATCCGTGAAGCGTCGAAGCAGGAAATCATCCGCCGCAGCTTCGACACGGAATGCGACTATAAGAAAGGTTTGAGTGATGAAGAGACGCGCGATCATATGCGTCTGATCATGGAAGAACTTGAGCTGAAGCAGGAAGACCGCGCACCAGTAAAACCTGCCCGCGCATACGCGGAACGCTTGATGAAACGTACGGTTGACAACGAAATTCCTGCGGTCATCGCTTTCGAATTGAACGACGGAAGAATCATCACCGGCAGGACTTCCGATCTGATGGATGCTTGTTCCTCAGCCATCTTGAACGCTATCAAAGCCTTGGCGAACATTTCCGACGACATCCTGTTGTTGTCTCCGGTCATTCTCGAGCCAATCAAAAAGCTGAAGAGCGATGGCTTGCACAAGCGCATCCCGACATTGACTGCGAACGAGATCCTGATCGCGCTATCCATATCAGCGGTCACGAATCCGACAGCTCAGTTGGCTTACGATAAACTTTCCGAGCTGAAGGATGTGCAAGCCCATTCGACGGTCATCCTTAACAAAGATGATGATCAGATCCTCCGGAATCTTGGCCTCGACATCACCTGCGATCCGGTTTACCCATCCGAGAATCTTTACTACGTATAATAGAGTGTGATGAATCGCGTTTAGACACCCGTACGTTGGAGAAACCAGCTGCCGTTCACCTCTTTTGTGGACGACAGCTGGTTTCGAAACGGTAGTGGTGTCTGCGAATCAGAACACGTTTGCGATAAATCGTCAGAATCCAATTTCAAAGGCTATCCGCTCCCTATCATTTTCGGGAGCGGATAGCTTTTTTTCGGGGCTGATGCGGATCGTTATTGTCATTGGTCCTCAAAATGGATGCCCCTGGGACCGACCGAGGTTGAGAAGACGATCTGCGTGTAGGTCTTGCCGAACTGCTGCAGTTCGCCGATGAAAGTATCCAATTCCTTCGTCGTCGGAAAGGCGACCTTCAGGAGCATCGAAAATTCTCCGGTCACGCAGTTGCATTCCAACACATTCGGGATGCCTTCCACGAATGGATAAAATACCGGCTTTTGCTTGGGATCGACCTCCAGATTGATGAAAGCTTTGATGTTGTAACCCAGCGCCTGAAGGTTCACGTGAGCGCCGTAATCAGTGATGATGCCGTTCCGCTCCAGCTTCACGGGTTAGCCCTTCGGAAAAAAGAATAAGGAACCTCTTGTCTCTGCGAGCCAAGACATACTGTTCGACTTGTCATGGTTCTTGCCATCTTTGATGGCTTAGAAACATGATACAACTG
>ERZ1023652.35-NODE-35-length-34295-cov-8.043813_pt1 | contig 34295 bp, 33 predicted proteins | sample MGYA00520879_ERZ1023652 | MGnify/ENA primary metagenome ERZ1023652 (study PRJEB33180, sample SAMEA4044469) | wastewater metagenome | place: Denmark | collected 2016-04-02 | study: EMG produced TPA metagenomics assembly of the PRJEB13832 data set (Local surveillance...
ATATATGGATAGTAGATATTTGGATGAATACACGGGAGAGCATTTGTAGTAACAGCAGTTATTTTTCTGTTGATAGATATCTGGGAAATTATAATGATTAAGCATTTTATGGGAAGATGCTTTGTTATAATAAAAATACATAGTTATTAACTGGATAAAAAATAATACTAAATAATCATTCGATAAAGAATAGAGCCTGTTAAAGAAAGAAAAATGTAAAATTATACATAAATATAAAAACGGACAATATTGAATAAAAATTAATAATTTTTAATATTATTATACTTCGGCAGCTTATTTTGCAAGACAAATATTTTGTTCTGTAAAATAAGCTGCTTTTTTTATTTAATATTATATTTAAATATACTTCTTTACCTATTTCCAAAAAATCAACTTTCTTTTGGTCCCCTAATTTGTCATACTGTTTTTCCAAAGAATCACTATTATAATCAATCTTTACTTCAGCCTTTTCGTACTCTTGTTTTGTTGCCTCATCAATTGTTCTAAATATATTGTTTATACTAGCACTTAATCCTAGCAATAAATTTAAAGTATCTTTGTACTCTCTCCCTATAATTGCAGTTATTTTTGTTATTCTATCTTTTCTTGTCTCTTTTTCATCTTTTAATATTTCATATATTTCTCTTATGGTATCATCATTAAAGCTCTTATTCTCAATATTTATATTTAACGATGCTTCTTCTAAAAAAGTATTTAATCTTTCGAGTACTTCTTGATTGCCAGTCCCTTTTGATAGATCTAAATTATCATATAAAAAATGTCCTCTAAATTTAACAAGATTATGTATTGCAAGATATATCAATTTTTTATCGACTTTTTCATCATTACTCATTAAGTATCTTCTCAAATGGTATATTGTCGAGAACTTTTCATTTATTTCATCTTTTGAATAGCCTATTTCTTGCATAACTTCATATAACGATTTTTTTTCAAAGTTATTTTCATTACTCCAACTTTTATCTACCGTTTCTTTTAAAACTGGAAAGAAATCTGAGGAAATATTTAAATGGTCAAAAAATAATTCTTGTAGTATTTGAATTCTTTTTATCCTTCTACCATATCTTCTTCTAGCACCTCTTTGCAATCTTCTTGTCTCTGCTGTCTCCGATGAGTCAAATAATCTGACACCAAAAGAGTTCTTTCCTCTGTAATTTAGCAAGTCATAATTTTCATCAATTGCTGCCCAACCAACTGACCCAACTCCGATATCAACACCTATCGAATATTTTTTAGAATTTTTCTTCTTTTTGCTCATTTTTTTAGATCCTCCCTATTGACTTTTTATTTTTTATAATATATAATAATCTTAACAGGTATTACTACCCTGTGAAATGACACAGATAAGTTAAAATAAGCTTTAAGCGTTAAAGTCCGCCTTGTGCGTTCCCGTCAGTTTTATACTAGACGGCTTTTTTTTTGCTTTACTTTTTATAAACTCATCTCTGTTTTCGAACAATCTGCCCCATCTCTGCACATATCTCCCACTATACCACACTCCAATGAATATAGAAATCCTCCTAAAAAATAACATTAAGCATACAATTTCAATTGTTAATTTTTAGATAAATCTCCTTTTTTAGAGGCTTCTAGTAAAACTGCACACTTAGTTCAATCATACACCCTGTACCTTTACTTGTATTTCTTACTAGCATTTGTTAGTCTTTTTTTGAATTTTTCTCTCAATTCCAGTGGTTCTAATATCTCTACTTCATCAATAAATTGTGAAAAGTAAGCAATTGCTTTTTGTTCAGAACACTCAACTAGCATTTCACCATTACTACCTTTTGCTAACTCTTTTGGCCTGTTATAGTGAATTACTCCAAACAATCTTTCTCCTTCTTCTGTAAACTTAACCTTCACTCGCTTTTGATATGATAAGAATGGATCATAATTTATTTTTAAATTTTTCAAATAATCTTTACCATGTTCTTTAAGTAACTCTTTCTTCATTTCTTGTCTTTCTTTCCGAACAATTACCTCTGATAAATTAGATAATCTGTAAGTTCTATACGCACTGTTTTTCTTACAAAATCCATAAACATAATTATAAGATTCCTCTTTGCTGTTTACCAAAAAGTATGGTTCAATTGTCCTTCTTGTTCCTTGATATTTTATTGAAATCGTTTGATCTTTCTCTATTGCTTCTTCAATCATATCAATTTCTTTTTGATATATTAATTGTTCTCTCCTGTATTCAGACAATGTTACATAATATGCAAGTGCATTTCTAATAATCTCTGAATCTGGTAATTTGTCCTCTGGTTTTGAACCTTGCATTCCAAAAATTTCTTCATAATTATCAAAGTTTTCTTTATTAAGTCTAAATTCTATTTTTTTGTTTTTTTCAGATGCACGTATAATCTTAACACTGTAATCTAACCTATTTCCTTGAGTATTTGTTATGATTCTATTCATGAATGAGTTCTTATTAATATTGAATCTTTTAATGTCTAACTCTACTCTCTCATACATATCAAACGGTAATGTTACACTCTTTTGATCGCTCTCTACATGCACTTGATTCTTCTTACTACTCATTTCTCACCTCATATTGTTATAATTATCCCTAACTTTTAAAAAGTCAGTTATTCACGCTCATTAATTTTCTTATATTAGTTATACCTCTATTTTATGTAAATTTCAACTTATTTTGTCATGTACTCTATAATACTTCATTTAAATAATACAAATTATCTGAATCAAATTAATTATGAATCTTTATTTACTTTAATCCATATCCCGTATCTTCAAATATTATATAACATAAAAAAGGGAAGTTATCTCCCCTAATTTTTAATATTTTTATCTGATTTATAAATTCCCACCTACACCTTTAAATTTTTCTACAAAAGCAGCTATTTAAGGAAATGGGTTGTATATGTTGAAAAATTTAGTATTCGCTCTAGGTGGAAAATTATCAATTCATACATCAAAATATCATTTGACATTAGATACTGAAAATGATAGCATTAATGTACAAAAAACAAACTATCATAAAGGAACAATTTTTGTAATAATGTTACCAACAGAGACTTCGGTAACTGCAGAGGACTTAGAAATTATATTACACGAGAGACCGATGGAATATGATGATGTTTTTGGAGAAATGTTTTAAGGAGGTTTTAAAATGCATAGAATAATTTTAATTGAAAGAAATTTTGCTACAAGAGCTAATGGTATTGAAATAAGAAATGAAATAGTGAGGAATTTAAGTGATAAAATAGTAATAGATTTTAGTGGCATAAATGTTATTGGAAATTCATTTGCTGATGAAGCTTTTGGAAAACTTATTTCTGATAAAATTTTAGAAAGTAAAGATCTAACTAAAAAGATGAAATTTGAAAATACAACAAGTTTGATAAAAGGAATTATAATGAAAGCACTATCAAAAAGATATTCTGAGATAAATTAACTATAAAATTTAAGCATCTGAAAAGGGTGCTTTTTTTATTTTCAAAAGTTTTTTTATTTTAATAGTGTATATTATAATAAACGTAGTAAATAAAGTTTTTAAAAATTTTTATTACAACATACATAGTTTTAGTAGTACGAACATGGTATAATACTATCAATAGGTTAAGAATAACAATAATACATATAAAAAGGAGAATGACATGGAAATTATCACATCAAACAAAGCAAAAACTTTAATAGGACAAGCACATCTAATTAAAAACATTGACTCAGAAAAAGCAAGTATTAAAGACTTATGGTCTGATTTTATGAAGCTTCTGCCTGTTACAAGTACAATTCCTGAAACATATGGGGTAAGTACTAACTACAATCCTTCTGATGGATCTTTCACTTATATTTTATCAGTAGAGAAAACCGCTGAAAATCAACATTTACTTGATAATGCTACATTTAAAGAATATGAATTACCTGCATCAAAATATTGTAAATTTACTCATAAAGGCCCTATAACACCTGAGAGTATTTCAAACTTATATGATAATTCATTTAATACTGTTCTGAAAGATCACGTACAAGATCATACGCAAAGCATATTTGCATATGAGCATTATGATAGAAATTATATTGGGGATGTTGCCGAAAGCGAGTTTTACTTATTCATTCCTATCTTATAACAAGCAAAAAGGGAGCATTACAAAGCCCCCTTTTATTTTTCTCTATTTGCCATCATCATTACTATATTTCAATTCCTTAACTTGTCTATCATGTGGAATTACTACATTATCAAATATATTTTTTGCATTGCTAACATACTCTTCTGGATTTTGCATTGATGGGCTGAAATGCGTAAGCCACAGTTCATTCACATTACCTTTTAATGCTAATGTTGCTGCTTCACTGAATGTCATATGCTTATTCATTATTGCCTTCTCACCATCTTCTTCATCCCCGTATGTTCCCTCACATATAAATAAGTCTGAGTTAGATATAAATTTTATCATTTTATCAGTTGGTCTTGAATCTGTTATATATGAAAATTTTATACCTTTTCTCTCTTCTCCAACAAAGTTATTAGGATCATATTTCACATCATCTAAAACAACTTCTTCATGATTTTGTAATTTCTTCCATATTTTCATTGGAACATCCTCTTCAATTGCCTTCTTAACGTCAAATTTGCCCTCTCTACGGAAATAAAAGCTATAACCTAAACATTCTATCGAGTGATCTACTTGCAGTGTTGTAATGGCAAATTTTGGACTTATATCTATGTGTCCACATTCTTCAGATATTTCTGTTATTTCTATTTCATATGGTAAATACGGAAATAAAACTCTTAATGATTCAATAACAGCAATTATTCCTTGAGGTCCGATTATTTTCATTTCTGTAGTTTTTCCAGAATTTGCAATTGTTAAGAGCAATCCAGGAAGTCCTAAAATGTGGTCAACATGAACATGTGTTATACAAATAACATCTATATCTTTAAATCCCCAACCTAAATCTTTCATTGAAATTTGCGTTCCTTCACCACAATCAACAAGCACTTTCTTACCACCAATATTTATTAGTAGTGCTGTTAAATGCCTCTTACTTGATGGTAATGTTCCACCTGTTCCTAATAAACTTACTCCTATCATAATCTCACCCACTAACAATTTAGTCTTGTAATAACTTAAAATTCAATCCTCATATCATACCAAACTTCTCCACCATGCACTGAATCTGATACTCCATAGTTTTTGAATCCGAATTTTTCATAGTAATTAACAAGATTTTTCTTGCATGTCAATATGCACCCTTTTCTATTTTGTTTTTTACAATCTGATAAGACGCGTTCCATGATCTTTCCTACATATCCTTTTCTTCTATATTCAGGTAGAATTGCTACTCCAAATAGCGCTTGCCATTCTCCATTTTCATTATGAATATTAACATCTTCAAACATATCATCAGAAATTGTAATTCTATCTGATACCATACCATTTATAAATCCAATTACTTGCCCTTCATCTTCTAGAAGCCAGAAATGATCTGAATATTTATGTAATCTCTCTTCAAATGAATCTCTCGTTGCTGCTTCTTCTACTGGAAAACATTCCTTTTCTACATTTGTTATATAGTCCAAATCCTTAATCGTTGCTAATCTAATAATCATTGAGTGTTCTCCTTTTTTATTTAATTGCCTATATTTAATTCCTCTTTCAACGCTTTTTGTAATATTTGTGAGAAATTTAAATTTTTCTGCATTGCAAGAGCATCAAGCCATGTTGGTATACTCAATGTTTTTTTCTTATATGCTATTTTTATCAAAGATAGCTCATATGGTAGCCATATATTTAAAGTCACCACTACTTGATTTTCTTTCTTCTTCTTCTCTAATTTAAAAAAATCTGTTGGCTTTGGTAATTCTTTTTTCTCATCTAAATACTTACTAATATACATAACTAAAACATCTTTTGCATTTTTCAAAGCTTCTTCAATTGTTTTACCATAAGTGATTCCATTTTCAAGTTTAAAGTCCTTTATTTCTACATAATAAACTTTATCTGTTTTGCTATATTCCAAAATTATTGGATATGTCATATAGTCCATATATATCTCCTCCTTATCCCAACTTCATTCTACCACGTGTTAGATACGTAGTCAATTAAAATTTGTTTTCTTGAGTACACTTTCTTTTTGTGTTATCATAACTAATATTAAATAGACTGTAAACGGAGGTGCTTAGATTGAAAATATTTTCAAGACTATTTCTAGCATATAGTGTTTGTGTGCTTTTAGCTGGATATGTAAATGTTGGAACATTCATTTCAATATTAATAGCAATTGCATTTGTATATATAGCGCAATCAAATAATAACAATGTGAAACGTATCTTAAAATACATACTAACTGTATATTTTTCGATTCTTGGTCTCTTTATTATTTTTCTGTATAGCAATGTCAAATATGAAAGTAATAATTCAAAAAATGTCAATGGAATTCTTGTCTTAGGAAGTGGTCTTAATTTTGGAGAGACTCCTTCTAAAGAAGGCAAATTACGTTTAAACAAAGCCATAAAATATGCCAATAAATTTCCACACTTACCAATTTATTTGACTGGTGGAAAAGGAATTGATGAGAAACTAGCAGAATCAACAGCATTCAAAAAATACTTATTAGATAACGGTATTAGTGTATCTAGAATTCATACTGAAGATTTCTCTACATCTACTAAAGAGAACTTTTACTACACGAAAGAGTTATTAAAAAAAGAAGGTAACAATTACGATACCTTCTTTCTTGTAACTAGTGATTTTCATATGTTACGTGCAAAATTAATTGCAAAACATTTCGATATTAATGTTATTCCAGTTGCTACAGCAACTAATATTTTTACTCTTCCAATAAACTTATTTCGTGAAGAAATTGCATTTATAAAAACTCTAATTTTCGACTTGAATTAGAATTTATTTCTTCTTAGTTGCTTTCTTAGCAACTGTTTTTGCAACTGCTTTCACTTCTTTTGCAGGCCCATAATATGCTCTTTTGTATATTTCTTTTAATTCTTCTATTAATGGGTATCTTGGATTTGCTCCTGTACATTGATCATCAAATGCATCAAGTGCCATTTCATCAAGTGCTGCTAAGAATTCAGCTTCACCAATTCCATATTCTTGGATACTCTTAGGTATTCCAATTCTTTCTTTTAATTTTTCTATTTCTGCAATTAAATTATCTTTTTTCTCATATAATGTTTTTCCACCAAATCCTAAAAATTCTGATATGTAAGCATATCTTTCTAATGCTTCAGGATATTTGTATTGTGGGAATATTCCTACTTTTGTAGGTGCTTCAACTGCATTGTAATTAATTACTTCTGAAATTAACATTGCATTTGCAATACCATGTGGTACATGGAATTTTCCTCCTAATTTATGTGCTAATGAGTGACAAATTCCTAAGAATGCATTTGCAAATGCCATTCCTGCTAAACATGATGCGTTTGACATTTTTTCTTTTGCTTTTACTGCTTTTGCTCCTTTTTCTACTGATTCTGGTAAATATTTGAATACTATCTTCATTGACTCTAATGAATAAGGTTTTGTATAATCACTTGCTAACACTGATACAAATGATTCAATTGCATGTGTCAACACATCTATTCCTGATGCTACTGTTAACCCTCTAGGCATTGTCATCATTAATTCTGGATCATTTATTGCTATATTTGGTGTTATTTCGTAATCTGCAAGTGGATATTTAATTCCTGTCTTATCGTCAGTTATTACAGAGAATGGCGTTACTTCTGATCCAGTTCCTGCAGATGTTGCAACAGCTATAAATTTCGCTTTTTGACCCATTTTAGGGAATGGTGCTATTCTTTTTCTTATATCCATAAATCTCATTGCTAAGTCTCTAAATCTAACATCTGGATGCTCATATAGTACCCACATTATTTTCGCAGCATCCATTGCAGAACCTCCACCTAATGCTATAATAACATCCGGATTATATTCTAACATTGCTTTTGCACCTTCTTGTGCACATGATAATGTTGGATCTTCGTGTACATCTGAGAATACTCTATAATCTATTCTCATTTTTTCTAAAGGTTTTGTTACATGACTTGTAAATCCTAATTTTGCAAGTGTACTATCAGTTACAATGAATACTTTTTTTACTTTGTTTTCGGCTAATTCATCTAGTGCAACTGGTAATGATCCATATTTAAAGTATACTTTTTCAGGTATTCTAAACCACAACATATTTTCTCTCCTTTCAGCAACAGTCTTAACGTTTATTAAGTGACTAACTCCTACATTCTCAGAAACTGAGTTTCCTCCCCATGATCCGCATCCTAATGTTAATGAAGGTGCTAATTTAAAGTTATAAACATCTCCTATTGCTCCTAAAGAAGCTGGCATATTTATTAATATTCTTCCTGTTTTCATTGCAACACCGAATTTATCTACTTTTTCTGATTCACTTGGATCTACATAAAGTAATGATGTATGTCCTAATCCACCTAATTCTACTAATTCTTTTGCAATCTCTATTGAATGATCAAAGTCTTTTGACTTATACATTGCTAATATTGGAGATAATTTTTCATGTGCAAATGGTTCTTCATCAGCTGTTGATGTAACTTCTCCTATTAATACTTTTGCTACTGTAGGAACTTCAATTCCTGCCATTGTAGCTATTTTATATGCACTTTGTCCTACTATTTCAGAGTTCAAATGTCCATCTATAAACATTGTTTTTCTTAATTTTTCTGTTTCTGCTTTTGATAAAATATGTGCTCCTCTTCTTGCAAACTCTTGTTTCACTTCATCATATATTTTTTGATCTACTATTACTGATTGTTCTGATGCACATATAACTCCATTATCAAATGTTTTTGATAATAGTGTGTAGTTTACTGTCATTTTAATATCAGCTGTTTCATCAATGATTACTGGAGTATTTCCTGCTCCAACACCAATCGCTGGTTTACCTGACGAATATGCCGCTTTAACCATTCCTGGTCCACCTGTTGCTAATATTAAATCTGAGCTTTCCATAAGTTCTTTTGATGCAGCAACACTTGGTTCTTCAATCCAACCAATAATATTTTCAGGTGCTCCGTACTCTACAGCAGTTTCTAATGCTATTCTTGCTGTTTCTATAGTACATTTCTTAGCTCTTGGATGTGGCGAGAATATTATTGCATTTCTTGTTTTCAACGCAAGTAATATTTTAAATGCTGCAGTTGAAGTAGGATTTGTTGTTGGTATTACTCCTGCAATAAGTCCTATTGGTGTTGCTATCTTCTTAATACCATATGATTTATCATCTTCAAGTACTCCACATGTTTTAGCATCTTTATATTTATTATAAATGTATTCTGACGCAAAATGATTCTTTATAACTTTATCTTCTACGATTCCCATTCTTGTTTCCTCAACTGCAAGTTTCGCAAGATATATTCTTTCATCATTTAATTTTTGAGCTACTTTTCTAAATATTTTGTCTACTCTCTCTTGATCAAATGTTGAATACTCCTGTTGAGCTTTTTTTACTTTAATGATTGTTTCTGTTAGGTTTTGTGGTTTCTTCTCCATAATCATCTCTCCTTATTTTATATTTAGCAATCCCGACTTATTGCTTTTAAGTGATTTTTTTTACTTTGTTTGATACACAGGTACGTAGCCCTAAAGCTACATCCCTATGCATACTACTATATTATATTGTGATTGTTGCTAATAAATTATCTGGAATAGAATTTTCTGTTATTTCTCTAAGTGTCGCTTCTACTCCTTTTTCTTTCAACATACCTTTTAATTTTATACTTTCTTCATCTTCTCCATCAAACTTCAATGCATAAATGATTCCTTGTAATAAATTATCATTTGGTAAGTTGTATTCAATTGTTCCTAAAAGTGGTTTTATAAGTCTCTCATTTTTCCCCAATTTTCTTATTGGTTGTCTACCAACTCTAGAAACATCATCTTTTAAATATTTATTTTCAAATCTTTTTAAAATCTTTTCTATATATTTATAGTGTTCTTCCCTTACAAATGAATATCTATTTATAAGTACTTCTCCACTTTCCTTCATGGCTCCCACTACTATTGCTCTTACTTCTGGATCCATAATACTCTCATCAACAGTCGCAATCCCTTTACTCTTACCAATATATGCTGTAATTGCATGTCCTGTATTTAATGTGAATAATTTTCTTTCAAGATAAGCCATTAGATTATCTACTTTTATCATACCTTTTATTTCTAAATTTCCTTTTATTTGATTCTTATCAACGATCCATTCGTAAAATTCTTCAACCATAACATATGTTGGATCTGTTATCCCACTATCTGTTGGTGGTACTATTCTATCAACTGCTGAATCAACAAATGCTACATAAGAATCGACATATTTTGCTTCCTCTTCCGACAACTCCGCTAATACTTTTTCCTTAAGAAAACTTGAACCTTTTATCATATTCTCACATGCTATAACATTTAAGAAATTAGTATTATTCAATTCTTTTCTATTTTTTATTATTTTTGCTACTGTTTTTGCTATAATAGGTAGTACATTAGGTCCAACTGCCATAGTTATAATTCCTGTTTCATTTCCTACTTTCAATATTGCGTCTGTGTCTGTTGAAAATATTCCATTAACATTCTTCACAACTTCTTTTGTTGCAGTTTCTCCAACTACTTCTACTATATATTCACCATTTGCTTCTAAGCTTTTTATTACTGCTTCATTTATATCTACAAAATTTACTCTGTAACCTGCTTCCGACAACAGCTTACCTATAAATCCACGACCTATATTTCCTGCTCCAAAATGCAATGCTTCCATGTGTAACCTCCTATTTTAAATATCCATAAACTGTTTCTACATCATTTGAAGAAATAAGATCTGCAATTTTTTGCTCGTCGTCTATTATTATTGCTAATTTTGAAATTACATCTATATGTTCATTATTTTGTGCTGCTATTCCTATCAATAATTTAGCTATATTTCCATCTCCGTAGTCAATTCCATTTGGATATAATAGCACAACTATTCCTGCTTTTATAACTTCATGTTTAACTTCTTCAACACCATGAGGAATTGCAACTTCATTGTCAAGGTATGTAGTATGCACCTTTTCTCTTGCTAACATACCATTTGTATAATTAGAATTAACATATCCCAAACTTTGTAATAATCCTCCAGCTCTTCTTATTGCTTCTTCTTTACTCTCTGATGGTAAATTAACTAGTATATTTTCTTTTTTTAGTATTTCCCCTGTTGATGCCACATGTTGCTCACTAGTTTTAAGAGGGGTTGTATCTAATGAGCTATCTACTTTTTTAAATTTTCAACAACTCCATCATAGAATTTTCCATCCATAAAGTTTTCTAGTGATAGATGTTTTTTATCTGGTTGTGCTTTAATTGCTCTTTCTGTTAAATCTTTATGTGTTATAACTAAATCTGCATCTGATGGTATTTCATTAATTGCTTTATTAATAACTTCAATTCCTAATCCTGCATCTTGAACTTTTTTTCTTAATAAACTTGCACCCATTGCACTTGAACCCATTCCTGCATCACATGCTACAACTATTTTTTTTATTGCTAATCCTGCTAATCCTGCTAAACTTGCTGTTCCTGCTACTCCAGTTGCTGCTCCTGTTGGTGTATTTTTAAGATCTTTCATTTTTTTGCTTGCTTCTTCAAATCCTTCACCATCATCTTCAGCTGTTTTATCTGCTTTAAGTATAATTGATCCTACTAAGAATGATACTACTGTTGCTAATAGAACACTTAATATTACTTTCCAGTGATCTCCTGGTGCTGTCATTGTCAATACTGCTATTATTGAACCTGGTGATGCTGGTGCTGTTAACCCTGCATTTGTTAAGTTTAATGTCGCAACCCCTGCCATTCCTCCTGCTATTGCAGCTAGAATCATTTTTGGTTTCATTAATATGTATGGAAAATATATTTCATGTATTCCACCAATGAAATGTATTATGATTGCTCCTGGTGCTGTTGTTTTTGATTGTCCTTTTCCAAATAATGTGAATGCTAATAATACTCCTAATCCTGGTCCTGGATTTGCTTCAATTAAGAATAACATTGATTTTCCTGCTTTAGCAACTTGTTCTACTCCAATTGGTGAAAATACTCCATGGTTAATTGCGTTATTTAAGAATAATATTTTTGCTGGTTCAACAAATATACTTGATAAGAACATTAGTTTATTTTTTACTAAGAATCCAACTGCTCCACCTAATACATTACTAAATGCTTCTACTAATGGACCAAATGCATAGAATGAAAGCATTGCTAGTATAAGTCCTAAAAATCCTGCAACATAATTGTTAACAAGCATTTCAAATCCTGATTTTACTCTTGGTTGAATTACTTCATCAATTTTTTTCAAGCAGTATCCACCTAGTGGTCCTACTATCATAGCTCCTAAGAACATTGGTATTCCTGCTGATGCTATTGCACCCATTGTTGCTACTGCTCCAACTACTCCACCACGTGGTCCGTATACTAATTTACCACCTGTGTATGCTATTAATAATGGTAACATGTATGTTATCATTGGACCTACCATAGTATTTGTAATCTTAACTATGTCAAAACCGTAAACAATAAACTTTTCTGCACCTTCTGGTACTTTTTGTCCTGCCATTAACATTAACCATCCTGTTGGGATAAATAATGCTGTAATTAATCCCCATGCGATAAATGCCCCTATGTTCGGCATTACCATTCCACTTAGAAATCTTCCAAATGCTTGAACTTTAACTCTTGTACTCATAATTCCTTACCTCCACATATATTTTATATTTTTTAAACCATAATTACTGTGCTTTATGTTACATCAATTTATTAATAATATCGTATGCTTCACTACTAGATTTGACTCCATCTAGCTTATCAAATAATTTCTTATCTTCCATCAATTCTGTCAATTTTAGTAGTGCATTTAAATGTTCATTTCCATCTTTACTAGAAAACATAACTATAAATTTTATTTTTTTGTCATTTAAGTATTCAACTTCTTTATTTAGAACCCCTAACAGAAGTCCTGTTTTATGGATATCTTCATTCGTTTTTCCATGTGCTAATAAGATATTATCATTTATTAACATATATGAACCATACGTTGATAATACTTCTATCATTGAATCTATATAATCTTTTTCAACATATCCTTTTGTCATCATTTCTTTTCCAAAAAATTTAATACAGTCCAACCAATTATCAAACTTAACATCTACATAAATATTTTCTTTCTGCAATAAATCCATAAGTTCATTTTTTGATCTTAATTCTGTAAATTTTTCAGGGTATTTCTTTAAAATTTCACTTTTTAGTAACTCTTCATCTTCTACTATTGTAAACTTTTTAATAAGGTCTACTAATTCTTCAATATCAATAGATTTTCTTTCTTTTCTTAAACCACGTTCTTCTAACTTCTTAATATCTTCCTCTAATAATATTGGATTTACTTTTATTGTATCAATTCCTTTTGTCTTTATTGGAACTGTTGTAATAATAAGATCTATATTATTAAAATCATCCATCTCGTAGAACTTATGTAGTGGCATTGCATCTATTACGTTCACATCAAAATTTTTCTTAACATTCTCTTTTAGTAACTTGGAACTTCCATAACCAAATCCACAAACTATCAAAATATTTTTAAGTTGTTTTATTTCCCTTCTATCCATTGCTTCTTTAAAATGAATAGTTAAGAATGCTATTTCATCCTTATTAACGTCAACTTCTAGATAGCTCTTGTATTTTCCTATTTCCGATTCCACTACTTTGAATAGTTGAGGATAACTTTCATACACTTCTTCAAAAATTGAATTCTCAAGTTTAATACCTTGTTTAATCCTATATATCGCTGGTTTAAGATGATTAAGCAATCCTTCCAACAATATTTTGTCTCCTAATATGTCTATATCAATCAACGAGTTAACACCAATTATCAATTTATTAACTAATATTTCTAATTGAAACCAATTTTCATAATATGAATAACTAAAGTTATACGAGTGACTTCCTAACACATATTCTGTAAACAAATATTTCTCTTCTTGATTTATTTTTATTTTGTATTTCTCTTCTAACTCTGGAAGTATTTCTATTATTGTTTGATATTCTTTACTTTTCTTAACCATTTGCTCATTTCTGAAATTATCAAGGACAAATTTTTGTTTTACCCTTCTCACTAGTATCATCAAGTATATCGTTAATATTTTATGTGCTTCATCAGATATTGTTTTTTCTATCTTTATCTGGATCTCATTAAGATAAGATCTTATATCCTTAACGTCTATTCCTTCAAAATACTTAGTAATAACTTCTTTTATTAGAACATCAACATAATATTTTTCTTCCACAAATAAATAATCAATCAAGAAATTAAGCATCATTTGTCTTACTTTTTTCTCTTCTCCAACTATGAAACTTTTTGTTTTTGTGTATCCTTTGAATTCAAGTCCATTAGAGTTTACTTTCTCTTTGATTCGTTGTATATCATTTGCAATTGTTGCTGTACTTACGTTTAACTCTTCTTCAAATACTTTTTGTCTTGAGTCACCATTGAACAAATAATTAGCTAGAATGAAATCTTCTCTTTCATCTTTTGAAAAATTGTAATTCTCCTTACTAAGTTTCGTCAACAGTTTCTCCTTAGAGGTAATTACAAGTTTTAATTTTTTTCCTGTCTGAATTATTTCTCCAATATTAAATTTCTTTAGATAGAAATTAAGATTTTCTACCTCATACCTAACAGCTCTATCACTTAAGTTCATTTTTTGTGAAATCTGCTTTAGGTCATTCTCTTTTTTTAAAATAAATAATAATTCTATGCTTTTTCGCGCGAGCATCTATATCACCTCTTACAACTAAGTTTTACTACATTTTCAAAAAAAAACAACCTCTAAATCCTTTCACATTTCTGTGCATCATTTTAGACTTTCATTTTTTCTCTTATATTTATTGACTTTTTTACTGTTTTGGTGTATTATGGATTTGCGAATCATTCGCAAAAATAATCAAAATAAAATTAGGAGTTGAATCTTTTATGAAACTTTTGACTAAGAAAAGAAAAGAAATTTTTGACATATTACAGGCATCCGATAAACCCATATGTGCTAAAATTCTAAAAGAATCTGTAACATTTGATTTATCGACGATATATAGAGGCCTTGATTATTTAGAAACTAATAATCTTATTTCTTCATTTTACTTTGGAAATGAGAAATACTATTTCAAAGAAAAGAATGGCAATTTCTTTTTATGCGAAACATGTAATGTTATTGAAGTTGTACCTAGCGAAATAATCAAAGATAATGAACGAAATCTTTCAAAAAAAACAGGTTTCTCAATGATTTCACATCTTTTTTTATTTAAAGGTAAATGCCCAACATGTCTTGATGAAAGGAAGTAAAAAATGAAAATAAAAAATATATTATCAGCATTATTAATTATTCTAACATTTCTTTTTTGTATTTCATGCAGTAAAACTAGCAATGAAAAAAATTCTAAAAAGGAACAAATTATTGTGAGTACACCTCCTTTAAAATGGACGGTTGAGAAAATTGCAGGGAATGATTTCGAAGTATCTTCTATCGTTAATCAAAATATGAATCACGAATTATTTGAGCCCAAACCTAGAGATTTGGTGACTCTTGAAACTTCAAAAATATTTTTCATATATGGGACACTTCCATTTGAAAAACAAATTATGAGCAGTCTTTCTGATACTAGTAAAGTTGTCAACGTTATTGATGGAATAGATAGTAATCTATTACTAAAATCCACTCATGGGGAAGATACAACCGAAGCAATAGACCCACATGTCTGGTTTTCTTTAGACATAATGCCTATGATTGCAGAAAACATTAAGAATAAGCTTATCGCAAAATACCCTAATAAAAAAGATCAATTTGAAGCAAATTATACAAAGTTTATTAACGAAATAAGTGCATTTAAAACTAAAATAGATAAAGACTTGAATTCTAAAAGTAATAAATCATTCATAATCTATCACCCTGCATTAAATTATTTCTTGAAAGATAGAGATTTATTTCAAATAGAAGTTGAACAAGATGGTAAAGAACCATCAGCAAAATATATACAAACAATTATAGATGTGGCACGTTCTAAAAATATAAAAACTATATTAGTACAACCCCAATTTCCAAAACAAAGTGCTGAAGCTATTTCTAATGAAATAAAAGGATCTAAAGTTATACCATTTAACGTTTTGGAAGAAAATATATTTGAGAATTTACAAAAATTTGTTAATGACCTTAATTAATATAAATAAGAAAGGAAGTATTTATGGACACACTTATATCCATTAAAAATATTGATTTTAACTACCATAATAGTGTCATACTGGAGAATATAAGCCTCGATATAAAAAAAGGGCAGAATCTGGCAATTTTAGGCCGTAATGGTGGTGGTAAATCTACACTAGTAAAGCTAATTCTAGGATTTCTAAAACCGTCTTCTGGTTCTATAGAATACATCATAGATAAAAACAAACTAGGCTACTTACCTCAAATACGTGAATTTGATACAACTTTTCCAATCAACCTATTTGATTTAGTTATCTCAGGACTTACGAATAATAAGAACTTTTTTAGTAAATTTTCTAGTTTGGATAAAGAAAAAACAGTTAATTTGATGAATGAATTTGAAATTTTAGAATTGAAAGATAAACATATTAACGAAGTTTCTGGAGGTCAATTACAAAGAGCATTGATTGCAAGAGCAATAATATCTGAACCAGAGCTAATATTTCTAGATGAACCCGAATCATTCCTCGATAAAGAATTCGAAGAAAAACTATACACAAAAATTAAATCATTGAAAAACTCTACACTTGTAGTAATATCTCATGAAATTGATAAAATATGTGAATATATCGATGCAATATGTGTCATTGAAAAGGATATTGTATTCTATGAAAATAAAATGGACTATCCACATACTCATACACATGGATATGAATACACACATGGAAAGGATTAAATATGAATTTTTTTACTACGCTATCACAATATTCATTTATGCAAAATGCATTAATTGTAGGACTTCTATCAAGTATATCTTGTGGAATTATTGGAACATACATTGTTAATAAGAAAATGGTTTTCATATCATCTAGTATTAGCCATGCATCTTTTGGTGGTATAGGAATTGGAATATATATTATTTCTATATTCAATTTACCTATAAAAGATCCTTTATTTTTTGGTATTATATTCGCTATCATTTCTGGAATATTAATTCTCGTTTTAAAAGACCATTTTGGTATTGATGATGACCTTGGAATTGGTGTAATTATGTCTATGGGAATGGCAATTGGTATTATTTTTTCATATATCACACCAGGATACCAAAATGACCTTTCAACGTATTTATTTGGTAACATCTTATTGTCTAACAGGGAAAACATGATTTCTTTATTTGTATTAAATATCATTACTATTATTTTCTTCAAATTATTTTACAGAGGCATTATATATACTAGTTTTGATGAGAATTATTACTCAGTTTTGGGTGTCCCATCAAAATTTATAAATTATTTCATGATGATACTTGTTGCTTCAACTCTTGTTATCAATATAAAGATAATAGGGATAATGCTAATCATATCAATACTTACAATCCCTCAAGCAATTGCAGGTATAATAGTTAAGAAATATTCTCATATAATATGGTTTTCTATTTTATTTTCATTTATAGGAATTTTCTCAGGATTATATTTTTCTTATATATGGAATATCCCTTCAGGACCCACAATAATAATGGCTTTAATCACTATTTTCGGTATAGTAAAACTATTATATTATTTACATATTGACAAAAATAAAATTTAATGATATAAAGTTATTAGCACTCTAAGTTAGTGAGTGCTAATACAAAATAAATTTTATGAAAGAGGTGTTTATAATGAATAACAACTTTACAGAAAAAAGTATTGAAGCAATCTCTGAAGCCAATGGATTTGCTACTCAGTATAGAAATTCTGAAATAAAAATCGAGCATCTAATACTTGCATTAATACTTCAAAATGATGGACTTATACCAAATATATTAAATAAAATGGGTGTTAACGTGCAACAACTGACACAAATAATAACTGAAAGAATCAACTCATTTTCAAAAGTTTCATCTACAGATCAACTTCGACCTAGCAATGATGTCAATAAAGTATTAATGAAGTCGGAAGAACATATGAAAAAGCATGGTGATTCGTATATTAGTACAGAACATTTATTCTTATCTATTTTCGATGTTTCTGATTTACTAGAAAAAAATGGTGTTTCAAAATCTAAATTTGTAGATGCATTAAAAGAAATTAGAGGGGATAGAAAAGTTAATTCTTCTACACCTGAGTCATCGTATGAAGTATTAGAAAAATATGGGCGTGACTTAGTTGAGTTAGCTAGAAAAGGTAAGATTGATCCAGTTATAGGTAGAGATTCAGAGATAAGACGTGCAATACAAATATTATCAAGACGTACAAAAAATAATCCTGTCCTTATTGGGGAACCTGGTGTTGGTAAAACAGCAATCGCAGAAGGTCTTGCACAACGTATATTGCAGGGAGATGTTCCAGAAAACTTAAAAGATAAAACTATCTTCTCTCTTGATATGGGTGCACTTATCGCAGGCGCTAAATATAGAGGAGAATTTGAAGAAAGATTAAAAGCAGTCTTAACTGAACTTGAAAATAGTGAAGGCCGTATTATTCTTTTTATTGATGAGATTCACACAATTGTTGGTGCTGGTAAAACAGAGGGCTCAATGGATGCAGGAAACTTATTGAAACCAATGTTAGCTAGAGGCGAAATAAAAGTTATTGGTGCTACGACTATTGATGAATACAGAAAAAATATTGAAAAAGATGCTGCGTTAGAAAGACGTTTTCAACCAATAATGGTTGATGAACCAACAGTTGAAGATACTGTTTCTATTCTTCGTGGATTGAAAGAAAAATTTGAAATATTCCATGGTATTAGAATAACTGATAATGCGATAATTGCTGCAGCAACTCTTAGTGATAGATACATTAGTGATAGATTCTTACCTGACAAAGCAATCGATCTTATTGATGAAGCATCGGCAAAGATAAAAACAGAGAGAAATTCTATGCCAACAGAACTTGATGAAGTTACTAGAAGACTATTACAACTAGAGATTGAGTTTGAAGCATTGAAAAAAGAAAAAGATAAAGCTACACTTGAGAAATTAGAAGATCTAAAAAAAGAAATTTCTGAATTGACAGAAAGAAAAAACACTTTAACAACTCAATGGCAATACGAAAAACAAGAAGCTAATAAATTACAAAGTATTAATGAAGAAATAGAACAAGTTAAGTTGTTAATTGCCGATGCTGAGAGAGTTTATGATTTGAATAAACTTGCTGAACTAAAATATGGTAGACTTGCTACACTTGAAAAACAAAAGCAAGAAGAGGAAGATAAACTTGCAAATAATCAAAATGATGGATCACATAAAAATAAATTATTGAAACAAGAGCTAACAAGTGAAGAAATTGCAGAAGTTGTAGGGAAATGGACTGGAATCCCAGTATCAAAAATATTTGAAACAGAAAGAGATAAAATACTCCAACTTGAGTCACATCTTAAAGAAAGAGTATTAGGTCAAGATGATGCTATAAAATCTATAAGTGACACAATAATCAGATCACGTGCTGGGCTTAAAGATCCTAATAAACCTATCGGTTCTTTCATTTTCTTAGGGCCTACTGGTGTTGGTAAAACGTATTTAACGAAAACTTTAGCTTATAATCTTTTTGATGATGCAGATAATATTGTTCGTATAGATATGAGTGAATACATGGACAAATTTAGTACATCACGACTTATCGGTGCTCCTCCTGGTTATGTAGGTTATGAAGAAGGTGGGCAACTTACTGAAGCAATTAGAAGAAAGCCATATTCAGTTATTCTTTTTGATGAAATAGAGAAAGCTCATCCTGATGTATTTAATTTATTACTTCAATTACTTGATGATGGGCGTTTGACTGATAGTAAAGGTAAGATTGTTGACTTTAAAAATACAATTATAATAATGACTTCTAATATTGGAAGTGAATATATTTTAAATGATCCAGAAATTGGAGAAAATACAAAAGAAATTGTTCTAAATGAATTGAAACACAGATTTAAACCTGAATTTCTTAATAGAATAGATGAAACTATTATATTCAAATCGCTTTCAAAAGAAAATGTAAAAGGTATAATAAAATTAATCCTTGAAGATATTAATAAAAAACTTAAAGATCAACATATTAAAGTTGAGTATACCACTGAAGCACTTGATTTCATAGCAGATAGCGCATATGATCCTAGCTATGGGGCAAGACCTATAAAACGGTTTGTTCAAAAAGATATTGAAACTAATCTTTCTAAAATGATTTTAAGCAATGAAATTTCAGACAATGATACAGTTTTGATAAGTTCTGATGGACAGAAATTATTATATCAAATCAAATAATAAAAAAGCTTGATTTTAGGTGTTTACCTCTAATCAAGCTTCTTCTTTTATTATCCATTTTTCCTAGCTTTACCTGTCAATTCTTTTATATCTAGTCGTAAAATATTTACTTGATGTAATGCCGTATCTATGTACTTTTCTCCCGATTCCATATGTGCCGGTGAATACTTAACAACTAATTCTATAAGTGATTTTTTCTTCTCATTTTGGTCATTTACTTCATATATTTCTCCCAATGCTATTGCACTCTCATATTTTGTTGAAAATTTTGAAGGCAATACTTCTGTTTTACCAACTACACAGAATGAAACCTTATTATTTTTTCTTATAAAATCAAGTTTAGAACCTTCTAGAGCGCAGTGAAAATAAACTGAATCATCTATTATCACATAACTAAAAGGAATTCCATAGGCACTATTATCTGTTGTTACCATAGATAATATTCCGTATTCTCCATCTTTTAATATTTGATATGCTTCTTTATATTCTATTTTTCTGTCTTGTCTTCTCATTTCTCTCATATTAAATCCACACCTTCTATTAAAATTCTAAAATGTAAATCTCGCTACTCTATCTAATGTTCTTTTCTTTCCAATTATTGATATTACGGTATACAAATCCGCACCTCTTGCTTTTCCCGTTACAACAGCTCTTAACGGCATTATTACAGCTCCAGGCCCTTCTCCTAATTCTTCTTGTAACTCTGTAAGAATTGTTTTTGCTTCTTCTTCTGATACATCTTCATTTTGTTTTGACATCTTCTCAACAAACAATCCTATTGATTTTTTACCAATCTCTGCTTCTAATGAAGACTTTAATTTTTCTATTGATTTTCTTTCTTTTTTATTCATAGTTTCATCAATAATTGGTAATTCAAACTCATCTTCAAAATAAATTGATGATAACTCTGGTAACTCTTTTAATGTTTGAGCTCCTTCTCTTGTTATCTCAACTATTCTTTTCAACTTGTTATACTCTACCTCACTCAAATTCTCATCTTTGTAATAACCTTTTGCAATATAATAAGGTAATGCTAGTTTTGTTAATTCATCAATATCTTTTAATCTCATATGATGATTATTTACCCATCCTAATTTCACTAAATCAAATACTGGTCCACCTAAAGATATTCTGTCAAATGAAAAATTCTCTATCATTTCATCTAATGTGAATATTTCTTTATCTCCACCTAAACTCCATCCCATTAATGCTAAGAAATTTAGTAATCCTTCTCTCAAATATCCTTCTTCTCTATAGTAGTTTAATGATACTGGATTTTTTCTTTTTGAGATTTTAGTTTTGTCAGCATTTCTAAGTAGTGGCATGTGATACCATTTAGGTTCTTCCCAAGCAAATGCTTTATATAATTGAATATGCTTAGGTGTAGATGCAATCCATTCTTCTGCTCTAATTACATGTGTTATACCCATTAAATAATCATCTACTATATTTGCTAAATGATATGTTGGAAATCCGTCAGATTTCAGTAAAACTTGATCATCAATTTTACTATTTTCAAATATGATATTTCCTCTTAATTCGTCTTTTACAATTGTCTCACCTTCATAAGGCATTCTAAGTCTTATTACATAAGCTTCTCCTGCTTCTAACTTGCTCTTTACTTCTTCAGCTGTTAAGTTTCTACAGTGCCCGTCGTATCCTGGAGCTTGTTTCATTGCAACTTGTCTATCTCTTAACTTTTGCAATCTTTCTGAAGTACAAAAACAATAGTATGCTTCCCCTTTTTCAACTAACTTCTCTGCATACTCTTTATATATATGGAATCTTTCAGATTGTCTATAAGGACCTTTATCCCCACCTACATCTGGACCTTCATCGTAATTTAGTCCTAGCCATTTCATTGAATCAAATATTTGTTGTTCTGAATCCCCTGAAAATCTTGTTCTGTCGGTATCTTCAATTCTTAATAAAAAATCTCCTTGATTATGTTTCGCAAACGCATAATTGAAAAGTCCAATATACGCTGTTCCAACATGTGGATCCCCTGTTGGTGATGGTGCTATTCTAACTCTAACTCTTTTATTTGACATTTTATTTCCTTTCGATTTTTATTATTTATGTTAAATTCTTTTGAAATTTAAGGTACTCATTTATAAATAGATTTATATCTCCATCCATCACTTTATCAACATTTCCTTCTTCCGCTTTAGTTCTGTGATCTTTAACAAGTTTATATGGTTGAAATACATATGATCGTATTTGACTTCCCCATTCTATTTTAGATTCAGAACCTTTAATACTCTGTATTTCTGCTGCTCGTTTTTCTAATTCTATTTCGATCAATTTTGATTTAAGTATCTTCATTGCTGTTTCTCTATTCTTTATTTGTGAACGTTCCTTTTGACATGTAACTACAGTGTTTGTAGGTATATGTGTTATCCTAACTGCAGAATCAGTTGTATTAACGTGCTGCCCACCAGCTCCACTAGATCTGTATGTGTCGACTTTTAAATCTTCGGAGCTCATATTAATGCTTACATCATTCTCTATTTCAGGTACAACGTTTACAGCTGCAAATGACGTATGTCTTCTCGCATTTGAATCAAATGGTGATATTCTGACAAGTCTGTGAACACCTTTTTCACCTTTTAATAGTCCATATGAATAGTCACCTTTTATGTTTAATGTAATACTCTTTATTCCTGCCTCGTCACCTTGAAGGGAATCTAATATTTCTACTTTAAATCCACTCTTATTTGCCCATCTATCATACATTCTATAGAGCATCTCTACCCAGTCACAAGCTTCTGTTCCTCCTGCACCCGCATTTATTGTTAATATTGAGTCATTTGCATCATATTCTTCGTCAAGAAGTAATTTTATTTTAAAATCTTCAATTTCCTTATTTAGCAATTTCATTTTTTCTTCTAATTCTACTTCAAAACTACTATCTCCCAATTCAACGAACTCTAACAACATATTAGTCTCTTCTAATTCAGTTTCAAGATTATTGTACTCATTATAAGTTTTTTTTGCTATATTCATTTCTTTCAAAACAACTTGGCTTTCATCTGGGTTATTCCAAAAATCAGGGTCTTGAGTCTTGTCCTCTAATACTTTAATTTCATCTTTTATAGTATCTAAATCAAAGATGCCCCTTTATTTCATTTATATCTTTAACATATGATTCAATACTTTTCTTTATTTCAAATAAATCCATTTACTTTTCTCCTTGTATCGTGCTTTTTATTTCTTTTTAGGTCCTTCTACAACTTTTTGTGTTTCTTCATCATACCAAACAACATTCTCAACTTCCTCTTTACTCGCATATTTCAATATATTATCAAATGTTGTTTCTACTATGTTATCTAGTGCTTCATTTGTTAAAAATGCTTGGTGTGATGTCAGTAAAACATTATTAAATGCTAGTAATCTAGCAAGTACATCATCTTGCATTACATTTGCTGATTTATCTTCAAAGAAATAATCGCTCTCATCTTCATAAACATCTAAGCCAGCTGCGCCAACTCTTCCATCTTTCAGTGCTTCTATTAAAATACTTGTATCAATTAATTTTCCTCTACCTGTATTTAATATTATTACACCTCTTTTCATTTTTTCCATGCTTTCATACCCTATTATATGCTCCGTTTCAGGTGTTAATGGACAATGAAGTGATATTATATCAGAATTTGCATACAATTCATCTAGTGTAACATACTTGAATTCTTCATCAATTGCTGCTTGTTCATTAGGGAATTTATCATATGCTATGACATTTACTCCTAGTCCTCTTAATATTTTTATGAAAATTCTGGCAATTTTCCCTGTTCCGACTATTCCTGCTGTTTTACCATTCAAGTCAAATCCTGTTAATCCGCTTAAACTAAAGTTTCCTTCTCTTGTTCTATTATATGCTTTATGTGTTTTTCTATTAAGTGTCATTAGTAATGCTAGTGTATGTTCCGCTACTGCGTAAGGTGAATATGCTGGAACTCTATATACTGAAATTCTATTTTTTTGTGCTGATTTCAAATCAACATTGTTATATCCCGCTGATCTTAATGCAATTACTCTAACTCCATTACGAGCTAATATATCTATAACTTTTTCATTTACATCATCATTAACAAAGACAGAAACTGCATCCATGTACTTAGTTAGCATTACGTTGTTCAATGACAGTTTTTCTTCAAAGAACACTAGGTCTGCTCCATACTTCTCGTTCCATTTTTCAAAAAATTGTCTATCGTATGCCTTTGCATCAAAAACTGCGATTTTCATAATAACCTCCTAGAATATTTTATTCATTTGTCTATATATCATTATAACGTTTTTGGATTATAAAATCAAGGAACAATTAAGTCATAAAACTAATAAAAAAGCACTAATCAGTCTTAACTTAATCAGTGCTTTTCATATTTTAAATTTTTATTTTATTATTTTACTGCTTCATAATTTTTTGCAACTGCATTCCAGTCTATTACATTGAAAAATGCTTCTATGTAGTCTGGTCTTCTGTTTTGGTAGTTTAAGTAGTATGCATGCTCCCAAACATCTATTCCTAAGATAGGTGTTCCTCCACATCCAACTCCACTCATTACAGGTACATCTTGATTTGGTGTTGAACATACTGATAATTTACCATCTTTAACACATAACCAAGCCCAACCTGAACCGAATCTTGTTGCTCCTGCTTTAGCTATTTCTGTTTTGAAATTATCAAAACTTCCAAATGCTTCATTTATTTTTTCTGCTAACTCTCCTGTTGGTGCTCCTCCAGCATTTGGTGCCATTGTTGAGAAATATAGATTATGGTTAAATAATCCACCTCCATTATTTCTAACTCCTGCTCTAATTGCTTCTGGTAAAGAATCTAGATTAGCAAGAACTTCTTCTATACTTTTATCTAAAAACTCAGGTGCATTTTTTGATAATAGGTCATTTAAATTATTAGTGTATGCTGCATGATGCTTTGTATAATGGATTTCCATAGTTTTAGCATCTATATGCGGCTCCAGTGCGTTGTAAGCGTATTTCAATTCTACTTGTTTAAACATTTTAATCACTCCTCGAATAGTTTATATTATTTGTTACAATCTCTTATTTATACTAAGTACATTTTAGCATAGTTATCATTATTTAGCAATATAAATAAAATATAAAAGCTATTTCTTAATAGATTTCTCTACCTCAAAATAGCTCGTTTTTTTTATAATACTTCTTTTACTATGTATCCAACACCTCTTACAGTTCTTATAATTTTTTTATCATGCCCTTTATCTACTTTAGCACGTAAGAAATTTATATAAACATCTACTATATTACTTTCTGTAATAAAGTCGATATCCCATATTTTTTCTGATATCATTGTACGTGTTAACACTCTATTTTTATTTCTTAAGAAATACTCTAATAATAAGAATTCTTTGTTTGTAAGTTCAATTTCTTTTCCTGCTCTTGTTACTTCTCTGTTCATTGGGTTTAATGTTAAGTCATATATTGATAACTCTTCTGAGTTATTTTCATTTGACTTTTTAGTTAATGTTCTAACAATTGCTTTTACTTTAGCAGAAATTTCTTCTAATCTATAATCATTATAGATATAGTCGTCTACTCCTTTTAATAAAGCATCAATTTTAGAGAATTTATCTCCTTTTTCAATTGATAATAAAACATAACTGTCTCCCTTAATTTTAAGGATTTGATCAATTACTTTTGGAAAACTGCTAAATGAATTAACATCTAGAAGTACTATGTCCAAAAAGTCTGATTTCAATTCCTCCATTAATTTTTCTTGTGTGTCAACTAGTAATACATTGAAACTTAGTTCTTTCATTAGTTGTCCAACAACAAGTCTTGATTTGTCATTTTCGTTAAATACTAAGATTTTCATACTTTTTTCCTCCATCTGTTTTTTTGTTTGTTCTTGCAAGTATAATTTGAACTTCTTACTTTAAGGTTTAAAATTCCGTTTCAAACTTTTATTTTTCTACTTTTTCAATAACCCTAGAAATTATAGCATCTAGTTTTCTTGAAGCGATAGAATCTGTAGAGATATAAGGTTTCCCTGTATCTCCGGCTTCAACAATACTTGCTTCCATTGGGATAGAACCTAAAAAATCAGCTTCCATTTCTTTAGCCATTTTTTCTGCTCCACCTTTTTTGAAAATGTTTATTTCTTTCCCACATTCAGGGCACACAAATCCACTCATGTTTTCCACTACTCCTATTAATTCTTGATTTACTAGAGTTGCGAATTTAACAGATTTTCTTGAATCTAATAATGCTACATCCTGTGGTGTTGTTACTACAATTGCTTTGCTTCCTATACCTAAGTTTTGTGCAATAGTAAGTGTTTCATCACCCGTTCCTGGTGGTAAATCAACTATTAAAAAGTCTATTTCACCCCATTCTACACCTTCTAAAATCTCCATTATTGCTCCCATTTTCTGTGGACCTCTCCAAATTATTGGTTCACTACTTGGTAAAAAGAAACTTAACGATGTTACTTGTAAATTTTCTGTTACTCTATACGGTTTAGAAAGATCATTCAACTTAGTTCCTTCTAGACCTAACATTAAAGGTACATTCGGTCCATGTAAATCTGCATCTAATATTCCTACTTTATACCCTCTTAATGATAACCCATATGCCAAATTTACTGAAAGAGTTGATTTTCCTACTCCACCTTTACCACTCATAACAGCGATTTTGTGCTTTATTTTTGACATTTTTTCATCGATTTTTTGTTTTCTTTCTTGTACATTCACGTTTCCATGCATCTTAAATCCTCCTAACACATTCGTCCATCTTTAATTAAACCATATCTATAAAAAAAATACAAGAGTTTTTTATATTTTTTGTGCTCTATTTCTTAACTTAAATCATTTTTTTTTGATTAGTGGATTTTTTTCCTCTTTTTATGATATAATTTTCTTACTTAAATCTTATCTTTGATTTGTTTTTTATATTTATCAAATGTAAGATAATAATTTTTAGGAGGTTACTATGTCTGAATATTTAAGCGATAAACCAAAGACATTAATTATAAAAGATTCTGATGGAAACATTAAGAATTCTCAAGAGTTCGATCATAACACTAACGGAGATCCTACTTACTACAAGAAACTTGAAAACAATAAAGTGATTGTTGAATTAGTTTATGAGTATGTGTATGATGACTTAGGAAGACGATTGTCAACTAAGATTACTGACAAAGTTACTAATAAAGTTACAATTATGGAGTATAGTTACTAATTATTCTACATTAAAAAAGGGCAATTGCCCTTTTTTGTTTACCCCCTATTTTATGAACTCTTCTATGAACTCATCCTCACTTAATATCCGTATTCCTAATTTTTCTGCTTTTTCTAATTTACTACCGGCTTTATCACCAGTTATTAAATATTCTAAATTCTTACTAACTCCAGATAGATACTCTCCACCATTATTAATTATTATTTCCTTTATTTCTTCTCGTTTGTATTTCTCTAATTTTCCCGTTGCTAGAAATTTCTTGTTCTTAATAGGGTTATCTGGTATTTCAACACTATCAACCATGAATTTTTCTAGATTCAAGCCTTCTTCTTTTAACTTAATGATTTCTGACCAATTACTCTCATCTTGTAAATAATTGACAACTGCTAATGCTACTTTTTGTCCAATTCCTTTGACTTGTGTAAGATCATCAACTGTCTTTTCTCTAATTGCGTCAATATTTCCAAACTCTTTTACTAATAAATTTGCTGTATATTTTCCTACAAATGGAATTCCTAACGAATATAATACTTTTGAAAAGTCTCTCTCTTTACTTTTTTCGATACTTTCTATTAAGTTTTGGATACTCTTTTCGCCCATTTTTTCAATTGTCATAAGTTCATCTTTGTAATCATGTAACTTATATATATCAACTATTGAGTTTATTTTCCCTAATTCAATAAACTTTTGTATTATTTTTTCTCCAAGTCCTGATATGTTCATACCATCTCTTGATACAAAGTATTCTATTTCCCTTTGTAATTTTTCTGGGCATCTTGTGTTTGGACACTTTAGAGCTACCATTCCCTCTTCTTTAATAAGAGGTGTCCCACAAACTGGGCATTCGTGTGGTATTTGTATGATTTCTTCACTTCCTGTTCTATCTTCGGTAACGACATTTACAACTTGTGGGATAATTTCAGCTGCTTTTTCTACAATTACATTATCCCCTTTTCTTATATCTTTTCTTATTATTTCATCAAAATTATGTAAACTTGCTCGTTTAACTACAGAACCTGATAATTCAACTGCTTCCAGCTCTGCAACAGGTGTTACTACCCCTGTTCTTCCAACTTGAAATGTCACATCAAGTAATCTAGTCTTTGCTTGTTGCGCTGCAAATTTATAGGCTATTGCCCATCTAGGACTCTTTGTTGTATAACCTAATAAATCATAATAACTAAAATTATTTACTTTAATAACTAGCCCATCAGTCTCATAGTCTAATTCTTCTCTTGCCTTTTCCCATTTCTGTATTGATTTCTCTAGATTAGAAAAATCTGTATGTTTTTCAAATATTTTTGTTGTTTTAAATCCTAATTTTTCAATAAATTCTATACTTTCAACATGTGTCTTTAAGCCATATTTTGCAGCTTCTACTAAATAATATAAATAACACTCAAGTTTTCTTTCCTTCACAACTTCACTATCAAGTTGTCTTATAGTTCCAGATGCAGCATTTCTAGGATTTGCAAATACTTCTTCACCATTTTCTTCTCTCTCTTTATTTAATTCATTAAAGCTAGATATGGGTAGTACAATCTCGCCACGTACTTCCAACGTCAAAGGCTCACTCAGTTTTTTTGGTATAGACTTTATTTGCATAATATTTTCAGTAACATCTTCACCTATTTGCCCATCACCACGTGTTACACCTTTTACCAGTATCCCATTTTCGTACAAGCAACTAATACTCAGTCCATCTAGCTTCAGCTCTAAAACATATTCAATTTTCTCAGCCGTATTTTCTAGTATTTTTTTTATTCTATTATCAAAGTCTTCTATTTCACCTATATTATATGTGTTAGATAGACTTAGCATAGGTACATTATGCGCTACTTTCTGAAATTTTTGAGATGCTACACCACCTACTTTTTGTGTCACCGTCTCATCAATCTTTAATTCTGGGTATTGTATTTCTAATAATTCCATTTTTTTCATTAAAACATCATATTCATAATCCGATATTAAAGGTTTGTCGTTCTCATAGTATGCTTTGTTATGTTTTAAAATTTCACTCTTTAATATTTGATATTCTTCTATTGCATCCTCTTTGCTCATAATCAAACCTCTCTATTTTCTTTTATACTTAATATTACTATATTTTGGATTTTTTTTCCACATCAAAAAATTAACTTCATTGACTTTTTAAATTTTTGTTATATAATATATATACATACAAAAGATAAATATTTTGTATAAAGTTTCGTATAAAATATGAAAGGAGTTTTCTTATTAAATATGAAGAAATATTTTTTGCTTTTCACTTCTGTATTTATGATTGTTTCACTAAATATTGAAGCGAAAAAAAAGGATCCATATGTTATAACAGAGACTTCTAAAACTCAAACTGACAATTCATTTATAAACTTTGATGATGGATATGTTCATGATGAAGAATTAATAGAAAACAAAATCAGTGAATTAAGAGCAGATCAACAAAAAGCTTTATTATCTGGAACATTTGATCAACTTGACAATATAATTTTAGAAGATGCATTATTAAAAGCATATGGAAAATGGGAAGGTACTCGTTACAGTTTCGGTGGCGACTCAGAAAATGGAATTGATTGTTCTGCATTAACAAGAAGAATCTATCGTTCTGTATTTTCGTTTGAGTTGCCAAGAATTTCTACAGACCAAATTAAAGAAGGTACTATTGTTAATAGAAACGATTTGAAACCTGGTGATATATTATATTTTAGACCTGAAAACAGAGTTAACCATACAGCAGTGTATATTGGAAACTCATTGTTCATAAATGCCTCTTCTTCAAAAGGAGTCATTCTTTCAAGTCTAGATAGTACTTATTGGGGGAAATACTTTATTTATGGCGTTCGTGTAGAGAAAGCACGAATTACTAACTAAAAAAGACTGGATTTTGAATTCCAGTCTTTTTATATTTTATTTCTATTATTTATAAACAGAAACTTTTTGATTAATTTCGTCTTTTGTTAAGAAACCTATCATTTGATCTACAACTTCACCATTTTTGAAGACTACCATTGTTGGCACACTTCTTACTCCAAATTCTGCTGCTAGATCTCTTGCTTGATCCACATCTACTTTTACTACTTTATAATCTACTTCTTGAGATAAGTCATCTAAAACTGGTCCTAACATTTGACAAGGTCCACACCATGTTGCGAAAAAGTCTACTAATGTTACACCTTCTTTTACTAGAGTTTCATTTTTAAAATCCTCACCTGCATAATAAGCTACTTTACTCATATCTCTTTCCTCCTATAATTAATTTAATATCTTTAATCTTTGAAGTAATTATACCACAAAACATTTGTATGTGCAACTGTTTTTATTTGATATTATTTAAATACTTCTCCTGCTTCTTTATACCATAATGTAAGATCTAATTCATCCATATTAATGCCTGCAAATAAAGAGTATTCTCTCATTTTCTCTTCTATTTCATAGTATTTTTTTATTGTTAATGTTTTAGGTACTTCATCGATTACACTTAATCCTAGCAAATTTCTTAGAATATGTCTATCTAAAATAGCAATTTCTTTACCAAAACCTAAATTTCTTAATACATGATTTGCTTCTTTCATACCCATACCTTTTATATTTTTAAGTATCCATTCACGTTTTTCTAGAACATCTCCTTGTTCGCTTAGGATAGCTCTTGGTTGCAATTTACCATCTCGCGTCATTAAATCTCTCAACTCAATTAAATATTTTGCTTTATTATTTTTAAATCTTACTACATTTAGATAATCTACTAATTCATCTGCTGTTCCTGTATATAAAAGATTATTTTCAACTAATTTTGTGATTGCACTCCAAGCATTTTTTGCTTTTGATTGTGGTGTTAAAATACAAAATGCAATTTCTGAGAAAACCTCTTTTTCAGATTTCTCCCAAGATTTTTTATAACCTTTTATCGCTTTATCTATATCTTTTCTAACTTTTTTATGAATTTCTAAAATCTCATTATGTAACTCTAGATTAATTCTTTTCTCTAACTTTTTCATTATGACTCCTTTTTTATAACTCTAATATTTTCTTCTATAATTTAGCGCTTCAACTAGATGAGTTAACTCAATGTTTTCACTTGTATCTAGATCAGCTATTGTTCTCGATATTTTAAGTATTTTATCATATACTCTTACTGAAAGCTGTAATTCTTCTATTGCTTGTTCAAATATCAACTTCGTTTTTTCATCTATTTGACAGTACTTTTCAATTTGATTGCCATTCATTTTTGCATTTAGAATGCTATCATTTCCAAATCTCTGTCTTTGTATTTCTCGTGATTTCTCTACTCTTTCTTTTATTGATTCTGAACTCTCACCTTTTTTTATATCGAATATTTCATTTTTCTCAAGTCTTCTCATCTCTACATAGAGATCTATTCTATCTAATAATGGTCCCGAAAATTTCTTTTGATAACTTTTTATATCCTTTAGACTATCTTTACAAAGAATATTATCAACGAAATATCCACCAGGTGTCGGATTACTTGCTGCTATTAATATTGTATTTATTGGATATGTAACAATTATATTTGCTCTTGAAACTGTTATCTTTCCATCTTCAAGTGGTTGCCTTAGCACTTCTAACGTCCTAACTGTAAATTCTGCAAGCTCATCAAGAAATATAACTCCATTTAACGCAAGAGTTAGCTCTCCAGCGCGTTGCGCTCCTCCAATCAATGCTACTTGGCTTATTGTATGATGAGGCGTTCTAAATGGCCTTTCTGTGATTATAGGGTTCTCTCTAGTTAACATTCCTGAAACACTATATATCTTTGTTGTTTCAATTATTTCTTTTTCAGTCATCTTTGGTAAAATTGTGCTAAATCTCTTTGCCAGCATTGACTTACCTGAGCCAGGGTCTCCTACCATTAGTAAATTATGTCCTCCAGCTGCTGATATTTCTAGCGCCCTTTTTGCCAATATCTGACCTTTGACATCCATGAAATCTATGTTCTCTTTATCCTCTTTTTCTAAATTCGGTGCTTTTTCCAGCTTAATATTTTCCCTACTATCTAGTAATGTATCAAGCTCTATTAGCTCATTTAAGTTTCTAACAGGTATAATTTCCACATCTGATATTAGAGATGCTTCATAATAATTTTCGTATGGAATTATTATCCCTTTCAATTTTTTTTCTTTTGCTAAAATAGTTGCATTAATTATTCCACTACATGACTTTATATCACCATTCAATGATATTTCACCCATCACTATATAATTTTTCAATATATCTAATTTTCTTATTTTTCCAATATTTGCTAGTATGCCAACTGCTATAGATAAATCAAAATGACTCCCTTTTTTCTTTATATCTGCTGGTGACAGATTAACAAGTACACGTTTTATTGGAAATTCTACACCAATATTTTTAAAACAGCTTCTAACTCTTTCTTTACTCTCTAATATTGCCAAATCTCCCATTCCTACAATATTGAAGATTGGTAGCCCATTAGAAACATCAACTTCTACTTCCACAACATATGAATCTAACCCAATGTATCCACAACTTAATACACTTATTGCCATATTTTCCCCCTCATAACATTTCAATCTAATGATTATTTTAAAATTTACATAAGATTAAAATTAATTAATATAGTTTAAATATAACATTTTGTGATTCATTTTGCAAGCCGTTTATTTTCAGTTACTAATACGTCTTATTGTTAGTAATGTTAAATCATCTTCTAGCCGATTTACATTTGTAAAATCTTTCAAATCTTGACGTATTTTTTGTAAAATTTCTGGATCTTCAAGGTTATTCCATACTACACCTTTAAGTCTATCAATACCATAATATTCTTCAGATTTACTTTCTGCTTCTGTTATCCCATCTGTAAACAAAATAAGTCTATCTTTAATATTGAAGTCTATTTCTTTTTCTTCAAAATTGACAGCCTCAGGGAATATTTTTTTCGAAAATAACCCTAACACTTGACCTTCTGTTTTCAGTTCTAAAATTTCATTTTGATTAGAAGAGTAAAACAATGCATTTTCTTGTGATGCTTTACAATACTTCATTTTATTTGTTTCTGTATCAATAATTAAATAAAATAAGCTTACAAACTTTCCTTTTGGAAATACTTTTATTATTTCTTCATTTAGAAGTTCCATCAAGTCATTAGTTTTGATATTTTGATATGCGTAATTCATTATATAGACTTTCAACATTGAAGATAACAGTGAAGCCGGAATACCATGTCCTGATATATCTGCAAACACTACTGCAAATTTATTTTCATCCAATGACAAAATATCACAAAAGTCCCCTCCAATATCTTGTGATGGCTCAAATAAATACTCTATTTCATAATCTTTAAATGTATTTTTCTTTGGTGGCATTATATTTTGCTGAATATCTGACGCTAATTTTAACTCATTTTCTAAATTAGCATATAATTTTGAAAGTTCAGCTTCTCTCTTTATAACTTTATCGATAAGTTTCTGATTCTCATCTTTTAAGTTATTTTCTACAATAATTCTTTTTATTGAATTTAGAAATTCTTCTCTTTTAAAAGGTTTTTTTATTACTTCTTCTACCCCGTATTTCATAGTTTCTAGACCTTTTTCTACGGTGTTCTCATTAACCATTAATATTATCGCTATA